>CXWF01004438.1_pt1 | contig 12870 bp, 14 predicted proteins | sample 468421 | NCBI WGS metagenome assembly CXWF01 (sample SAMEA2620812, study PRJEB7988) | marine metagenome | biome: marine biome (ENVO:00000447); feature: surface water layer (ENVO:00002042); material: "saline water (ENVO:00002010), including plankton (ENVO:xxxxxxxx)" | depth 5 m
GCTCGAGGCCTGGCTCGACCACCTGCGCCGCGCCCTCACCGCGAATTACGCCCGGCTGGATGCGGTTCTGGCCGAAGAAATGCAAAAAGACCGTTCTCAAAAGGATTAGATCATGCCCAATCCCCTGACTTTCGAACTTGTCGGCGACACGCAGCTTGTCGTCACCCGCGACTTCGACGCGCCCCCCGCCCTTGTCTGGCGCGCACATATGGAGCCGGAGCTGGTCAAGAAATGGCAATCGGGCGCCGACGATTGGAACGTCGTGAATTGCGTGATCGACGCGGCGGTTGGGGGCTTCTATCGCATGGATCACGAAGGGCCGGACGGCTCGGTGTTCTCGATCACCGGCACCTTCCTCGACCTCGACGAACCGCACCGCGTGGTGCAGGAGGAGGTGATGCTCATGCCCGAGCCTTCGCCACCCAACCATATCGAGACCTTGTTCGAAGCAAAGGGCGCAGGCACCCGCATGACCATGACGATGACCCTGCCCGATGCGGAAACCCGCAAGATGATCATGGACACCGGGATGCTCGACGGGATGGAGATTTCCTTCAAGTCCCTCGACGCACTGGAACTGGCCTAAGCCGCCTCCGCGCGTGTCAGGAGGCCGGCCGCCACAAGGCGGTCGGCCCAACCCTGCGGCCCGTCGAACAGATGCACCTGCCAACCCCGTTCGGCGGCGGTGGCGATGTTGTCGGGCTTGTCGTCGGTGAACAGAAGCCGCTCGGGCGCGATCCCGCAATCTTCCTCGACCATCTCGTAGATGCGCGGGCTGGGCTTGGTCACGCCCATGTGGCCCGAGATATAGCGCCGGTCGAACTCGGTCAGAAACGTATCGCGCCCCTCGGACAGGGCGAAACTGTCGATCCCGAAATTGGTCAGCGCAAAGACCGGCACCCCCTTGGCACGCAGCGCCCGCAACAGACGCACCGAATGCTCGATCGGCGGCGTGGCGAGGTCGAGCCAGCGGTCATGCCACATCATGATCTCATCGTGAAACCGGGGGTAGGCCGCAGCCGTCTCCACCACAACGTCCCGAAACACCTCGCCCCGGTCGAAGCGCTCATTCATGGCGTGAAGATCCACGGCGGCGAACATCGCCTCGCGCCGCGCCCGCCCGATCATCTCGTCATAGCGGTCCTCGGGCTGCCAGGTGATGAGCACGTTGCCGATGTCGAAGATCACGGCCTCGGGCCGGGGAAGGGTCGCGTCAGTCATGGGGGGACGATGCGCCAGCGGGCCGCGAATGAAAAGCCGCTCAGTGGCGCTTGTCGCTCGTCTTGATATCGCCCGTGGTCAACACCGGCGAGGCGTCGATCTCATGCGCGTCGAGCATCGCCGCGACCCGTTCGAGCGAGGCGATGATCTGCGCCTGCTCCCAGTCCTCGAGCGCCTCGAACTTGCGCACATAACGCTGTTGCAGCGCGTCGGGCGCGTCGTCCACGGTGGCTTGCCCGGCGGGGGTGATCGTGACGTTGGTCTGGCGCCGGTCACGCTCGGACCGCTGACGGGTCACGAAGTTGCGCGCCACGAGCTTGTCCACCAGCGTCGTGATGGTCGCCTGGCTCACCCCCATGCGGGCCGCGATATCCTTGGGCGTCGCGCTGCCGCGTTCGCCCACGATCTGAAGCGCGCGGAATTGCGCGGCGGTCACGCCGGCGGCGGTCGCGAGCTCTTTGCCGTACAGCTCTGTCGCCCTGAGAATACGCCGCAGGGCGATGAGGCTTACGTCGGTCCGATCCATATGTTCTCCCTCCAGAGGCATTGATGCCACGGCGAGCAGGTCTGATGCAATCATGGTGCTTAGATAGCCAAATCTTTCGGTATGTAAAGGTTCTGAGTCGCTCATTACTGAAGTATTTTCGCCCGAACGACCCGAAAAACAGGGGTTTTTCCGCCCATTCCGGCGAAAAGTGCTTTAGGTCTTGAAACAAATGGCTTGGTTTAATAGTTAGTGCATCGAAGGAACTTTGGAGAGGACCGAAACATGCATACTGCGAAAGACATTCCCCGAACTGGCAAGCTCCGCCTTCGGAAGCCGAATTCCGAGGACGGGGCGCAAATCTGGGACCTGATCCGCGAGTGCAAGCCGCTCGACGAGAATTCCGTCTACTGCAACCTGCTGCAATGCGACCATTTCCGTGACACCTGCGTGGTGGCGGAGCTGGACGGCGACGTCGTGGGCTGGATCTCCGGCTATCTCGTGCCGAACGAAGAGGCGCTCTTCGTGTGGCAGGTGGCCGTGAGCGAGAAAGCCCGGGGCATGGGCCTTGGTGGCCTGATGCTGGACGAAATCTTCGGTCGCGAGGAATGCGACGAAGCCAACGTCCTCAAGACCACCATCACCAAGGACAACGACGCCTCCTGGGCGCTCTTCAAGAAATTCGCGAAACGCCACGGCGGCGAGCTTGAAGACGAAGCACACTTCAAAAAGGACGATCACTTCGAAGGCCGTCACGACACCGAACACATGGTGACGATCACGCTGCCCGACGAAGATGACATGGCGAAGGCCGCGTAAGACACGCGCGGCCCCCCGTCCTTTCACACTAACATCGAAGGAATACGTTATGACGACAGACAAGCAGTCTGCGAACAATCCCGTTTTTGAACGCCGCGAGTCGGAAGCCCGCTCCTATTGCCGCGGTTTCCCGACCACCTTCGCGAAAGCGCAGGGGTCGATCATGACCGCGACTGACGGCACCGAGTACATCGACTTTCTCGCCGGGTGCTCGTCGCTGAACTACGGCCACAACGACGCCGACATGAAGACGGCGCTGGTCGAGCACATCACGGGCGACGGCATCGCCCACGGCCTCGACATGTATACCGAGGAAAAGGCCAAGTGGCTCGAAGCATACGAGAACATCGTGCTCAAGCCGCGCGGCATGGACGACTACAAGGTCATGATGACCGGCCCGACCGGCACCAACGCCGTCGAGGCCGCGATGAAGCTCGCCCGCAAGATCACCGGGCGCCGCAACATCATCTCGTTCACCAATGGCTTCCACGGCATGACCATGGGCTCGCTCTCGCTGACCGGTAACGCCGGCAAGCGTGGCGGCGCCGGCACCCCGCTGGGTGGCGTAACGCACATGCCCTATGAGGGCGCGATGGGCGACGGTGTCGATACGCTCGCCTTCATCAAGGCCATGCTCGACAACGGCTCCTCGGGCGTCGACGCCCCGGCCGCGTTCATCTTTGAACCCGTGCAGGGCGAAGGCGGCCTGAACGCCGCGTCCAAAGAGTGGATCGAAGGCATCGCCAAGCTCGCCAAGGACCACGGCGCGCTGCTGATCGTCGACGACATTCAGGCGGGCATCGGCCGCACCGGCACCTACTTCGGGTTCGAGGGCATGGACATCGAGCCGGACCTCATCACCCAGGCGAAATCGCTGTCGGGCTTCGGCCTGCCCTTCGCCTGCCTGCTCATCAAGCGTGAGCATGACGTGTGGAAGCCCGCCGAGCACAACGGCACCTTCCGCGGCAACACCCATGCTTTCGTCACGGGCCGTGTCGCGCTTGAGAAATTCTGGGCCGACAAGGACGCGATGGAAGCCTCCACCGCCGAAAAGGCGCAGATCCTCGAAGACGGGCTCAAGAAGGTCGCAGACCTGGTGCCGCACGCCTATCTCAAGGGCCGTGGCTTCATGCGCGGCGTGGACGTGGGCTCCGGCGATCTGGCCGAAGACATCTGCGCGCGCTCGTTCGAGAAGGGCCTCATCATCGAGACGTCGGGCGCCGACGACGAGGTGGTCAAGGTGCTCGCCGCGCTGAACATCCCGAACGACGTGCTTCAGAAGGGCCTCGAGATCGTTCTCGAAGCGACCCGCGAAGCCCTCGACGCCAACAAGAAAATTGCAGCGGAGTAAGACGCCATGATCGTCCGTGACTTCAACGAACTGAAAAACACCGACAAGTCCATCTCGGACGCGCGCTGGAACTCCGTGCGCATGCTTCTCGCCGATGACGGGATGGGCTTTTCGTTCCACATCACCACCATCGAGGGCGGTTCGGAACATACGTTCCACTACAAGAACCACTTCGAAAGCGTCTACTGCATCTCGGGCAAGGGCCGGATCACCGACCTCGCCACGAACGAGACGCACGAGATCAAGCCGGGCGTTATGTACGCGCTGAACGAGCATGACAAGCATACGCTGGTATCCGATGAAACGCTGGTTCTGGCCTGCTGTTTCAACCCGCCGGTGACCGGCAAGGAAGTGCATCGCGAAGATGGCTCCTATGCCGCGCCCGACGAAGACGCTGCCTGAACCGAACGGGGAAAAACCCATGTCTGAGCGAAACCATACTGTCGAGAAGATCGGCGGCACGTCGATGAGCCGTGTGAACGAGCTGCGCGATACGCTGCTCATCCGCGACGGCGACCCGTACAACCGCGTCTTCGTCGTGTCGGCCTTCGGCGGGATCACCAACCTGCTGCTCGAACACAAGAAGACCGGCGAACAGGGCGTCTATGCCGCCTTCGCCGACAGCGAAAGCGACGACCACGCCTGGATGTCGGCCCTGAAAAAGACCGGCGCAGCGATGGAAGAGGCGCATCGCGCGGTGCTCGAACACCCGGCCGATATCTCTGACGCCAACGACTTCGTGGCCGAACGGATGGCGGGCGCACGCTCGTTCCTGATCGACCTCGGCCGCCTGTGCTCCTACGGCCACTTCCGCCTGTCCGAGCACATGGAAATGGTGCGCGAGCTGCTCTCGGGGCTGGGCGAGGCGCATTCCGCCTATGTCACCACCCTGATGCTCAAGCGCGCCGGCGTGTCGGCCCGGTTCGTCGACCTGTCCGGTTGGCGCGACGAGGGCGACTGCAACCTGTTCGAACGCATCGAGCAGGGGCTGGCCGACATCGACCTCGCCACCGAAATGCCGATCGTCACGGGCTATGCCCAGTGCAAGGAAGGTCTGATGAAGGAATACGACCGGGGCTACTCGGAAGTGACCTTCGCGCGCATCGCCGCGCAGACCCACGCGAAAGAGGCGATCATCCACAAGGAGTTCCACCTCTCCTCGGCGGACCCCAACCTCGTGGGCGAGGATGCCGTGCGCAAGCTGGGCCACACCAACTACGACGTGGCCGACCAGCTTTCGAACCTCGGGATGGAGGCGATCCACCCCTCGGCGGCCAAGATGCTGCGTCAGGCCGACGTGCCGCTGCGCGTGACCAACGCCTTCGAGCCGGACGATCCGGGCACCCTGATCGACGACAGCCGCGGTGACACGCCGGGGGTCGAGATCGTGACCGGGCTGGATGTCGTGTCCATCGAAGTGTTCGAACAGGACATGGTGGGCGTGAAAGGCTACGACACCGCGATCCTCGACGCGCTCAAGCGTCACAAGGTCTGGATCGTGTCCAAGACCTCGAACGCCAACACGATCACCCACTACGTCAAAGGCTCGCTCAAGGCCGTGAAACGCGTGGAAGCCGACGTTCTCGAACGCTTCCCGCAGGCCGAGATCGAAGTGCGCAGCCAGTGCATCGTGTCGGCCATCGGCCGTGACCTGCGCAAGCAGTCGGTGCTGGGCCGCGGCCTGACCGCGCTGGACGAAGCCGGGCTGGACGTGATCGCCGCCCACGCGACCCCGCGCAACGTGGACGTTCAGTTCCTCATGCCGCGCGACGAAGCCAACGAGGCCATCAAGGCGCTCCACCGCGCCCTGGTCGAACAGGAAAAAAAAGCCCCGCTCCGTGAAGCGGCATAACGGATTGCCTGACACTCCAAAGTTCCAAAAAGAACGTCAGGCATAGACTGAAGCCCCCCGGTTCGCGCCGGGGGGCTTTTTTTATGCGTCCACCATCGGGTCCAGCACCCGCGCCATATCGAGAACCTGACCGCGCATCCAGCGGTGCGAGGCGGAGCGGTCCTGCCGCCGATGCCAGTAGAGGCTGAGTTTCTGCTGCGGAATATCGATGGGGGGCCGGTAGATGACCACGTCATGCGACGCCACGGCCGCGCGCGCCCATGCCGCTCCAACGCCGTGTCGATCACCCCGTGCATCGTGCCGTCGGACGTTCTGAGCGCCTGCGGCATCGCGCAGAACAGGTCCATCGGCAACGCCTCGCCCGACTCGATCCCCGCAGCGGCAATCGCACGATTGTCCCGTGCGGCGACCACGCAGAAGGATGAGCGCATCAAGGGCGTGCTCGACACCCAGTCGGGCTGTTCACCCAGATCCCGCTCCAACGCCATGTCGATTGCGCTGTCACGCAACAGGGTCTGCACATCCACCGTTGCGCTTTCGATCATTCTGAGCGTCGCCCGCGGCGCGACGGGCGCGATTGCCCGATAGAGCCGGGGCAGGAACAGGACGGAAAAGAAGTCGGCCCCCGCGAAGGTGAAGGTCTCGTCGATCTCCTCCGGTCGGAACGGCCCTTGATCGGCCATCGCCCCCTCGATATCGCTCAGCGCCTTCTGGAGCGTGGGGGCCAGACCCTCGGCCTTGGGCGTCGGCACCATGTCATTGGCCCGCCGCACGAACAACTCGTCCGCGAAATGGTGGCGCAGGCGCGACAGGGCGTTACTGACCGCAGGCTGGCTGAGGCCGATCGAGGCCCCGGCCCGCGTGACGCTCCGCTCGCGCATGAGCGCGTCGAATACACGGAGCAGGTTCAGGTCGAAGGTGGCAAAATTCATCTCAGTGATGGGGCCGATACAAAATTGCAATTCGGTCAATAGAGCACCCTGCCCTATGGTCAGGTCAAGTCGCCATGATCCGGCGACGACACCCACGATCACTGCTCAGGAACCAAAATCGGCACGCCGCCGAGCCAGAAGGCACGCGCGCGGACGGGTCGTCCGCCTGCCCCTGCACCGCGCCACCTGAAGGAGACAAACACATGACCGCATCCAAGCTTTCCATTTCCCTCGCCGTCCTGATGGTTATCATCGGCATGGGCTGGGGCATCGCAATGGCGATCTCCGGCAACCACGAAACCGCGCCGGCCCATGCCCACCTGAACCTTCTGGGGTGGGTGTCGCTTTTCCTGATGGGGCTCTATTACCGCTGGCACCCGGAGCGTGACCAAAGCGGCCTTGCCAAGCTTCAGGTGGCCGTCTGGGCCGCCGCCACCGCCGCGATGGTGGCCGGGATCGCCCTGATCTACAGCGGCGCACCGCAGGCAGAGCCGCTGGCCGCGATCAGCTCGCTGGTCCTCTTCGCCGATATGTTGCTGTTCGGCTGGATCGTCCTCGGCGCGTCGCGTCAGCCGGTCGCCCACCCCGCAGAGTAAACGGCGCAACGCCCCCACGACACGCCTCCGGCATCCGCCGGGGGCGCGCGTGTCCTCAGCCCTCCACCACCGACACCGCCTGATAGATCAGCCCCGCAGGCGCCTGCGAGTCCATGAAGGCGATGTCATAGGCGTCGCGGCCCACGGCGATCTTGGCGATGTTGTGGGGCTGGCCCATCGCGGTCGGGTCCACGAGGTGCCAGGCATCGTCGAGCCAGACCTCGGCCAGCGCGTGGAAATCCGGCGGCCAGACGCCGGGGCTGTAGGCCGCCACCATCCGCGCGGGGATCTGGGCGGCGCGCACCATCGCGCAGATCAGGTGGGCATAGTCACGGCACACCCCCTGCCGCCCCGCGAAGGTCTCCAGCACGTTGGTATCCGCATCCGAACTGCCCGGCACATAGGACAGGTTCTGGGTGATCCAGTCGCGGATCGCCGCGACCTTGTCCCCGCCGCCCAGATGCCCGAACCGCTTGCCCACGAAGCTCTGGAACTTGTCCGACTGGACATAACGCGAGGGGCGCAGATAGGGCGCGACCTCGGCAGGAAGCTGGTGAAGCGGTATCGCCTGCATCCCCTCCAGCGGCACCGTGGGCCGGGTCACGTCCACCACGGCGTGATAGGTGAGGTACATCTCGTACCCCGGCACCCGCGCCCAGATCCGCTCCCCCACACCAGAATCGCCCGCGATCCGGTCGATGGTGGCATCCCCGATGTTGATCCACGCGTCGATGACGTCCTGCCCGTCCGTCTGCGCCGCTTCCAGCGCGAGGAACACGGTATTCGGCTGTGCGAAATTGTAGTGCATGGTCACGTCGATGATGAGGCGCATGGGCGTATCCACTCAGGTTAAAAAGATGACGGGGCATGACGCGCCAACCGCCACGGGCAGGGCGCGGTTCCGCTGTCGTGATCGTTCACGGCGTTCCATGCCCCCCTATCCGTCCTTGGCCTCGCGATCAATGGGGCCGCGACCGTGGCGGCGCAGTCACGTCTTGTGGCGCATCGTCCAGATCGGAATGTTGTCGTGCAGGTGCTTGAACGCCCGCACGCGCGGCAGGTCGCCCTCGCCAAAGGTGATCGCCGCCCCGCGCTGCTTGGCCAGCAGGCTGAAGATGCTCTGATCGTGGCGGTGTTCGCGAAATTTCGGATGGTTCGCGGCGACCGACGGCGTGTCGTCGATGAAGTGATAATTCTGCTCGCTGGCAATCGCGATCATCTCGCGCAGGAAGGCCCGCGTCTTGCGTGAGTTCCGCATGAGGTATTTGCCGCCCATGAGCTGACCGGTCTTCATGTGCGAATGACCCGCGCCGATGCCGAGCCTGAGCGCAAGGTCCATCTTCGTCCAGTGACTCTCGATGAATACCTGCTCGAACCCGAGCACACCGAGGGGATTGTCCTGACAGAGCGAGACATACTCGGCAAACCGCGCGCGTCCCGGCGAATGGAACTCGCATCCGGCATCCGCGTAGAGCACGACATCCCCGTCCGCGACCCTCTCGAGCGCCTGCAAGGTGACTTGCGGCTTCCAGATCCAATAGCCGTACCCGCGCACGTCCGGTTTCAGCATCGCGGCGTGACGGCGCACGAAGTCCGGGTCCAGATCCGCCGCCGAACACAGCGTCGCGCTTTCGAACCCGCCGAACGCGGCTGCGCTTTTCAGGAACGACGCCCCGCGCGGCGCAAAAAGGCCATCCGCGAAGGACACGAGGTGGACACGCGTCGGGCGCGCGGGCCGGCCCGTCAGACGCCGCAAAGCCTTTTGGGCATGAGTGGATATCCGCGCTTGCGCCATATGTTCAGGAAACCCCGCCTAAAAATGTGAACGGGATCATTGATGTATTCCGGGGTGAGCGCAAGTGACCCGGCCTAGCGCATCGGCTCCACCACCTCTTCGCTCACCATCGGCTCGGCGGCGAGGATGGCTTCGAGCGTGTCGTGCTCGGCCACCCAATGCCCCGGCGCGATCTGGTCGAGGCGCGGGGTGTAGTCCGTATCGCCCGCCCGCAGTTTCGACGGCAGGAACCTGAGCGAGGCTTTGGGGTCCAGCGGTGACGGAAGCTCACCGGGGATGCGGATACGCTCCCGCGTGCGCTCAAACTCCGGGTCCGGGATCGGGACCGCCGAGATCAACGCCTTGGTATAGGGATGCACCGGCTCCTCGACCACCGTGCCGGCATCCGCCAGTTCAACGATCCGGCCCAGATACAGCACCATGATCCGGTTCGAGATCGCGCGCACCACCGACAGGTCGTGCGAAATGAAGATCATCGACATCCCGAACTCGTCCTGAAGGTCTTTCAGCAGCCGCACGATCTGCGCCTGAATGGACACGTCGAGCGCCGACACCGCCTCGTCACAGATAATCAGCTTGGGCTTGTTGATCATCGCCCGGGCAATCCCGACGCGCTGGTTCTGCCCGCCCGACAGCTCATGCGGGTAGCGGTTGAACATGCCGCGCTCCAACCCGACGCGGTCCATCATCGCAAGCACTTCTTCCTTGCGCTGCGACTTGGACAGCTCCGGGCGGAAGGTCTTAAGCGGCTCCGCGATGCTGTCGGAAATCGTCATGCGCGGGTCGAGCGAGGCGAGCGGGTCCTGAAACACCAACTGCATGTCCTTGCGGCTTTTCGTCAGCGCCCGCTTGTCCAGATCGGTGAAGCTTGATCCCAGCCACGACACCGAGCCGCCCGTGGGTTCGATCAGTCGCAGCACCGCGCGCGCCAGCGTGGACTTGCCGCAGCCTGACTCGCCCACGACCCCCAGCGTCTCGCCCTTGGCCAGATCGAAGGTCACGCCGTTCACGGCCTTGAGCGGGATGGTCCGCCCGAACAGCCCGCCTTTCACCCGGATCGGGAAATGCACCTTGATGTCGTCGGCGGAAAGCAGAGGCTCGGCGGTCGCCTCCGTTCCCTCCGGCGCGCCTTCGTCATCAATGCGCGGCATCGCGTCGAGCAGCTTGCGGGTATAGTCGTGCCTGGGCGCGTTGAAGACCTGCATGACGTCGCCGGACTCGACATATTCGCCCAGCTTCATCACCTCGATCCGGTCGCACATCCGCGCGACCACGCCCATGTCATGGGTGATCAGCGCGATGGCCGTGTTCGAATCCCGCTGCAACTCGTGCATCAGGTCCAGGATTTCCGCCTGCACGGTCACGTCCAGCGCCGTCGTCGGCTCATCCGCGATCAGCAACTTCGGCTCGCACAGCATCGCCTGCGCGATCATCACCCGCTGGCGCATCCCGCCCGATAGCTCATGCGGATACTGGCCCATCCGACGCTCCGCCTCGGGGATCTGGACGCGGTTCAGCCAGTCGAGGCAATGACGCCGCGCATCACCCCCCGACAGGCCCTTGTGAACCTTCAGAACCTCGGCCATCTGGTCGCCCACCTTCAGGTGCGGCGTCAGCGCGGTCAGCGGGTCCTGAAAGATCATGCCGACGTCCGAGCCGCGCAGCTTGTTCAACTTGGACACCGGCAGGTTCAGGATCTCGTCGCCCTGAAACGTCACCGATCCCGTGGCGCGCCCATTTGGCGGCAACAACCCCATCGCGGCCATGAAGCTTTGCGATTTGCCGGACCCAGATTCACCGACGATGCCAAGGCACTCCCCGGCGGCCACGTCGAAGGACACGCCCTTCACGGCGTCCACCTGTCCGTCGGGGGTCGAGAACGAAACGCGCAGGTCGCGGGCGGAAAGCACAGCCATCTCAGCGGTCCTTCGGGTCGAGTGCATCGCGAAGCCCGTCACCGATGAAGAACATGGTGATGATGATCGCGACGTAGAAAAACAGGGGATAGAGAAGCTGCCATGTCGTGCCATAGGCCATCGTGCCCGCCCCCTCGGAGATGAGCTTGCCGAGGCTGGTGTAGGGTTCGGAAATGCCAAGGCCAAGAAACGAGATGAAGCTCTCGGTCAGGATCATCTCGGGCACCAGCAGGGACGCATAGACGATCACGACGCCGATCAGGTTGGGCAGGATATGCCGGATCATGATCGTCACCTCCGACACACCGGCGGCACGCGCGGCCTCGATGAACTCGCGGGTCTTGAGGCTCAGGGTCTGCGCGCGCACGATCCGGCTCATGGTAAGCCAGCCGACCGCGCCCAGCGACACGAACAGCATGAAGAAACTCCGCCCCGCGATGACGAGCAGCAGGATGATGACCAGCGTGAGCGGGATCGCCAGCAGGATATCGACGAAACGCATCATGGCGCTGTCCACCCGGCCGCCCGTGTAGCCAGCGACAAGGCCGTAGGTCGTGCCGATGATGAGTGCGGTCAACGCGCCGATCAAGCCAACGAGGAGTGAGGTGCGGGTCGCCTGAATGACTCGCGAATAGAGGTCGCGCCCCAGCTCGTCCAAGCCAAAATAATGGCCATTGGCCAGCGACGGCATCCCCTCGGTCGCGATGTTGCCCATCCGGTCCCAGTCGATTTCCTCGTTCGACCACTGGGCGAACAACGGCCCGATGATGACGAACAGGATGATGAGACCAAGGACGACGACACTCGCCATCGCGGCCTTGTTCTGCACGAACCGGATCTGCGCGTCCTTGAGCAGCGACCGCCCCCGCACGGGGATCTGGTCGGTCACATCGTCGGCGATGGCGGCGGCGCGTTGGGAGCTTCCGAAAACCATGACGTTCCCTTCAGTACCGGATTTTCGGATCGAACCACGCATAGGCGAGGTCGGTGAGGAGGTTCACCACGACGGTCAGCGTGCCGTACAGGATCGTGACCCCCAGCAGCACGGCGTAATCGCGGGTGAGTGCGGAGCCGACATAGGCCTGCCCCAGCCCGCCGGTCGAAAAGTACATGTCCACGAAAACCGACCCGGTAAGGACGTAAACGAAGACGGGGCCAAGGTAGCTCACCACCGGCAGAAGCGTGGGCTTCATCGCGTGGCGCCAGATCACCGCGCGGGTCGGCAGGCCCTTGGCCCGCGCCGTGCGGATGAAGTTGGAGTTCAGCACTTCGAGCATGGACGAGCGCGTCAGCCGCGCGATGTTGCCCATGTAGGAGGTCGAGAGCGCGATCACCGGCATGATGAGATAGGGCCACTGGCCCCCGTTCCAGCCGCCACCGGGCAGCCAGCCGAGCCACAGCGTGAAGACGAGGATCAGGATCGGGCCCATGATGAAGTTGGGCAGCGCCTGCGCGCCGATGCCCATGCTGACGGCGGTGTAGTCGATCCAGGAATTATGCCGGATCGCGGCGGTGACGCCCAGCGCGATCCCGACGATCGAGGCCGCAAGGAAGGCGAGCGAGCCGTAGGTCAGCGAAATCGGAAAGCCCTGCGCGATGATGTCGTTCACGTCGCGGTCCTTGAACTTGAACGACGGGCCGAAATCGAAATGCAGGACGATGTTGGTGAGATAATCCCAAAGCTGCTTCCACAGCGGCTGATCCAGCCCGTACCGCGCCTCGATATTGGCGAGCACGGCGGGCGGCAGCGGGCGCTCCGATGTGAACGGGCCGCCGGGCGCGAAATGGATCAGAAAGAACGAGGCGACGATGAGGATCAGGATCGTGGGTATCGCGATCAGCAGGCGCCGGAAGATGTATGAGACCAAGGGACTACCTCTTCAAACCGTGATGCGCGCCCCGGT
>CXWF01046900.1_pt1 | contig 12838 bp, 13 predicted proteins | sample 468421 | NCBI WGS metagenome assembly CXWF01 (sample SAMEA2620812, study PRJEB7988) | marine metagenome | biome: marine biome (ENVO:00000447); feature: surface water layer (ENVO:00002042); material: "saline water (ENVO:00002010), including plankton (ENVO:xxxxxxxx)" | depth 5 m
CTTCGCTCCAGTAAATTTATTCTTAATACTATTTTCTATTTGAAATCTCTCTTGCTCTGTAGGTATACCATTGGCAAAGGAAATGAAATAACTACCCGAAAATCCATTCTCTATATTGGATAAATGGAACTCAGCTACTCTCTGGTCTATAAGAGCCCAATTACAAGCTGCTGTATAATCAGGAGTATAGTAAATATCCATGTTTGGACTATATGTTCCCATGTATAATATCTGACTAGGACTTGTCCTGTCGTTTTTGTTGAATGCTGGAACTTTCATAGGCTTATTTTTCCTAGTATTATTCCAATCACTACAAACATAATAACATTCAACCCTTCCTAGAGCGTTTGGTTTTCCAGCTCTAATTCTTTCAACTGGTACATGATAGATTTCAGCGATTTCTGTTCTTGCTTGATTCCATATAATGTTGATAGCAAATCCCCCCTGTAATTTGTAATCAAATGCTAGTTTCTTAACAACCTCATGTAATGTTTCATTACTATTTGCGTTTGATATGAACCTTTTTAACTTAACATCTGCATCTAAATTATCGTTTTCCTCAACAATTATACCTTCCCCAGCTATCATATCAGCGGTTGCGTTTATGATTGCCGCATGTGTACTAGAATTGTAATATAAATCTATAAGAAATTGAGGGTATAAGTTGTTCCAGTTTTCTGTACCATACTCTATCCAGTCCTTAGATATGTTTTCAATAACTTTTGGCGCTGTTTGTGTTTCTAAGTTTATATTTAAAATCTTATCCATTATAATTTGTTCAAATATGTTTGTAAATTAGAGCGGTCAGAACTAGATAATGCACTATTTGTGATTACAACTTCCTTTATTATACCATCTAAACTTCCTCCAATTGCATCAATGTCTAATGTTCCACTAACAACACCAGCTTCATATCCACTAGTCGTGATTTGTGTTAATCCACTTCCGTTCAAATATACAACCACCCTGTTCGTTCCATCTCTTTCAACACCAATATTGTAGTAAGTTCCTGTTTCTATTGTGGTACTGAATCCTATTTTTGCACTATTGTTGATTTTACCTCTTATTTCACTTGTACTTTGCACCCTAAAAAAATCTTGACTACTTGAATCCTTATCATAAAAGAATAAATCAGTAGCACCAGAACTGAATGTACTAAATTTAACCCTTAAATACATAGAAAATTGTCCTGAAAAATTTATCTGACTAGTCAAATGTAGTTTATCGTTTTCTGCATCTCCACTTTCAACACCACCACTATCTTCATTGAATGTGAAATAATTATCAGGCGCTGTAAGGTGGTTATTATTACCACTCTGGTCTGACCACTGAGTCACATTTTCCCCATCTTCAGCACTTGAACCATCACTTTCTAATATTGCAGTGTCTTTTTGGAACCAAGCCTGTAATCCTGATAGATTGTTCGGTGACCATGCTCCGTTAAAATACCTACTTAAAGAATTTGTAAGTCCTAGTTTCATTATAGAGTATCGTTCTTATAAACTAATGCTAATCCTGTTCCTGATAATGTTATTGCTGTAAAGTTAAGAAACAATGTAGTTCCAGCCGCATAAGTTCTGTGTAAATCTGCATCAGTTCCTGTTACATTAGAACCAGTTGTTATAGCTGCAATTGTAGTTTCTACAGGAAAGTGTACTGCATAATAACTAACACCTGTAACAGCTGCTATAGCGTCTGTATCTTCTATAATTGTAACTGCTCCCTTACCTAATTGTTCTCCTAATAATTCTTGTGTAGTATCCATAATTTAATTTGTATATAAATAATTTGTTGATGAGCTAGGCTCATATTTTGTGTATTTCACCTGTTCTTGTCCTGATGTTTCTTGTATATATAATTTTCCTTCTTCTACTTTACCTCTTACAACTCCGTTATTATCATTGACTGTCAATGTTTCTGTTTCAGAATTAGGCGCGTTTGTGTCATTTACAGCAACCGAACCATTCCAAGTAACTTCGTATACCTCGTATTTCCAAAATCCGTAGGGCTTGAAATTTATATTACCAGTGAATATATTTTCAGAAGTGTTGTGTGCAAAGGTATTTTTTACATATCTTTCATTGGTTGTTCCTTTAGTTCCATACGCATACTTAACAGCCCCAGTCATATCATTAATAAACTTGAATAAATATCTTACTTTGTTTTCTACAACTGATGTATTTATTCTTTTCTCCTCTAAACTTAGGTATGTGTCTATATTGCTTCCGTATGTTCCTAATATCATACTATGTAAAGGAAATACTATGAATTTATTTTGTTTTCTTTTTAGAGTCGTTTTTAGAAGTTCTAAGGAAATAACTTTCCAGTCCTAAGGGTTTTATTTGATTTTGTCTAACATCGTCTAAAATGATACTATATCCGTCTTTAGAAACGATATGACCTTTATATTTTGGTTTTATTTTATACATAATAGTTTTTTAAGTTAAAAAAAAAGGGAGTTTTTACACTCCCCTTTTCAAATATATATAGTTCCTTACGATGCTATTGTTGTCAATGTAAAGTTATCAAAAGGAACGGAAGAATATGCTCCTAACCTTAGACAAGGAAAACTCTCTTGAGATGTAAAGGTTAAATCGTATCCATTCATATCACCAAATGCAGCTCCTGAATTAGCTGTACCAGCTGTTAATTCACACCCGTTTTCTACTCCAAACGCCCAGATTTCATTCTTACCTGATGTTTGTTGATGTAGTTCTACGAATACAATTAATCTATTTTGAGCTAATAATCTAATTTCGTTTCTGTCATCTAGTGTTAATTTGTGTAGCTTAAGGTTTATCGCACCTTCATAAAATACCGTACCATTTTCAACTGAAGCGTTTATAGTTTCCACCATACTCGCCTGTCCTTTTGGTATCTTGTATCTGTAATAACCAGCACTATACCCCCCAGCTCCTGCAATTTGAGTAAGAGCACCTGCAGAATGTGTGATAGTCAAATCTTCGTGTTGTGCAAAGTAAATGTTCTTTACACCACCCATGATATCCTTACAATCCAGTCCCCTACTTCTAGTTAATTCACAAGCCATGTTTATAGTTTTTTTATTGGTTAATAATTAGTTTACTCTTACAATATCACCCCCTTGAGCATGTTGTGTACCACCTGTAAATCTTACTACAACTCTGATGTTATCTGAACCATCTAAAGCCGACATGTCTAACATTCTGATTTCTGCATGGTCTGATATTAAGTCTGTTCCAAAGAATAAGTTAGAAGTTTGAGCAGCAATAAGCCCATTGTCAACCATTCCGGGTAGAACAGCAATATTAATACCATTATACATTGGTTTGAACCCATCGCCCATGTTGTAAAGTCTTTCATATCCTAGAGCTGCTTGATTCTCTAAGTATAATCTGTAAGATGATACACTCATATAGATGTATAAATCTTCTTTAGTATATACAGCAGAAGGAATATTCTCTGTTACTTTAGCTAAATTCTCATCGATATTTGCGTTAGTAAATGCAGTACCTGCACCACCTTGAGCATCTACCTCAACAGAAGTACCATCTCCGTTCAAATTTAAGTTTATACCATCAAATTGTCCAGCGTTTGAGCTGTTTCCGTCCCATATATTAGTTTCTACATGGTCTGCGACTGTGTCAGCTAAGTGTGAAATTACAAATGCTGTAAAATCAGCTGACATTCCGTTGTTAGAAGCTCCCGCTCTCATTTGAGCTGCTTGCCAATCTGCTAGTAAATCTTTCTTACATAAATCTACATTAATTTGTAATTCTTTTGGGTTCAAAACTCTCTCAGTAAGAGTAAGTGTTCCCGCATCTGTGAAATCACATGTTGCATCTACAATTAATCCTGATGTAGCTACTTTTGTGATGTTTCTTTTATACTTAACATTTTCTAATACAGTCAAAAATTCCATTGACTTACTAGACTTTAGAGCTGCTGCGATATACTGACCAGCATGTTCTCCAGCATAATTACTTGTGATTGAAAATCCCATCTTTTTTTATTTTTTTTAGTTATTATTTAAGTTATACATAAATCTTTCTTTCACGCTCATATCTTTATACGCTTTGTTAGATTTTATTTTATTTGTTTTAGAAAATTTGTTTGTTGAGATTGGTTCAGCTGCTGGTTCTGCAGATAATTTATCAACCTCTTTTTGTAATTCAATAGTTTCTAGTTCAAGTGTTTCTTTATATCCTTTCATTTCATCAACTTGACTAGATAATTCTGTAATTTCTGTGTTCATGTTTCCTAACATTTCAGAAACTACCTCAGTCACTGCATTAATCAAATCTTCTTTACTAAATTCAATTTCCTCAGTTGTTTTAATCTTTTTTGGGTGTCTAGCTTCTTCTACTTCTGAAGGTTCAACAACTTCCTCAATGATTTCTTCCATTTCTACTTCTTCCTCATCTTTGTAATCTTCTTCTTTACGCGCCTCTTCTTCTTCTGGAGTTTCTTCTTCCTCTTCTAAAATTTCAGATACTTTACCTTCTTCCTCAACTTTGAAAGACACTCCGTCCTCAGTTTTGTATTCACCAACTGGCAAAGGAATAGTAGTACCATCTTCTGTTAGAACGGAAATATCAACACCAGCTTCCAAAACATCAGCACTTGAAACAATAATTGTTCCATCTTCTAATTTAGATTGGTACTCAAGTTTAACATCTTCTTCAGCACTTAATCCTAGAGCTTTTAAAATTTGTTCTTTTAATTCCATGGTATTTAATTTGTTTATACTATAAAAAGGAAATACAATTTGTTTATTTGATTTTCAAAATATTTGCTAACGCTTCTAAGATATTTTCATCTGTATATTTTGGTTTACTAAGTTGTTCCATTTTGTCTACAAAATAACCTTCTATACTTAATCCTTTCAATTCCCCCTGTTTTATCTTTTCCCACATTTGTTCGTTCTCTATTTTCATTTTTACAAACCATGTTCCATCAGGTAAATCAAATCCGTATAATTTACTTTTATCCATATCCCCTTCCTTAATCCAACTTTCAATTGTTAAAACCCCATCAACCTGTTCCTCGTGTTGGTATGTTGCTTTGTGATGGTTGTTGTGTTTCAAATACATTTCTGAAGCTAACCTGACAGTTTCCTTAGAAAAATATACATAATAATCTTGGTCAGTTGCTGCATCATACCTGTATATCTGTTTGTTCGGTATCAATGCTGGACTAACTAACATTCTTTTTTCTTCATCTATTTTTGCTAGTGTTAAATTGTTTTTTGATTTGTTAAAATATACAAAATCTACTTCAATAGCGGGGTCAGTGACTAGGGAAATAGCGTCTATAGCTAAATCTTCATTACTATCACTTATAACCAATTCTGTAATTTTATAATATTTTTTCTTCTTTTTTTTCTTTTTAGGCATCTTTTCTATTTATTAAATTGTACTTCTTCTATTTATATCGGCCATTTGAGCCTGACTATTTGTTATTTCACTTTCAACTACAAACGCTTTTACTGGTTCTGGTTTCATACCTGTTAATTCAAACGCTCCAGTGTTTCGTGGTACCATTTCTGTTGGACTATCCATATTTACAGAACCTCCTGTACCACTCCCTACATCTTGTTTCATAATTTGTCTAACATTATTCAACCCCGCTGCGATTACTCCCGCTGCAGTCACGAAACCTATCGTACCACCCTGTCTAAACGCTTTGTTTGCTCCAGCGTATGTGTCTATGATAGCTTGTGCAACTGCTAAAGCCTTATTTTCCCCAGCTAATTTACTTAGATTTCCTACCAAACCTGAATACGCTGCTAATTGTGTAGCTGTATTTTCTGCTACTATTTGTGATTTTTGTCTTTCGTATTGTTCTGTAATAGCCGTTGTGTCCATTCCTGCTTTCTCAGCCATTCTTAATTTTTCTTTATAGGAATTTTCTAACTCTAATAATTCTTTTTCCAAACCTGTCAATCCCTCTTGTCTTATTTCATTTTGTACTTCTAATAATTCCTTTTCTAGTGCTACTTGGTTGGTCATTTGTTCAGACCTGAACCCTGTTATTTGTGCTTCCACGGCTGCTCTTTCGTTTATAGCTTCTTGGTATGCTTTTTCAAACTCAATATTCCCTTTATTCTGGTCCCTGTCTATTTTAGCTGCTTTAATCCTCATGTCTGCTAATTTTAACATTTGTTCCTCTTGTTTGTCTAGTATTTTTTCTAACTCTTGGTTAGCTGTTATTCTTTCCTCAAATGTTTTACTTTCATCATCTCTAATTTGCCTTTGTAGTTCCGCTTGTCTATCGTACTTTTCAACTAATCCCTGTATCTGCGTTGTTGCTAACTCAGCAGTATTTCTCAATTCTACATTTGCTTCCGCTGCTTTGTATGTATTTTTAGTGTAATCTATGACTGCGGTTGTTACATTTTTGACAGTTTCTGTTACTTTATTAACGCTGTCGTCCACACCTGTTATTACATCTACATATTCCTTACCTGCTTCTTTAACATCGTCTAAAGCTCCTTTAAAATCACCTGAAAACACTTTCTTTACTGCGCTTGCTATAAAACCAAATACTTCAAGCAAAGACATAAAACGCTCTATTAGATTTCTTTTTATAGCATTACCAAATTCAATCAGTTTTTCTTTAGGGTTTTCAAATATATCTTTAAAATATCCAATAACAGAACCTATATTATTACTTATAAAACCAAATAAATCCTGAAACATCATTGTTAAAGTTTCCATTACTGCATTAAAAGTGTCTACTACCTTTTGGTTTTTACTAAAAACTTCTCCCAACTTTGCTAGTAATGCTACAATAATACCTATACCAGCTGCTTTCATTGCTCCTCCAAGAGCTTTAAAACCTTTAGAAAGTAATCCTGTACCTTTTGTACCCTGTTTTCCTAAATCTTTACTTTCTTTGACTGTTTCTTTTAATTCTTCTTTTAATTCTTTAGCTTCTTCTGCTGTTTCTCCAAGATTACTATTAATTTCTATATCTACTTTTTCACTCATATTCTAAAATGTTGCGGCGTTTGTTTTATTTGTGTGTAATTTGACCACTGCATGCCAACTACAATTTACATTGTTTTGTCCTGCTATCTGTATTTTTAGTGTGTATGCAGTACTTGTATCTATTGTTTGTGTTCCTAAACTTCCTGTTCTTCCTAATAACCTACTGATTTTTGCGTTGTGTGTTAGTGTTCCTGTATTTCCACATCTAATAGCACCATGGTATTCGTATGTTTCATAATCTCCTGCATTTCCGCTACTTCCACCAGTGACTAATCCACTCAACCAAATTTCGTATGTAGTTATACTATTTGCTGGTAGTGTTATTTCTGTATCTGCTACATCATCTCCTTCAATATATAAATCAACATCAGATGCACTAGTAGTCTTTCCTGACACTTGTAATACTGAATATTGTGTTAATCCTGCCTCACTATTATAACCACCACCCCCAATACAGAACTCACTATTGTGTGTAGCTTTACCATGTTTTCCAAATACAACTGCGTTATCTATACCTATGATGATTTCATTACTAGTACCACTTATTGTACAACTATTATTTTCTCCCTTGACCTTATTACTTCTGCCTGTTATACTTGTATTCCGTGTGTTGTATTGTATTTTGTTATTTTCCCCCTGTTTTTTATTGGTTTCATTGTCAAATACTTTGTCTAATCTTTTATTTCTTACAAAAGACCTACATGTCCCTGTTTTATCATCGTATTTGTAACCATAAGCTTCACAAGCTAACTGATTAGGAACTACATCATTCGTACCATCTGTAAATATTACAGAACCATCTAATTCCACTTCTTTAGGTTTTATTTTAAAATCTTTTTTAAATTCCATTATCCTATTAATATTAACTCAACACTACTTAATTCGTATGGTTTGTACTCTATTTTATTTACTCTAAAAAGACTATTTTTAATCCTTACTTTATCGTAAAAATTGAAATTAGCTATTTCAGAAGGTGTTAAATACACTTTTAAATTTACTTGTCTTGTATCAGGATTATATAATTCATCATAATACGGCGCCCAATATGTATTGTATAGATTATCAACAGGAACAACAGAACCTACTGATGTAATTATTTGTTGTGTTTCAAAATTATAATCTTTTGTATTTGATGTCGTTGGTATTTCTGAAAAATGAGAAAATTGACCGAAACTTTGTTCATATTGCGCTGCTTCCCCAGCTTGTGAAGGGAAACGATAAAAGTAAGGATTTGCCATTGTATACCTTCCCACATTGTATAGTATTCGTGGTTTATTTTCAAACCCCTGAAACTCACCACTTTCTGTTTCTGTATATATTACAGGTATTATCATTTCGTCCCAGTTTTCAAATATAGGTTTTATGAAAGTAGCTGCAAATGCAGTAGCCTCAATTTTAGTTTCTCCCTCTAATAAATTGTATACACTTGCGTCACTTATTCTAGAACCATACTTATACCCAGTTGTTGTTTCATATAATTGTGTAGCGTAATCCTTTTCTTCTTTAGCAAAATTAAATTCAATTTTTTTCTGTAGTTTCAAAGGTGTCAGTTTCATTTCAGAAGCGTCTGTTTTATCTGTCCAGTCATGTGTATTGTGTGTTATATATTGACTACTAGCAGTAATAAACACATCTGTATATGGTTCTATAATTAAATTACTAGGATTGTCTTTGTCTTGTATAGCCATTAAATTAAACAATTTAAACAACCCACTTACAAAATCCCATTGTCCTAATTCCCCTCTATTTATATTTAAAGCGTCAAGAAATGATACATCACTAGAGGTTTCTATGACTGCATCACTGGTATAAGTTATACCTATATTAGAAAAAAAGAAGTCATCTAAAATTTCTAAATTAGAAGCACTAGAAGCTACAAAAACTTGTAATTCTAAAGTGTCGGTATTATTCAAGGTTACATCTAAATTCTTATGTTTCAACTCTGGGAAACCAGTGTCAGTAATAGTAAAAGTAGCTGTTTCTGAATCTATTTCAGTTCCCGAAGAATCTTTATGTATCCACCTTAATTTTACAACTTCATCAGCACCCCCTGTATGGTTTATAACAACACTAAATTGACCTGAAAATGTTAGATTATCTTGGTCAGCTGTGAATACTTTAGTACTCGTGTTATAATGTGGTGGTATTTGTCCAGTGTCGTATCTAATATTATTGAAACCAGCTGCAATTGTATATGATGAAGTACTAATCTTCATTGTGTCATTAAATAATAACGGACTAACACCAGCTCCCCAATTGAAGTCCATAAACAACCTAGTGAAATCATTACTTTCTAAAAAATCAGAATTGAAAGTAAAGCCTGCGTCGTGTATTATTTTATCTAATAAATATTTACAATTTATAAAAGGCCTAAAAGCATCTTCTAATCTTGGTAAATATATATATGGTACTAATTGTCCTAGTGTAAGTGAGTATACTTCATCACGATAACTTTCTCCATTCCATTTACAAAATGGATATTTAATTACATCTGTTTTACCTGTTCCTAAACTTGCTTTGTATGCAAAACTATCTGTAGATAAAGAGTTAGTTAAAGTAACCCCATCGTTATCAAAATGACTTGCTTTAATATTAGATTTGTTGTAATCATGGTCTAGTTCTGAAAAATCAATATGTTTAAACTTTTTTTCTTTTAGAGTTTCAGATAATGTTATTGTATCAGAATATAAGTTCACATTATAACTTATTTCCCCTTCTTTTTCTATAATATCAATCAGTTTCAAATGTCCATCAAATATAATATAACCATCTTCTTTTAAAATACACTTTGTTTTCTTATATGGATTAAAACTATACACATCACTCTCAACAGATTTTGTAATGTCGTATAAACTAGAAAATATCTGATTATTTCTTTTTGTTGCTGGAAGTTTAAAAGGTTTTGAAAAACTTTGTTTTTTCTCATGCACATTTTTAAAGTCGTCCACTGATAAACTCAAAGGTAGATTACTTTCATCATACAAATCACAAATCACTTGACCATCTCTAAAGACAGTTGTAGTCGGCGCACTCCCCGCACTTTCTTTTATTGATACTTCTCCTATTTCTAAATTACTATTATCATCATTCACATAATTAATTATTAGTATTTGTTCAGTTTGTGTTGCTGTAAATGTAAATGTATGTGTTCCTATACTTGCTGGTAAACCTGCATGTAGTATAGGGTGATATGTCGTCCCTCCAATTGTGATTGCTGTGTTATGACCTATACTTGACAAGCCAGTTGTCCCTGCTAACCTTTGAATTTTTAGTTCGTATGATGCTCCTATTGAAAGATTACTGATTAGTTGATATATTCCAGATAAACTTGCTGGACTACTATTTGCACAATCAATAATCACCTTACCATTTGTGATTGTTGCTGCATCTGCCACACCAATTACCCCTGTACTATTGTATTGTTGCCAAACATTTGTAGGCGCTGGTAATAAACCTGAAGCTAGAAAATCAGAAAATGATAACATACTACCACTGAAACCAGTCCCTAGAGTTCCTATGTTAAAACTATAATCACTTACATACTCATTAAAGTATGGTATTGATGTTGAATTATATTGACCTTGATAATTCTGAGGAAATAAAATTAATTGTACGCTCATTACATTAATTGACTTTTCTTTGTTTTATCTAATTCTATGTTAAAAGTATATTGTATCAACCTGTCGTTTGATTTTGTTTTTCTTGTATGTGTGTTATTAGTTATTGTAGTAGGTTTCACATACTTTCTAAGGTACCCTTCATTTGCGTCGTCTGTGCTCTTTTGTTCTAAAACATATACATCATTACTATTAAATAACTCCTCTAACCAAATAGCTTCTTCCTCAGTTATATAATCTGTATTCAATGTTATACTTTCTATTGTGTTATTAGCAAAGTATTTTTTTCCACCAATATGACCATCAGGTCTGAACCTACTTGTATTCCATGTTCCTGATATTTGTGTGTATGATTTCCTTTCTGTGTTAAATGTTCTTACAGATTTCTTAGTAAAATTATAATAATCCCATACCCCAAATTTATTCAACCATGTCAATCGTATAGTTTCGTAATTTTTACAATCATCTGTTTGATTATAGAATTTGTATTCTTGACTTATAGGATTAATAGCGTCAAATGCTTGTACGGTATAGTAATCCCAATTAGCTGGTATTGTTGTTCCATCTCCCCTTAAATTACCTAGTCCAACCCCTGCAAATTGTAGTTTCGTATTACTATCTCCCATGTACCCCGCATGTCCTCCAGTTGAGGCCTGTATAGTTTTAGTTATTAAAGAACCTGTAGTAGCTCCGTTATAATAGAATTGAAACTTTACAAATTTAACAGAAGGAAATGTTATCCCCGTTGTACCTACCTCAAAATCAAAATCATATTGACTGAAGAAACTAAAAGTTTGATAATCATAATCTCTTATGTATTGTGTGGTCGGCGCGTTTGTTAAAAATTTAGCTTCTGTATCATTTGCTATAAATCCCGCTACATCTAAATTAAATCCAAAATTTCCACTACTATCTAAGTTTAAAATATCTGTATCGTATAATACCCCGTTGTATATTAATATATTGTCTGTTGCTATGTCTGAAACTTGATTTGAAACAACTCCCGTAAGGCTGTTTGCAGCTTCTATATTAAATCTTATCGCAACAAACCGAACAGAATTTCTATTTGTAGAAAATTTATCTATTTGATGTATTGTGTGTGGTGTTGTTTCTGAATATTCAACTCCGTTGTAACTACTAAAATTTGTACTATTGTTATTGTGTACTATACCACCAGTATAATCTGGACTTACATAATTCTGTAAAATAGGACTGAAGTCAAATATACCATACCCTTCTCCATTCGGTGTTACTTTAAATACCCCTACTCTATTAGCACTATTAAGTATAGTAGCGTTTCTATTGCTTACATATACTTCTGCAGTGTATTTTATTTTAAATTTATTCTGTATAACATTTTGGTGTATTAGAGTGTATATTATATCACTACCCGCTGGTATTAACCTGTATTTCGGTTTCTGTTCTATTGTCAAACTCATATTTCTCTTATTTCTTTAATTAAATCTTCTACAAAGTTTTCACCTAGTTTCTTTTTAAAAACACCAAAACTCATTGATAATGGTTTGGCGTAGAAGCTTGCAGCTTTAATTCCTTTTTTCTTAACACTTTCAGCAATCATGAAACCCAATTGTTTGTCTGTTATAAACCTCCCATCTTTCCCCCTACCTTTTAATCCTTTTTTCTTTGCGTATTTCCTGAATGTTCCAGTTGCATTTTCTAGTCCTCTTAAATTACTTGTCGGTTTAAATTTATACGGGCTTCTTTTTCTAATGCCGTCCGCTGTTATGTATGTTCTTTTTGTTTTGGTTCCTGATACTCCTTTTGCTATATACTCACCATGTTTTGCACTAAGTAATTGAATACTGAACCCTTTTTCAGTTGTATCAACTATGTATGTCAAACTCTTTTGTAATCTTCCAGTATTATTTCTCTTTTTAAGAATCTTTTTAGCTTGTCTAACTAAATAGCTTCCATAACTATCTAAATACTTCTCTAAACTACTTGTATCAAGTCCAAATACAGACATTACACACTTGCAATAAATAATTCAACCTGAACATTATTTGTACTAACAGGTTGTACTTCTATTGCAGACATGTCATTTGTCATACTCGCCATCGCAGGGTCGCCATCTGCTTCAGCAACTGCTACATTTTCTCCATGATATAATATGTGTGAAGCTCCTGCAGTTAATCTAACTTGATAATTAGTTGAACCCGTAGTTATGATTCCCACAATTAGTTCTTCTGTAGTGTCTAAATTAGTAACCCTAATATATCTTACATCGTT
>CXWF01039864.1_pt1 | contig 12799 bp, 9 predicted proteins | sample 468421 | NCBI WGS metagenome assembly CXWF01 (sample SAMEA2620812, study PRJEB7988) | marine metagenome | biome: marine biome (ENVO:00000447); feature: surface water layer (ENVO:00002042); material: "saline water (ENVO:00002010), including plankton (ENVO:xxxxxxxx)" | depth 5 m
AGCGGCTTGCCGCGCATTACGAAGTCGAGGACGCGCTGACCTTCGTGTCCGGCCATGCGACGAACGTGTCCGCTGTGGCAACGCTGGTGGGCAAGGATGACCTCGTCATCTACGACAGCTACATCCACAACTCCGCCTCCGTTGGCGCGACGCTCTCGGGCGCCACGCGCCGCAGCTTTCCGCACAACGACACGGATGCGCTCGAGACGATCCTTGTCGAGACGGCCGGGCGCTATCGCTACACGCTGCTGGTGGTCGAAGGGCATTATTCGATGGACGGGGACATCCCCGACCTGCCGCGCATCCTCGAGCTGAAACAGCGCTTCGGCTTCTGGCTCATGGTGGACGAGGCTCACGGCCTTGGCTGTATCGGCAAGACCGGCGGTGGGATGCGGGAGTATTACGATTTCCCCGGCGATCTGGTCGACGTGTGGATGGGGACCCTGTCCAAATCCCTCGGCTCCACCGGCGGCTATCTGGCCGGCAGCGCCGCGATGATCGACATGATGAAATACGAAGCCCCCGGCTCGGTCTATTCGGTGGCCCTCGCCCCCGCGCTGGCCGCTGCGGGCAACACCGCGCTCCAGATCATGCATGCCGAGCCCGAGCGTGTGGCCCGGCTTCACGCCCGCGGCGCGTATTTCCTCGACGTCGCAAGGTCGCTGGGCCTCGACACCGGCGCTTCCGTGGGCTCTTCGGTCACACCGATCATGGTGGGGTCTTCGCCGCTCGCGGCGGCGGCCTCCAAAGAGCTGCTCGAAGCCGGGATCAACGCGCTCCCCATCGCCTTCCCGGGCGTGCCGATGAACCAGGCGCGGATCAGGTACTTCATCACCTCGGAGCATACCGAGGACCAGATCCGTCACACGCTGACCACGACAGCCGAGATCCTCGCCCGCCTTCGGGAAGGGCCCTTGCAGGATCTGATGAAATCCCTATCCAACACGATCTGACGGGATATCACCGTCGCAAGACGTGAAGGGACGGGGATGACCGCTTACAGGATTCAGGACGTGATCGGGCCGGATTTCGGCCGTCCCGCCGTGCTCTACCGCGCTGCGGGCGACGCCGTGGAAGGGCCGATGCCGTGGGCGATCCGCGCGGGCGAAACTTTCGATTTCAACAGCTATTTCAATGCTTTCTTCCCGGAAAGCTGGCACAAGCACACCCAGATCGGGAGCCTTGGCGTTGAGGTCGAGACAACTGGCCCGGTCCGTGTGAGCGTGGACATCGTCGAGGGAACGCAGGCGCCCAAGCCGCTCCTCGAACGGGTGGTCGACGGGCGCGACGTGCTCTGGCTCGACGATGTGGCCCGTGAGGGTCGCGTGGTCCTGCGCCTGACGGCCGAGAAGGATGCGCAACTCGCCGATCTCGGCTGGGTGACGGACGTGGCACCGGTGACGACACCCACGCTTTCGGTCGGCCTGTGCACCTTCAACCGCGAGCGGGAGTTCACCGTAACCCTGTCCGCCCTCGCGGACCTTCAGGCTGCGAACCCGGCGGTCGGCCATATCTGGGTTGCCAATCAGGGCGCGTCCTTCACTGATCCGACGATTGCCGACCTCGCGACCCGACCCGGTATCACCGTGATCGAACAGCCCAACCTTGGCGGCTGCGGCGGCTTCACCCGCACGATGGCCGAGGCGACGGCAGACGATGAGACGGCCACCCATCACCTCCTGATGGACGATGACATCGTGCTCGACCCACGCGTGGTGGATCGGGGGCTCAAGTTCCTGTCCTATGTCGATGGCGAGCTGGCGCTTGGCGGCCAGATGATCGACCTCGACGACCCGACCACGCTGCGGGAATTCGGCGCCAAGCTCGACCCCACCCGCTACGTCCAGTCGATTGGCGAGAACGTGGCGCTCGGCACGCCGGAGGAGCTGGCGCTGTTCCACGACGCCCCGCGGATCGACTACAACGCGTGGTGGTTCTGCGTGATCCCCACCGCCTCGATCCGCCGACTTGGCCTGCCCACCCCGATCTTCATCCGGGGCGACGACATCGAGTATGGCTGCCTCATGTCGCAGGGCGGGGTGGAGACGATCTCGCTCCCCGGCGTCGCGGTCTGGCACGAGAGCTTTCAGCACAAGACGAGCGACTGGCTCGAATACTACAACATGCGCAACCGCCTGTTCGTGGCGACGCTCTATCCGGAACTCGTCTGGCGTCCCGCGGCCTATTACCTCCTGGGCTACTGCATGGTGTTCCTGTTCCAGCACCGCTACCGGACCGCCGACATGGTCCTTCATGCCATCGAGGACGTGCTGGCGGGCGCGGACACGGCCCTTGGCGAGGACGGCGAGAGCCGGCACATGCGGTTGATGAAGCGCGTCACGCGGATGCCGGCTTACGAGGAACTCGCGCCGGACGACCTGCCCGAGACGCGGGCCGGGACGACAGCGCCGCTCGACACCTCGGTCCCGGCGATGGTCTGGATGTCGGTGAGCGGCTTCATCGGCCAGCACTTTCAATGGCTTACCCGGCTTTGGAAAAAGCCCCTGCGCTTTCCTTACGTGCCGATGCCGAACAACATCGGGGCGAACGACTACATCGCGCCCAAGACGCCGAGCGCGGAGGCCTATATCCTCTACCGCAGCCGCGTAGGCTCGCTCTGGTCGATCATGTTGCGGGCATTCTGGGTCTGTGCGCGCTACGGCCTGACGCCGAAATCCCATTTCGACACGCTCGCGCGCGACCTCAAGGACCGGCGTCAGCGCGACCGCTGGAACGAACTCTTCAAGCTGCCGCGCGGACGTTTCTGAGCGCTCAGGCCGGCTTGCGCAGCACCGCCGCGAAGTCGGTCCGCAGGCCCTTTTCGTATTCGTCGTATTCCGGGCTGCCGGGCATGTCCGCCCAGCGGTGTGCATAGAGGCTGAAGGGCCACGGCACACGCTTCAGCGCGGCCTTTCGACGCGGAATGTCGGCCTTGAGCGAGGCGAAAGTATGCGGGGTGATGTCGCGATATGAGAGCATTTCCAGCCCTTCGCGCGCGGCAGCCTCGCGGATCTCGCCCTCGACATGGTCATGGTCGCCCTGCCGGTAGCCGCCGGAAAAGCTGATGATCCCGCCGGGTTTCACGACCCGGCCGGTTTCCTCGATGAAGAGCGTGAGGCCGAAATAGGTCGGCGCACCCACGCTTACGATCATGTCGAAGCTCGCGTCACCATAGGCCAGCCCGCCCGAAATCCCCCGCTCGATCGTCGCGTCGATATGCGGCCTGGTGCGGCGCTTGGCGAGTCGGACCGCAGCGGCGGAGCGTTCGGTGCCGGTCAGTTTCGCCTCGGGGTACAGGCGCGAGAGGTAGACCATCCCGCCGCCCTGACCGCAGCCCACGTCGAGGATGCTCTTGGGCGCCGGATCGTAATCCTTCACCATCGTATGCCCGGCCTGATGATACATCATGGCCGAATGATCCTCGCCCGCGAACTCGGGGTATGAGGTGAAATCCGGGTCGACCGGCAGGTAACCGCCGTTGAAGAACCACATCCGACGGGCCGGAGAGAGGCGATACAGCACCTCGTAGGCGGCGAGGTCGAACATGTGGAACGCAAAGCCGAAAACCCGCTTGCCAAATGAGTCGTGGGCGCGGAGAAGGTCTGGCATCTTGCCTCCCGGTCATGATTAAAGGGCCGGAGCCTTAATGCGACACGACAGCGGAAAATGGAACAGCCAATGAGCGGTGCGGAGGGACAATCGGAGACGCGCAGTTTCCTGTTTCTCCAGGGGCCGACCTCGGGCGTCTTTCGCGAGTTGGGCCGGTCGCTGGCCAAGCGCGGACACAAGGTGCTCAAGGTCAACTTCTGCCCCGGCGACTGGCTGTTCTGGCGCGGGTCCGACACCCAGATGTATCAGGGCACCCTCGACGACTGGCCCGATCACCTGCGCGCGCTCATCGCCGAGCGTGGCGTGACAGACATCATCTATTTCGCCGACCGCTTCCCCTACCACAAAGCCGCGCAAAAGGTTGCGCGGGCCGAGGGCGTGCGCAGCGTGTCGATGGAATACGGCTACCTGCGCCCCGACTGGCTGATCCTCGAGGAAGGGGGGCAGTCGACCTATTCCCATTTCCCCCGCGATCCCGGCAAGATCCGCGCCATCGCGGATGACCTCGACCCCGTGGACGAGGCGCAGATTTACGACATCCCGAGCATCGACGAAATGATCCGCGAGACGGCCTTCCACGTCTCCAACGGGGCCTTCGGCTGGCTGACACCGCGTTACACGCCGGACCGCTATTATCCGGTCTTCGTGGAATTCCCCGCCTACCTTCCGCGCCTGTTTCGCCGCCGCCTCAATGCCGCGCGGGCCGAGGCGCTGGTGGACGGGTTCGAAACCGACCGGCGTCCCCGGTTCCTCGTCCCGCTTCAGATGCAGAACGACTACCAGCTGCGCGATAACGCACCCAAGGGGTTTCAGACGGACTTCATCCGGCAAGTGATGACCTCGTTCCGCGACCACGCGCCGGGCGAGGCCGAGCTCGTGTTCAAGGTGCATCCGATGGACAACGGGCTCGAGCGGTGGGAGCGGGTCGTCCCGCGGCTCGCCGCCGAATACGGCCTCAGTGATCGGGTCAGGTTTCTCGACGGCGGGCAACTGCCCAAGATTTTTTCGCTGGTGCAGGGCTGCGTCGTCATAAACTCCACCACCGGCCTCATCGCGCTGCGCCGGTCCGTGCCGACCAAGGTGCTGGGCGTCGCCGTCTACGACATGGAGGGGCTGACCCATCAGGGCGACCTTGACGGGTTCTGGTCCAATCCGCAGAAACCGTCACGCGACATGCACGCGGCGCTGGTGCGCGCGATGGCGCATGGCATCCATGTGCGCGGCGCGGTCTATGGGTCCGAGGGCCGCGCGGCCTTCGTGCGCAACGCCATCGACCGGCTGGAGCGGCCGATCATCAACCAGCACGGCCTGTACGAGCCGCGCCCGCCACGCGTGGACAAGGCCATGTCGCTGGGTATCAAGGTCGACTGGCCGATGGGGAGCAAGGCGTCTTGACCGCCCCGCGCCGCATCCTGCTGACCGGGGCGAGCTCCGGGTTGGGGCGGGAGATGGCGCGGCACCTCGCCGGTCCGGGCGTGGCCTTCCTGCTCTGCGGGCGGCGCGCCGACGCATTGAAGGCGGTGGCGACGGAACTGCGGGACGCGGGCGCGACTGTCGAGACCGCGCTTGTCGACCTCACCGACGTCGCTGCTGCGCAGGACTGGGTGGATACCTGCGCCGTGCAGCCCGTCGACCTCGCCATCCTGAACGCGGGCATGTTCGACGGGCGCGGGCGCGACGGCGCACTTGAAAGCCCGATGCGCGCGGCGGTTCAGGTTGAGACCAACCTCACCGCCCCCGTGACGCTCGGCCTGCGGCTTGCCGATCACATGCGCGACGCAGGGCAGGGGACAATCCTGTTTATCTCCTCACTAGGGGCCTTTTCCGCGCATGCCGACGCGCCGAGCTACTCCGCCTCAAAGGCCGGGCTCACCGCCTTCGCCCGCGCGCTGCGCGAAGACCTCGCGCCCGACGGCGTGCGCGTGGCCATCGCCCATCCGGGCCATATCGAGACACCCCAGACCGAGGTGCATCGCGGCCCCCTGCCGGGGATCATGCCGGCCGCCCGCGCGGCAAAGGTCATCCTGTCCGGGCTGGCCCGTGGCCGGTCCGAGATCGACTTCCCGGGACACCTGCGCTGGGGCCTTCGGTTCCAGTCGCTTCTGCCGTGGCGGATGCAGGCGCGGATCAACCGGGGGCTGCGCTTTTGGGTGGATGACGGGCCGGGCGACGGCAAGGGGAAGTAACGTCACCCGACGCGCCGGTGACAACCTTGCCGGTTTCGCGGGCAGTCCGGCGCTGAAAGCAGCTTGAAAGCGCTCGTGAATTTTTGAACGTCGGGTCAAATACCGCGAAAAAGCCAAAAACTATCAACCACCTTGAAAAAACCCGTGCTAGGCTTTCGCATGGCTGCAGGGGGAATCGCTGCCGCGCTGGTCGCGCATTGCCTGCCAAAAAATAAAGCAACCTGCCGGGCCCCCACGTCTGGGCGCGGTGCGACATGGAGGTTTACATGACGTTTCTCAATAAGATGACCACCCGGACCGGGCTCGCCGCGGCGCTTCTCGCCGGCACGGTGATGACGGCTTCGGCCTTCACCGCCTGCCAGGTGACCGATACCGGCGGCATCGACGACGCCGGCTTCAACCAGACCGCCTGGAAGGGCGTTCAGGATGCGATGGCCGCCGACGACAGCGTCGAAGGGCGTTTCCTCGAAAGTCAGGCCGAGACCGACTACGAGGCCAACCTGAACTCGCTGATCGAAGGCGGCTGCGACATCATCGTCACCGTCGGCTTCCTGATGGGCGACGCGACCAAGGCGGCCGCGGAAGCCAACCCGGATCAGAAGTTCTCGATCGTGGACTTCGCCTATGACCCGACCATCGACAACGTGCTGGGCCAGGTCTACGCGACCGAGCAGGGCGCGTTCCTCGCCGGATACCTCGCGGCAGGCATGTCCGAAACCGGTGTCGTGGGCACCTTCGGCGGCATCAACATCCCGCCGGTCACCGCGTTCATGGACGGCTTCTACTACGGCGTGAACTACTACAACGAACAGAAAGGCACCGACGTATCGGTTCTGGGCTGGAACCCGGAATCGAAAGAAGGCCTCTTCACCGGCAACTTCGACAGCCTCGACGACGGCCGGGCCTTCGCCGAGAACCTGAGCCAGGAAGGCGCCGACATCATCATGCCGGTCGCCGGTCCCGTGGGCCTCGGCTCTGCTCAGCTCGCCGACGAGATGGGCACTGATCAACTCAAGATCATCGGCGTGGACGCCGACCAGACGCAGACCGACCCGGAAAAGGCCGATGTCTACCTGACCTCGGTGCTCAAGCGCATGGACTCCACCGTGACGCAGGTCATCAACATGGCGCAGGACGGCTCCTTCGAGGGCGGCCTCATCGTCGGCACGCTCGAAAACGAAGGTGTGGGCCTTGCCCCGTATGGCGCCTTCGAAGACACCGTGCCGGATGAGCTGAAAGCCGAGATCGAGGCCGTGAAAGCGGGCATCATCGACGGGTCCATCACCGTCGGCATGTAATCTGAACCATCGCCGCCGCCGGAGGTCCTCCGGCGGCGGTTTTTCGTCCAAAACCTGTCCAGTCGGGGAGGGCAGCCAATGGATGTCGAACTGCGCGGTCTGACCAAGCGTTTCGGCTCTGTCGTCGCGAACGACAACGTCAACCTGCACATTCGCGCGGGCGAGGTCCTGGGCCTTCTCGGCGAGAACGGCGCGGGCAAGTCCACGATGATGAACATGCTCTCCGGGCTCTACACGCCCGACGAGGGCGAGATCCTGATCGACGGCAAGCCCGTGAAGTTCGACGGCCCCGGCGACGGGATCGAGGCGGGGATCGGCATGGTCCACCAGCACTTCATGCTCGTGCCCGTGTTCACCGTTGCCGAGAACGTCGTGCTTGGGGTGGAGCCGACCGGCAGGCTCGGCTCCCTCGACATCAAGAAGGCGCGCGCGCAGGTCGAGGAGATCAACGAGAAATACCGCCTCCACGTCCCCCCCGACGAGTTGATCGAGGAACTCCCCGTCGGCATCCAGCAGCGGGTCGAAATCCTCAAGGTCCTGTTCCGCTCCGCCGACGTGCTCATCCTCGATGAGCCGACCGCCGTGCTCACCCCGCAGGAGGTGCATGAGTTCTTCGGGATCGTGGAGACGCTGAAGAAGGCCGGGAAAGCCATTGTTTTCATTACGCATAAACTGCATGAGGTTCTGGAAATTTCCGACCGGATCAGCGTGCTGCGACAGGGCCGGATCACCGGCGAAGGCGACCCCAAGACGCTGACCGAAGCGGACCTTGCCGAGATGATGGTGGGCCGCCCCGTGTCCTTCACCACCGCCAAGAACGTCGCCGAGCCGGGTCGCACCATGCTCGAAATGGACGCCGTAACCATGCTGGATGAGACCGACGAAATGGTGCTCGACCATGTTTCGCTCACCGTCCGCTCGGGCGAGGTTGTAGGCGTCGCGGGCGTGCAGGGCAACGGCCAGACCGAACTCGTCGAAGCGATCACGGGGTTGGAGCGCATCGCCTCGGGCCACATCACCTTCGACGGCGAAGACATCTCCTATGCCCGCGTGCGCGAACGGCACAGGATGGGCATGGCCCATATCCCCGAGGACCGGCACAAGTCGGGGATGGTCGACAGCTTCACCGTGGCCGAGAACATGGTGCTCAACAGCTATTATGCCCCTGAATATTCCAAGGGCTGGGCCATCGACTGGCCCAAGGTGCATGAGACTGCCGCGCGCTACTGCGTGGAATTCGACGTGCGCACGCCCTCCGTGTTCCTGCCCGGTGGCTCGCTGTCGGGCGGCAACCAGCAGAAGATGGTCGTGGCGCGTGAACTGGAACGCGAAACCAAGCTCGTCATCGCGTCGCAGCCCACGCGCGGGGTGGACGTCGGGTCCATCGAATACATCCACGAACGGCTCATCGCGAGCCGGGACGAGGGCGACGGGGTGCTGATCGTGTCCTCCGAACTGGACGAAATCATGGGCCTCTCCGACCGCATCTACGTCATGTATGACGGCAAGATCGTCGCCGAATTCGACAACACCGACGGCAAGGCCGACCGCAACGCCGTGGGCCTTGCGATGGCCGGGTCGTATGAAGGAGAGGCGGCATGAGCGACAAGCGACCTGACCTCAAGGACGTGAACGAACGCATGCGCGGCCTGATGGCCCGCACGACCCACGGGCGCGACGATTTCGAGGATCTCGTGATCGTGCCGCTCTTCGCCGTGGTCGTCGCGCTGGTCTTCGGCGCGCTCATCATGCTTGCCACCGCCGTCGATCTGCCCACGATCGGGCGCAGCTTCGTGGCGCTGGCCGTGGGGTCCGTCGGCTCGCTCTCGGCATGGTCCGAGACGCTGACCGCCTCCATCCCCCTCGTGCTCGCGGGGCTGGGGCTTGGCCTCGGCTTTCGCGCGGGACTGTTCAACATCGGGGCAGAGGGCCAGCTCCTTATGGGCGGACTCGCCGCCGTGGTCGCGGGCTTCACCCTGTCAGGCCTGCCGTGGATCATCCACCTTCCGGTGACGCTCCTCATCGGTGCCCTTGTCGGCGCGCTTTATGCCGCCATCGCGGGCTTTCTCAAAGCGACCACTGGCGCGCACGAGGTCATCTCGACCATCATGCTCAACCTCATTTCCTACCGACTGCTCGACTGGCTGCTGCGCCAGCCCTTCATCCAGCGCGAGGGGCGGTCGGACCCGATTTCCAAGGACGTGCCGCCCTCGGCCGAACTGCCGCGCATCCTCGACTTCATCGACGTGAACCTGCGCCTGCACGCGGGTATCTTCGTGATGCTCGCCGCCGTGGCGCTGGTCTACTGGATGCTGTTTCGCTCGAAGATCGGCTTCGCCTTCCGCGCCTCGGGCGAGAACCCGTCCGCGGCGAACTACGCGGGCATGAACGCGGCCTTCGTCATCGTCCTCGCCATGGGCACCGCGGGCGCACTCGCGGGCCTCGCGGGCGCCACGCAGGTCACGGGCGTTCTGGGCCGCGCCAGTCCCGGCTTTTCGGCGGGTATCGGCTTCGACGCCATCGCCGTGGCACTTCTGGGCCGCTCGCACCCGATCGGTATCCTCTTCGCGGGCATCCTGTTCGGTGCGCTCGAGGCGGGCGGCCGGCAGATGCAGGTGGACGCGGGCGTGTCCATCGACCTCATTGGCATCATCCAGGCCCTCATCATCATCTTCATCGCCGCGCCGCTTCTGGTGCGGGCGATCTTCCCGTGGGGCTTCAGGAAGCGCGGCAAGAAGGCGGGCGAGGCATGAGCGATACGACCACCACCGGCGCCGAGAAACGGGCCGAGAAACTCGACAGCGCGTCCTCGCGCCGTGCGCGGATCATGGGCGGCGTGCTCATCGCCCTCGCGCTCCTCGTGCTCTTCGCCCTCGACGTGGCGCCGGGCGAAAGCGCCACCTTCCGCCTGACGACGCCCCGCGACGCGATCCAGATGAGCCCGCTCGTCGTTCCAGGCGGACCGTTCAACATGATCGCCGCCGCGCTCCTCGCCTTCCTCGGTGTGCGTCAGTTCCTCAAGGGCGGCACGCGCTGGACGAACATCTCGCTCGGCATCGGCCTCGCCATCCTCGTCATGGCCTTCCTCGTCTGGGCCACGGCGGGCAAGTCGTTCTCGCTCACCGGCATGTTGCAGGCGACGATGGTGCGCGCCGTGCCCATCGCCCTCGGCGGTCTCGCCGGCGTGCTGTCCGAGCGCGTGGCGGTGGTGAACATCGCCATCGAAGGGATGCTTCTCGCCGGCGCCTTTGCTGGCGCGCTCGTCGGCTCGCTCCTGGGCGGATGGGTCGGCATGTTCGCCGCGATCCTCACGGGCGGCTGCTTCGGCCTCCTGCTGGCCGCACTGGTCGTCACCTACCGAATGGATCAGATCATCGCGGGGGTGGTGATCAATCTCTTTGTTCTGGGGGTGACGTCCTATGTCTCGTCACAGGTGTTTTCCGAGTACCGCTTCCTGAACAACGCGCCAACTTTCCGGGCCTTCAAGATCCCGCTTCTGGGTGACATCCCGGTGATCGGGCCAATGCTGTTCAACCAGAACCTGTTCGTTTACGGCGCGCTGATACTGGTGGCGGTCTCGACCTATTACCTTTTTCACACCAAGAACGGCCTGCGCGCCCGCGCGGTGGGGGAGCATCCCCGCGCCGCCGACACGCTTGGCATCGACGTCTATCGCACGCGCTACATCCATGTGACGCTCGCGGGCATGGTCGCGGGTTTCGGGGGCGCGTGGTTCACGCTGGGCTCCGTCGGGCGGTTCGACGAGAACATGACCAACGGGCGCGGCTACATCGGACTTGCCGCCATGATCTTCGGCCGTTGGCATCCCGTCGGGGCGCTGTCCGCCGCGCTGATCTTCGGCTTCGCGGATTCGATCCAGCAGAAGCTCGCGCTTCTGAACACGCCAATCCCGTCGGAATTCCTCTCGATGGCCCCCTATATCGCCACGATCATCGTGGTCGCGGGCCTCATCGGGCGGTCCAAGCCGCCGGCGGCCAATGGCTCGCCCTACGTCAAGGAGTGACGCCCCGAGGGCAGGGGTGGAGCGCCCGGATCGAACGATGACGACTGAAGGGGGTTTTGCGTGACCGTGGATCAGAAGACCGAATTGCCCGACCCGGGAGCACTCCATTTCGCGTTTTCGGTATTGAACCACTCACATGACCAAAAGACGCGTAGCGTTCCCAAACCTATTGATATGTCTGGTACATGCAATTGGTGGTTTCCCACCATGTGGCTGCATATGTACCTGAATCTTATATACATATTTAGACAACGGGATTGCCCGGCATGATCGACCCGGACGACCGCGCGCTCCTGACCGACCTGTTCAACGCTGCGATAGACGCGGCCGATCCTGCCCGCGCACTGGCCCCGCATCTCCCGGCCCCACCAAAGGGCCGCACCATCGTAATCGGTGCAGGCAAGGGGGCGGCCCAGCTCGCTGCCGCGTTCGAAGATATGTGGGAGGCGCCCTTCGAGGGTGTCGTCGTTACCCGCTACGGCTACGGGGCCGAAACCCGGACCATCCGGGTGCTGGAGGCCGCGCACCCGGTCCCGGACGAGGCTGGCCTCGACGGCTGCGCGGCGCTATTCGATGCCGTCTCCGGCCTCACCGAAGACGACCTTGTGATCGCCCTCATCACCGGCGGCGGCTCCGCACTCCTGCCCGCGCCGCCAGAAGGGTTCGACCTATCCGACGAACAGGCCCTGAATGAAGCGCTGCTTGCCTCGGGCGCGCCCATCTCGGCCATGAACGCCATCCGCAAGCACTTCTCTCGCGCCAAGGGCGGCCGCCTCGCCGCCGCTGCGCACCCGGCCAAAGTGGTGACCTTGATCGTGTCCGACGTGCCGGGGGACGACCCGGCGCAGGTCGCCTCGGGCCCGACGGTGCCCGACGCGACCGACGCGCGTGCAGCGCTCGCGGCGATCCGGACCTACGGCATCGACCTGCCGGACCGTATGGTGACGGCGATCCGCGACTGCCGGGCACCGGACCCCTCCGACCAGGTCTTCGCGGGCAACGAGGTGCGCGTCATCGCCTCCGCCGCCAAATCGCTGGAGGCTGCCGCCACCCGCGCCGGGGACCGGGGCCTGCCCGCCGTGATCCTGTCCGACGCGATTGAGGGCGAAGCGCGTGAGGTCGCCCGGGTCCACGCCGCCATCGCCCGCGAATGCGCGACCCGCAACCGGCCCTTTGAGCCGCCCGTGGTCATCCTGTCCGGGGGCGAGACGACGGTGACGCTGAAAGGGCAGGGGCGCGGGGGCCGCAACACGGAATTCCTGCTGTCACTTGCGCTTGAGATTGACGGGACCGATGGCATCGTCGCTCTTGCGGCGGACACGGACGGCATCGACGGCAGCGAGGATAACGCGGGCGCCTATGCCGATGCGACCACCACCACGCGCCTGCGCGAAGCGGGCCACGACCCTGCTGCCCTCCTGTCCGACAACGACGCCTACACGGCATTCGAAGCCCTCGGGGACCTGTTCGCACCTGGGCCGACGGGGACCAACGTGAACGATTTCCGCGCCATCCTCGTGCGGCCAAAGGGTAACTAGGCAGGCCCCGCCCGCTTTCCGGTCCGAAATATCCCCGCCGGAGGCAAGAAGTTATGTCCCGGCGGCGCAACACGCGCGCCGCTGTCGGTCTTTCCCACCTCGACACCGTATCGCCGAGCGTAGCGAGGCGCCCCCGACGAAAAG
>CXWF01067202.1_pt1 | contig 12791 bp, 13 predicted proteins | sample 468421 | NCBI WGS metagenome assembly CXWF01 (sample SAMEA2620812, study PRJEB7988) | marine metagenome | biome: marine biome (ENVO:00000447); feature: surface water layer (ENVO:00002042); material: "saline water (ENVO:00002010), including plankton (ENVO:xxxxxxxx)" | depth 5 m
CGCCTGCCAGAACACCCGGCTCGCGACCCCGGAACTGGCCTATTGCGCCGGGCTGGTGGAGCCTTCGCTCATCGTCGCCTCGCCCCGCTATATCGACACGGCGCGCGAGATTGCCGGGGGCGTGCCTGTCACCGGGTTCGACACCCTGTCGGCGGAGGGCGAGACGACCTGCGCCGCCCAGCCCGAGGACGGGCTGTTCATCATCTACACCTCCGGCACCACGGGCCGGCCCAAGGCCGCCGTCATCAGCCACCGCGCCCAGCTTGCCCGGATGAGCGCGATGCGCCTAGACCTCGGCATCCTGCCCGGTGACGGCTATATCTCATGGGCGCCGATGTATCACATCGGGGGGACCGAGCACCTTGTGACCGCGCTGTTGTCCGGTGCGCCGGGCTATGTCGTGGACGGGTTCGACGCGGACCGGATCATCGACGCGCTGGAGCGGTTCCCGGTCGGCTGGCTCATGCTGGTGCCCGCCACGATCGAGCCGCTGATCGACCGGCTCAAGACCCGCAAGCCTGCGATCAAGGGCGTGCGCGCCGTGGGCTGCATGGCCGACCTCGTCCCGTCCGACGAGATTGCCGAGATCACGGCGCTGGTGGATGCCCCCTACCTCGATTCCTTCGGGGCGACCGAGACGGGGATGGGGCCACTGTCGGGCAACCTGATCCCCGCTGGCACGCGACCCACGACATTCCCCAAGCGTCTGACCATGCTGACCGAACTGCGCCTGTGCGACGCCACGGGCCGCGACGTGCCCGACGGTGAACCCGGCGAAGCCTGGGTGCGCGGGCCGACGGTGTTCTCTGGCTACTGGAACAACGCCGAGGTGAACGCCAAGGATTTCGCCGACGGCTGGTTCCACATGGGCGACATGTTCCGGCGCGATCCCGAGGGCTACATCTTCGTCGGCCGCTCCAAGTATCTGATCAAGTCGGGGGGTGAGAACATTTACCCCGCCGAGATCGAGCGCGTCCTGCTCTCGGACCCGCGCGTGGCCGACGCCATCGTCGTGCGCAAGGCAGACGACAAATGGGGTGAGGTGCCGGTGGCCGTGATCGTGCGCGCCTCCGACATGAGCGAGGAGGACGTGACCACGCTCTGCCGCGCCCAGCTTGCCGGATACAAACGGCCCAAGGGCGTGCTGTTCGTGGGGATGGACGACCTGCCGCGGTCCGTCAGCGGCAAGATCCTGCGCGAAGAGGTCGAGAAACTGGTGTAGCGGCGCGGTCGCTCAGCCGGGTTCGACAAGCGCGCGGCTCGCATCGACAAGCCGTTGCGCGCGCTCGACCGGCCCCACGCCCGCTTTCGCCAGCCGCTTCATCGGCACTTCCATGTCGATGGGCGTGTTCGGCGGAAGGGCCGCAAGGAAATCGGCAAGCGGAAACGCCCCCTCGCCCGGTATCCCGCGATCCTCGACCGCCTCGCCGAACGGGCTTTTAGGGGCCTCCATCGGCCCGTCGCAAATCTGCGCGGCCCCGATCAGGCCGGGGTCGGTGGCGACAAGGTCGGCGACCGTGCCCCCGGTGCGAAACAGGTGGAGCGGATCGACCAGCAGGCTCAGGTTGTCATGGCCGATGTCCAGCAACAGCCCCTCGCCCGCCCCGATGGAACGACATTCGGAGAACTTCATGAACTCGATGCTTACGGCGATGCCCCGCGCGGCGGCGGCATCGGCCAGCGCGCCAAGACCATCCGAGGCCCGGCCCCGGTCACTGTCCTGCACCAGGGCGGTGAGGCGCGTCGCCCCGATCTCGGCCCCGAGGTCGAGCGCTGCTGAGAAATCCACAACCTTCGTCTCCGGCCCGATCGAAAACACCTCGACATTGTGGACACCAACGCCCGAGTCGCTGCACGCGGTGCGGAACGCGGCGACGTCTTCGCGGGTCACACGCGGAAAGATGTCGAGATCGGGCGACGGCGGGGTGACGAACACTGACACGGTATCCACGCCGACCGCCCGCGCCACGGCCGGAAGATCGACCGGCTTCACGTCGCGCAGGCTCAGTTGATGCAGGGCGAGACGGGTCATCATGCGCCCAGGTAGCTGTCGATGACGGCCTTGTTGCCGGCCAGCTCGGAACTCGCGCCCTCGAACGAAATCTGACCCCGGTCGAGCACATAGGCCCGGCTCGTCGCCTCAAGCGCCCGGTGCGCGTTCTGTTCGACGAGAAGCACGGTCAGCCCCTCGGCGTTCAGCTTTTTCAGCGCGTCGAACACCTGATCGGTGATGAGCGGCGACAGGCCCAGCGACGGCTCGTCGAGCAACAACAGGTGCGGCCCGCCCATCAGCGCGCGCCCGATGGCGAGCATCTGCTGCTGACCGCCCGACAGGGTGCCCGAGATCTGGTCGCGGCGCTCTTCGAGCACCGGAAACAGCTCATACACATGGTCGAGCGAATAGATCGTCTTGCGTTTGCCGCGCGCGATGAGGCCGACCTGGAGGTTCTCGTAAACGCTCATGTCCGACAGAACCTGCCGCCCCTCGGGCACATGCAACAGCCCCGACCGCGACACCGCGTAGGGCGACATGCCCCTGGTGTCGGTGCCCTCGAAAATGACCTCGCCCGACTTGCGCTTGACCACGTTGGACAGCGCATTGAGCAGCGTCGATTTCCCCGCGCCGTTGGAACCGATGAGCGCGACCATCTCGCCCTCTTCGACACGCAGCGACACACCGCGCAGCGCCTTTACGCCGCCATAGGAAACATGCAGATCGTTGATCGTGAGTGTGGTCATGTCAGTGCCCCGATGTTCCGATATAGGCCGCAATGACCTGTGGGTCGCTGGTGACGGTCTCCGGGCTGCCCGAGGCGATCATGCGACCGCTGTCGAGCACATAGACCTGTTTGCACAGGCGGGTGACGAAGCCGACGTTATGTTCGATCAGCAACAGAGCCATGCCACTTTCGGCAAGCTCGCGGAAGATGGTTGCAAGCTCGTCGCTCTCGACATCGTTCATGCCCGCCACCGGCTCGTCAAGCAGGACGATGTCCGGCTCGGCGGCGATGGCGCGCATCATCTCGACCCGGCGCTGGTGGCCATAGGCAAGGTTGCCCGCCTCGTATTCCGCGTAATCCTCCATGCGGAAACGCCGCAGCAGATCCCACGCCTTCTCCTCGAACCGCTGGGTGTCGCGGCGTGCGGAGGGAAGGCCCAGAAGCTGGCTCAGGATCGACGCTTCTTCGCGCCGGTGAAACCCGATCAGCACGTTTTCCAGAACCGTGGCCTCGGGCAGAAGCCGGATGTTCTGGAACGTGCGCGCCACGCCCTTGCGCGCCACCACGTCGGCCCGGTCGGTGGCAAGGCTCACGCCATCCACCGTGATGTCGCCCTCGGTCAGGGCCAGCACGCCGGAGATCATGTTGACCACCGTCGACTTGCCCGCGCCGTTGGGTCCGATCAGCCCCGTGATCTCACCCGGACGCACCTCCATCGTCACCTCGTCGACCGCCTTCAGACCGCCGAAGTGCTTGGCCACGTTATCAAGATGTAGAGACGGCATCGCGGGCCTCCTTTTCGCTGGCGCGCTTCTGCTGTTGCCGCGCCTGTTTGCGGCGGCGGAACCAGAACACGATCTCGTCGCCCACGCCGTTGGGCAGGAAGGTGATGACGAGGATCAGGATGACCCCGTTCACGGCCTGCCGGTTCTCGGCCAGAGGCCGGGCGATCTCGGGCAGCAGCGCCATGATGAGCGCCCCCATGATCGGGCCAAGCAGCGTGGTGCGCCCGCCAAGGATCACGACCGTCAGGATGTTGACGATAAAGGCGAAGCCATAGTTATGCGGCTCGATCTGGAAGGTGTAGAGGCTCTGAAGCCCGCCGAACAGACCACCGAGCGCACCCGACAGGATGAACGCGATGATGTGGTACTTGCCGATGTTCACACCCAGCGACGAGGCCACGCTTTCCTCTTGCCGGAGCGCGTTGAACACGCGCCCCATGCCGGAACGGCCGATGTTCCACAGGACGTACATGGTGACCGCCACGACGGCGAGAAGGATCCATGTATTCACCTCTCGCGGGATGCCCACGATGCCAAGCGCACCGCCGGTGAACCCCTCGCCATAAAGCAGAAGCGACAGGATGATCTGCACGAAGGCCAGTGTCGCGATTGCCTGGAACGCGCCGCGCAGACGGGCCAGCGGCAGGGCCAGAACGCCCCCGACGGCAGCGGCCAGCGCGGTGCCCAGGATCACGGTCAGGAAGATCGGGATGCCGGTCTTGGTGGCAAGGATCGCCACACAGTAAGACCCGAGGGCCGCAAAGCCTGCCGTCGCGATCGAGAAGACCCCGGCCCGCAGCGCGATCTGCTGGCTGTAGCCGAACCCGACCGACAACAGGAAGAAGTCGATGATGGGCTGGTAGGCAAGGTAGAACTGCATCATTGGCGGGTACCCCCTGCGACGGCATTGATGTCACCGAACAACCCGTTCGGTCGCACCAGAAGCACGAGGAACAGCAATCCGAAGATGATGGCGTCCGTCAGACCCGAGGGCAGATAGGCGACGGTTAGCGATTGCGCCACGCCCAGCATGAGCGACGCGATGATCGCGCCTTGCACGCTGCCCAGACCGCCGATCACGACGACCACGAAGGCGCGCAGCATATATGGCTCGCCCATCAGGAACTGGATCGAGTTGAACAAAAGCCCGATGAGAACGCCCGCCAGCCCGGCCAGCGCCCCGGCGATGAAGAAGGTCTGAAGGTAAACGCTCTGCGCGTTCACACCCAACAGGGCCGCCGCGCGCTCGTTCGTTGCGACGGCGCGCACCTGCCGCCCGAAAGTGGTCTTTTTCAGGTAGAAGATCAGGGCCGCCACCAGCACCGCGACGGTCGCGAGGATCACGATCTGCAACAGCGAGATGCGCAGGCCGAAGATGTCGTAGAACTGGATCGGGAACGTCCCGAACGGAAAGTTGAGAACCTGCGTGTTCGACACCTGCTGCGCGATGGACACGAGGATCAGGTCGACGCCGATGGACGACACGAGCGCCGGAAACTCGGCATTGCCGCGCTTGCGCAGGGTACGGAAGGCGATGAGGTCGATCAGGATCGCGATCAGGCCCGTGGCCAGCATCGAAAAGCCGATGGCCATGACGAAGGGCAGCCCGCTGATCGTGCAGTAGTACGCGATGAACGCGCCCGCCATGAACGTCGCGCCATGCGCGAAGTTGAGGAGTTTCTGAACCCCGAAGATCAGGGTGAAACCCAGTGAGAAGAGCGCGTAGACCGACCCGGAGACCAGCCCGTTCAGGATTTGCTGTGTTAGCATGCCATCCACCTGTTGTGGGGAGCCTGTCCCCGATAGACGAATAAGGGGCGGCGGCGGACCGCCACCCCTTTGGGACAGGGTTTACTCAGGCGCGACGGTGAATTCACCGTCTTTGACCTGAAGAACCTTCATGCCGAAGAAGGGCACGCGCTCTTCGTCCAGGGTGTAGGTATGCGTTCCGACGACGACCGGAACGTCCTTCTGCTCGCCAAGCGCATCACGCACACCTTCGCGGGTGGCATTGCCGGCTTCGGCGGCGTCACGGATCGCATGTGCCACGACCTGCATCCCGGAATAGCCCATCGCGTTCCATTCATCGGCCGGGAAGCCCATCTTCTCTTCGAAGTTTTCCGCGAAGGCCGACGAGAATTCGTTGTCGCCACCCGGCACCCAGGCACCGATCAGGTAGACGCCTTCGACAGCCGCTCCGCCCTTCTCGATGAAGGTCGGCGACGCGAACGCGTTGTGACCGAGGATGGCGGTATCGGGGTCGAGCCCGGCCTGTTTGAGTTGGAGGATGATGTTGGCCCCCTGCGCGGCCGGCGTGCCGACGAAGACGCAGTCCTGATCCGACGAGGCGACCTTGGTGGCCAGCGCCGAGAAGTCGCTGTCGGCCAGCGCCACACCGTCGTTCGACACGATCTCGACACCCGCTTCGGTGATGAGGTCTTCATACATCCGTTGAAGCGCGACATAGGCTTCGTTGTCCTTCACGCCGATGACGGCGCAGGTTTCGACGCCCAGCGTTTCGGCGGTGTAATCCGCGATGAAGGGCATCGTGATGCTGGCGGGCTGGGTCATGATGAACGACCACGGGCCGTTTTCCAGCACTTCCATCGAGTTCGTCGTGGTCATGACCGGGAATTCCCGCTCGTTCGCCACGTTAGCCCCCGCAAGCGCGACCGAACCCGAGGTCGGGCCCATCACCATCAGCGTCGCCGGATCGGCGGCGAGGCGCGTGATCAGCGACAGCGTCTGGGTGCGGTCGGTCGCGTCATCCTCGACGGAGAAGACCAGCTTGTTGCCCTCGCCGAAGAACCCCTGTTCGTTCAGCTCTTCGGCGGCCAGAACGGCCCCGTCGGCCACGTTCTTGCCGATAAAGGCCGCGCCGCCCGTGAGCGACTGAAGAATCACGGCCTTGTAGTCTTCTGCATGCGCAGAAGCGCCTGCGAGCATCATGGCGGCAGCACTGGTTGCCGTGAGCATAAGTGATTGCGTTTTCATAGTTTCCTCCCATTGAGTGGCCGGGCTTTGCATCCGTTTTCTGTCCGGATCGGGTCTGTGGCCTCACCCCGTTGCGTAATTTGTATGGTGGACTTGTTCATAAATATACAAGACAATCAATGAAATTCTGATCCTAAGCCGGGCAATCGGGGCCGTGCAGACAGGACAAACCAAGAGGATCAGAGGGAAAACAAGCCGACACGACGCTGTTTCAAAGGGGTTCTGCGCAATTTCCCCTTGTATACGGAGCGAGTGTTTTCCATACTCAATACTCTGAGGGAGGCCAAAATGGCGACGACGGGAGGAACACGCATGCTCGATTTCAAGGCATTCACGGCCATCACGACGATCGGGGATCTGCTGCTGCGCACCGCCTCTGTCTATCCGGACAAGGACGGGATCGTTTTCCCTGACCGCAGATTGACCTTTGCCGAGCTTGAGCGCAACGCGATGGACCGCGCCCGCGGCCTGCGCGCGCTGGGTGTGGAGCCGGGCGACCATGTGGGGATGCTCCTGCCCTCCTGCATCGAAGCGGTCGAGACCTTCTTCGCCATCGCGCTGATCGGCGCGGTGTCGGTCCCGATCAACGCCCGCTACCGCAGCGCCGAGCTTGGCTTCGTCGTCGAGAACGCCGACCTGACCGCCATCGTCACGCAGGGCAAGGTGGCCGAAGGGCTCGACTTCATCGCGCGGCTGAACGAGGCGTTCCCCTCATTGGCCGGCCAGCCCGCCGACGCGGCCCTCGACCTTGCCGAGGCCCCGCTGCTCAAGCGCGTGATCCTCACCGGCAATGATACGGCCCCCGGCTTCACCTCCGACGCGGCCTTCCGCGCGGCCGTGGGCGACGTCACCGACGAAGACATCCACGTCATCCGCAACCGGGTCCGCGTCAGCGACACCGCGCTTATGCTTTATACCTCCGGCACCACCTCGCACCCCAAGGGCTGCATGATCGCGCATGAAAGCCTGATCCGCACCGGGCAGGCGATGGCGAAACGCTATGACATGACCGAGGCCGACGTGTTCTGGTCGCCGCTGCCGATGTATCACATCGGGGCGATGTTCCCGCTCTGCGCCGCCTATTCGGTCGGCTCCACCTATCTTTCGATGCAGTATTTCGACGCAGGCGTCGCGCTGGAAATGATCCAGACGGAAAAGGCCACCGTCACCTATCCGAGCTTCGGCACCTTCATCGGCGACATGATCTATCACGACGATTTCGAGAAGCGCGACCTGTCGTCGATCCGCATCATGAACTCCAACATGGCGATGCAGCCGGCGAGTTTCGCCAAGGCCATTCAGGAAAAGATCCCGAACGCGATCCAGGTCGGCACCTTCGGGATGACCGAAACCTCGGGCACCGTGACCACCAGCTTTCCGACCGACAGCTACGAGGAACGCACCCGCCGCCTCGGCAAGCCCTTCGACGGGCTGGAGGTCAAGATCGTGCATCCCGAAACCGGCCCCTGCGGCACCGACGAGATCGGCGAGATCTGCGTGCGCGGCTTCTCGATCTTCACCGAATACTACAAGGACCCGGAAAAGACCGCCGAAGCCAAGCGTGACGGCTGGTTCCACACCGGCGACCTTGGCGCTTTCGATGCGGGCGGCACGCTCATGTTCCACGGGCGGCTGAAAGACATGCTCAAGGTCGGCGGCGAAAACGTCGCGGCGCAGGAGATCGAGGCGATGGTGACGGGCCACGAGGCCGTCAAACTCTGTCAGGTCGTCGGCAAGCCCGACCCCCGCCTGCAAGAAGTGCCCGTCGCCTTTGTCGAACTCATCCCCGGCAGCAAAGTCGAGCCGGACGAGATCATCGCCTTCTGCAAAGGCAAGATTTCCAGCTTCAAGATCCCGCGCGAGGTCCGGTTCATCACCGAATGGCCGATGTCGTCGTCCAAGATCCAGAAGTTCAAACTGAAGGAGATGCTGGAGCAATGAGTGCCACGCGCGAAGAGGCGATCCGCCTGATCCAGGAAACCTATTACAACGGCATCGACGCGGGCGACATGGCGCGCGCCGCGTCCGCCCTGGCCGAGGATGTGGACTGGTCCCATGCCCAGGTCTGGGCGCATCACGGCTTTGCCCGCGCGGAACCGTCGGGGTTCACGAGCCGGGCCGAGGTCGAAGATTTCCTGTCGGCCCGTGTCGATCAACTGGCCGAGGCCAAAATCCGGCACCGGATCGACACCCTCGTCTACGAGGACGGCAAAGGCGCGTTTCTCGGGTTGGTCGAGGGGCCGGGCGGGGAAACCAAGCCCTTCTTCGTGTGGTTCGAAATCGAGGACGGCAAGATCAGCCGGTACACGTTGCGCCCGATTTAATCCTCGGGCGCCAGCGTCACCTTGATCCCGTCGAGGTCATCCGACATCTCGATCTGGCACGACAGGCGCGAGTTCTCCTGGTAGTGTTCGGAAAATTCCACCAGCTCGAACTCGTCCGGCGATTGCTCTCCGGTCTTGCCCAGCCAGTCCTTGTCGACATAGACATGACAGGTGGCGCAGGAACACATCCCGCCGCAGATCGACGCGATGTCGAGCCCGCCGTTGTCGCGCAGGTTGAGCATCAAGGACAGGCCGTTCTCGGCGTCGATGACTTTTTCCGACCCGTCGCGGTCGACGGCGTTGATCTTGGGCATGGGGTCCTCCGTGTTTCGGATGACAATATTGTATCCAAATGACGCGGTCAACGCATACAAACTACAAGTTGATGCGTGGTGAGGTGCCGTCCCAGGCCGCGCAGGTCTCGTCGATCTTGTCGAAAAACTTGAGCAGTCCGGGGCTGGGCTGGACAAGCTCGAGGATGCGCCCGGCGTTGTCCGGGTCCGTATCCAGGTAAGCAAAAGGTATCTTTGCCTTGGTGATGCCCCCCTGAAGCACCCCGATTCCCCGCTCGGCCCATGCGGCAAGGTCAGCGTCGAGGTCTTCGGAAAGCGCGCAGACGTGGTGCAGCCCGCCGCCCGTCTCGGCAAGAAACTCGGTAAAGATCGACTCCCCGCCCCCAGTCTGCTGAATGATCTCGATCTGCATCCCGTCATGGCTCGCAATCGCCACGCGGGTCTCGGCATCGCAGGGCTTGCCCCGGAACGTGACCGAGGCATAAGGCACTGTTCCCGTGACGAAAAACGGCCCCACACCCATGACATCGACCCAGTGATCGACCGCCGCGTCGAGGTCATCGACGACATAGCCCATCTGCATGATCCTGCCGAAACGTCTGCCCATCGCGGCCTCCTTAAAAATACAGAACTTAGGGTTTGCATATACGAGAGCGGCTGATAAAATACAAGAAATTCAGATCTTGCGCGCCACCACTGCCGCGAGGCGAGGAGGAAGACCCATGAATCCGAGCGAAGTCCAGTCCATCAAGGACCAGCAAGCCTACGAATCCAAGCGCGGCGGCCCGCCCGAGGGCTTCCCCCAGCTTCCCGACATTCCCGGTGGCCGCTATGTCGACCCCGAGTTCAACAAGCTCGAAACCGAACGGATGTGGCACAAGACTTGGGTCTATGCGATCCATGCCGACGAGGTGCCCGAGGTCGGCTCCTACGTCCAGTGGACCCGCCTTGGCGAGCCGCTGTTCTTCATCCGGGGCGAGGACGAAACGGTCCGCTGTTTCTACAACACCTGCCGCCACCGCGGCGCGCCCGTCGTCACCGAAGAGTCGGGCAAGTCGCGCGGCGTGACCTGCAAATACCACGGCTGGACCTACAACACGCGCGGCGAGCTGATCAATCTGCGCGACCGCCGCGATTTCGTCGATCTCGACATGTCCTGCCGCGGCCTGATCGAGGTCCGGTGCGAGAACATCGGCAACCTCTATTTCGTCAACCTCGACTCCGAGGCCGAGCCGCTGCGCGACTTCCTTGGACCGGCAGCGCGCGATCTGGACGAGGTGAAGCCCGAGACGCTCATCCTCGTCGACAAGACGGCGATCAAGGTCAACTGCAACGTCAAGATCCTGCTCGACGCGTTCATGGAGACCTATCACCTCAAGTCGATCCACCAGAACACCGTCGACCGCTTTCTCGACCATCGCGGCACCGCGATCACGCTCTGGGACAAGGGCCACAGCCGCATGGTCACGCCCTACAAGCGCGAGGGCTGGAAAGACCCGGGCGTCAAGGGCCTGCCGGAAGTCGAGGGCGTGGACCCGTATTTCGAGAGCACCAACTACTCGCTCTTCGCCTATCCCAACTTCGTCTCGCCCATCGCGCCCGCCGGTATCCCGGTCCTGTGCTTCTGGCCCGACACGATCGACACGATGACGATCGAGGTCCACTGGTTCGCCCCCTCGTGGGGTGACGGCGAGCGGCCCGAGCGGTGGGACATGCGGCTCAAGAACTTCCTCGACATTCTGGATGAGGATCTGCAATTCGCCGATAAGATCCAGAAATCGGTCGAAAGCGCGGGCCTGCGCGGCTTCCCCCTGAATTATCAGGAGCGGCGCATCTATCACTGGCATGCCGAACTCGACAAACGGATCGGGGCCGAGGACGTGCCCGAGGAACTGCGCGTTCCCGACAAGCTGGGCGAGTGGGTCACCGATTTCGACCCGGCCGAGGCGACCAAGGCCGCCGAACCGGCCGAGAGCTGACCCGACATGAGCGCCACCTCCCCCGAGCCGCCGGTCCTCGCCGCGCGGCACGGGTCGGTTTGCGTCATCACGCTGAACCGGCCGCACGTCTCGAACGCGATGGATGCCGAGGGGTCATATCTCGTCGACCGCTATGTGCGCGAGGCCGAGGCGGACCCTGAAATCGGCGCGATCATCCTGACGGCGGCCGGGGACAAGGCGTTCTGCGCAGGGATGGACCTGAAAGAAGCCGCCGAGCGCGGTGCGGGCCACGGGCTGGTGCCGGGCGCGGGGTTCTGCGGCGTGACCGAACGGGTGATCGAGAAACCGGTGATCGGCGCGATCAACGGCGCGGCCGTCGCGGGCGGCTTTGAAATCGCGCTGGCCTGCGACTGCCTCATCGCCGCCGAAGGCGCGCTGTTCGGCCTGCCCGAAGTCAAACGCGGCATGGTCGCCTTTACCGGCGGCGTTCAACGGCTTGCCCAGCAACTCCCCCGCCAGATCGGGATGGAGATCATCACCTGCGGCACGCTCCTCCCCGCCGAACGGCTGGAGGCGCTTGGGGTCGTGAACCGCACCGTCCCGCGTGAGCGGCTGATGGACGAGGCGCTCGCCTTCGCCGACACCATGCTCGCCAATTCGTGGAAAGCCATCCGCTTTGGCAAGGCGCTTTTCAACGACGCCCAGAACGAACCGCTCCCCGCCGCGATCAACCGGGGGCACGCAAATGCAGACCGGCTTATGCGATCCGAGGACAGCCGCGAGGGTATCGCGGCCTATGCCGAGAAACGCGATGCCGACTTTCGGAGAACGACATGAACGACCAGGCAGCCGAGAAACCGAACTGGGGCCTCACGCCCGAGGAACTGGCGACGCACAAGACGATCTTCGCCCCCGACCTGCTTGAAGGTCAGCGGTTCCTCATCACCGGCGGGTCGATGGGCATGGGCAAGGCGATGGCCTTTCTCTGCGCCCGCCTCGGCGCCAAGGTGATGATCTGCGGGCGGCGCGAGGAATTGCTGCAAGAGACGCAGCAACAGGCGAAAGACCTGATCGGCGCCGACATCCATTATCGCCCCATGTCGATCCGGGACGAGGATCAGGTGGACGCGCTGCTCGACGAGACGTTCGAGGAATTCGGCGGTCTGGATACGCTCGTGAACAACGCGGGCGGCCAGTATCCGCAGAACGCCATCGACTTCACCCGCAAGGGCTGGAAATCGGTCATCGACCTGAACCTCAACGGCACATGGTGGATGATGCAGGGCGCGGCCCAACGCTGGCGCGACCGGGGCGAGCCGGGGCATGTCGTGTCCAACGTCGCCCATGTCGAACGCGGGATGCCGCAGGCCGCCCACACCTGTGCCGCGCGCGCGGGCGTCATCTATCTGACGCGCACCGTGGCGACCGAATGGGGCCCGCTCGGCATCCGGGTGAACTGCGTCGCCCCCGGCGCCATCGCGACCGAGGGCCTGTCCAACTATCCGCCCGAGGCGACGAAGCGCTTCAACAACGTGAACCCGTTATTTCGCATGGGCGACAGCTGGGACGTGGCCGAGGGCGTCGTCTATCTCTCCGGCCCGTCCGGCGATTTCATCACGGGCGAAGTGCTGACCATCGACGGCGGGATGCGGATGTGGGGCACGGTCTGGCCCGCCGGCGTGCCCGAGCAATTCCAGAAATACTGAGGTGGCGCGGCGCTGACCCGATCGGGGAT
>CXWF01004359.1_pt1 | contig 12766 bp, 9 predicted proteins | sample 468421 | NCBI WGS metagenome assembly CXWF01 (sample SAMEA2620812, study PRJEB7988) | marine metagenome | biome: marine biome (ENVO:00000447); feature: surface water layer (ENVO:00002042); material: "saline water (ENVO:00002010), including plankton (ENVO:xxxxxxxx)" | depth 5 m
GCCGCCCTGCATGTCGGCCATCGACAGCTTGCCGTCGCGGGCCTTGGTGCCAAGCTCGTTGATCGTCGCCTCGATGCCGTGGAAGCTCATCTGGTCGGCGTCACGCACGACCGGCACCACGAGACCCGTGGGCGTGCCCACCGCCACGCCCATGTGGACGTAGTTCTTGTAGATCACGTCGGTCCCGTCGATCTCGGCGTTGACGTCCGGCACCTCTTTCAGCGCGTGGCAGCAGGCTTTAACGAAGAAGGACATGAAGCCGAGCTTGATGCCGTGCTTCTTGAAGAACAGGTCCTTGTATTCGTTGCGCAGTTCCATGACCGCGGTCATGTCCACCTCGTTGTAGGTGGTGAGCATGGCGGCGGTGTTCTGGGCTTCCTTGAGGCGGCGCGCGATGGTCTGGCGCAGGCGGGTCATCTTGACGCGTTCTTCGCGGGCCTCGTCCTGGGCCGACACCGGGGCGCGGGGCGCCTGGGCCGGGGCGGCGGCAGGTGCCGACGACTTGGGCGCGGACTTGGAGGCCGAGATGGCGGCCTGCACGTCTTCCTTCATCACGCGGCCATCACGACCGCTGCCCTTGACGTCCTCGGGCTTGAGCCCGGCTTCGGCCATCATCTTCTTGGCGGACGGTGCGTCTTCGACATCCTTGTCGGACCCGGCGGCAGGGGCCTCATCGCCCTTCGGCTCTTCGGCCTTGGCGGACGGTGCCGGCGCATCGCCGGAGGCGGAGATGACGCCGAGCTTGGCGCCGGCCGCGACGGTGTCGCCCTCGTCCGCGAGGATTTCGGCGATGGTCCCGGCGGAGGGTGCCGGCACTTCGACCGAGACCTTGTCGGTCTCCAGCTCGCACAGCATCTCGTCGGCCGAAACGGTGTCGCCGACCTTCTTGAACCAGGTGGAGATCGTCGCCTCGCTCACGCTCTCGCCCAGTGCGGGGACCATGATGTCGACGCTGTCGCCACCGCCGGAGGACTTGGCCGGAGCCGCTTCCTTGGCGGGTTCTTCCTTGGCCTCGGATTTCTTCGCGGGCTTGGCGCCGGAGCCTTCCTCGATATTTGCGAGGAGCGCGTCGACACCCACGGTGTCGCCCTCGTTCGCCACGATGTCGCCCAGCGTGCCAGCGGCGGGGGCCGGAACCTCGACCGTGACCTTGTCGGTCTCCAGCTCGCAGAGCATTTCATCGGCTTCGACCGCATCGCCCGGTTTCTTGAACCAGGTCGCAACGGTGGCCTCGGTCACGCTTTCGCCCAGCGTGGGAACACGAACTTCGGTGCTCATAATCTCTTATCCTTCGATGGTCAGCGCGTCGAGAACGAGCGCGGCTTGCTGTGCTTTGTGCTGGCTGGCCAGGCCCGTCGCGGGCGAGGCAGCGGCGGCGCGACCGGCATAGACGGGGCGCACCTTGTCCGAACGGATGCGCGAGAGCACCCATTCGATGTTGGGTTCCATGAACGTCCAGGCACCCTGGTTTTTGGGTTCTTCCTGGCACCACACGACATCGGCGTTCGGGAAGCGCTCCATCTCTTTGACCAGCGAGAGCGCCGGGAAGGGATAGAACTGCTCCACCCGCATGATGTAGACGTCGTCGATCCCCTCGGCGTCGCGCTTTTCGAGCAGGTCGTAGTAGACCTTGCCGGAGCACATCACGACGCGGCGGATCTTGTCGTCGGTCTTGAGTTCGATCGTCGATTTGCCGGTGTTCTTCTGCGCGTCCGCATCGTCCCACAGCACGCGGTGGAAGGACGAGCCCGTGGTGAAATCGGCTGCGTCCGACACAGCGAGCTTGTGGCGCAGGAGCGACTTCGGCGTCATCAGGATGAGCGGCTTGCGGTAGGAGCGGTGAAGCTGCCGGCGCAGGATGTGGAAGTAGTTGGCCGGCGTCGTGCAGTTGGCCACGATCCAGTTGTCCCCGCCGCACATCTGCAGGAACCGCTCAAGCCGGGCCGAGGAGTGCTCTGGCCCCTGCCCTTCATAGCCATGCGGCAGGAGGCAAACGAGGCCGGACATGCGCAGCCACTTGGATTCGCCCGACGAGATGAACTGGTCGAACATGATCTGCGCGCCGTTGGCGAAGTCGCCGAACTGCGCCTCCCACAACGTGAGCGCGTTGGGTTCGGCCATCGAGTAGCCGTATTCGAAGCCCAGCACCGCGTATTCCGAGAGCATCGAGTCGATGACCTCGTAGCGCGCCTGCCCCTTCTTGATGTTGTTGAGCGGGTAATACCGTTCCTCGGTGTCCTGACTGACGAGGCCCGAGTGGCGCTGCGAGAAGGTGCCGCGCGTGGAGTCCTGCCCGGACAGCCGCACCGGGTAGCCCTCGGTCAGGAGCGAGCCGAAAGCCAGCGCCTCGGCGGTCGCCCAGTCGAACCCCTTGCCGGAGTTGAACATTTCGGCCTTGGCTTCGAGCAGCCGCCCAACCGTCTTGTGCAGCGTGAAATCCTCGGGCGCGGTCGAGAGCGCGCGCCCCACCTCCTGAAAGGTCTCTTCGGGGATGGCGGTTTCGCCGCGCTGGTAATCCTCGCCCTGCTTGTCGAGGTGGGACCAGCGGCCGTCGAGCCAGTCGGCCTTGTTCGGCTTGTAGTCCTTGCCGACCTCGAATTCCTCGTTCAGATGCGACTGGAACGCGGCCTTCATATCCTCGATCTCGCCCTCGGGGATCAGCCCGTCCTTGACCAGACGATCCGTGTAGAGCTGGAGCGTCGTCTTGTGGGTCTTGATCTCTTTGTACATGAGGGGGTTGGTGAACATGGGTTCATCCCCCTCGTTGTGGCCGAAGCGGCGGTAGCAGAAGATGTCGAGCACCACGTCGCGGTGGAACTTCTGCCGGAACTCGGTCGCGACCTTGGCAGCGTGGACCACGGCCTCGGGATCATCCCCGTTGACGTGGAAGATCGGCGCTTCGACCATCAGCGCGATATCCGTGGGATAGGGCGACGTCCGCGAGAAGTGCGGCGCGGTGGTAAAGCCGATCTGGTTGTTCACGACGATATGGATGGTGCCGCCCGTGCGGTGGCCACGGATGCCCGAAAGCTGGAGGCACTCGGCCACGACACCCTGACCGGCAAAGGCCGCGTCGCCGTGGAGCAGGACCGGGATGACCTTGTGGTGATCCGGGTCGCCCATCTGGTCGCCCTTGGCCCGGGCCTTGCCCAGCACGACCGGGTTCACCGCTTCGAGGTGCGAGGGGTTGGCGGTCAGCGACAGGTGAACGGTGTTGCCGTCGAACTCCCGGTCGTTCGACGCGCCCAAGTGGTATTTCACGTCGCCGGACCCGTCGACATCCTCGGGCTTGTAGCTGCCGCCCTGAAATTCGTTGAAGATCGCGCGGTAGGGTTTGCTCATCACGTTGGCCAGCACCGAGAGGCGGCCGCGGTGGGGCATACCGATCACGACCTCTTTCGCGCCGAGGTTGCCGCCCCGCTTGATGATCTGCTCCATCGCCGGGATCACCGCTTCGCCGCCATCGAGGCCGAAACGCTTGGTGCCCATGTATTTGACGTGCAGGAATTTCTCGAAGCCCTCGGCCTCGACCAGCTTGTTCAGGATCGCGCGGCGCCCTTCGCGGGTGAAGCGGATTTCCTTGCCGTAGCCTTCGATCCGTTCCTTGAGCCAGCCGGCCTCTTCGGGGTTCGAGATGTGCATGTATTGCAGCGCGAAGGTGCCGCAATACGTCGCCTGCACGATGTCGATGATCTGGCGCATGGTGGCGACTTCGAGCCCGAGCACGTTGTCGAGGAAGATCGGCCGATCCATGTCCTTGTCCTGGAACCCGTAGGATTTCGGGTCCAGCTCGGCATGGCCCGAAGTGTCGCGCATCCCCAGCGGGTCGATGTCGGCGGCGAGGTGGCCGCGAATCCGGTAGGCCCGGATGATCATCAGGGCGCGCACCGAGTCGAGCACGGCGCGTTTGATCGCGTCCTCGGTGATCTCGATCTCACGGTTCTTGGCCGTGTCCGCGATTTTCTTGGCGAGGTCCTTGGGCGCCTTTTCCACCTCGGCCGGCCATTGGCCGTCAAGCGCGTGTGTCAGGTCATCATTGGGTTGCGGCGGCCAGTCGGCGCGGGTCCAGGACGGCCCCTGCGCCTCGGCCTTCACCGAAAGCTCGTCGTCGCCTAGTTCGCGGAAGAACGCCTGCCACGCCTCGTCGACCGCGTTCGGGTCGTTGGCGTAGAGCGCGTAGAGGTGTTCGAGATACTCGGCATTGTGCCCCTGCATGAAGCTGGAGGCGTGGAACTGGTCGTTGGAGCTTTGGTCGGTCATGGGATCACCGTTGGATCTCTGGGGTTATCGGCACAGGGTGTGGGTCATGTGACCTCACCTTGTATCCGTCAGGATGTTCGAGAAGTTAAGCACCGCCGCTTCCCGTTTGTTGTCGTCGGTCATCAAGATCGCGAGACTGCGCCGGCTTTCGCGCGACTGGCCTTGCCATTCCAGCACGTCGCGCGCCTGCCAGAAAAAGCCGGCCTCGTCGGACTGGCGCGGAAAGACCACGAAGCGGTCGACGAGGTCGTCGGTCAGCGTCTGGTCGGGTCCGCGCAGGAGCAGGTAGCAGCCGTGGACCTTCACCCGCTCGGACTGGTTCGACATGCGGGCGAGCGCGAGGAAGCCGTTTTCCTCATGCACATAGATGCGGCCCTGAGCGCGGGTCGGGTCGGTTTCAGCAAGCCAGGCGTCCGAGCGCGCGCGCAGGTCGGCGGTGAGCTGGCCCCGCTCCACCTCGCGCATCTGGCCGCGGGCGTGGAAGGCGCGGGCCTCCAGATCGGCGAGGAAACCGGAGATGAAGTCGGTTTCGGTGGCGTCGGCGATACGCCAGCCCGACATCGCCGCCTCGGCCTGGGCCAGCGTCTGGGTCGGGTCGGTGCAGCGCTCGGTCATCCAGTCGATGAAGCGGCTGGCCGAATCCTCGGCCAGCACGGGGGTCGCGAGCGTGAGGGTTGCCGTGAGGGCGAGCACCGGGCGGCACGCGGCACGCCAGAGGCGGCGGGCCGTGATTGGCCCCCCGCCCCGCGTCCGCCTATGCCGCCCGGCCAAGGTCACTTGCCGATGGCTTTCAGCACGGCTTCGCCAAGGCCCGCCGGGCTTTCGGCCACGACGATCCCGGCGGCCTTCATCGCCTCGATCTTGTCGTCGGCACCGCCCTTGCCGCCGGCGACGATGGCGCCTGCGTGGCCCATGCGGCGGCCCGGAGGGGCCGTGCGGCCGGCAATGAAGCCAGCGACGGGTTTCTTGCGGCCCTTCTTGGCCTCGTCGGCGAGGAACTGCGCGGCTTCTTCTTCGGCCGAGCCACCGATTTCGCCGATCATGATGATCGACTCGGTCTCGTCATCGGCGAGGAACCATTCCAGCACGTCGATATGCTCGGTGCCCTTGATCGGGTCGCCGCCGATGCCGACGCAGGAGGACTGGCCCAGCCCCACGTCGGTGGTCTGCTTCACGGCCTCGTAGGTGAGCGTGCCGGAACGGGAGACGACGCCGACGGTGCCGCGCTTGTGGATGTGGCCCGGCATGATGCCGATCTTGCAGGCATCGGGCGTGATGACACCCGGGCAGTTTGGGCCGATGAGGACCGACTTGGACCCTTCCAGCGCGCGCTTGACCTTCATCATGTCCATGACCGGGATGCCCTCGGTGATGCAGACGATCAGCTCCATCTCGGCGTCGATGGCTTCGAGGATCGAGTCGGCGGCGAAGGGCGGCGGGACATAGATGACGGAGGCGTTCGCCTCGGTCTCGTGCTTGGCCTCGTGGACCGAGTTGAACACGGGCAGGTCGAGATGCGTCTGGCCGCCTTTGCCGGGGGTCACGCCGCCGACCATCTTGGTGCCGTAGGCGATCGCCTTTTCCGAGTGGAAAGTCCCCTGCGAGCCGGTGAAGCCCTGGCAGATGACCTTGGTGTTTTCATCAACGAGTACGGCCATTGTTATATGGTTCCTGTCTGTTGCGTGTTGAGTTGGTCGCGGCGGGGCGGCGTGAACCACTGGGACAGCAGTTCGTATTCCGGCTCCAGCCACGTCATGAGTTTGTCGAAGGCCGCATCGCTGAGGTCGGCGATGCCTGCCCGGTATTCAGGCGGAGAGACGTTGGTGCGTGGCACGGCGAAGGTATCCAGTCCGGTGCGGTCCCGGATGTCAGCTTCCAGCGCGGGCATATCCTGAACCCGGTAGAGCCGGTTGTAGACCGACAGATCGGGGCCGAGGAAATCCGCGACCGAGCGCGTATGATGGCGCACCGCCGCAGAAGACCGGCTGTAGGCTTCGATGTTCAGAACGAAGTCGTTCAGGTCCGGACGCGGGTTCAGCAGGCTTGGCGCTTGACCGCCGAGCCCGAACCGTTGCCCCAACCGCCGCCAGCGGCCGGCGAAGAGACGATCCAGCTTGCGCTGGTTCTCGACCTCGAGCCGCCCGCGCTGCATCACCCGGTTGGACCAGGTGGACAGCACCCGCTCCGCCGGATCGCGCAGCACCGCGAAGGTGAACGGGTCTTTCAGACCCTCCAGCGCGGCGGGGGTGAACGGACGTGTCGGATAGGCACGTTGAATACCCACTTTCCGCCCGTTCCTCATCTCGCCCGCAAAGTCCTTGCCATGCTCAAGCCTGTACATGGCCCGTTTCAACGACGTGCAGGCGGCCTTGGGAACAGGCACATATGCGACGTTGTATCTGCGGACCACGACGACCAAGGCTCAGCCTTTCACCGCTTTCACGATCTTCTGCGCGCCGTCCTTGAGGTCGTCGGCGGCGATCACGTCGAGGCCGGAGTTGTTGATGATCTCCTTGCCCTTCTCGACGTTGGTGCCTTCGAGACGGACAACCAGCGGCACCTTGAGGCCCACTTCCTTGACCGCGGCAACCACGCCCTCGGCGATCACGTCGCAGCGCATGATGCCGCCGAAGATGTTGACGAGGATGCCTTTGACGTTGTCGTCGGAGGTGATGATCTTGAACGCCTCGGTCACCTTCTCCTTGGTCGCGCCGCCGCCCACGTCGAGGAAGTTGGCAGGCTCGGCCCCGTAGAGCTTGATGATGTCCATCGTCGCCATGGCAAGGCCCGCGCCGTTGACCATGCAGCCGATCTCACCGTCGAGCGCGATGTAGTTGAGGTCGTACTTGGAGGCTTCCAGTTCCTTGGAATCCTCTTCCGTCTCGTCGCGCAAGTTGGCGATGTCGGGCTGGCGGTAGAGCGCGTTGCCGTCGAAGCCGAACTTGGCGTCGAGCACCTTGAGGTCGCCGCCGTCGGTGACGATCAGCGGGTTGATCTCGAGCATCTCCATGTCGCGCTCGGTGAACACCTTGTAGAGCGTGCCCATCAGAGAGACGCACTGTTTGACCTGCGGGCCGGCGAGGCCGAGGGCAAACGCGATGCGGCGGCCGTGGAACGGCTGGTAGCCGGTGGCCGGGTCGACGGAGAAGGACAGGATCTTTTCGGGGGTCGAAGAGGCGACCTCCTCGATGTCCATGCCGCCCTCGGTCGAGCAGACGAAGGAGATGCGGCTCGTCACGCGGTCCACGAGGAGCGCGAGGTAAAGCTCGGTTTCGATGCCCGAGCCGGCCTCGATGTAGATCCGGTTGACCTGCTTGCCCGCCGGGCCGGTCTGGTGCGTGACCAGCGTGCGGCCAAGCATCTTCTTGGCTTCTTCGGCGGCTTCCTCGACCGATTTGGTCAGGCGCACGCCGCCCTTTTCGCCGGCGCTCTCTTCCTTGAAGTGGCCCTTGCCGCGGCCGCCGGCGTGAATCTGCGCCTTCACGACCCAGAGCGGGCCGTCCAGTTCGCTCGCCTTCGTCTTGGCCTCCTCGGCCTTCAGCACCACGCGGCCGTCGGAGACCGGTGCGCCATAGTCGCGAAGGAGCGCCTTCGCCTGATATTCATGGATGTTCATGAACTCGTCCCATCTGGTTTGCGTTCGCGACCTACATGCACCCCGTAACACCGCCGATAAACGACTTTTTCGGTGTTACCGCAAAAATGGCGTAGATTCGCGAACTCTGTGATCACACCCCGTAAAGTCGTGATCACAAATCAAACATGCGGCACCCCGACGCAGGGTGGATTCGCATATCAGCCCTGGTTGTGGAGCCCGCGCAGCATCAGGTCATAGGCGGCGCGCCGCCCTTCGGGACCGATATTCGGGGTGGTCGCGGCGGCGGCGAGCATGACCGCGAAGATCACGATATCCGCTTCCCGCAGGTCAGAACGCACCACTTTCGCCTCCAGCGCGCGCACGAGATGCGGACGCAGAAGCGCGTGGAAACGGTCGATCGCCTGAAGCAGCACCGGGTCTTCCCGGCTTTGCGCCCGCAGGAAATCGGCGATGGGGGCGTAATGGATCATCTCATCGTAAAGCTGTCCGGTGATGTCGAAAATCGACCGGTCGGTGACGGCGAGCGTCGCGCTCGCCTCCTCCAGCTTGACGAGGAAAAGCTCGAGCATCTCGTTGATGAGGGCGCGGCGATCCGGGAAGTGGCGAAAGAAGGTCGCGCGCCCGACGCCGGCGCGTTGCGCGATGGAGTCCAGCGGTGCGCCGACCCCGCGTTCGACGAATATCTCATCCGCAGCGGAGAGGATCCGCAGGCGGTTTTCGGCAAAATCGGCGCGTCTTTTAACTGCCATGTCCATCTTTCGTCTTTTCTCTTTTCTGACGGGTCAGGGCGCAAAACGAAAGGGTAATCTGGACAGGGACTCCGCAATAACCCAAGGTTGGGCCGTTCCGCCCCTCGAAACGGACCGTATGTGACACCCATGGTATCGACTGCACAGGCAAATCCGCCGCGCTGGGGCGTGGTGGCGACCGTGCGCGAACCCTCGGTGCTGATCGTCGGGTTTGCCTGCCATCACCTGAGTATAGGGGCCGAGACCGTCCACCTGTTTTTCGACGTCCCGACCGATCCGGCGGCGAAGCTGGCCGCGCGCATTCCCGGTGTGCAGGTCACGCTCTGCGATGCGGCCTATTGGGAGGCGGCGGGGTTTTCCCCCCCTCCCGCGCTTCAGACCAAGCGGCAGACGGTGAACGCGAACCGGGTGATGGCGCAAAGCGACCTTGACTGGCTGCTCCATACGGATGCGGATGAGCTGCTGTGGCTGCCCGGGGCGTTGGGCGACGAGGTGGCCGGGGTGCCGGAGGGGTCCTGGCTGCATATCCCGAACGTGGAGCGGTGCTGGACCGGCCCGCCGGGGGGCGACATTTATGGCGGGGTCTTTCGCGGCCCGCTGCACGACCATTCGGGGCTGTCCGAACTGGTCTATGGCAAGCGCGCGGCGGCGCTGTCGGGCGGCATGGGCGGCTATTCCGCGGGCAAGGCGATGGCGCGTCCCGGCGAGGGGTTCCTCGCCATCCACAAGGTGCGCGATGCCGAAGGCGGCGCGGCACGGCCCGCGGTCGAGGCCCCCGGCGCCCGTATCCTGCATTTCGACGGGATCACGCCCGCGCACTGGGCACTCAAGAACCTGCGTTACGCGACACAGGGCACGGCGATGAACCAGCTTCTGAACAAGCAGCGCATGGCCTCGATCGGGGCGATCCTTCAGGCGCAGAACCCGGAACGAGCGGGATCGCGGGTCTACGAGGCGCTTTACCGGCTGTCCGAGGGCGAGGCGGACGCGCTGACCGAGGTGGGGGCGCTTGCCACCTATCCCGTCGACGTGGCGGGCGCTGTCGCGGCGGTCGCGCCGGAGCTTGCGCCGGATTTCTCGATGGCGGCGTTCGACCGTCTCCACGCGGCGGAACTTGCCGCCCACTCCCGGTCCATCGTGCGACAGAAACGGCGGGCGCGCCGCAATGGGTGAGCGGCGCTGGGCCGTGGTGGCCACGGTGCGCGAGCCGCTCGACCTCGTGCTTGCCTTTGCCTGTCACCACCTGTCGCTCGGGGCCGAGGTCACGCTGTTCTTTGATGACCCCGACGATCCCGCCGCCGGGGTGCTGGAGGGCATTCCCGGCGTGCGGGTCATCCGCTGCGATGCGGCGCATTGGCGCGCGATGGGCTGGGACAAACGCCCTGCGATCCAGACGCCCCGGCAAAACACCAACTTTCGCTGGGCGGTGGCCGAAGGGCTGGCCGACTGGCTGATCCACCTCGACGCCGACGAGTTTCTCTGGGCGCCAGAGGGTGTTTGGGCCGAGATCGACGCGATGGGACCGGGCGAGGACTGGCTCGCCGTTGCGCCGTGGGAGCGTGTGCTGGGTCCGGGCGACGAGGGGCTGTTCGCCGGTGCGTTCCGGGGGCCGGTGCCGGGCGATCTGCGCGGGGTCTATGGCGACGAGGCGCCGTTCCTCGGCCCGCGCGGACTCGCCGGATATGCCTCGGCCAAGCCGATGGTGCCCGCCCGCACGCCGCATCATGTCGTGACGCATCGGGTCACGGGGTCGGACGGTCCGCGCCCGAAGCGACGGGCCGAGACCGCGCGCATCCTGCATTTCGAGGGGCTGACCCCGGTTCACTGGGCGCTCAAGCAGCTCAGGTACGCCGCGCAGAGCGAGACGCGCGTGCTGATGCGGGCCGAGCGCTACGCAGCGCTGCGGGAGATCATCGCGGCACCGGATGTGAGGGCGGCGGCATTGGAGCGGTTCGCGCGGACCTGTCGGCTGGACGCCGGTGTCCTGGCGACATTGGAGGCGCGCGGTGCGTTGCATCGCCCCACGGTCGACATCACGGGCGCGGTCGCGCGGTTCGCGCCGGAGCGGGACATCGACGAGACGGGTGCGCGGATCGACGCGGCGCTGGCGGGGGCGCTGGATTCTGTCGCGACGGAGGTGCAATCGCGGCGGCGCGACTTGCTGGCCGTGAAAGGGCCTGCGGCGCGGCGCTCTACTCCTTTGGAATCCTGATTTGGTTCGGGCGCCTTGCGCAGGTGGCCCCGCAAAGCAAAAGGGCCGGGAATGCCCCGGCCCTTTCGTCGCATTAACCGATCGGAACGATCAGCCGAGGTTCGAGTCGATGCCCTTGCAGGCTTCGACAAGGCCCTTCACGGCCTCGACCGAGCTGTCGAACATCGCCTGCTCGTCCTTGGTCATCTTGATGTCCACGATCCGCTCGATGCCCTTGTCGCCGATGATTGTGGGCACGCCCACATACATCCCATTCAGGCCCAGCGCGCCGTCGACCCATGCTGCGCAGGGCAGGAGGCGCTTCTGATCCTTGAGATAGGCTTCGGCCATCTCGATGGCCGAGGCGGCGGGCGCGTAGAACGCCGAGCCGGTCTTGAGCAGGCCGACGATCTCGGCGCCGCCGTCGCGGGTGCGCTGCACGATCGCGTCGAGCTTGTCCTGCGTGGTCCAGCCCATCTCCACCAGATCGGGGAGCGGGATGCCGGCGACGGTGGAATAGCGGGTCAGCGGCACCATCGTGTCGCCGTGGCCGCCGAGGACGAAGGCGGTGACGTCCTTCATCGACACGTCGAATTCGACCGACAGGAAGTGACGGAAGCGTGCGCTGTCCAGAACGCCGGCCATGCCGACGACTTTCTCGGCCGGAAGGCCCGAGTATTGCTGGAGCGCCCAGACCATCGCATCGAGCGGGTTGGTGATGCAGATCACGAACGCGTCCGGCGCGTTGTCGCGGATGCCTTCGCCCACGGCCTTCATCACCTTGAGGTTGATGCCGAGCAGGTCGTCACGCGACATGCCGGGCTTGCGCGGCACACCGGCGGTCACGATGCAGACGTCGGCGCCCGCGATGTCGGCATAGTCGTTCGTGCCCTTGAGCGCGGCGTCGAAGCCCTCGACCGGGCCGCTTTCCGCGATATCGAGGGCCTTGCCCTGCGGGGTGCCTTCGGCGATGTCGAACATAACGACGTCTCCGAGTTCCTTCAGCGCGGCGAGGTGAGCGAGCGTGCCGCCGATCTGGCCTGCACCGATAAGCGCGATCTTGGGTCGAGCCATGTGTTTGATCTCCGATCAGGTTATCTGTCCTTGCGCTGCCTAGCCCCGTTCACCTGAACGCGCAAGACCGCTGCAACGCGGCGCACCGGGTTGCGGGCGCGGCTGATAACGCTAAAGGTGAGAGGTGTCAGGCACTTCCGGAGCGGCCCCCCGTGGAAATCGACTTCCTGTTCTTCGTCGTCGCCATTCCGGCAGTCATCTTCGCCGGGATATCCAAGGGCGGCTTCGGGTCCGGTGCGGCCTTTGCCGCCACGCCGCTTCTGGCGCTGATTCTGGAGCCGGGACAGGCGGTCGGTCTGATGCTGCCCCTGCTCATGCTGATGGATGTGACGGCCCTGAAACCCTATTGGCGCAAATGGGATGGCCGGATCGCCCGGCTTCTGATCCTGTCGGCCATCCCCGGCGTGGCGGTCGGGGCGCTGGTGTACAAGGTCGCGAACCCGGATGTGTTCCGTCTGTTGATCGGGGCGGTCGCGCTTGGCTTCGTGGCGTTTCAGCTCGGGCGCAAGTCCGGGGTGATCGGTGTCGCGCCCCGCCCGCTGGGGCCGGTCGCCGGCGCCGTGGCCGGGGCCGTTGGCGGGTTCACGTCCTTCATCAGCCACGCGGGCGGGCCGCCTTTCGCCGTCTATCTGCTCAGCCAGAAGATCGACAAGACGACCTATCAGGCGACGACCGTGCTGTCGTTCTGGGCGATCAACCTCATGAAGTTCATCCCCTACCTCTTCCTCGGCATCTTCACCTGGCAATCCGCACTGGTCGACCTGATGCTGGTGCCCGCGGCGATCGTCGGGGTCTGGCTGGGGGTCAAGGCGCACAACGTCATGCCTGAGCGGCTGTATTTCGCAGTGACCTATGTCCTGCTCACCTTGACGGGCGCCAAGCTTGTCTGGGATG
>CXWF01036064.1_pt1 | contig 12721 bp, 14 predicted proteins | sample 468421 | NCBI WGS metagenome assembly CXWF01 (sample SAMEA2620812, study PRJEB7988) | marine metagenome | biome: marine biome (ENVO:00000447); feature: surface water layer (ENVO:00002042); material: "saline water (ENVO:00002010), including plankton (ENVO:xxxxxxxx)" | depth 5 m
GCGGTGAAGTCGAGCGGAACCACCTCACCCGTCAGCCGTGCCTCATAGATCGGCAGCGTTTCGGTCACGCGCATGACGTAGTTCTGGGTTTCCTCGAACGGGATCATCTCGATCCAGTCGATCACGTCCACGTCCGGATCACGCGGATCGCCCCGCTCCTCGGACCAGCGATAGGCCCGGCCCAGCCCCGCGTTATAGGCCACCGAGATCAGGACCGGGTTGTTCCCGAACCGCTCCTTCAGCCAGGCGAGGTATTCGGACCCCAGCCGCGCGTTGTATTCCATGTCGGTCGTGAGCCTCGACTGCTCATAGTCGATGCCCAGCCGGCTCGCCATGTCACGCGCCGTACCCGGCATGAGCTGCATGAGGCCCAGCGCCCCGGCATGGGATCGGACCGTATGGTTGAACTCGCTCTCGCGCCGCGAAATGGCCATCTCCAGCGCGCGCGGCACCTCCGGGTGGCCCTTGCCAATGTCGGGCGTCGGGAAATAGGCCCGCTCCAGCACCTTGTCGAAATTCACCGAATGCTTGGCGATCTTGAGCATGACATAGGGCAAATCCACGCTCTCGGCCCAGTCGGCGAGTTGCCCGGTCTCGGTCCGGTCGAGCCGCTCCGACAGATGCACGACGAAACGCTGGGTCAGGTAATATTCGTCCAGCGCGGCGGTCAGGCGCGCGGCCTCCATGATCGGGGTGCCCCAGAAGCTGGCCGTCTCGAAATCGGGGAACGCTTCGGTCCCCGCGAGCTTCGGGTCCATCGGCACACCGGCCTTCTCGGCGGCGAGCAGACCGTAGAACGCCGTCTGATGCTGGGCGCCGAACGCATAAGCCGCCTCGGCCTCCGCCGTCCGGTCCGCTGCTTCAAGCGCGCGCCCTTCCCAATACCCCGCGCGGCCCTGGCTGATCGGCGTGTCCACGGTGGCGCGGAAGTTGCGGAAATGCGTCACGGCCGCCTCGGGGTCGTCCAGCATCCTCAGCGCGACGAAGCCCGCGATCCACTCGTTGTCCTCACGGTCCCAGACCGCTTCGTCGATGAAGTGGTTGGCGGCGATGTCATAGGCCACCTGCGCCTCGCCCTCGCGCATCTTCTCGCGGGCGAACCGCCGCCGTTCATCGCCCCACATGAGCGGGCGGCCAAGATCCTCGGCAGAATCAGAGCGGTCCAGCACCATCTCGATTGCGTCATCGATCCGGCCCTTACGGAGCCGCCACAGCATCCGCTCATAGGCCAGCCCCGGATCGTCGGCGAGCGCCTCGGGCACTTTCGCGATCATGTCGTCGACACCCGCTTCGGTCTCGCGCAACCCGATGCGGGCACGCGCGAGGATCTGCTGGTCGGTCGTCACCCGTGCCATATGACGCTCGGCCTGACTGGTGCGACCGGCCCACAGCAGGCTGTCCATCCGTTCCCAGTGATAATCGGCGAGGGTCTTGGGCCAGTCATGCATGAACTGGTCCTCTTCGGAACTCGCCAGCGACATCTCGGTCCACGCCCGGCGCGCCTCGGCCATCGCCGCGTCCTGCGCCCCGCTCTCCCACAAAGCGCGGGCATAGCGGATCGCGCCGGTTCCCGTCTCTGGCGTGTGGCCCTGAAAGAACCGCAGCACATCGGCCAGAAGCGCATCCGACGGGATGTTGCGCTCGGTCCGTTCGCGCAGCAGGTCTTCGCCCGGCCAGTCGGGATGACGCTCCAGAAAGGCGAGGCTTTCCTCGAACGTCCCTTCCCCGGCGCGAAGGCGGTTCCACTGGATAATGTCGCGCGGCAGGTCGCCGGGGTCCCCGGCGGCCTCCAGCGCCTCGTCCCATTTGCCGTCGCGCATGAGCTCAAGGCCCTTCTTCAGCGCGTTCACCTCGGCTGTTTCCTGCGCATGAGCAGGCAAGGCGACCACGATGAGGACCATGAACAAACGGCGGAAAAGGCGGGCGAATTCGGCGGCTCGTCTCAACATGCCCGAATACCTATCCCGCTTGAGTGCTCTCGCAACACACATTCTTGGCATTTCCCGTCATCGCGGCTAGTTTCCGCCGCGTTTGCACCGGACCGACTCGCGGCACGGGCGATAGACCAAGATAACAACAGGAGCGTGACATGCTGAAAGGTTCGATTCCGGCCCTTGTGACGCCGTTCAAGGACGGCAAGGTGGATGTCGACGCGCTCAAACGGCTCGTGGACTGGCATATCGAGCAGGGCTCGCACGGCCTCGTCCCCGTCGGCACGACCGGCGAAAGCCCCACGCTTCTGCACGAAGAGCACCAGATGGTCGTCGAAGAGGTGGTGAAAGCGGTCGATGGCCGGATCAAGGTGGTCGCGGGCACCGGCTCGAACAACACGGTCGAGGCGCTGCACTTCACCGAACATGCCAAGCGCGTGGGCGCCGACGCGGCGCTCGTCGTGACGCCGTACTACAACAAGCCGACGCAGAACGGCCTGCTGGCCCATTTCCTCGCCATCGCCGAGGTCGGCCTGCCGATCATCATCTACAACATCCCCGGCCGCTCGGCCGTGGACATGGCCCCCGCCACGATGGCGGAACTGGCCAAGCATGAGATGGTCATCGGCGTGAAAGACGCGACCGGCGACCTCGCCCGCGTCGCCTGGCAGCGCGAGATGTGCGGCACCGACTTCGTCCAGCTTTCCGGCGAAGACGCGACCGCCGTGGGCTTCAACGCGATGGGCGGCGTCGGCTGCATTTCCGTGACCGCCAACGTGGCACCGAAACTCTGCGCCGAGATGCAGAACGCCACCCTCGCGGGCGACTATGCCGCCGCGCTTGAAATCTCCGACCGGCTCATGCCGCTTCACCGCGCTGTGTTCATGGAGCCGGGCGTCTGCGGCGCGAAATACGGTATGGCCAAGCTCGGCCTGATCGAGGACGAGGTGCGCCTCCCGCTCATGGCGCTCTCGGACGAGACCAAGTCGGCGATGGACAGCGCCATGCGCCACGCGGGCCTGCTCAACTGAGGCCGCAAGGCCGCCGGCGTTCAGTCGTCGGCGGCCATTGCCACGTGAAGCGCATCCGCACTGACCGACGCCAGACCCGGCGCATAGGGCTTTATCCCCTCCAGCTTCCAGCGCTCCCCGGTCCGGTGATCCGTGACCGCGACGATGAAGTACTTGGTTCCCACCGCCAGCAGGTCGAGAAACAGGCTCTCCCCCGGAAGGTCGTCGCCGGTCATCTGCCGGTGCATGGCGACGAGCAGGGCAATGGCCTTCACGATGTTCTGCGCTTCGGGAATTTCGCCAAGTGCCACGAGGTCCAGACTGCGCACCGGCCCGGCCGCGCCCAGCGCCTCGGCGCGGTAGGTCTCGCGCCCGATGTCATCGCGAAAGGCAGGGTCTTCGTAAATGTTGTAGCCGCTGATCTCACCCCCCACGGTCTCGATAACCGGTGGGAGCCCGACCGCATCCCGCATGGCCTCCTCCACCAGCGGCCGTTGGTCCTCGGGCACGTCCTTCAGCCGTTCCTCGATGATGGCTTCTAACCCGGCAAACGCCTCGTCCAGCGCCGCGTTCGCTTCCGCGTTCCCCCCGCCCATCGCAGTGCGCACCGCCATCGCGGCGGAAAGCTGAACAAGCCGGCGGTTCTTGTCGTCCGCGAACCAGATTTCTTCACCCGCCAAGTCGCCATAGATCGCGCCGTCCCGTCCCCCGTTCACAGCCACCCAACCGGGCAGAACCGTGACAGTCGTGGTCTTGCCGCTCCCCGACGGCCCGAGAAACCTGACTTGCGTGGGCGTGACCCCGAAAATGTCGAAATCGTCGGCGGTCGCGGGCGCAAGGTCGGTCTCGGCCCAGACGGGCACCGCCACGACTGCGGCCAACGCCGCCAGAAACAGTCGTCTGAACATGGTTTTCCCCCCGGAAAGTCCGTAATGGACACCGACAACATAGCATTTTTTGGCCAGACTGGACAGGCGCGGCCCGCCCGCCTACATCAGGCCGATGGCCAAGACTGACGAAAACAAGAACTACAAGGTGATCGCCGAGAACCGGAAGGCGCGGCACGACTACGCGATCGAAGACGATCTCGAGGTCGGCATCGTGCTGGAAGGGTCCGAGGTGAAAAGCCTGCGCGTGAACTCCGCCAACATCGCCGAAAGCTATGCCGAGGTGAAGGAAGGCGAGCTGTGGCTGGTGAACGGCTACATCGCGCCCTACGAACAGGCCAAGACCTTCGGGCATGAGGAACGGCGGCGGCGCAAGCTCCTGTGCAACAAGCGCGAATTGGCCCGGCTCTGGAACGACACGCAGCGCAAGGGCATGACCATCGTGCCGCTCGTGCTCTACTTCAACCATCGCGGCATCGCGAAGATGAAAGTGGGCATCGCCAAGGGCAAGAAGAACCACGACAAGCGTGCGGACAAGGCCAAGCAGGACTGGAACCGTCAGAAACAACGCCTGCTCAAGCACCAGGGCTGAGGCCGCAGCCTTCGCGCCCTGTTAACCGACGTCGGCCTCAGGTCTTACCGTTTCGGCGCGACCGGCACCCAGATTTCGTAAAGCATCTTGCCCGGCTCCGGGCTGTCGTCGTCCGGATAGCACTCGAACACAGCACCGTCGCGCTGAACGAAATCCGAATTGGGCAGCCAGTCGGAAAACACCGCATCGAATCGCGCGGGCAGCTCCGAGATGGCCGTGCGCTGGGAAAACACGACGTAATCCCCGCCGACGAGGTGCATTTCGCAGGTGCCCTCCGGCAGGTCCTCGGCCTCCTCGACCTCGATCCCCACGCCGTAACGGAACGATCCGTCCGCCCGCGCCTCCATCGAAATCCCGTAAAGCACGTCCGAGACCTTGTGCTTGATCCCGTCCTTCAGCGTGAAGAACTTTTCATAAAGCGCCGGGATCGTGTCACGCGACTCCATCGTGTAGTCACCGGCCAACCCGATGATGAGTTTCTCGCGGCTCTCGACGATGGCTGCGTTGGGCAATGTGACCATAAGGACCTCCTGTCGGAGGGACGGTAGCGCAGGCTCCGCCGGGCCGAAACCCCTACTCCGCCGGTTCCCACAATTCCACCGGATTGCCCTCCGGGTCGTGGATACGGGCGAACCGGCCGACGCCCGTCATGTCTTCCTCGTGGCTGATGTCCAGCCCCGCCTTGCGCAGCGCTGCGACCATCCCCGCAAGGTCGTCGACCCGGAAATTCAGCATGAATTGCTGGCTGTCCCGCCCGAAATAGTCGGTGCCTTTCGGGAACGGCGCAAAGACCGTCGGCCCCGCCTCCTGCATCCACGGGCGTTCCTCTGCGTCGCTTGGCGTCAGGTCGATGCCGAGGTGGGTCCAGTACCACTCCGCGAGCGTCCCCGGATCGTCCGACCGGAAAAAGACCCCACCGATTCCCGTAACCTTCGCCATGTTTGCGCTCCCACCCTGAATTGACGCCACGCAACGGTATCACATTTCTCCGGAACGCGGCGTCGGCACGCAACTTTTGGTCGCTTTGGCATTGTGACACCCCCGAAAACCCCGCTACACCATGCTCCAGCAACGGCCCCGACGGGGCGCAAAGGGAGAGAACGCTCATGAAGGTGCTCGTGCCTGTCAAACGCGTGATCGACTACAACGTGAAGGCCAAGGTTAAGTCCGACGGCTCCGGTGTCGATCTTGCGAACGTGAAGATGTCGATGAACCCGTTCGACGAGATTGCCGTGGAAGAGGCGATCCGGTTGAAGGAAGCGGGCACGGCGGAAGAAGTCGTCGTCGTGTCGATCGGTGTGAAACAGGCGCAGGAAACCCTGCGCACGGCGCTGGCGATGGGCGCGGATCGCGCGATCCTCGTGGTCGCCGCCGATGACGTGCATCAGGACATCGAGCCGCTCGCCGTTGCCAAGATCCTCAAGGCCGTGATCGACGAGGAGCAGCCCAAGCTGGTCATCGCCGGCAAGCAGGCCATCGACAACGACATGAACGCGACCGGCCAGATGCTCGCCGCCCTCCTGGGCTGGGGTCAGGCGACCTTCGCCTCGGAGCTCACCCTCGACGGCGACGCGGCCACCGTGACGCGCGAAGTGGACGGCGGCCTTCAGACGATCAAGGTCGGGCTTCCCGCCATCGTCACCGCCGACCTGCGCCTGAACGAGCCGCGCTATGCCTCGCTCCCCAACATCATGAAGGCCAAGAAAAAGCCGCTGGATGAAAAGACCGCCGACGACTACGGCGTCGATGTCACCCCGCGTCTCGAAGTGGTCAAGACGACCGAGCCGCCGACCCGCTCGGCCGGCATCAAGGTCGAGAGCGTCGATGAACTCGTCGCGAAACTCAAAGAGAAGGGGGTCGTGTAATGGCCGTTCTGCTTCTTGCCGAAGTCAATTCCGGCGAACTCGCTATGGACGCCACCGCGAAAGCCGTGACTGCCGCCCAGTCGCTTGGTGACGTGACCGTGCTTTGCGCCGGGGCCTCCGCCGCTGCCGCCGGTGAAGCCGCGTCGAAGATCGACGGTGTGTCCAAGGTGCTCGTCGCCGAGGGTGACTCGCTTGGCCACCGTCTGGCCGAAGCGACCGCGGAGCTCATCGTCTCCCTCGCCGGCGACTACTCGCACATCTGCGCGCCCGCCACGACGGACGCCAAGAACATCATGCCGCGCGTGGCCGCTCTTCTGGATGTGATGGTGATCTCCGATGCCTCCGCCGTGGTGGATGCCGACACGTTCGAGCGCCCGGTTTATGCCGGCAACGCTGTCCAGACCGTGAAGTCGAAGGATGAAAAGAAGGTCATCACCTTCCGGACCTCCACCTTCGACGCGGCCGGTGACGGCGGCTCCGCGAGCGTTGAGACCATCGACGCGCCCGCCGCGTCCGGCCTTTCCGAATGGGTCGAGGACAAGGTGGCCGAAAGCGACCGCCCGGAACTCACCTCGGCGGGCATCGTCGTGTCCGGTGGCCGTGGCGTCGGCTCCGAAGACGACTTCGCGCTGATCGAAAAGCTCGCCGACAAGCTCGGCGCCGCCGTCGGCGCGTCGCGCGCCGCGGTCGACTCGGGCTACGCGCCCAACGACTGGCAGGTGGGTCAGACCGGCAAGGTCGTCGCGCCCGAGCTTTACGTCGCGGTCGGCATCTCCGGGGCCATTCAGCACCTCGCGGGCATGAAGGACTCCAAGATCATCGTCGCGATCAACAAGGACGAAGAGGCCCCGATCTTCCAGGTGGCCGACTACGGCCTGGTCGCCGACCTCTTCACCGCCGTGCCGGAGCTGATCGAAAAGCTCTGAGCCATACGATCGTATGTACGCGGTGTGCACACGTTGTGCATACGCCGTGCACACCAAAAAGGCCCGCCACTCGGCGGGCCTTTCGCATTGCGGTCAGAGGAGTCGCCTGAGCGCCGCATCCAGCGCCGACGCCGCCCGTTCATGCGCTGAAATGCCCAGCATCCCCCGCGCCGCTGGCGCTTCGAACTCGGTATAGGCCAAGCCCGCGAACCCTTCCGAGATCTCATCCGGCGTCACCACCACTTCGACGATCTCCTCCACGAAGGGCGACACGGCATCGAGCATTTCACGGTCCACGAAAAGCGGGTCCGACCCCTCCGCCGTGTCCCGGTCGGGCTGTTCCGGTGCGTGACCGGAGAGCCAAAGAAGAACGACCCGCGAGTCGATCCGAGATACCAGCGTTTTCATCCGCGCGACCCATGCCTCGCGCAGCTCTTGTTCGACCATCGCGAACTTTTCCGGCGACGTCGTCTTGAGCGCGGTCAGCAGGTGGCGCGTGAAGTTGAACTCCGTGAAATCGACTTCGCGATAGATCGTTTTCAAAAGGTTCGACGCCCGCAGGAACCGATCGTTGCGGCGCGGATGCACGGCATAGAACCGGTTGGACATGTTCTGCGCGCCGGTGATCTGAATGACCGTCACCTCGGCCCTGGACGCGATGTCCACGACCGTGCCATCGGTCGAGAACACGTCGATCCCCGCATTGACACAGCCCAGGTTCACCACCGGCATGTCGAGCGCACTTTCGGTCAGCACAGGAAAGGGCAGATCGACGAATTTGCCATAGGTTTCCGTCCCGCCCAGCATCGCCACATAGGGCGCGTTCAGCTTGCGCTTGGGACCACGGAACAACAGTTTGGATTTCCCGTAACGACACGGGGCATAATCCAGGGCACCCTCGCCCAGGTTTTCATAGGTCATACCACCCACTCCATTTTCTTCACCCGGGATGGAGATTGGCAGACCTTCGTTGTGAAACACTTAATCGAAACAGGGTCCAAGGGGTGAATTTGCGCGTCGAGGTTAACCCGCGGGTCTTGCCCCTCCCGCACCCCCAAGCCTATGGTCCACGTGGACATCGGAAGGGTCGGCAATGGCAATCGAAACGGTAGGCGTGATCGGCGCCGGGCAAATGGGCAACGGGATCGCGCATGTCATGGCGCTCGCGGGTTACGAGGTGCTCCTGACGGACATCAGCCAGGACGCCCTGGACTCGGCCATTGAGACGATGACCGGCAACCTCGACCGCCAGGTATCGCGCGACAAGATCTCGGCCGCCGACCGCGACGCTGCACTCGGGCGCATCAAGACCACTTTGACGCTTGCCGATCTGGGCAAATCCGACCTCGTGATCGAAGCCGCGACCGAGCGTGAAACCGTCAAGCAGGCGATCTTCGAAGACCTGCTTCCGCATCTGAAACCCGAGACGATCCTGACATCGAACACATCCTCGATCTCGATCACTCGGCTGGCCTCGCGCACCGATCGCCCGGAGAAATTCATGGGGTTCCACTTCATGAACCCGGTCCCGGTCATGCAGCTTGTCGAACTGATCCGGGGCATCGCCACGGATCAGGCGACCTTCGATGCCTGTCAGGAAGTGGTCGAGAAACTCGGCAAGACCGCCTCGAGCGCCGAGGATTTCCCGGCGTTCATCGTGAACCGCATCCTGATGCCGATGATCAACGAGGCCGTCTATACGCTTTACGAGGGTGTGGGGTCGGTGAAATCCATCGACGAGGCGATGAAACTGGGCGCCAACCATCCGATGGGGCCGCTCGAACTCGCCGACTTCATCGGGCTGGACACCTGCCTCGCCATCATGAACGTCCTGCATGACGGGCTGGCCGATACCAAATACCGGCCCTGCCCGCTCCTCACGAAGTATGTCGAAGCCGGGTGGCTGGGGCGAAAGGCTGATCGCGGGTTCTACGACTACAGGGGGGACACGCCCGTCCCCACGCGCTGAAGGTTACTTGCCCAGAGACAGCGTGTGTTCGCGCAGCCACTTGATGAAGTCGCGCGGACTTTTGGACAGCGTCTTAAGCTGATCTTCGTTCAGCGGTTCACCGATGGTCGGGGCATGCGGCTGGTTGCAGGCGCGCACGATCTCATGGATCAACAAGCCCTGCCGCAGCGTGGCTGACACCTTGTTCGCGATATTGTAGGCGCGGGTGTTGCGGCCGTGGAACTTGACCGGCACCACTTTTGCGCCCGTCTTGCGGATGAGTTGCGCGGTAAACAGGTTCCACTCCGCCTCGATCGGAGGGCCCCACCAGGTTTCTGACGCCGCCACGACGCCCGAGGGAAACACGGCGATCACGCCGCCCTTCTGGAGCCGCTCGAGCGCCTGAGCGCGCATTTCCTTGCCCTTCTGCTGGGCATCCGGGTCATGCGGGAACGGCACGGGGATGAGGAACGAACTCGCCACCTCGTCCAGCCCGGTCAGGACCGACCGCGTCAGGATCTGGAAATCCGGACGCACGCGCGAGATGATTTCGCCCAGGATCATGCCGTCGACCAGCCCGTGCGTGTGATTGGCCACGACGATCACGGGCCCTTCCTTCGGGATGTTGTCGATCTGCGCCTGTGGCGTGCGGATCTCGATCCCCATCGCTTTCATCGCGCCGGCCCAGAAATCGATGCCGGTTGGCGCGCCGAGCCGCTCGAACTTGCCGATCATCCGGAAGATGAGGAGTTTGCCTGTCAGCATCTCCATCCAGCGGATCAGACGGGCCTGCACCTTGTTGTCGAACGTGTCGGCATAGGTCAGGTCGCGTTTGGAGTAAGTATGCCCGATCGCGGGTCTTTCAGGCGAAGGAGATGCGGCGACGGAGCCGCTTTCCTGCGTCTTCGTCGTCCGTCGTACCGCTTGCGTGCGGGCCACGTTGTTCACGGATTGATCCAAACGGGGTGCCCCCTCATATTGTGCGACTCGCGCGACACGTGTTTCTACATGCCTTCGCCGAATTTGTCAGCCACCAGCGAATCGAGCGCCTCCATCAACGCTTCGGCCTGTGGCCCCGAGGTCTCAACCTCGATTTCCGAGCCGCGGGACGCGGCAAGCATCAGGAGGCCCATGATCGAGTCGCCTTCGGCCTCCATCCCATCCTTAGATACGCGTGCGCGGGCGTCATGGTTTTCCACGACGTCCACAAATTTTGCCGAGGCCCGTGCATGAAGGCCTTTTTCGTTCACGATTTTCATCTTCCGCGCGAGTGACGTGCTCATGGATGCGTGTCCTCCGCCGTCGCACCGTCGATGGCATCAATGTACTTGCGACCGGCGGCCAGCGCTGCCCGCGTGGCCTCTTCCACCGTTCCGTGGCGGGTTTTCGCCAGTTTCACGAGCATCGGTAGGTTCGCACCATAGAGGATTTTGCGGTTGCGACCGGCGCAGGCCGGCAGCGAAAGGTTCGAGGGCGAGCCGCCGAACATGTCCACGACGACGATCACGCCGTCGCCCGTGTCGACCGCATCCGCCGCGGCCATGATCTCGGACCGCTTGCGAGCACGGTCGCAGTCGGCGGCGATACGGATGGCCCGGACCCCTTCCAGTTTTCCCACCACGTGTTCGACCGCAGACAGGTATTCACCGGCAAGGCCGCCATGCGCAACGATCACGATTCCGATCACGCGATGAACCTCGAATTTTCGTCCCTTGCCCTTTGCGCCTCATATCCCGTGGCGCTCGAGCTCCCGGTGCCTAATTGACACCTGCCAGCCCTTGTCTGCAAGGGCCTTGGCCATAGATTCCGCAAGGGTCACCGAACGGTGACGTCCCCCGGTGCACCCGAACCCTACGGCAAGGTGCGCTTTGCCCTCTTCGGCATAGGCCGGGAGCAGGAATTCGAGCAGGTCGAGAGTCTTTTCAGTGAATGCAGCATAACGTGGATCGCGGGCGACGTAATCGGCCACCTCCTGCGCGCGGCCTGTGAGTTTGCGCAGCGCGGGCTCCCAGTGCGGGTTGTTCAGGAACCGCACGTCGAACACGAGGTCGAGCCCGCGCGGAACCCCGCGTTTATAGGAAAAGCTCTGCACCGAGAGCGACAGTTTGGTGTCGTCTTCAGGGTCGAAAATCGCGAGGAGTTCGGCCTTGAGTTCGTGCGGCGACATTTCCGACGTGTCGATCAGAACGTCGGCGCGCACCCGGATGGGTTGAAGCAGGTCCGTCTCGCGCGCGATTCCGGCCTCGGGCGTCTCTTCCGGGGCGAGCGGGTGGCGGCGGCGCGTCTCGGAATACCGGTTGACCAGTACGTCGGGCCGGCAATCGAGAAACAGCACCTGGATACGGTCGGACCATCCAGCCTCGCCCGCGTCGATCAGGTCGAGCACGGCGGCGGTTGAGAAATCGCGGTTGCGCACGTCGATGCCAAGCGCGATCGGGTGATCGGGGGGCGAGCCATGCAGGAGCCGGGGGATCATGCTGATGGGCAGATTGTCGATGCTCTCGTAACCCAGGTCCTCGAACACCCGGATCGCCGTGGTGCGTCCGGCACCGGACGGGCCAGTGACCAGCACCACGCTGGGCGGAGTTTCGGTCTGTGTCGTTTCGCTCATGTCACGCGTCCGCCCTTTGACAGGGCCAGAATGGACGCTGCGAAGTGAGGGGAGTCAACCCGCGCCACGGCGGGGATCGCCTGCCCGAGAACAACTCTGGTCACGGGTTCGGGAAGCCGCGCTTGCTCGGTGCGGTCGAGGTCGACGATCAGGCAAACGGGTGCGCGCGCAACGTGCGGCACATGCAAAAGCCCGACGCCCCGCGCCTCGATCACACCGGCCATACGCCCGGTCGTGGCGGCGTGGGGCCACCCCTCAGCCCCCGGTTCGATCCGCGTGAGGTCGTCTGAGATCAGGCGCGCTCCGAGTGCGATCAGCTCCAGCGCAAGGCCCGATTTTCCGCTGCCCGATGCGCCTGTGATGACGACGGCGCCGCCGTCGATGGCGACGGACGTGGCGTGGATCGTTTCGGGGGTGGGTTGTCGCGCGGCGTCGCGGCTCACACCGGCAGGCCCACCACGAAGCGGGCACCGAGCGGTTCAGAGGTGATGTCGGCGTCGGTCGGGCGGATGTTCTCGGCCCAGATCACGCCGCCATGTGCCTCGATGATCTGCTTCGAGATCGCGAGGCCGAGGCCGGAGTTGTTGCCGAACTGGCCTTCGGGGCGCTCGGAGTAGAAGCGGTTGAAGATCTTGGTCAGCGCCTCTTCGGGGATGCCGGGGCCGGTATCCTCGACCACGACCAGCACGCGGTTGTCGCGGTGCCGTGCCCAGACGCGGATCGCGTCGCCTTCGTCGCAGAAGGACAGCGCGTTGGTGATGAGATTCACGAACACCTGCGCCAGCCGCGCCTCGAGCCCGTGGATCACGGAGGGGTCGGCGGGCAGATCGGAGATGAAGTCGACCCCTTTGCCCTCGGCCTCGTTGCCCAGATACTCGGTTAGGTTGCGGATCATCTTGATGAGGACGAAGGCCTCTTCCTCTTCCTTCACCAGTTCGCTGTCGAGGCGGG
>CXWF01019331.1_pt1 | contig 12702 bp, 8 predicted proteins | sample 468421 | NCBI WGS metagenome assembly CXWF01 (sample SAMEA2620812, study PRJEB7988) | marine metagenome | biome: marine biome (ENVO:00000447); feature: surface water layer (ENVO:00002042); material: "saline water (ENVO:00002010), including plankton (ENVO:xxxxxxxx)" | depth 5 m
AAGGCGCGGCCCACCGGGGTCATGGCGTTCTCCGCGTCGATCAGCGGGGCCAGCCCGTCGCCGCGCGGGTTCAGCGGATACCACACCACCCGCGTCACCCCGGCGAGCGCCATCTGGCAGTAGTATTTGACCAGCGTCGCGGGCGCGCTGGCCGCGTTCTCGTCGCCGAATTCCGTCACTTCGATGGGCAAGTCACCGAACCCCGGCACGGCGCGCATGAGCGCGATCTGGCGGACGAACTGCTCGGGCGGGGTCGTATAGGGATGGACGACCACCGCATCCATATGCGCGGGCGCACCGGCTTCGGACAGGGCCTTGAACCACGCGATCGGAATGGAATGGGCCGCGCCGCCAAGGATGCGGACCTCTGGCCGCGCAGCCCCGACCGCCGCCTTGGTGGCGGCGAGCAGGGCGGTGTAATACCGGGCTTTTCCGGACAGGTCCGCCTCGCGCATCGGGCCGGAGGTGAAGGTGGCGCTGTTCATCTCGTTGCCCACCTCGACGGCGTCGATGGCCGGGTATTGGGCAACCAGCCGGGCCGCGAAGTCTCCGAACCCTGCGACCGCCTCGGCCGTGTGCGGCGTGACGCCCCCGTCATAGTCCGCGTGCCCGTTGTTCAAAGTGGCGCTCATCCCCATGCCGCGCGGGGGCAGGAGGGCCGGATAGGTGCTGCGGAACGTGTTGAACCTGTCCACGCCACCCTGTTCCACGTCGTTCCAGTAGACCGCGTCGCGCAGATCGGTGACGCCCAGCGCCTCGGCCGCGTCCAGCATCCCGGCATCCCAGCTTTGCCCGAAGTTCGACGCGGCGCCCAGCTTGGGGCCGACAGGCTCCTGCGCGACGGCAGGGAGGGCGAGTGCCAGGAGGGCAAGGGGGGCGAAGCGGATCATGCCCGAAAGCCTGCCCGAGCGGCCCCCCTGCCGCAAGCGCACTTCACAGCACAGCCTGTTTCGTGCAGGAAGACAGGGCAGCAGCCACGGACCGCCCGCCCTTGCAATTCGTCCCTTCAACAGTTCTCGCCGTCCTGTCGATCCTGCTGCTTCTGGGGCTGGGCCTCCATCGCGGTCTCTGGGCCTTCATGGCGCTGGCCCCGTTCGGGGCGGCGGCGGCGTTCAACCTGCCCGCACTCGGCGGCGCGACGATCGGGGTGCTTGACCTCGCCGCCGTCGCGATCTTCTGCATGGTGCTTCTGACGCGCGGGACAGCGGGCAGTCTTCTGGGCAGCTTTCGCCCCTTCGGTCCGGGGTTCTGGTTCGCGCTGGTCATGGTGGTGTCCTTCATCGCGACGATGTTCTTCCCGCGCCTCTTCGCGGGCGAGACGAGCGTGTTCCTGATCGCGCGGATCGAGGGGATGACGCGCATCCTGCAATTCCCGCTCCAGCCGACCACCGGCAACATCACGCAGCTTTTCCGGCTCATGCTCGGCTTCCTGACCTTCGCCGCGCTCGCCACGAGCTTTCGCCGCACCTCGACCGTGCAGCCGGTGCTGACTGCGCTGGCTGTGGCGACGGCGATCAACTTCGCGCTGGGCTGGCTCGACGTTCTGACATTTCAACTCGGCATGACCGACCTTATGTCCTGGCTGCGCTCGGCCAATTACGCGATGCACATCACCGACCGGATGGTGGGCATGAAGCGGATGATCGGCGGGTTTCCCGAGGCGTCGAGCTTCGGCTATTTCACCCTCGGCCTCTTCGGTTTCTGGATGCAGTTCTGGCTGCTCAGGCCCGAGAACCGGCTGGGCCGCTGGATGCTCGCGCTGTCCACCATCTCGGTGCTGCGCTCTACCTCGTCCTCGGCCTATATCGCGCTCGTCGTGTTCCTCGGCCTGTTCGCGCTTTACACGATCTTCGCCAACCTGCGGCCCGAGACGAGCCGCCGCGCCTTCATGCTGGCCGCCGGGGGCATCCTTACGGCCTGGGTCGCGACAGTGGCGGTCTTTGCCTCTTACGAATACGTCCAGCCCGTCACCGATTTCCTCGACCGGGCGCTGTTTACCAAGCTCGACTCTCAATCCGGGGTGGAACGGATGGGCTGGAACGCGCAGGCGCTTCAGAACGCCTGGGATACCTACGGGCTCGGCGCGGGTCTGGGATCGGTGCGCGCGTCCAACTGGGTGATCGCCTGTCTCGCCAGTATCGGCGTGCCGGGAACAGTTCTGTTTCTCGCCTTCATGGCATCGCTCGGCCTCGCCCCGTCGCGGCCGCTGTCGGACCCGCGCGCCATCGTGGTGCGCGCGCTCAAGGCCGGGTGCCTCGCCATGCTCTGCGCTGCGGTGCTCACCCACTCCACGCCGGACATGGGCGTCTTCTTCTTCGCGCTCGCCGGTCTGCTCACCGGGCTGTCGCGGGCACTCGGGATAGAATCAACCGCAGCACGGGCAGGATAACCCACCCGGCACTGTTGCCAGTTGCGAACCAGTTTTTCCCAGTCGTTTCATTGTTTCCACGTCGGTATGGAATTGAGGCCAAAATACGGTAACGTGTTGAGTAATTTCCCAAAATTTTCCGCAATTCAGTAGCGTGAATGCCCCCGAGCCCGTATATTTGCGAGGACTGGGGGGGCCTTTGCGTGGGGTCCATTGTCTGTTTTGCCACCACTTCACCACGGCGCGTGGTGTGGCCGGGATGTTCCGGCGCTGCGCGTATTCGTCTCCGATGCGGGGACCGGCCATCGGCAAAGCGTCGGCGGCATGGGCGAAGTGTGTGCCGGACAAGACGGTGACAGAACGCACATGAAGGCCGAGGAGTAGCAAACGTGACCACGTTCGACATGCAGGCACCACAACCGGCGCGCAAAGCGTCGCGGTTCGAGGATCTCGACCGCGTCGACGTGCGCGGGCTGCTCGGCGCCATCGCTTCGCGCTACAAGCTGATCGCGGGCCTCGCGGTCGGGCTGGCGCTGTTCATGTATGTCGCGACGAGCCTGCTTGCTCCCACCTACAAGTCCTTCTCCAAGGTCATGCTCGACCCGCGCCAGGTGCGCGTGATGTCGTCGGACGAAGTCGTGTCGAACCTCAGCCTCTCGGACCCGGTGATCCAGTCCGAGATTTCGGTCATGCGCTCCAACATCCTGATAGAGCGGCTGATCCGCGACCTCGGGATCGAAAAGCTCGAAACGCATTTCTGGGGCCAGCCGCTCTATGACGTGGCCGAGGAAAAGCGGATCAAGGATCTCACCTGGGCGATCCGCAAAGATCTTACCGTCGGGCGTGAGCCGCAGAGCTATGTTTTCGTCATTTCCTTCTCAGGCGGCGAGCCGGGGATCGTGCAGGAAATCGCGAACGGCGTCGCCGACACCTATATATCCCTGATGGTCGAGAACCGCCGCGACAGCGCGCGGCAGGCGACGACGTGGATTCAGGATCAGGTGAACGACGCCCGCGCCGCGATGAACCGCGCCGAGGAGGAACTCGCCGGCTACCGCGCCGCGTCCCTCGACCGAGAGGGCGGCACTTACGAGACATCGACGCAACAACTCGGCAACCTCACAAGCCAGCTCGTCGTCGCGCGCTCCGAGCGGGTGACCGCCGAGGCGCAGTATGACCAGCTCAAGCGACTGCTTGAGACGCAGGGGTCCGACGCGCTCGCCAAGGCCGTGACCTCGCCGCTTCTCGAAAAGCTGAACGAGGACAAGCTGACGCTTCAGCGGCAGGACGACCAGTGGGCGCAATCCTTCGGCCCCGACCACCCGCAGCGCAAGCGCCTGCGGGACGAGATCGGGCGCGTGGACGCCGACCTACAGCGGGAAGCCGAGCGGATCATCGAACTGCGCCGCAACGACCTCGAGGTCGCCCGCCTGCGCGAGCAATCCCTCGCGGACGGCATCCAGTCGCTCGAGGATCAACTCAACGACATGTCCGCCAACAACATCGGCCTGCGCCAGCTGGAGCGCGAGGCGATGGCGGCCCGCGAAAACTACGAGGCCCTGCTGTCGCGCCTGAGCGCCGCCAGCGGGCAGGAGAGCTTGCAACGCCCCGAGGCCCGCGTCATCGAACGCGCGACCTATTCCGACGTGCCCGCCGCACCGCGGCCCAAGCTGCTTGCCGCCTTCGGCCTTGTCCTCGGCCTCACCGCCGGGATCGTGGCGGCCCTGTTTCTGGAAATGACCCGCTCGACTTTCCGCACCCGGCGCGAGGTCGAGGCGGAAACCGGCCTTTCGGTGCTGGCAAGCCTGCCTCTCCAGCCGCAGGCCAACCTGCGCGAACTGGTCCGCGGCCTTCGGATCAACTCCAACACCATGCTGGGCGAAAAGCTGCGCCAGCTGCGCACCATGCTGTCGATGCGCGAAAAGGGCGTCGAGGCCCGCGTGGTCATGGTGACCTCCTCACACCCCGGCGAGGGCAAGTCGACGACCGCCATGGGGCTCGCCCAGATGGCCGCGCTTGCGGGCAAGTCGGTGATCGTCGTGGACGGAGACCTGCGTCGCTCCCGGCTCGCCGAGACGTTCGGATGGGACGTGGAATACGACTTCGCCGACTTCATTCTCGAAACCGCCGACCTGCCCGAGACGATCCACCTCGACAGCGACATGGGCGTGCATTTCCTTGCCGCCGGAACGCCGTGTCAGGAAGCCGCGGACGATCTGTCCGAGGACTGGCTGCGCCCGCTCATGGCCGAACTCAAACGCTGCTACGACCTCGTCATCATCGACACCCCGCCGCTGGTGAACGTGGCCGACGGCCTCGTCTTCGGCGCGGTGGCCGAGAGCATCATCTACGTCGTGCGCTGGGACGACACGCGCCGCACGGCCGTGCGCGACGGGCTCGACGCCCTCAGCGAGGTCGGCCTGCGCCCGACAGGCATCGTGCTCAACCAGGTCGATCCGAAAGCGGCCGAGAAGATCTATGGAGACAGCTATGCAGCATATGCTTGATCGTCAGGCTCCAGGTTTTTCCGCCCCCCGCAAACCCGCCGCCCCGCGGCTGATGCGGCGTCCCGGCGGCGCTGGCCCGCGCGTGGCGATCATCCATTACTGGCTCGTCGGTATGCGCGGCGGGGAAAAGGTGCTCGAGTCGCTCTTGCGCATGTTCCCCGAGGCCGAGATCTTCACCCACGCATATGACCCCTCGAAGGTGAGTGAGCTGATCCGCTCCAAGACCGTCCACCTCACCTCGGTCGGGCGCCTGCCTTTCTCCACACGGCTTTACCAGAACTACCTGACCCGGATGCCCCGCGCGCTGGAAGAGATCGACCTGTCCGGCTTCGACCTCGTCCTGTCGAGCGAATCCGGCCCGGCCAAGGGGGTCATCCCGGCCCCCGACGCGCTGCACCTGTGCTACACCCACTCGCCCATGCGCTACCTGTGGGACCAGTATCACGTCTACCATGCGGCCGCCGGCCCGCTGAAACGCGCGCTCATGCCGCGCATGGTCCACGAACTGCGCAAATGGGACGTGACGAGCGCTGCCCGCGTCGATGCCTTCATGGCCAATTCCACCCATGTTCAGGCGCGCATCAACAAATACTGGCGCCGGGACGCGCGTGTCGTGCATCCGCCCGTGGCGGTGGACGACTTCGCGCCTGCGACGGCGGCCGAACGTGGTGGCTTCTACCTCTGGGCGGGCGAGCTTGCGGGCTACAAGCGCCCGGACATCGCCATCGAGGCCTTCAACCGCCTCGGAAAACCGCTTTATGTCATCGGCGGCCCGGACAAGACGGCCAAGGCGCTGGCCGCCACGGCGAACGAGAACATCCGCTTTCTGGGCCGCGTGCCGTTCGAGAAGCTCAAAGCCTATATGGCCGCCTGCAAGGCGCTCGTATTTCCGGGCGAAGAGGATTTCGGCCTCGTCCCGGTCGAGGCGATGGCGGCCGGCCGCCCGGTGATCGCGATGGCGCGGGGCGGGGTGCTCGACACCGTTGTCCACGGCCGCACGGGCCTCCTGTATGAACAGGCCGACGCCGAAGGCCTGATGGCCGCCGTGGAGGCGTTCGAGGCCGAGAGGTACGACGACCTCGACCCAGCCACGCTGACCGCCCATGCCCGTCAGTTCGACGAAGGCAACTTCCGCCGCGGAATCGCGAGCGTCCTGCGTGAAAACGGGATGGCCGTGAACATGGCGGAGGTCGCGGGTGATTGAAACCGGGCTAGCGTTTGCGCGCCCGGATCCGGTTTCGCGTGAACGGCATACGTCGGGCGGCGAGATAGGCCCGCTTGGCGACGAAATCGCCCAGCCGCGCCCGAAGCCGTGCGGGGGCGGCCAGAATCGTCCCGGCCTTGGCATCCTCGCGCGCGCTGTTGAGGGTCGAGGGCATGTGCCGCTCGATCAGCGGGAAGGGAAACAGGATGTGGTTGCCCAGCCCGTTCTCCCAGAACCGTCCCAGCTCGTCGTCGATGGGCCGCTGGATGTGGGTCAGCCGCGCGCGGAAGGCCCGCGCCCGGTCGCGGCGGATGAGATAGCCCTGCGCGCCGTACGGATCGGACGTAAGGTAAAGGATCTGCCGCTCGCCGAACCGGAACTGCGGAAGACCGCGTTTCCATTCCCGTGCGAACAGGCGGATATAGCCGATGTCACGCGCATCGAGCGCCCCGGCCAGCTCGGCATAGGGGAAATCCGGATCGATCCAGACGTCGTCCTCCATCACCAGCAGCCAGTCGAGTTCCGGCATCGCCTGAAAGGTCTCGATCGCCGCGACATGGCTCATGTAACAGGCCGTCTCGCCGGGGGTGAGAGTGCGCCCGAACAGCCGCTTCTGGCCTTCGGGATCGGGGATCAGCGCGCTGTCGTCACCGGGGCGATGGGCATCGTGAAACGCCCAGTCGAACGTCGCGGCGGACAGGTTCTTGGCCACCGCCGCGCGGCGCTCGGTGCTGTCGGTCAGGCTGATGACCCGTATGGCGAGAGAGGGTGTCGTCATGGTTCGCGGCGCTTGTCCTGTCACACCTCCCGAATACAGCGCGCAGCGCCCCGTTGCCTTGCAAAACAAGGCGTTCGCGCAAGCCGCGTGAAACCGTTGCCGATACGCTACATCGCGCTCGGCGCAGGGGGACGGCCATGCTAGCCAAGCTGTTCCCGCCCTATGTCGTCGGCGTCGGCTCCCGCGTTATCGGTCAGGTCATATCGTTCCTCGCCGTCGCGGTCGCGTCGCGCTACCTCGATCTTGCCGACTTCGGCACCTATGCCTTCGCCTGGGCGCTCACGGTCATCGGGACGACCTTCGTTTTCACCGGCTTCTATCAGGCGCTCCTGCGCTCGCAGAATTTCGACCGGGACCGCTCCACGCTCTTCTGGGCCAAGCTCGGCGTGGGCGCCATTGCCATGCTGGTGATTTTCGTCGTCGGCCTGCTTCAGGGCGGCCTTGGAACGGTAAGCGGTCTCGCCCTCATTTCGCTCGCCCCGCTGCCTCTGGTCATCGTGCCCACGGCCTGGTGGGAGGCGCAGCTCGTGCGCGATGCCAAGGTGCGCACCGCCAGCGTCTATGTCGTCCTGTCCGAGGCGCTCGGCCTCGCTGCTGCCGTGGCCCTCCTGTCGCGCGGATGGGGGATCGAGGCGCTCGTCGCCTCGCGTTATGTCTCCACGCTCACCGGGTTTTTCATCACCGGCGGTATGGTCCGTGCGCTTCCCCGGTTCGAATTCCGGCGCGAGACCCTGCGCGACGCCCGCAGCACGACGGCCCCGCTCTGGGGCACCACGTCCGTTGGCCTCCTGTCGAATTACGGGGCTGACCTCGTCCTCGGCGCCTTCCTGTCGCCCGCCGTCGTCGGGGCCTACCGCGGCGGCGCCCGCATCGCCATGACCGCCACCGACCTCGTGGTGCAGCCGCTGGGCATCCTGTCCTGGTCCCGGTTCACCCGGATCGAGAAGGAGGGGCTTGGGCGTGACGCGATGAAACGCGCGTGGATCGAAAACATGTCGCTCGCCGCCGCACTCCTGTGGCCCATCGCCTGCGCGGTGTCGCTGCTCGCGCCCATGCTGGTGGTGACGATCCTCGACGAAACATGGCTCGCGGCCGCGTCCATCGTCGCGATCCTCTCGGTCTCCAAGTCCATCGCTTTCCTGTCGGGCCTGCTTGAACCCGTGATGATCACCACGAGCCACGGCGGGCGGCAGCTTCAGATCCGCTCGGCGGGCGCGGCCACGCTGGTCATCCTGCTTTTCGCCGTGGGGCGCTATGGACCCGAGGCGGCCGCTTATTCACATCTCGGCGCAAGCGTCGTTGTCGGCTCGCTCTCGCTCATCGCGATCTCGCGCGCGCTCCAACTACGGGTGATGGAGATCGTGACGACCTTCCTCCCTGCGGCTGCGCTCACCCTGATGACCTACGCGGCGATCACGCTCTCCACCGGGCAGCGGGAGTCACTGGGCCGGGAAGTCGGGCTCGGCCTCACCATTACCGAGGCGGCGGCGATCTGGCTCGTCCTCATGGTGGTTTTCCTGCGCCGCCGCGTGCTGGTGCTTCCCACGCCCTGAGCGGTGCAGCCCGGTGAAGGTGCGCCGCAGGTCGATCACCGTGCGCCCGCCCGCCGCGTCCATGTGGTGCAGACCCATCACACCGTCCAGCGCCTCGGGCGACAGGTAGCGCAACCGGCGCTCTCCATAATCCGTGTCGCTCAGCGCCGTGATCTCCATGAGGTTCAGGCCGTATCCATAAATCCCGTGCGAATTGTCCTGACTGGCCCGCAACAGCCGCCCCTCGTGTTCGAACACACGCCCCCCGCCACGCGCAATGGTCGCGTCGATCACGACGGGGTTGAGCGGATGGGCTGTCGCACCGCCCAGCAAGGGATCGTCGATCCGGTAAAGGTGCAGTTCCGTCCCGAAGTCCCCGAAACTGTCGCGGCAGATGTTGGTCATCAGCCACCACGCGCCCGCCCGTTCGAACACCACGCTATCCACGGCCTTCACACCCTCGAGCGCGGTCGAGGCAAGCTCCCATTTTAGCGGGAACTCGGTGGCGCGCCAGACCTCGATGCGCTCGGCCTGATGCGTCTCGGGGATCATCAGGATCTCATCGCCCCACCGGAACACGAAAGGGTAGGACAGGTGATGCGGCTGCACCATCACAGGGCCCAGCGGAACCATCCCGTCTCCGTCGAGCCGCCCCACCGACAGGTGGCCGCGCCCGGTGGCGAAGTCGAAATCCTCGTAAAACAGGTAGGTCTCGCCGCTGTCCTCGAACAGGAACGGGTCGGCCCAATAGGTATTGCCGTCGGGGATCAGGTCGGTGCCGGTGGCGGGGTCGAGGTCGGCCAACGTGCCATGCCCGAGGCGCAGAAAGAACATGCCGGGCCGCTGCCCGCGCTTGGCCTGCACCTTGCGCCAGGCCCGCATGGCAAGCTCCCGGCCCACCGCACCGATGTAGTCGGGCAGGTGGCTGCTACGCGGAGGCGTCAGCGCATCGGGCGGCGTGATCGGGGCGGGCAGGGTGTTCGTCCCGGCCAGCCGCGCGAGTTCCCGGTGCAGAAGCTGCACCGATTTCTCCCGCGCATAGGCGGCGTTGCGGGTGGCAAGGAACTTGGTGTCATAGCGGGCGCTGGCAATCGGGCGGGCCGCGCCGCCGTTCTCGACACTGAGAACCACCTCGGTTACGGGCGCGCGCAGGCGGGCCTCGGTAATCGCAGCCTCCGGCGTGAAGGAGGACAGCCGCCAGATGCCATGCACCGGTGCGGCCTCCGGCGCGGACCCAGCGAAATCGACGATCACATCGCAAGTGGGCAACCCGTCAGGCGGGATCGGCTCCGGCGTCCTGGCCAATGGCGGCGCAGTGTCTGGCGCGGGAAAGGCGCGGGTTTCAACCGCGAGCGCCCCTCGCAGAATTGCGGGGAGCAGGGGATCGGCACCCGGCGCGGTGAACACCCCCGCCACGGACAGACGCGGATCATCCGCCAGCGCGGCTAGGAACCGGCGTTCTCCCGGGCCGACGGGCCGGCCCGCGTCGAGGATGACGCAAATGTCGAGTGTCATGCGATTTGTCTTCGTTTCTGCCCGCGCAAGGGCATACCGGCCAAGTCGGGCAGCATTATGACCGACGTTTGGGCAGGGCGACCCCGTGGCGCTCCGCGAGCCCTCCGAGCCCGGCCCATGTTGCCGCTGTGAGGGCAACACCCTGTTCCGCGCTCTCTCTCAAAGCTGCCGCACGGGCGGCGCCGGGCAGTCGCACGACCCCCTCGGGGGCCGACGCCGCCACCATCCCGGCCAGTGCCGCCATCCGCTCACCGAACCCGCCACCGGGCAACCAGCGCCCGGGATCGAGGACGAGGAAGAAATGACCATTGTCGGCAGGGCGGTCGGTGTCGGCATAAAGCGAGCCGACCTCCGGCCCGATGCCCGCGCCGGTCAGAACGCCCGCCAGCACCTCGACCATCAAAGCGAGGCCAAAGCCCTTGGCCCCCGCGTCCGGCAACAGCGTCGCCCCGGCCGCCTGCGCCGGATCGGTGACGGGCGCTCCCTCCGTGTCGATAGCCAATCCTTCGGGGAGCGGCGTGCCGGTCGCCTGTGCGTCACGCAGCGTCGATCCCGCCAGCGCAGCGGTCGAGAAATCGACGATCAGGTCGCCGTCTGCCAGCGGTGCGCCGAAGGCCAGCGGGTTGGTCCCGAGGACCGGCGCACGCCCGCCATGGGCGGCCACCTTGGCGTAGGAATTGGACAGGGCAAAGGCGATGTGCCCGCGCGCCGTGGCCCGCGCAACGAACGCCGCGCCGGTGCCGTAGAAATTGCTCCCCGACACGCCGACCACCCCGATCCCCCCCGCCTCGGCCATGTCGCAGGCGCGGTCCACCGCCACCCTCCCGGCGTGCTGGCCAAAGCCGCCGCCCGCGTCGAGATGGGCAAGCGCCGGTCCGACCTCGCGCACCGAAATCTCGGCCGGACACCGGATCGCGCCCGATGCCACACGGTCGAGCAAGACAGGCAGGCGCTCGAAGCCGTGATTGTGGCGGCCGGCGGCATCGTTCCAGACAAGGTTTTCGGTGACGCTCTCAGCCTGTGCACTGTCCACACCGGCGCGTTCCATAAGCGCCCGGCCGAACGCCGTCAGCGCCGGTGTCCCGACCCGGACGGGATCAGCCACGCCCCAGCCTCACCGCCCATTGACGGGCCAGCGAATGACGCAACCGCGCGACCCCGGGCATTGGATCAGACAGGCTGAAGATCGGGTTCATCGCCCGCCGCCACGGCAGGCTCGCCAGCCACCCGCCGAAGGTCAGCTCGCCCTTCGCGCGCAACTGAAGGAACGCCCGGAAGTCATGAACGGGCTGCCAGAGATACATATGCTGGGCATAGCTGGTGAACACCGGGGCAGGTTGCCCCGTCAGGTCGCAATAGGCAACGAGGTCGATGGGCGCGCCGCTCCGCACCAGCAGCCGGTGCGCGGCGGTGAAGCGGGCGTTGACCTCGATGATCTTGAGCTTGCCGTCCCGCGTGTCGCGCTTGAACTCGATATTGGCGAGCCCGCGCCAGCCGATCCCGCGCAGGAACCGCAGCCCCATCTCGGCGGTTTCCGGCAGCCAGACCGTTTCGTGATAGACCGCGCCGCCGGAATTGACCGGATAGCGCCGCTCGACCCGCTTGGTGAAGTGAAACAGCGGCACGCCCTGATCGTCGATATAGGTGTAGTAGCTCGACAGCAGGTTGTCGGGGCCGGGGATCATCTCGACGATCTGGATCTCGAGCCCCGCCTCCAGCGCCTCGTTCGCCCGCGCCACCACCTCGTCGAACGAGTCCTCGACGATGAACAGCTTGCGCCCGAAATGGTGATTGAACAGGTGCGAATGGATCGGCTTCACCATGACCGGAAACGTAAGCTTGCCGGCAAGCGCCGCCACGTCCGCGGCGGTCTCCACCGGCCAGTAGGCCGGGGCGGGCACACCCACCTTGCCCGCCAATTCCAGCGTGCGCTGCTTGTCGAGCATCTCCCGGCGCAACTGCCCGTCGAACTTTTCCAGCCGGTAGCGGTCCCGCAACGCGGCCTCGTTCTCCAACACGAAGTCGATGGCATCGTCGCACATCGCGAACAGGACATGGCCGTCATGGCTGTGATCGTCCGCAAGCAGCAATGCCCGCCAGAAATCATGCGTGCGCGTTCCGGAGGGCACGGGATAGGCCCGCCGACAATGCCAGCTCGCCATGCCCCAGGTGTCCGACCCGCCCGAAATCTCCACCGCGATCCCGGTTTTCCCGAAGTGACGCGCCACTTCCAGCGTATTGGCCTCGCCCCCAAGAAGGAGCACGGGCAAGGCGGTGTCGAGCGTCGAGGTCATGCCACGATGCTTCACGGCCGCACCACGCCCACGCGGTTCGCGAACAGGTGTTCGAGCACGATCCGCGGCACCGGAACCGCCTGAGTGGGGTTCGCGACGAGGACATGGTGATGCAGGCCGGGGTTTCCGTTGATCTCGATCACCACGGGCCCTTCAGGTCCAAGAGGTGTGGCGAGGTCGGGGGTCATCAGGTCGACGCCCGCGAAGCGCAGGCCAAGGTCGGTGACAAGCTGGCCCAGCCGGGCCGCCGTCGCCTCGGGCACCTGACCCTGAACCGAATGGTTCTGCGCCGCCGCATTCTCGTTCACCGCGCGCTTGACCACGACCGTCTCGCCCCGGGCCGGCACATCGGACAGGCGCCGCCCGTCCTCGGCCAGCCGGTTGCGCATATCCGCGTCGATCAGGAGCGGGCTCAAAGCCGTGGGAACCGGCCCGTTCAAACGGCGGTCATTCTCCCGCGCGACGAGGTGGCGGATCGTCTTGTCGCCGGTGCCGACGAGGGCC
>CXWF01018319.1_pt1 | contig 12698 bp, 10 predicted proteins | sample 468421 | NCBI WGS metagenome assembly CXWF01 (sample SAMEA2620812, study PRJEB7988) | marine metagenome | biome: marine biome (ENVO:00000447); feature: surface water layer (ENVO:00002042); material: "saline water (ENVO:00002010), including plankton (ENVO:xxxxxxxx)" | depth 5 m
GACCTTCGCTTTGAACTCGGGCGCGTGCTCCTTGCGTTTCGACATCTCTGATCTTCTTCTCGTCGAAGATCAGCAGACTGCAAATCGTAGTTTACGTCACTGTCCGAATTACGGGGGGTAGCTCAAGACCCTCCCTTCGAGATCAGGCGCTCGTGTCTCAAATCATCGGACGAAGGACACGCGCATATCGAACAAGCCTTCGACTTTCGCACCGAGAGCGTGGACAGAACTAACAGGTTTCACCGCGTAAATTTAGATATGTAAGGAAATTGTTAAATCCCGTGCGGCTATCAGCTACAAGGAGCTATAGGTCCAGTCTTACCTTTAGAAACATGCTCAAGCTCAGTTGGAGACAGCCTACATGGTCGATGCAAGATTGCTTGAAGATCGGCAGAATAGCCTTCTGGTGGCACTTCGCGTGCGGCACCGCGACGGTGACAGGTGCGCGGAGTTGCTGCAGAAGCTGAATGAGGTGCTTGTTCAGACAGAAGGCTTCAAGAGCCTCGACGTCATCCGCCGCGAGGGCGGGTTGGGCACGGATTTCTACGTCGTGGTGAGATTCCGGGACAGCGCAGCGCTTGATGCGTGGCGCAACTCGCCGAAGCGCGCGGCCGCCTTGGTCGACATCGAGGCCCTGGCGATAACGGACGTTTCACGTCAACAGGCTGCCGGGGCGAATATCTGGTTCGAGCCGGTTGGCTCACTCCCAAGCACACCACGCCCACCCCTGTTCTGGAAGCGTTGGGCCGTCAGCCTTCTGGCGGTCTATCCGGCACTCATCGTCCTGGTGACGGTGTTGTCCCCGCTCACCTCACGCGTTCCCCAAGCCCTGGGGTTGTTGATCGTCGCGGTGATCCTGACCGGCCTCACCACCGCGTTCATCGTTCCTTGGCTTACCCGGGCCCTGAATGGTTGGCTTACAGCACGCTGACGCGCCAACCGGTACGGGCCCAGGCAATTGGACTCAACTCGGACACACTGAAAGGCGTGGCTTTGGCCGGGCCAATCAAAAATCGAGGCCGAAGTCCACCGTGCCGGCCGAATGGGTCAACGCGCCTGAAGAAATATAATCGACGCCGGTCTCGGCAATTTCACGCAGGCGGTCCAACCGGACATTGCCGCTGGCCTCGGTTTTCATTCGTCCGTCAATTCGCTTCACGGCTTCCGCCATGTCCGAGCTCGTCATGTTGTCGAAAAGAACAACGTCGGCGCCACCGACCTTGATCACCTCGTCGAGCTGGTCCAACCCGTCAATTTCAATCTCGACCACGACCATGTGCCCGGCGTGCTTTTTGACGGCCTCCAGCACCTGCGTAACACCGCCTGCCGCGGCGATGTGGTTGTCCTTGATCAGGATCGCGTCGGACAAGGAAAATCGATGATTGTGGCCCCCGCCATGAAGAATGGCGAGCTTTTCGGCCAGCTTCAGGCCCGGCGTGGTCTTGCGCGTACAAGTAATGCGGGTCCCGGTCCCCGACACCGCCTTCACGTATGAGGCCGTCATCGTAGCCGTTCCCGACAGGCGACCAGCAAAATTCAAGGCTACGCGTTCCCCCGCGAGAATGGAGGCGGCCGCACCTTCGATCTTCATCAGGGTATCGCCGGCCTTGCATGCGGAACCATCGGCAACGATCGTCTCAACGCGCAGTTCGGGGTCGATCAGGCGAAAGGCAAGCGCTGCCAGTTGCATCCCGGAGACCACGGCGTCCTGCCGGGCGACCATTTCCGCATTGTACTGGGTGCCCTCCGGAAGAACTGCGCGCGTCGTTACGTCACCGGCAGTTCCCATATCCTCCATGATCGCGTTGCGCACCATCGGCTCAAGGATGATGTTAGGAACAGAAGCAGCGGTATTCACGGTTTGAAGTCCTTCGTATTGAGTTACGGGCGCCAATCACACAGGGCGCGAGTGCTCCTCACGCCCTGTGAACGCCCTGCTTTGAAAGGGAACCCTATTCGGCGGCCTGCGAGTCAGCCTTCGGGTTGACCAGGGTGCGCCAGTCGACGTCCTTGGAATAGACGCCCTCATGCGAGGCTATCAGCGCTTGCGGCACTTCGGCGTCGGTGCCGATGGCACGACCGCCTTCGGCGACCTTCTGCGCCGCATCCACCATAAGGCGGCGGAATTCCACGATTGCCAGGTCCGAGGCGCCGAGCGTGTCGGTTTCGCGCTGCACGCGGCTCCCCATGGACACCCACATGACGATATCCTCGTTAGGGATGCCGTCGACCCCTGTAAAATGCCCTTCCGCCATACGTTCGCGGTCTTGCAGGAAATCGTTTTCCAGCGTTCGCACGGGCCGCCACTTGTCGTCGACATCGACCCCCGGTACCGCATGGGCAAACTTGCGCCATTCCTCCGTCGAGGGCACGTTCGGACCACCAAACGCGATAAAGTGGAAGGCGGTCTCGTCATCGTTAATCGGCACGATCACGCTGGCCACTTTGTAGTTGTTGTTCGGCGGGATCAACGAATAGTAAGGTGCCACGAACTCGGTGATCCGCAGGTAGTTGTGGGTCTTCGCGTTCTTGATCGGCTTGCGGATCGCGGCGTAGTGGAAACCGTAACTTGTGGTCTCGGTTTGCATCCGCGGCGACTTGTCCGTCGATGGCCGATACCAGGACTTTTCGTCCGACGAAGCGCCTTCGACCCGCGCCGGAACCATGTTGGAGGAGTGCAGCGACGAGCTATGCGCGCTGTCGATTTGACCTTCGTGGATCTGCGCCCAGTTAGCCGGCACGCGGATCTTGAGGATCGAAACCTTCGTGTCTTCCTCGGGGGCGAAGGCCGGCGGCTGGAACTCCGGCATCTCGTCGCGGTCGCCAAGCCAGGCCCAAACGAAACCGCCCCACTCGCGCACCGGGTAGGCGCGTGCTTTGACCTTGTCCATGAGGGGGCTGCCTTCCGGTTCGGAAGACATCGCAACCACGTTGCCATCCACATCCATCTTCCAGCCGTGGTAGAGGCAGCGCAGTCCGCAATCCTCGTTGCGGCCATAAACCAGCGACGCTTTGCGATGCGGACAAAGCTCGTCGAGCATGCCCAAGCGGCCCTTGGTGTCGCGGAAAGCGACATAGCTCTCCCCCAGAACCTCGACGCGTAGCGGCTTGCCGTCGTTCTCGGCTACCTCTTCGATGAGACAGACGGGTGTCCAGTGCTGGCGCATGAGCTTTGCCATCGGGGCATCCCCGGTCACTCGCGTCAGCAGCTCGTTTTCTTCATATGTCAGCATGTCGTTCTCCTCCAGCAAGTGCAGAAATTTTCCACATCTATTCTTAGCTATCTAATTTTTTTTGTCAAGCTAGGCCGGCGGCGTCATCGCTGCAGCCAGCCTGCGAGACAGCGGTGCAGAAAGGGAAGGATCAACCCAGTGGACAATCCTGTCAGGCACAGGGCAACCAGAAAAAGTACGGCCGGTGTAGGCACGCCTTTTAGTAGGCTGCGCGAGGCGTATACGAGTAGCACAAGCGGCGGGTAGACCGCGAGCATACTAATGGCCCAACGTTTCCAGAAAGGCGGAGTTCTCGGGGTCGATGTTGCGCGCGTTTCGGCCACGTCTGTTCCTTTGTATCAGCATCGGTAGAAGTCATTCGGTCGGCCGGGCGCAAGAACCGCGCCCGGCCTTTCTCAGGCACTGGTCTCTTTCTGTGGGCCACCGCCGCGCATCAGCAGGGCGTAACGTCCGGCGAATGCGAGGATCACCAGAATCCCGCCCAACGCCACGAGCGTGAAAGGCATCACGGCGGCGGCCGCAGCCAATGTCAGCACCAGTCGTTCCACGCGCCCCAGCGGCAACCCGATTGAGCCTTCCACCGACACCGCGATCGCCAGCGTGGCCAGCACCCCGCCAGACACCGCGATGACATTGAACAGCGGATCCGACAGCAAAAGCAGACCGGGGTTGAACACGAAGGCGAAGGGCAGAAGGAAACCGACGACTGCCAGCCGCACCGCCGAAAACGCGATCTTGAATGGATCCTCGTCCGCGATCGCCGCGGCCGCGAGAGCCGCGACTGCGATCGGCGGTGTCAGCGCCGACAACACGGCGTAGTAGAGCAGGAACATATGGCTCTGGAGGATCGGGAATCCGAGTTTTGCCAGCGCCGGCCCCACCAGAACGGCGGCGAGGATGTAGGCACTGGGCGTCGGCATTCCGAGGCCGAGAATGATCGTCACGATGGCCGCGATCACCAGTGTCACACCGGGCTGGCCATTACTGATCGTCAGGATCACGTTGGCCGCTTTCATGCCGAGACCGGTCATCGACAGGCCGCCGATCACCAGGCCGGCGGCCGCACAGGCACCCGCGACCGGCAGAATCCGCAGCGTGGTCTCGCCGAGCCCTTCGACGATTTGCCAGGGCCGCAAGCGTGTCGCCTTCGTCAGCATGGAGGCAACGACGGCACCGACGACGCCGGCGCCTGCGGTGAAAGTGGGTGAATAGCCTGCGACCAGCGCCGCGACGATCCCCGCGATGGGGATCAGGAAGACCCAGCCGGTGCGGAAGGTCTCTTTCGCCGTCGGAATCTCGTCGTCCGAGGGGCGCAGGTTGAGACGAACCGCTCGCAGGTGCACCTGTGTGAAGACGCCCATATAATATAGAAGCGCGGGGACCAGCGCGGCGAAGACCACCTGCTGGTAGGCCACGCCGGTGTATTCGGCGAGGATGAAGGCAGCAGACCCCATGATCGGCGGCATGGCACTGCCACCGGTGGAGGCCGCGACCTCGACCGCGGCGGCGAAGCGCGCGCGGTACCCCAACCGCTTCATGACCGGGATCGTGATTGAGCCGGTGGCCACCACGTCCGACGTAGGGCTGCCGGACATCGTGCCGTACAGGCCGGAAGAGATGACCGCGATCTTGGCGGGACCACCGCGCGACCGGCCAGTGACCAACGATGCGATGTTGAAGAAGAACTCTCCACCGCCGGCCTTCGACAGGAATGTCCCGAACATGACGAACAGGAAGACATAGCTCGCGACGACCTGGATCGGAACACCGAAGACGCCATCGGTCGTGAAGACGAGAATATCCAGAAGGTAGCTGAATTCATCTACGCCATGCCCGAAGGGAGGGGGCAGCAGGTAGCCGAACAAGTTGTAGACCAGAAAGAGCACGACGACACCGGTCAGACCGAGCCCGGTGGTGCGCCTGGTGGCCTCCAACGTTAGTAGTAGCAACGCGGTGCCGAAAAACAGCTGCGCCGGTGTGAAGGCATGCAGAAGGCTGATCCGGTCAGCAATAGCGCTCGCGTTTACGAAAAAGAATATCCCGCACGCCAAGCTCAGCGCCGACAGCGCCCAATCGTAGAGCGGGATGTGGTCCGGCGCACGAGGCGTGGCCCCGATTGCGCCGAACATGATCGTGTAGATGCCGCAGACGAAGAGAATCCCCAGGATGAGTGGATCCGAGATCGTGAACAGGTTCGCGTAGATGACCCAGGCCGCGAAAACCGCCGCGACGACGATCAACACTCGCTGCGAACCTGCCGCAAGCTTGCGCCTGCGGCCGGTGGCGACGAGAGAACCAATCACTTGATCAGCCCCGCTTCCTCATATGCCTTCGCGGCACCCGGGTGGAACTCGAGCACGCTGGGCGTGGCGAGAAGCTCGGGCGAAAGTTGCTTCATCGAGCTGTGCACGGCGCGCACTTCGTCGATGTTTTTCACCAGCGAGCTTGCCAACGAGTAGGCGGTCTCTTCGGACATGGAGTCATTGGCCACGAGCAGCGCGCCGAGCGCGGAAGTGGTCACATCCGCTTCCTGGTTCGAGTAGCTACTGGCCGGGATGGTCATCGTGCCGGTGCCGAATTCCTCATTGGTGGCCGTGACCACGTCTTCCGGAACTTCGAGCAGAATGACGTCGTTGTTCTCGTCCACCGAGCGGAACGACGAGTGGTTGATGAAGATCCCGTTCGTGATCATGTCGAGACGACCATCCTGAATCAGGTCCGCCTGCTCGTTGGCACCCGCACGCACGAATTGCCCGCCGGCATCTGTGAGGCTTTCCTCGGTCACGCCCGCCTCTTCCAGCATGAACAACGCCACATTGGACGTGATGTTGCCCGAGCGGTTGATGCCGATGCGAAGCGCCGCGCCGCTGCCGGCGATGTCGTCGAGGCTGTCGATGTCGTACTCCTCGGCCACGGCCTTATCGAGGAAGAAGTGCATCGGCGCCCAGTTGTACATGTAGCCGATGGCACGCATGTTCTCGATGGGCTCAGCAAACGGCTCTCCGCCCTGGAGAGCGATCTGCGCTTCGGCGTCGTGCAACAGGCCCAAGTCGGTCCGGTCACTGCCAAGAAGACCGATGTTGGCGAAGCCGCCACCGGTCGCCTGATACGTGACGACAGAATCGCCGTCGTCGGCCTTGACGGCACGGTCGATGCCGGCACCCAGAAGCGACCACAGGCCACCCGGGCTGCCACCCGACAGGGTAAGGTTCACAGGATCGGCGGACACCGCCGTCGATGAGATCGCGAGGCCGAGCGTCGCGGCCAGAATCGAGTACTTCATGAGTCTCCTCCCTTAGTTTTGCATGAATCGCCTCCCAGCGATTCTCGGTTCGTGTCTCCATCCGGACGTGACCGCGGGCCGACCCGCCTGAACACGCGAGAATATTAGACGTCTACTTTCCTAGCTGCGATATTTTGCCACGTCAAGAAATTAGATATCTCAATTATAGCTTCAAACTATTGCTAGATTTCGCCCGACACCGCTCCCGTGATGGTTGCATAAACGCTCCCACACGGCCACTCAAATATGGTCAACCCAATCCGGACACGGTCGCGCCGACACCCCGGCGACGCCCGTCAAATCTTGGCCAGTGATCGGGTCGGCGGGACACGAAGTCCGCGCGCAGCACCATCTTTCTCATCTTGTTCGAGATTGCGGATGATGGTCGTCAAACCGTGTCGCAGGACCTTCACTTCGACTTCGCTTAACCCCTTGACCGCGATATCGTTGCTCTCCACCGCCATCGGCTCAAGCACGTCGCGCAATTCCCAGCCACGCTCGGTCAGAAAGGCATGCACGCGCCGCTTGTTATCGCCGACGTTGCGCCGTGCGATGAAGCCCTGCTCCTCCATCCGAAGAAGCGCGGTGTGGGTCGTGGGCTCCGTGAGGTTTGCGCGCTCGGCCAGTTCACGTTGCGACAGGCCGTCCGATTTCCAAAGAATGCGAAGGAAAATCCATTGCCCGAAGGTCACACCTTCGCTGGTCAGGCGCATCTGAAGCGAACGGTTGAAAGACCGCGCGGCGAGCCGGATGAGACGAGCGAGACGTTCTTCGTCGTAATCCGGGGCTCCGCCGGCCTTGGGGGCCGGCGTCTTACCCCCTGCCGAAATTTCATCGCTCATCGCAGATCAACCCCTTGATCGAAAATCCTCTTCCGGCCGGACCGGGCAGTGAAGCGCAGGATGGCCGTTCAGTCCGGGTCTGGCAAGTGCACGTTGCGAAACCGTGATTGACCCCTAAAGGAATGAGCATACCCGCTCATTCCTGCGTCATTCCTGCCGCCATTGCCTCGCTGTAGCCGGGACGCACGCGGACGTCGACCACCGCGACGGATCCACGGCCGACCGCGGCGATCGCCTCGGCAAATACCTCGCCCAAGTCTTCCATCCTGTCCACGGGACCGAAGGCCTCGGCCCCCTGGGCGCGCGCCATGGCGGCGATATCGATGTCCGGCTCGTCGATGGCCTGGCCTACGTGCTTGTTTTCGACGGGGCGGCCGCGGTCGCGGGCAACACGCTCCTGGTGGATTTCGTCGTTGAAGTAGGACCGGTTGTTGGCCACCACGATCAGCAAGGGCACCTCGTGATGCACGGCCGTCCATAGCGCCGTGCAGCCCATCAGGAAATCCCCGTCCCCCAGCACTGCAACCGGCAAACGCCCCTGCCCGCGCAGCGCCAAGGCAGAGCCGACCGCCATGCCGGGGCCAGAGCCGATGCCGGCACCGCCATCGTAGCCGAGGTAATCCAAGGGTGCCGCGAAGTCACATTTCTCGCCGTTCCAGCTGAGCGTCAACCGCAGGTAGCTGGGCTCATGCCCCCGCACCGCCAGGGCCAAGGCGTCTGCAAGGCTGTCGACTGAGATTTCGCCTTTCGCCCGTGGCTTGGGATCAGCGACCAAGAGCGCCTGTTCGCCCTGCTCCGCGACGTGACCGATGTCGCAAAGCGCTTTGACCACATCATCGGGGCGCGCCAATAGCGTGAAATCCGTGGCTGGCATCGCCTGGTGGTCCAGCGACCAACCGTTCTGAAGAAAGGGCTCGAGCGTCACGTTAACCACGCGGGTCGCGCCGGGCTTCAACCCGGCCTGATCCAGTGTCCCCGCAAGGTCGACCCAGTCGAAGGAAACGACAAGATCCGCGTCCGCGATCACCTTGCCCGCTTCGGGCGAGAGGAAGTAGCCCGGCGCTCCAGCATGCAGCGGATGGCGCGTCGGGAAGGCGGCCGCGACCTTGATGTCGGTCACCACCCTGGCGCCGAAGCGTTCGGCCAGCGCAACCCGGCGCTCCCAGTCTCGGCCATCGCGTGAAACCCGCCCCATCAGGAAAACCGGCGCCTCTGCGCCCTCGAGCATGTCCCACAACTTTTTCGCATCCGGCGCGGCAACAGCAGGAAGCTGCGGGGCCGCGTAGCGCGCCGGGTCGGGAAGCGCCGGCAGGACATCCAGCTTTTCTTCCTGAACGCTCACGTCGAAACAGACATAGGTGGGCGCCATCGGGGGCGTGGCCGTGATCGACGCGGCGCGCAGCATGGATGCCAGCGAGGCATCAAGCGAGGCCGGCTGGTCGTCCCACTTCACGTAAGGACGCACCACCGCCGCCTGGTCCCGCGAGGTATGCAACCAGTCGATCCACGGCCGCCGCTTGGCCGCATCGACCGGTCCGGTAGCGCCGTAGACAAGCATCGGTACCCGGTCGCACCAGGCGTTATATAGTGCCATCGCCGCATGCATGAGCCCCACGTTGGCGTGCAGGATCACGCCCAGGGGTTGCTCGGTCACCTTGGCCCAGCCGTGCGCGATCGCCACTGCGTGTTCTTCATGCAGGCACAGCAGCATCTTGGGATCACGGTTCCCCAAGTGGTTCACGATACTGTCGTGCAGACCGCGAAAGCTGGATCCCGGGTTCAGCGCGACGTAGGGCGTGCCCAGCTCACGCATCATCAATGCGATGGCATCGCTGCCGTATACGTCGGTGGTCTCGCAAGGAACCGGGCGGTCGATTTCGTCGCGCATCGGGCGATCCTCCTCGGGCGCGGGCTTCATTGACCGCCCAGGTTGATGTGAATGTTCTTTTCGTGGGTGAAGGACATCAGTTCGCCGATACCCTCCTCGCGCCCGATCCCCGACTGCTTCACACCGCCGAAGGGCGCGCCGAGGAAGTGGCGCCCCACCTCGTTGATCCAGACGAACCCGGCTTCGACCCGGTTCGCGGCCCGGTGCGCCGTGGAAAGATCGCGGCTCCAGATCGCGCACGTCAGCCCCACGTCGAGCCCGTTGACCTCCGACAGCATCTCGGCTTCGTCGGACCAACGTCGCACCGCCAGGACGGGACCGAAGATCTCTTCGCGGGCGATGGTCATCCCGGGGGTCACGTCGGCGAAGATCGTGGGCGCGATGAAGCAGCCGTCCTCGAGCGGCCCGTCCGTGACGGCATGGCCACCGGCCACGACACGGGCGCCTTCCTGCTTCGCGCTGTCGATGAAGCCCATGACCCGGTCGAAATGCGCCCTGCTGACCAGCGAGCCCATCGTGGTGCCTTCCTCGGTGGGAATGCCAGGCTTGAAGCGCTTTACCTTATCGGCCAGCCGCTCGACAACGGCGTCGTGCAACTCGTCGTGAAGGAACGCTCTGCTGGTCGAACCGCAGGATTGGCCGCACCAGCCGAAGTTCATCCCCGCGACGATCGCGTCCGCCACCTTGTCTGGATCACTGTCCGGATAGGCGATCAGAGCGTTCTTACCGCCAAGTTCCAGAAGTACCGGCTTTATCGTGTCGCTGGCGCCATGCATCACGGCCCGGCCCGCGCCCACCGATCCGATCAGGGTCACCTTGGCGACGTCCCGATGCGCAGCCAGACCAGCACCCGCTTCGGTGCCACCCGGCAGAACGGAAAAAACGCCAGCGGGCAGCAAGTCCTCGACGATTTCCGCCAGCCGCAGTGCCGAAAGCGGCGCCTGGACTGGCGGCTTGATGATAACCGCATTACCTGCCGCCAGCGGCGCGGCCATCTTGCCTCCACAGAACATGAACGGATGATTGAATGCGAGGATGCGCGCCACCACCCCCATCGGCTCTCGCGTGGTCATGTTCACCCGCTCGGGGCCCATCGGGATCGTGTCGCCCTTCATCTCGGTCACGAGGCCGGCGAAGAATTCCATTTGCGCGGCGGCGACGCCCGCGTCCCCTCGCATCTCGGTGTAAGGATTGCCACAGTTGGCCGCGTCGATCAGCGCCAACTCGTCGCCGTGTTCGCGCAGCCGCGCGGCGATTTCCTTGAGAATCCGGGCCCGCTCCAGCGGTGCGACATCGCGCCATTCGCGAAAGCCTGCATCCGCGGCAACCACGGCAGCATCGACGTCGGCCTGAGTGGCCACGGCGACGGGTGCCAAGGCCTTGCCGGTCGCCGGATTCACCGTGTCTTCGTAACCGCCCGCGCTCGGCTTGTGCCAGCGCCCACCGTAATAGAGATCACGGTGTTTCGGCAGCGATGCCTCGATATCGAGGCGCGATGACTCGCCCATCACAGGTCTCCTCCCCGTTTGTCGGGCGCGCGCCCTCTCCCAGAAGCCACGCCCATGAATTTGTCGTTTCGTGCCATATCGGCCGTCGGCGACGTCGCCACGACGTCTCTGCAGGTTCAGACCGCCATGTCGCTCAAGAGTTGCAGGAAACGCTTTCCGGACATCACTTCACGCAGAGGCAACTTGGCTTGCTCGGCGTCCAGTTCGGCGTCGTATGACAGCCCGCGCCCGTCCCAGAACCACCAGTAGACGATCTCGCCCTGCTTGTCGCGGATCGGCATACGGAAGGTAGGGAACGCGCTGTACGCCTCGGGCACGGCGACGTTTTCCACGAAACTGCACGCGGCGCCAGCCTGCGCCAGAGCCCGGTCGACCGGGATCATGGCCATGAACCGGGTCTCACCCGCGACCAGGGTACCAAGATCCGCGGGACGATCTTCGTGGAGCCCGTCCAGCGCGCGAACCACTGGCGGGTAACTCGGGTGCATATGCGTGACCTGCACGTAAGCAAGTCCGCCGTCGGTGGTGATTTCCAGCACGTCTCCGGGCTTCAGTTCACTCATCTTGCACCCCTTTCAAAGGCTGTAGGCTTCTTGCGTCGACGGATGGAACAACTCGTCCACCGAAACGTGTCTCGGCGACAGTCCCTGCGCGTGGTGATAGCCGAGGAACTTCTCAAGCACGTGCGCATTGCCAACGACGCCGTATGTCCAGGGGTCCTGCCCCATCAGCGCCTGCGCCCGGTTCAGGTTATCCTCGACGAAGGGCATCGTGACCTTGGTCGCCGAGGTATCCTGCAGCGCGTCCTGCGCCAGCTTTTTCGATTCCGAGAATGCCTTGAGCAGAGCGCCGGGAAGCCAAGGGTGCTGGTCCGCCAGGGTGCGGCGCACTCCGAGCACATGCATGATCGGGAACACTTTGGTACGTCGGTAGAAATCTTCGGCAGCGCTCACGCTGTCGGAGAACAGCCGGCCCACGTGCGGATGCCCTTCGGCAAAGCAGCGCGGCCAGCGCGGACCGATGAACCCGTCGATCTCGCCCGCTTCCAGCATGCCGTTCAGGGTGGCACCCTCCGGCGCCGCCTCAACGGTCACATCTTCCGGCAGGTCGACCTTGATCTTCTCCGGACGGCCCGGCGTGTCCATGCCGCCGCGCACCCACGTGACATCCGACGGACGCACACCGAAGTCTTCCTCTAGGATGCCACGCACCCAGACGTTGGCCGAAAGCTGATATTCGGCGATGCCGATCCGCTTGCCCCTCAGGTCTTCCGGCTTCTCGATGCCTTTGTCGGTGCGGATGTAGACCGAGGTGTGGCGGAATGCCCGGCTCAGGAACACCGGGATCGCAACGTAGTGCGGGTCACCGCGTGCAACAGAGATGGAGTACGACGAAAGCGACAGTTCCGAAATGTCGAAGGCCTGGTGGCGGAAGGCGCGGAAGAACATCTCCTCGGGCGAAAGCAGCATCGGAACCGGGTCCACCCCGTCGATCTTGACGCGACCGTCGACGATGGCCCGGGTCCGGTCGTAGTTGCCCATGGCGAGGGAAAGGGTCAGGTCGCTCAAGGTGTCATCTCCTCCTTATAAATTCCGCATTGGCGCGTGAGTTCGGCCGCCACGCCGGTTTCGGCCGAGTGCAGGATTGCGTGGCAAACCTCGAGGCTCGCCCGCCCCCAACGCCCCGTCTGCGCCGGAGGTTTGTTGTGCCGCACCGCGGCCACCAGCGCATCGATCACTGTCTCGCGCGGGACAGTGCTCAGTGGCGTCTCCTCGAAGTGCCGCGCGAAGTCGCCGAAAACCTCCACACCGTCGGGAGTGAGGCGCAGGTCACCCCGGTCGCAGAGCACGATGACCGGGCCGAAATGTTCATGGTGACGCGCGGTCGGCGGGGCGTCTCCGGCGCCATAGGTCCGCGTGGTCTTGAGGCGAGCCTCCGCCTCGG
>CXWF01025984.1_pt1 | contig 12668 bp, 10 predicted proteins | sample 468421 | NCBI WGS metagenome assembly CXWF01 (sample SAMEA2620812, study PRJEB7988) | marine metagenome | biome: marine biome (ENVO:00000447); feature: surface water layer (ENVO:00002042); material: "saline water (ENVO:00002010), including plankton (ENVO:xxxxxxxx)" | depth 5 m
TCCCCTCCCCATCGTCGAGGTCGAGGATCGCGAGCTGCGGATTTTCTTCGATCAGGAACCGGATGTCGGTGACCTGCCGCCCCATCTTCTTCACCTCGGGGGTGACGAGGATGTTGGACGTCTTGTTCACCTCGGCCACCGCTGGCTTGATGATCTTGGCGTTCAGATGCTTGTAGCTTTCGTAATACGCACTGTCCGACACACCCATCAGCCGCCGGAACAGGTCGAGCGACCACCACCCCGTGCTCCCCGTTCGCACGAAGCGATAGCAGTTCTCATACAGCGCCAGCGCGTGACCCGATGTGAACCGCCGCTGGATGTTGAGGTTGATGAGCGCGAACACCTTGGGGTCGTGCAGCTTCTCGGCCAGCGCATCGGAATAGGCGTATTCGCAGACCCCGCCCTTGAGCTTGGCATAGGACAAAAGGCTCGACACGCCCCACTCCTGCCGCCCCTCGGCGTCCAGCATGTCCCACTCGGCCACCGTCTCGGCCAGCCCCCGCAGGCTGTCCTTGAGCGTCTCGAAATCGTTGGAGTTGTAGCCGATCATCATGCACAGCGTGCGCGCGTCGATCTGGTGGCGGCGGCTTGTGGTGAGCGTGTCATAGGCGTTGAGCAACAGCACATTGCTCAACTTCCGCTGTAATAGGGTCAATTTCCCCGAAACGTGGATCGCCGCCACATGCTTCTTGACGGCGCCTCGCCTGAGCGATCCGGTCAGCCGGTCCCGCGCAATCTCATCCATACTGTCACCTGCTCGTTCTTTTTTCTCAGTGTCCGCGATAAGGCACCCGCGATCAAGCCCGCTGTTGGCACCTTTCAGCCCATCCCGTATCCGGGTCCCCTCCCCTGCCCGCTCGAGCGTTAAGGGACCCGTTTGCGGGACGGCGCTGTGGACAAGCCAGGGTGCGTGCGGTCCATTAGGGTCTAATTCGCCAAAAACCCCTTGTTTCCGAACGAATCACGACTCGTCCCCCGCGAATCGGTTGCCCTCGTCCTGCAAACAGGTCCCTTTCGCCCTGCCCGCGGGTGCCGCCCATCCCGCAACCGGGTCCGCACCTGCCCGTAACCCATTGGCGAAAAAAACTTTTTTTCTCAGCAAAGACTTTAAAGTCCTGAAATAAAACTAAAGCGTCGGGCTGGGCTGCTTTCTATATATTGGGGTTTGAAGGGGTCTTGCCCCAAATCGATTCACTTGAGCCCCGGCATGTGCGATAGTTTCCACGATATCGCAGAGAATAGCGAACATGGAGAGGCACTCATGGCAACCAAACCCCCGAGCAAGCAGGACCTACCCCCCTATTTCAACATCGACCCGGGTTTCGCCGCGAAACGTCTTGCCGAGCCTATCGAGACCGCCCGATTCGCGAAAGCCGCCGCTTTCGCTATGCGCGGGCGCGACGACCTCGCCAAACGCGGCTACGCGCCCGACGGCAACAAGCGGCTGCGCAAGTTCTCGATCTGGGAGATCACGCGCTACCTGATCCCGGTCGCCGCCGCCCATCTGCGCCGCGTCCTCAAGGCCAATCCCGACCTGCCCCAGGGCGAGGGCGAAGCGGGCGCCAAGTGGTTCACGCTGGAAGAGGTCATGGTGATCCGCGACCACTTCGCCACCGAGGGCGCGGCCGGCAAGGCCTACAAATCGTGGCGCCCCGAGGGGCTCCCGGCCAAGGTCGTGGCCGTCGCGAATTTCAAGGGCGGGGTCGGCAAGACCTCGACCGCCGCGCATCTCGCCATGAGCGCCGCGCTGGACGGTTACAAAGTCTTGGTGATCGACCTCGACAGTCAGGGCTCCATGACGTCGATTCTCGGCGGCAAGGTCGAGGATGAATGGATGACCGCCTTCCCCCTGATCGCCCGCGACTATGCCAAGGCCCTTCAGGCCGAGAACGTGGTGCGCGAGAACGCGGGTCAGGCCCCCTACCCCTTCGACGAAACCCTGACCGAGGCGCTCGAGGTTTCGCCGCGAAACCTCATCCAGGAAACGCACTGGCCGAACATCGACCTCATCGGGGCGCAGCTCAACCTCTACTGGGCCGAGTTCCAGGTGCCGGTCTGGCGGATGCAGCTTCGCTCCTGGCCCCTCTGGGACGCGCTCCAGAACGCGCTGGAGGATAGCGGGACGCTGGACGACTATGACATCGTCCTGCTCGATACGCCCCCGGCCCTCGGCTATCTCACGATCAACGCGCTCGCCGCCGCCGATATCCTGCTCGTCCCGCTCGGCGCGTCGTTCCTCGAATTCGATTCGACGGGCCGGTTCTTCGACATGATCTATTCCACCTTCGCCTCGATCGAAGAGGGCGAGAATCGGGTCAGGCGCCGGGACGGCCTTCCGGAAATGCGCTTCGAATGGGACGCCGTGCGCGCCATCATCACCCGCTTCGACGCGGCCCAGCAGGCGGACCTGGCCAACGTGATCCAGGCCTATTTCGGCGACTTCATGACCGCCTACCGGCAGGAATTGACCGCGATGGTCGGGCAGGCGGGGGAGCAGGTGTCGGGGATCTATGAAACCGACTACCGCGACTTCAACCGCGAGACCTATGTGCGCGGGCGCGAGACGTTCGACGGCACATGGGCCGAGGTGAAATCGCTTATCCTGGGGTCGTGGTGGCGCGATCAACAGATGGCAAACGCTGCAAACGAGGAGGCGTGATAGATGGCCAAGAGACGCAAGCTTGAGGCGCCGAGCGCCGCTGACCTCACCGCGCTGGAGGCGGAGTTTCGCCGCGAAACCTCCCCCAAGGGGCCGCTGTCTGCCCCCATCGCACAGGTCGCCGCCGACACGGCCCAGGCCGCCGATCTGCGGTCGGCCGAAGAAAAGGCCGAGATCGCGCGCAACCGGAGCGACGCCGAACGGTTGCGCGAGGCCGAGGGGGCAGGGCGCCTCATCGCGGAAATCCCGCTCACCGACATCGACGAGGGCGCGCTGATCCGCGACCGCATGTCGATGGACGGCGAGGAGCTCGAGGAACTCAAACGCTCCATCGCAGCCCACGGCCTGCGCCTGCCCATCGAGGTGTTCGAACGGCAAGACCCGGTCGATGGCAAACGCTACGGCCTTCTCTCGGGCTATCGCCGGTTCATGGCGGTGCAGGGGCTCCATGACCTCTGGGACGGCGACCGGTATGAGACGATCCGCGCCGTGGTCCGCGACCCGGGCGCGATGGGCGGCACCTTCGTCGCGATGGTCGAAGAGAACGAGGTGCGCGCCGACCTGAGCCATTTCGAACGCGGGCGCATCTCGGTGCTCGCGGCTCAGGAGGGGGCCTTCCTCAACACCGAGGCGGCGGTGGATGCGCTGTTCGCCACCGGGTCGAAAGCCAAGCGGTCCAAGATCCGGTCCTTCGCGCTGATCTTCGAGGAGCTGGGCGACATGCTCGTCTATCCCGAGAGCCTGCGCGAGAAGGACGGGCTCAAGCTCGCCACCGCGCTGCGGGCCGGGGGGGAATCGTCGATCCGCGACGCGCTCGCCGAGGCCGCGCCGCAGACCCCGGAGGAGGAGCTTGCCGCCCTGCTGGCCGCCATCGAGGCCATGACTCCGGCGCCGGTGGACGCGGGCAGGGGAGGGCGACCCAAGCGGGCGGCGACCCGCAGTCGGACGACGGATGCTGGCTTCCGCGTCGATGTGGAGCAGGACGGGGCCGATTGGGTTCTCCGGCTGTCTGGCGAGCGGGTGACGGCCGGGCTGATGCGCACCATCGCGGATGAGGTCGAGGCGCTCCTGTCGCGCGAGTGAGGGGGTTTCGCCGCGAAACCACCGGGGTAGGGGGGTCGCGTTTCGCGGCCCCTTTCTCGTTCCGGAGGCCGGCGGCCCGGGTCAGGCGCACGGGGATAGCGGCGCGTCGAAAACCTGCGCCGAGCCGCTGTCGGGCGTGGCGTCCGTGTGAACATCGAGGTTCAAGATTTCGCGTCGACGCCGTTCGCCCGGGTAACCGATCAGCAGGGTCGCACGGTCACGAAGGTCGCCCAGGCAGCGGGGCAGGGGGGCGTGCCCTTCATCCGGCGCGTGGTGTCCGAGGCGGGCACTTGGGCGTTGCCAGCCGGAGCCGGTGGCATGGCGGGGCAGGGCAGGGGGGTGCCTTGTGCGATGTCAGAGGGTAAATTATACTCCTGAATGATACGCATACGCTCGGAGGGTGAAATGGGACGCATCAAGGTCAATCTGACACTCGACGCCGAGGTCGCCGAGACCGCACGGTCGCTGGGGCTGAACATGTCACGGCTGGCCGAGGCCGCCATCGCGGATGCGGCGAAGGTTGAACGCAACCGTCGCTGGCGCGAGGAGAACGCGGAGGCCATCGGGCGCTATGGCGATGAGGTCGCGGAGGAGGGTCTGGCGCTTTCCAGGTTCCGCAGCTTCTAGGGCAGGGGCATGGCGCAATTCGACCTATACCGGCTGGCGAGCGGTCAGCTTGTCGTGGATCTTCAGACCGACCTGATCGGCATCGACGCCTCGCGGATCGTCGCGCCGTTGCGGGACGCGGGGCGCTATGCGGCGCTGCCGGGACTGACGCCGGTGGTTGAGGTCGAGGGGGCGGCATGGATCGTGCGGGTGCAGGAGCTTGCCGCCGTGCCCGGCGCGGAGTTGCGTGAGCGCGTGGGGTCGCTGGAGGCGGAGCGCGATGCCCTCAAGCGTGCGCTGGATATCCTGATCGACGGGGTCTGAACCGGGGTAGGGGCCCATGACATTCTTTCACGATACCAACGCTTGAATTGTGGGGCAGGGGCGGTCTTCGGGCCGTCGATATCACCAGCCGACCCGGGCTGCGCGATATATTGGGGAGACGGCGTTTGGCGAAAAAATTGACGCCGCATAATGGAGATTATGTAATATCTGCCCGCTGATGCGGTGACACGCGTGCCTTTGGGCCAGTGTCGCATGAAAAACGGCCCGGTGCTCGCGCTCCAGGCCGTATTTCTGCCACCCCGCCGGGTCGGGTCAGGAGACCGCGCCAAGTCCCGTGTCGAGGGCGTCGATGATCGTGTCGGCCTCGCTTTCCGATAGGATCAGCGGCGGCGACAGGATGATGTTCGGGCCCGACACGCGCACCATCACGCCGGAGTCGAACACGGCGCGGTGGATGGCACCGATGGTCTTCTTGTCGATCGGCGTCTTCGCCTCGGGGTCCGAGACCAGTTCCATCGCCGTCATCATGCCGTGACCGCCGCGCACGTCGCCCACGATGTCATACTTGTCCTTGAGCCGGTTCAGCCCGTCGAAAAGCTGCGTGCCACGCGCCGCCGCGTTGTCCTTGACGTTCAGGCGCTGGGTTTCCTGCACACAGGCGATGGCGGCCGCCGCGCCGACCGGGTGGCCGGAATAGGTGTAGCCGGAGCCGATGAAGGCCTTGCCGGTCTTGTCGCCCTCGAACACCTCGGCGATGGCTTCGGAGATCATCACCGCGCCGAAGGGGAAATAGCCGTTGGTGATGGCCTTGGCGGTGGTCATCATGTCCGGCTTCACGCCCCAGTGGCGGCTGCCCGACCAGTCGCCGGACCGGCCGAAGGCGGTGATGACCTCGTCCGCGATCAACAGGATGCCGTGGCGGTCGCAGATCTCGCGCACGCCGGGCATGAAGCTTTCATGCGGGGGGATCACGCCGCCTGCCCCGAGGATCGGCTCCATGATGAAGGCCGCGATGGTTTCGGCCCCCTGAAAGGCGATCTCGTCCTCGAGCGCGGCGAGGCAGAGCTGGGCCAGCTTTTCGGGGTCGGTCTCGTTGAACGGGTTGCGGTAGGTGTAGGGCGCGGGGATGTGGTAGCAGCCGGGCATCAGCGGCTCATACTGCGTGCGGAAATTGGCGTTGCCGTTCACGGAGGCGCCCAGCGTGTGGGTGCCGTGGTAGCCCTTTTTCAGCGACAGGTATTTCACCCGCCCGCCCTCGCCGCGCACCTTGTGGTACTGGCGCGCGAGGCGCAGCGCGATTTCCACGCTGTCGGACCCGCCGGACGTGTAGAACGCCCGCGTGAGGCCGTCCTCGGCAAAGAAATCCCGCAGGATTTCCCCAAGCTCGATGACGTTGTCGTTCGAGGTGCCGCGAAAGATCGAGTAATACGGCAGGCGGTCGAGCTGCGCGGTGATCGCGTCTTTCACGGGCTGGCAGGAATAGCCGAGGTTCACGTTCCACAGCCCGCCCACGGCATCGACCAGGCGATTGCCGTCGACATCGGTGATATGCACGCCCTCGCCGCCCACGATGATGTCGGGGGGATTGGCCTGACTGTCCGCCGGGTGCGCCATCGGGTGCCAGATGTGGCGGGCGTTGTGTTCTTTCAGGAAGTTGCTGTCTTTCATGTGTGCCTCGTCGCTTGGCCCCGGCTCACGGTCGGGACAGGGGGTGTTCGGGGGGGTAGGTGCCGCCCAGGGATCGGGTGATGTCGCGCGCGGCCTGGATCAGCGGGCCGCGGATGGTCGCGAGGTGGTCCGGGGTGGCGCGCACGGAGGGCACCGAGACCGAGAGCGCGCCCACCGGCCTGTCGCCGGAGCCGAAGATCGCGGTGCCCTGCGAGGCGACCTCGGGATCGAAGGCGTTGGCACTGCTTGCAAGCCCCGTGCGGCGGGTTTCGTCGATGAGGGCGCGCAGCGTGTCCGGGTCGGTCACCGTCTGATCGGTATAGGCGGTCATCGCGCCGTTGAGGATGCGCGTGCGCAGGTCGTCGGAGCTGAAGGCCAGCACGGCGAGGCCGGAGGAGGTCGCGTGCAGCGGCAGAAGCTCGGACAGGTTGAAGTGGACCTGCACCCCGTGACGGCGGGGATCGGCGAAGTAGATCGGGGAAAGCTGGTCGCCCTGAAGAAGCGAGGCATGGACGAGCTCGCCCACGTCTTCGGACAGGCGGTGGACCACGGGCCGGATCAGCGCACGGGTCGGATAGGTCGCCTCGCGCACCGCCGAGAGGCGCAGAATCGCGGGGCCGAGGCGATAGGCCCGCGTGGTCGGGTCCTGCTCCAGCCAGCCGTTCTGCATGAGTTCGACAAGGTGGCGATGCACCGTCGCCTTGTCCCGCCCGGTCAGCTTCACGAAGTCGCCCAGACCGATTTCGGCGCGGGACTTCGAGAAAAAGTCGAGCAATTCAAGTGCTTTGGTGATCGTTCCCATGTGTCTCCCCATGTTTTCGCGCGCATTCTGGCGACATGGCTCAGTGACAGTTGTTGACAGAAGCCCCTCGGCAAGGCAAGTTATTTTAATACCGCCGGTTCAAATAATAAACCGATCAACCGGGCTGGCGGGGATCCACTGGAGGTAAGACATGAAGAAGATATTGCTCGCGGCCACATGCGCCATCGCGATGCCCCTGACCGCTGCTGCGGAATACCCTGAACAGCCCGTCGAATTCGTCGTCCCGTTCCCGCCGGGCGACCTTGAGGACGTTCTCACGCGGATGATCGCGGACGAGTTCCAGTCGCAATACGGCGTTCCGGCGGCGGTCGTGAACAAGCCCGGCGGCGGCGGCGGCCCCTTCCCCGGCGCGGCCGAAGTCGCGGGTGCGGACCCCGACGGGTACACCATCGGCTCGTTCGTCGTGGACGTGCCCGTTGTCGGCCCCGAGACCGGCATCCCGGCGCTTGCCGAGAACCCGTTCGACCCCATCGGGATTTTCCTGACCTATCCGTTCGTCATCGCGACGGCGGGGGATGCGCCCTATTCCTCGATCGACGAGCTTGCGGCCCATGCGGCGGATAACGACGTGGCGCTTGGCCATTTCGGCAATTTCCTGATCCCGACGCAGGTGACGTTCGCGCTGGCCGCCGAGAAGGGCTTTTCGTTCGGCTCCGATGCCGCGTTCGACGCGCTCGACTGCAACACGCTGGCCTCGGGCGATGCGGATGTCATCAACACGACGCTGCAACTGATCCTGCCCTGTCTGGACGACGTGAAGGTGCTGGCGTCGATCGGGGGCGAGCGGCTGCCGCAGACGCCCGACGCGCCGACGGTGGGCGAGCTTGCCCCGACGCTCGATCTTGCGCTGTGGAACGGTCTGTTCGTGCCCAAGGGCACCCCGCAGGACGTGCGCGACAAGATCGAGGCGGTCGCCATGACGGTGATCAACTCCGACGCGGCCAAGACGCTTGCCGAAGAGACCGGCGCGCTGGTCTACTGGACCCCGGCGGACGAGGCTGCGGCGCAGATCGAGAAGGACATGGAGACCCTCGGGACCGTGTCCGGGCTCATCGGTAACTGAACAGCCGGGCCCGGCAGATCCGCCGGGCCCGTCTCCGTAATGGAGAGGTTCCATGAAGACCTTTCAGGACCTGTTTCGGCGCTACAGGCGGCCGGGCGATTTCTTCATCGCCCTGCTGTCGCTTCTGTTCGCGCTGTTCCTGCTGATCAACCTGCCGACGCAGGCCCCGTGGCTGGAGAATGTCAAAACCTTCGCGCAGCCCGCCTTCTGGCCCGGTGTCGCCGTGATCGGGATGGTCGTGTTCAGTGCGCTGCACCTGTTCGGCGCCATCGTTTCGGAGCGTATTCCGGGGCGGATGGCCGAGGTGGTGGAGTGGATCAAGGCGCTTGAATTCGCGGCGTGGTTCATGGCCTATGTCTGGCTCGTCCCGCTGCTTGGCTACCTGCCGTCGACGCTGGTTTTCACCGTTCTTCTCACGCTCAGGCTGGGGTATCGCGGCTGGCGCTGGATCCTTGGCGCGGCGGTCTTCGGCACATTCGTCGTTCTGGTCTTCAAGGGCTTCCTTCAAGTGCGAATCCCGGCGGGGGAGGTGTATGACTACCTGCCGTCCGGTCCGTTCCGCACCTTTGTCATGACGTATCTCTGATGGTTGAACTCCTCTCCGGCATTCAGATGCTCGCCACGCCCGCGGTGCTGTTCGCGCTGCTCGTCGGGTCCATCGGCGGGGTCATCATCGGCGCCATTCCCGGCGTCGGGGCCCCGGTGGCCATCGCCATCCTGCTGCCCGCGACCTTTTCGATGGAGCCGCTTGTCGGGTTGACGATGCTTCTGGGCATCTACGGCTCGTCGATGTACGGCGGGTCGCTTCCGGCCATCCTCATCAACACGCCCGGCACGGCGGTCAACGCGCTGACCACCTATGACGGGCATCCGATGACCAAGAGGGGCGAGGCGCTGCGCGCGCTCGGCCTGGCTTATGGGGCCAGTTTCGTGGGCGGCATCCTGTCGATCCTCGCGCTGATCCTGCTGTCGCCTGTGCTGGCCAAGGTCGCGCCCATGTTCGGCTCGCGCGAGATCTTTCTCGCCGCGTTGCTGGGGATCGTGCTGGTGGTCATCGCACACCGGGGGCAGACCTTCGCCGCCGGGTCGCTGGCCGCCTTCGGCATCCTGCTGGCCACCATCGGGCTGGAGCCGGTGCGCTATACCCAGCGCTACACTTTCGGGTTCGATTTCCTGTCCTCGGGCGTCGACCTCATCGTCGTCGTGCTGGGGCTGTTCGCGCTGTCGCAGGGCTTCCTGCTGGCGACACGGCCCGACGAGGCGCCGCAGGGCGCGCGGGTCGTGGGCAACCTGTTCAAGGCGATGACCGGCGTGTTCCGGCACAAGCGGATCGCGGCGGCGGGCTCGGGCTTCGGCGTGCTGATGGGCATCATCCCCGGCGTGGGCGAGTTCACGGCGCAGTTCCTGACCTATACCTATGCGCAGAAGACATCGAAGACGCCGGAGGAATTCGGCAACGGCAGCCCCGAGGGCCTGATCGCGTCGGAAAGTGCCAACAACGCGGTGCCGGCGGCGGCGATGATTCCGCTGCTCGCGCTCGGTATTCCGGGCGAGGCGCTGACGGCGATGATGCTGTCGGTGTTTTACGTCCACAACGTCGTGCCGGGGCCGGGGCTGTTCCAGAACCAGCTCGACTTCGTTTACGCGCTGTATATGGCGATGCTGCTTCTCAACGTGCTCGTGGTCATCTTCGTGGGGCTGTCGTCGAACCTGCTGTTGCGGGTGATCCAGATCCCGACGCGGTTCCTTGGGATGACGATCCTCACGCTCGGTTTCGTCGGGGTCTATTCCCTGCGCAACTCGATCACCGACTGCGCCGTCGCGACGGTCTTTGGTATCCTCGGGCTGGTCCTGAAACGGCAGAACCTGCCGACGGTGCCGATCATCCTCGGGATGGTTCTGGGCGGGATCATGGAGGTCAAGCTGCGCGCCTCGATGGCGCGGGTGAAGACACCGCTCGATTTCGTCGACCGGCCCATCGCGGCGATCATCGCCGGTGCCATCGTTCTCCTGATCCTCGTCCATATCTGGGGCGTGATCCGCGAGCGGCGGGCCACCTCGCCCGAGGACAGCCACGACCACGACATTCACGATTCACAGCAAGGCTGACCCATGCTCGACAAAGCTCGTATCGAGACCCTGCGCAGCGCAGAGGTGCCCCCCGCCAATCACCTGATCGACGGCGACTGGGTGCCTGCCTCTGATGGCGGGCGGCTCGACGTCCTCTCGCCGCTCGACGGTCAGGTTCTGACCACCGTGGCGCGGGGCACGGCCGAGGATGTCGCGGCGGCGACCCGGGCCGCGCGGCGCAGTTTCGACGCGGGCGTCTGGGCCAATGCCGCGCCCGCGAAGCGCAAGGCGGTGATGCTGAAATGGGCCGCGCTGATCGAGGAAAACGCACTCGACCTCGCCGTTCTGGGGGTGCGCGACAACGGGACCGAGATCGGCATGGCGTTCAAGGCCGAGCCGATGTCGGCGGCGGGCACGATCCGCTATTACGCCGAGGCCATCGACAAGATCAACGGCGAGATCGCGCCCACCGACCCCTCGGTTCTGGCGCTGGTCCACCGTGAGCCGGTGGGCGTCGTGGGGGCCATCGTGCCGTGGAACTTCCCGCTGATGATCGGGGCCTGGAAACTGGCCCCGGCGCTGGCCGCGGGCAACAGCGTGGTTCTGAAGCCTGCCGAAACCGCCTCGCTGTCGCTGATCCGGCTGGCCGAGCTTGGGGTCGAGGCGGGCCTCCCGCCCGGTGTGCTCAACGTCGTGACCGGCGAGGGCGCGGTGGTGGGCGAGGCGATCGGGCTGTCGATGGATGTGGATGTGCTGGTCTTCACCGGCTCGGGTGGCGTGGGGCGCAGGCTGTTGGAATATTCCGCCCGGTCGAACATGAAGCGGGTCTACCTGGAGCTTGGCGGCAAGTCCCCCAACATCGTTTTCGCCGACGCGCCCGATCTGGACGAGGCGGTCAAGGTGTCGGCGATGGGGATTTTCCGCAACTCCGGGCAGGTCTGCGTGGCCGGGTCGCGGCTGTTGGTGGAGCGGTCGATCCACGATGACTTCGTCGCCAAGCTGACCGAGGTCATGGGCGGTCTGAAGGTGGGTGATCCGCTGGACCCCGACACGCAGGCGGGCGCGGTGAATTCCGAGCGCCAGCTTGCGCAGAACCTGTCGTTCGTGGGTGAGGCGCGCGAGGCCGGGCGCAGCGTCATCGGCGGGTCGCGCATCCTCGAGGAGACCGGGGGCTATTACATGGAGCCGACGCTCGTGACCGGCGTCAGCCCCGCCGACCGCATCGCGCAGGCCGAGGTGTTCGGCCCGGTGCTGGCCGTGATCCCCTTCGACACGGAGGACGAAGCGCTCGCCATCGCGAACGGCACCGACTACGGCCTCGCCTCGGCGGTGTGGACCGCGAACCTGTCGCGCGCGCACCGGATGATCCGGGGGCTGCACGCGGGCGTCGTCCATGTGAACACCTACGGGGGCGCGGACAACACCGTGCCGCTGGGCGGCGTCAAACAGTCCGGCAACGGGCACGACAAGTCGTTGCACGCGCTGGACAAATACCTCGACCTCAAAACAGCATGGATCAAGCTATGAGTGAGCCCACCATCCTTGTCGTCGGCACCTATGACACCAAGGACGACGAACTGTCCTATATGACCGGCGTGATCCGCGATCAGGGCGGACGCGTCTTGACGATGGACGTGAGCGTTCTGGGCGACCCGTCTGAGCCGACCGATATTTCCAAGCATGACGTGGCCGAGGCGGGCGGAAGCTCCATCGCGCGGGCCATCGCGCATGAGGACGAAAACCTCGCCATGCAGGACATGGCGCGGGGTGCGGCGGCAATGGCCGCCCGGCTGTATCAGGAGGGGCGGTTCGACGGGGTGATCGTGCTGGGCGGCACGATGGGCACCGACCTGTCGCTCGACGTCTGTTCCGCGCTGCCGCTGGGGGTGCCGAAATACATCGTCTCGACGGTCAGTTTCTCGCCCCTGATCCCGCCCGAACGCCTGCCCGCCGATGTGCAGATGATCCTTTGGGCCGGGGGGCTTTACGGGCTGAACTCGGTCTGCAAGGCGTCGCTGTCGCAGGCGGCGGGGGCCGTGCTGGGGGCCGCGCGGGCGGTGGAGAAGCCTGCGCGCGACCGGCCGCTGATCGGGATGATGTCGTTCGGCAAGACGGTGCTGCGCTACATGGTCGATCTGAAGCCGGCGCTGGAATCGCGGGGATACGAGGTCGCCGTGTTCCACGCCACCGGCATGGGCGGGCGCGCGTTCGAGAGCCTTGCGGGCCAAGGGGCCTTCGCGGGCGTCATGGATTTCGCCCCGCAGGAGGTCGGCAATCACATCATGGGCTCGACCGTCACGGCGGGCGAGGACCGGATGACCAACGCGGGCCGCACCGGCACGCCGCAGATGGTGTCGATCGGCTGTTACGACCTGATCGACATCGTGGGCTGGCAGCCGGTGCCCGAGAAG
>CXWF01038827.1_pt1 | contig 12666 bp, 9 predicted proteins | sample 468421 | NCBI WGS metagenome assembly CXWF01 (sample SAMEA2620812, study PRJEB7988) | marine metagenome | biome: marine biome (ENVO:00000447); feature: surface water layer (ENVO:00002042); material: "saline water (ENVO:00002010), including plankton (ENVO:xxxxxxxx)" | depth 5 m
TGGTAATGAAGCCGCCAAAGGAATGACCGACGATGATCGGCGGCTCTTCGCAGTTAAAGAAGCCTGCATCTTCGCAGACTGCCATCTGCTCTTCGGCAAATGTTTCCAGGGTATAGCGCTCGCGCCAACCCGAATCGCCCATGCCCGAAACGTCGATAGCCGCAACTGAATATTCACGTGCAAGAAAGGGAGCGACGAAAGACCACCAGCGTGCATGCGCACCATTGCCGTGAACGAGCAGCAGGCCGGGCTTTGCGGGGTCGCCCCAGCGCAGATAGTGAACCTTCGTGCCCTCTACCTCGACAAATCGGCTTTCAGGCTCGACTGCAACGGCCCGCGAGAACCAGCCTGGAGCGAGCGTGACGGCAGCCCCCTCTTCGTCCCCCGGCGCCAGATCGAAATCGCTCATTTTGCAGGCCTTTCGCCAAGTGCCTTGAAGACCCCGGTACCCGACATGATGGTGCGCTCGCCGCACCAGATACGGCCCTTCACGGTGAAGAAGTCATCTTCCGCCCCCACGATCTCGCCCGTGCCTTCGACCCATTCGCCGATCTTCGCGCCGGACAGAAAGTCCGTCATCAGGCGAACCGTCACCCAATAACGGTGAACCGACATGGTGATCGCGTGACCGAATGCCATGTCGGCAAACGACATCAGCATCCCGCCATGACAATTACCCATGCCATTGGTGTGATGCTCCTGCACATAGAAGGCGCGCGTATAGAGACCGCCCTCGCCGAGGCGCTCATAAAGCGGACCAATCTGGCGGCCAAAACCCTGGAACAAGTTCAGCGTCTGATAGCCGTCCGGCAGCGTGATGGTATTTTCTTCGAGAAGATCGTCGGTCATGACCGAACCTCGGGCAGGCGGGAAAAGGAACAGCCGCTCAGGCAGCGGGCGGCACACCGGCCTTCTTTAGCGCAGCGTTCTGCCGTTTGTCGAGTTTCGCCACATCGAAGGCGTCGATGGTCGCGTTGAAGAGTTTATGAAAGTTGAGCTCCGCCCCGAGATGCAGGAAGACCGATCCGAGGCCGATGGCAGCGCGATCCATGAAGACGAATTCGCGCGGCGGCGTGACCGGTCCGAGTTCACGGAGCCTCTTGTGCACGCCGAAAGCTTCCTTGCGGCCATATTCACCCGGCTTGATACCATCCGCGACGGAACGCACGCGATCGTCGAGCATCGGCGCATAGATGAAGCGCGCCCAGACGTTCAGCACATCAATGAGATCGTTCGAGAGATTGTGGAAGCCCCAGTTTTCGTAGGCCGCCGCCGCGCGGTCGCGATCATCCGTTTCGAGCGCGCGATAAAGCTCGACCACGCCCGCGACAAAGGCAGGCGGAAATATGCGAATGCAGCCGAAGTCGAGAAGATTGATTCCGAAATCTTCCCGCACCGAATAATTGCCGAGATGCGGGTCGCCATGAATGACACCGTGGCGGCTGAACGGCATCCACCAGGCAGCGAACATCGCCTCAGCAATGGCATTGCGTTCTTCCAGCGCGTGCTCCCGGAAAGAAAGCAGCGGCTCGCCAGTGAGCCAGCTCATGGTGAGAAGGCGCTTGGTGGAAAGATCGCCATGAACGTTTGGCACCTCGATGCGCGCATCCTTTGCGAAGATATTCGCATAGAGCTGCATATGCGCGGCCTCGCGCTCATAGTCGAGCTCCTCGCGAAGCCGCTCGCCAAGCTCGGCATAGATTTCGCGCGTATCGACCGCCTGATCCATCCGGCGGTGGATCGAGAAGATGAGGCCAAGCTGCTTGAGGTCGGCATCGACGGCGGACTGCATATCCGGGTATTGAAGTTTGACGGCAAGGTCTTCGCCCTCAAGCGAGGTCGCCCGGTGGACCTGACCGAGAGAGGCGGCCGCCGCCGCTTCCCGCTCGAAAGAACCGAACCGCTTTTCCCAGCCGGGGCCGAGTTCTGCCCGCATCCGCCGCTTCACAAATGGCCAGCCCATCGGCGGCGCCGCGGACTGAAGCTGCGAAAGCTCCGCAGCGAATTCGGCAGGCACGGCTTCGGGAATCGTCGCGATCATCTGCGCGACCTTCATGATCGGCCCCTTGAGGCCGCCAAGCGCCGCAGTGAGCTCGCGCGCCGTCTTGTCATCCGCCTGATCGAGACCGAAGAGACGCGCAGAGGCAAAGCGTGCCGCAATGCCGCCGACGCCTGCACCGACCTGCGCGTAACGCTGAACGCGCCGCCCGAACCGGTTCGCCTCACTGTCCTTCGGCGTGCCGGCAGAACGAGGCGGCTCTTCGCTCATTCCATCGCCTCAAGCTCGTCGATGAAACCGCGGATCATCGACAGCCCCTTGTCCCAGAAGGCGGGGTCGGACGCATCGAGACCGAAGGGCGCGAGAAGTTCCTTGTGACGGAGCGTACCGCCTGCCGACAGCATTTCGAAATAGCGCTCGGCGAAACCTTCCTGCGCGTTTTCGTAGACCGCATAGAGCGAGTTCACGAGGCAGTCGCCGAAAGCATAAGCATATACATAGAAAGGCGCGTGGATGAAGTGCGAGACGTAGCACCAGTACGTCTCATAGCCCTCCCCCAGATGGATGGCCGGGCCGAGGCTCTCTCCCTGCACTTCCATCCAGATGCGGCCGATATCTTCCGACGCCAGTTCGCCCTCGCGGCGCGCCGTATGAACGCGGCGCTCGAAAATGTAGAAGGCGATCTGACGAACCACCGTGTTCAGCATGTCCTCGACCTTGGAGGCGAGCATCGCCTTGCGCCGTTCCTTGTCCGGTGCGCTGGCGAGGAGCTTGCGGAAAGTCAGCATCTCGCCGAAAACGCTGGCCGTTTCGGCGAGTGTCAGCGGCGTGTCGGCCATGAGCGGGCCTTGACGCGCGGCAAGCACCTGATGGACGCCATGACCGAGCTCATGCGCAAGCGTCATCACATCACGCGTCTTGCCCTGATAGTTCACGAGTACGTAAGGGTGTGCGCTCGGTACGGTGGGGTGAGCGAAAGCGCCCGTCGCCTTGCCCTCCCGCATCGGCGCATCAATCCAGCCTTTTTCGAAAAAACGATCCGCGATGTCCGCCATTTCCGGGGTGAAGCCCCGATAGGCATCGAGCACCGTGGCGCGCGCCTGCTCCCATGACATGACGGCATCGTCCGACTGCGGCAGCGGCGCATTTCGATCCCAGTATTCGAGACGCTCAAGGCCGAGCCATTTCGCTTTCATCGCATAATAACGATGCGAAAGATCGGGGTAGGAGCGCTGCACGGCATCGACCAGAGCCGCGACGACCTCCGGCTCCACGCGATTCGCGATATGGCGCGATTGCGCTATATCCTCGAAACCGCGCATCCGGTCTTCGATCTCCTTGTCCTTGGCGAGCGTGTTGGTGATGAGAGTGAAAAGAGGCAGATTCGCCTTGAATGTCGAAGCAAGCGCATGAGCCGCTTCCTCGCGTTTTGTCCGGTCTTTCTCGGAAAGGCGGTGAAGCGCCGCCTCCAGCGCAAGCGGCTTGCCGCCGACATCGAATTTCAGCCGGCTCATTGTCTCGTCGAAAAGACGATTCCAGGCTGCATGACCCGTCACGCTCTTTTCGTGAAGAAGCGTTTCGAGCTCATCGGAGAGCTGATAGGGCCGCATGGCGCGAAGATCGCGCAGCCAGGGGGCGTAATGCGCCAGCGCGGGATCTTCGAGTGCTGAAGCAAGCGTATCGTCATCCAGCCTGTTCAATTCGAGTGCAAAAAAGAGGAGGTCCGTCGAGATCGTCGTCACGCGCTCCTGGATGTCGCCATAGAATTTCCCATGCGCGGGATTCGTGTTGTCCTGCGCATAGAGAAGGCCTGCATAGGAAATGAGACGGCCGAGCCTGTCTTCTATTTCCTCGAGAACGCCAATCGCACGGGCAAGTTCCGCGCCGCCCGTCTGCGAACTGGCAAGAATGGCGATCTGCCCTTTGTAGCGCTTGTTGAAATCGGCTGCTGCCTCTGCGGCAAGAGCGAGATCGGCTGTCACTTCCGGCGCATCGGGAGAGGCGTAAAGGTCCGCAAGGTTCCAGACAGGAAGCGCGCCCAGATCGGCATCATCGCTGGCCGCCCCCCCGACCGTACCATCGGCTGCGCGACCATGATTGAACGTCTTTTGGACAAGCGACATCTCAGGGCTCCGTCTGAAAAGGATCGTGAAACCTATATTGAGCGGAGCAGCCTGTCATTCAACGCCACTGCGGCGACAAGACACCGAAGAACAATACTGAAATAGCCATCCGGCAAAAGAAAAGGGCCCCAGCCGAAGCTGGAGCCCTGATCGTTGTTATGCGTCGTGGCTTAGCAGCCTGCGACAACCGCACGGCGGTTAAGCGGCTCACGCACGCCGTCGCCGGTCTGGACCGCAGGTTCGGTCTCGCCCTTCGACACGGCGCTGCAGAGATCCTTGCCCTGCGCAGTGAGCGCGTTGGACACGGAGTCGGCACGGCGCTGGCCGAGAGCCTGGTTGTAGGCACTGCTGCCCGACGTATCGGTGTGACCGATAACCGAGAGCGGACCGGTCGACTCGGCGACGATCTGATCGATCACCGACTGCGCTTCCGGCGTCAGGTTATACTTGTCGAACCCGAAATAGATGGTCCACGGACCGGATTCCTGGAGGGCGCAGGCCGTGAGGGCTTCATAGAAAGCAGCCTTCTCGGCTTCAACGCGATCCGGCTGCACCGGACCACCTTCGCCACCAAAATACGAGCCGTTCACGCCGAGCTTGTTATCGCTCGCCTGCTCGACCCAGCCGTCATAGTAGCGCTGCGCCTTGGCGCAAGCACAACCACGCTCGTCGCGGCCGCCATTATCAAGCGCCGCCATGAGCTTGGAACGGGCGTCCTGCAGTTCGGGCAGATCGCTCGCAAGAACCCCCTTCGAGGCAGGGTCGTAAGGAAGCACCGTTTCGCCAGCAGCGGCGGCACGGCCCTTCTCGACGATCGCAGCCGTATCGACCCAGTTGCAGTCGACATAGGCTTCCGAAGTCGCCCTGTCCTGATATTCACGAGCCAGGCACGCGTTGAAGGAATCACCCTGAATGTCTTCATGCAGGTACGATTCTGCGGTCCATGTGCCGCAACCAGCCAGCACAAGGAAAGAACCCAACGCTATAAGCCGGGATATCATTTTCATCCCAATCTCCGTCGTTATTTCGCTTTGCCCCCCGACGATACGACGGGTGGCCCGGACCCCACCGGTAAGCCCTCATAAGCCTAATTTCATCGCATGGAACTACGGAAACCATCAACCTGTATTGGCCGGATTCCACAAGTTCTGCGCCAGGCGTCACATGACAGCAACACTGTTGCCGGACGGAATCGGTGCCTTCGAAGCTAAATCCCAGCAATCAAGGCAGCAACCAGTGTCCCAGCTTGTGTCATCGACGCCTGATTATCAGTCGAAGGATTAAGGGCCCTTTTACCAATACGGCCCATATTGGGCCAAGTGGCGGGCCCCGGGGGGTGGTCCGTGCAACGAAATTGCGGCACGAATCCGAGGATCGAATGACCCAGGCCATTCTCATAGTCGATGACGATCCCGCCCAGCGCCGGATCCTGGAAGAAGTCGTCAACCGCGACGGCTACCGGGCTATCCCCGTGGACGGCGGCGAGGCGGCGCTTGCCTATCTCGAGAGCCCGGCGGGAGCCGAGATCGCCCTCGTGGTGCTGGACCTCGTCATGCCCGGCGTGGACGGCATGGAGGTGCTGAAGCGCGTCCATCCCCAGAAACCCAACCTCCCCGTGATCGTCCTGACCGCCCATGGCGGCATCGAGACGGTGGTGAACGTGATGCGCGAGGGCGCCTCCGACTTCGTGGTGAAGCCGGTCAGCCCCGAACGCCTCCACGTCTCCATGCGCAACGCGCTGAAGGTGAACGCACTGACGGGCGAGATCACCCGCCTGCAAAAACGCCAGACCGGCCGCCTCACCTTCGACGACATCATCGCGCCGAGCCCCGCAATGGACCCCGTGATCCGGCTGGGCAAGCGCGCCGCGCAATCGAACATCCCGATCCTCATCGAAGGCGAGTCGGGCGTCGGCAAGGAACTCATCGCCGCCGCGATCCAGGGCGAAGGCGACCGCGCCGGCAAGCCCTTCGTCACGGTGAACTGCGGCGCGATCCCGGAAAACCTCGTCGAGAGCATTCTGTTCGGCCATGAAAAGGGCGCCTTCACGGGCGCGGCCGACAAACATGCCGGCAAGTTCCAGGAAGCAAATGGCGGCACGCTCTTCCTCGACGAGATCGGCGAACTGCCGCTCGACATCCAGGTCAAGCTGCTGCGCGCCCTTCAGGAAGGCGAGGTCGATCCCGTGGGCTCGAAAAAGCCCGTGAAGGTCGATATCCGCCTGATCTCGGCAACGAACCGCGACATGCTGCAAATGGTGAAGGAGGGCCGCTTCCGCGAAGACCTCTATTACCGCCTGAACGTCTTCCCGATCCACATTCCGCCGCTTCGTCAGCGCAAGGACGATATCCCGGATCTCGTGGCCCATTTCATCCGCCGCCTCGCAGCCGAGGAAGGCAAGGAAGTCGTCGGCATTTCGCAGGATGCACTGCAGATGCTCAAGGCCTATGACTGGCCCGGCAATGTGCGTCAGATCGAAAACACGATCTTCCGCGCCATCGTGCTGTGCGACGGCGACGTGTTGCAGGTCTCCGACTTCCCGCAGATCGCAACCATGGTGGAAGGCTATTCGGACGCCGCACGTCACTATGACAGCGCACCCGCGCTGCAGGTCACGCCGCCCGCGCAACAGCCGCAAGCCGCCGCGTCCGCCCCTGCCGGCAATGGCATGAGCCGCGACGGCATGAGCGGCAATGGCATGATCGGCACAGCCGCCGGCAGCGAGGTGCCGGTCTATGCAGGCCAGCCCGCACAGCCGCAAGCGCATGCACAGACAAACAGCCTCGCCGACTTCGCGCGCTCGAATTTTTCGGACGGCATCGCCATCACCGACGATGCGGGCAATGTGCGCAAGCTCGAAGACATCGAGGCGGAAATGATCCGCCTCGCCATCGAGAAGTACAAGGGCCACATGACGGAGGTGGCGCGCCGCCTCGGCATCGGCCGCTCGACGCTATATCGCAAGGTGCGCGATATGGGTCTTGAGGTACGCGAGGGCTGACGCCTTCGCCTGAAGACGGAGTGGGACCGGAGGGTCCGGCGGCGTGGGAGAGATTCCGCGCCGCTTTCTTTTTGGGGGCCGCGTAAGGGCGGCAAGCGGGGACAAGTGAGGCCGACCGTCACACGAACGTCACGAAACCGTCACAATTCATCCGCGGACGGACTTATCCCCGGTTTTGTCCCCTGCCCGCCCGCAGGCTTCCGCGCATCTTGTCCCCGGTTCGAGACTTGTCCCCAGTGTTACGAAAATGACATGTGGCAGAACGCTGTGGCTTTGGTGCATGTGGCGGGAGGGAGACAGGGGAGATAAGGCTCTACGTCGTACTACCGCCCGCCTAAACTCCACCATTCCACGACACCGCCTACATGAAGTTTCTAAAATCGAACTCCGCATCAACAAGATTAGGGTTCTGCTGGATAATTTGCGCAAATCGTCGCGAATACTCCAAGGTGACAGGCAACTTTTTATAGAGCGTGTTGTTGTTCCAATCCATTTTTGTAAGCCCGACAATCCCTGCACAAGTTTCAAACCATCCCCCCTCTCCACTGAATCTTCTAACGATCAGTGGCGACGGCACAGGCTTAAGCGCACCTTCTTTATAAACGTCCCGCCCACCTCCACCCATATGCACACCCTTGACGCTTCCCTGCGTCCACAAAAAGGTCTCATCAGAAGAGATGGGAAGGTAGGTGCCGCGCACGACCGGATACATGTCCGGCGTCGGCGTAGCGGAAGCGGTGTAACGTGTTCCGGACCAGCTTGTACTCTTCACGATTTGAACCAGCTCGACTTCGGTTCCACTATTGAAGGCATCAATGGCGCCGAGAGCTTCGTCATCCTTGAACGGCGTGTTCTTGTGTATCGTCACTTTTTTAGGCGCACGGCCGGAATGTCCTCGCTGATAAATTTCCAAGCTGCGCGACATGACGCTCAACATTTCATTATATGAGAGGTACGGATTATCACGAGAGTCCTTGGTGTAGTCCCGTGTATCGTACGCCACAAACTGAAATCCAGTACCGTCTGGATCGAAGACTTGGCTACAACACGTCGTGTATTCCGCGCCCGAGGCAGTCGTTTTCATCGCATAGCTAATTCCAATAAAGGCGGTCTCCCGATCTAAACCATCAAGCTTCCAAGGAATACCATTCGCTTTGGAGTAAAGAGCTAGACTTAGCCCCCACATGACGTTGGCACGGCAACGACGTGTCATGGCGCCGTCCAAGATGATTTGGATTGGGATACCAGCAGGGGCGCAATATGCTTTGAGATAATCATGCAAGTCGAAGCCGGGTGCTTCGAAGCAAGCCGCCCAAGTCGGCGGGAGATAAAGCAGGAGAACGTCGAACTGCGACTTGCGTTGCCCGGCCTTGGCAATAGCATCGAACAGATGTCGAGCGAGCAGATTTCGGTTTGACGCCTTGGCCAATGCATCAAGATCGTCCGGCAACGACATCCTCAAAGATTCTGTGGGAAGCGCAAGCGGACATCGAAACAGCTTATGAAAGCCCGGATAAGGTGGATAATAGTTCCGGGCCTCAACGGGTTGCAGCGTTTGACCCAGTTCTTTTGCAACACGGTCCAAGCGCTCTAGGTCGCCGTGAGGCGCGAGAAAAGCTAAGCGGACACGTGTTGGAACGCCTAGCGTTTCGCTGTAAGGGCCATATGAAATCAACCCGCGCAGCGGGTGAAGATCCATATTTCCTCCTGCAAAGATTAAGGCTGGCTCGGGAATTGCCTGATAGGCGCTGAGTTCCGAATTCGCACTCATCGGGCGGGCTTTCGACTAAAGGCCGTACGGTCATTGATGACAAAGCGAGGGTTACCTGGCCCTACCGCTCCATTAAACGCGGTAAGTTCGTGATCAACACCGCGACGATCACCCGGCAGAAGTAGAGCGATCCACGCTGAAAGCAGGGCGTCAGCTTTCTTATTAAAACGGTCACCACACCGCCGATCCAAGAAGGCAACCGCATCCTTTCTAGCCCACTTAGGCCAAATCCAAACACCGGGGCTCAAGACAAGCCAATGGCGGCCACTTATTCGCTGTAGATCAACTCGGATAGACTCCGCCCAATAAACCTGTTCACGAACAGGATGCTCTTGTGTTGGTGTTGTCATTAGTCCGCCAATCTGACCGTGCAGAAAACCTCCAACACATTGCCGAACAGCCTCAAGAGCGACTGTAGACTGGGCATGACGATCTACAATCAGACTTGTTCCCGAACGATCACTTCGGCGTATAAGCGGCAAACCTCGCTGAAGCGCCGTAGCGATCGCCTGTTCGATGAAGCCCTTTAGATGAAGGTGAGAAGCGATGTCTCCTAAATGTTCGCCAAATTCGACCGGCTTTAAATCTGACAGCACCGAAGTAAACGTTGAGCGGATTACTTGCTCGTCTCCCCACGCCCAAACTTGGCTTTCTTTCGTACAAATCAGAGCACCCTTAGCGCGCCTCTCAGCTGCTCTAAGATCGGCCCATTCCTGGTTCACGCGAAACGCAAGCTCAAAGCACTGCTCCGGCATTGCCGTAATCGGCAAACCATTCAAGCGAAGAAGCGGCGGCGATTTCCCTACAGCCGGCATTGGCAAGTCAACAAGTAGGTCCGCCGATTTATTCACCGAGGCAGTCAGCTCTGGTGGTCTGTTGGGAAGTTGGCGCCACACCCGTGACATCAGAGAATCAAACGTCTCAATCTCGACCAGTTCTGCTTTCACGCCTCGAGACTTCGCTTGAGCGAGTAAGTCTTGGACCGCTTTAAGAGGCTTGCGCCCCTTCATCGTTGTCCAGAACAGTCCGTGAGGGAAGGGATTGGGGCCTTTCAAAACCTTGCCGAGTTCGGCCATAACGCTCTCATCGCGTCCGCTGTATCCGGCAACTACCAAACCAAAACGGTTACCAGAACTGACCAAGCATTTTCCAAGCTCTTGGTCTTGATTTAAGAGATCCTCGGAAAGGTTTTTGATGCTCTGATATCTGAAGTCACCGTGCATCTTCACATAGAGTGGGAATTCATCATTGTTGAGAGCGGTATTTGCAGCATAAGATCCTTCAAGATGAAAAGGAGCGATACTTTTACCTGCGACTTCGGCAAGCGCCTTCTCAATTACGGTGTCAAAGTTTGTCGTGAAGACAACTCTTGCCAATCCCGCGGACATCATCGCAGCCATCACTCGATGCCCGATGGAAAGTGATATCCGGCTATCAGCCAAGGTGGCTTGTAAATACTGACGTTGGCGCTCGTAGTCGCCTCCAAAAATAATTTCAAAGCAGGCTGAATACTCTCTGGGATCGCCCGGTTGGGGGAACCCTTGCGCCTCCATATACGCACTAATCTTCCGTTGCACCGCCACGTTCTGCACGTCATTCGCGGTAATCTTTTGATTCTCTTCGCGACAGTAGTACCGACGTTTGAGGTCCCACATGACATCCAGTGCCGTGGGTAATCCGGCGCTTTGAGATGAACCCGCCCCCAATAACCACGAAAACTGCGGGGCAGATTCCGACAGCAACTGTATCAGTTGACTTTGGTCCATAGCGGAACCTTTATTGTCATCATCTACATAAAATAAATCATGGATCGTATCGAATAAAACCCTCTCGTGCTTGGGCTGGCACGTCTAGTTCTAATTCATTTGCAGGCCAACCCCGAGGGGCAAGGCGCACTCCTTCACTTCACCGCAACACACTTGAAGTCGAACTCGATAACGTGAAATTGAAGTTCGACTAGGCTTTCCGGCTCTCCGTCCATACTCCGTACATAAAAGACGTGGATGGCCCGAATAAATCGGGCCATGACCGAAGAAGGAAAAACTGGAGAGCGAGGCGGCTTTCCCGGCGGCCGCCAGCCCTTCGCTTGCGCTCCGGGCGTTCGAGGCTCGAAAAGGTCCACCGGACCTTTTCGTTCGTTGGCGCTAACCGCCTCTCACCCCCTCACCCTTCTGCGGGCTGATGCCCCGCTCCTTCCCTCTCCCCGGAGGGGAGAGGGAAATAAAGCCGCCGAAGCAAAGCTCACCCGAGCTGCTTCACCATGCGGATATGAGGCGGCACGCTGTGCGACGCAGCGATCTTCGGCACATTCGTTTCAGCGAGGCGTTCGAGCCCCATGCGCTCATAGAAGCGCACGGCCGGATTGGTCGCGGCGACATCGAGATGGAGCGTGGTGCAGCCCGCCGCCTTTGCGCGCTCGAAACAGTCGAGCAGCAGCTTCTCGCCGATGCCGCGCCCGCGCGCTTGCATATGCGCGGAGAGGAAGAGGAGATACCAGGCATCTTCCGGCACCTCCGGGAAGAGCCAGGGGATGTGGCCCGCGACGCTCGGCAGATGGGCGAGAAGCTCGGGCGTGCCCATCTCGGCCATCGCCACCATGCCCGTGCCGAACTCGCTCTCATAAAGCGGCTGCGGGAAGCCGAGCGCGATGCCGGCGAGCCGGTCGCCGCTCATCGCGGCCTTGGCATGAACATGCGAGAAGGCGCCGCCCTCGCGCGTCCACAAGTTCGAGGTGATGCGCAGGTAAAGCTCGAAGTCGCCATTATAGAGACAGTCGAAAATATATGAGCCGGTGTCATGGATGAGGCGGGCGGCAAGCTCCGGCTCGATGGGCCGCGCCTGTTCCAGCACGATATTGTCTCCGGTCATCATCCTTGTCTGCATCGTTGTTTGCGGCGTCATTGCTCTCGCTCCCCTGTTCCGGCCCTTTTCAAGTTTGTCGGCAGGCCTGTTGTTGGGCGGGAGACTAGCACGGGGCGCGGCGGAAAGAGGTGCGCGCCAATGCCACTGTGAAGGGAAGCCTGAAACTTTTTGGGCCCCAAACGGTTTTCCTGCCCAGTGGCCCTTGCGATCCGCGCGGGGCTTCCCATCTTCTTATTGCGAATCATTCGCAAATAAGCCATAACGCTCCCACCGGCCCCCGGCGCGACGCTGCATCAGGCCCGGCACGGCGACGAGACTGTCACGATCCCGCCACGATCCCGCCACGACCCCGCGAGGTAAGCCCCCATGTCCGCATCCGACAACGCCCCCTCCTTCCGCCCCTCGCTAACGGAAGCCCTCAAGGCGGAACTGTCTCTGGACGAAATGCTGGCCGATCCCATCGTGCGCAAGGTGATGAAACGCGACGGCGTGAGCGAGGTCGAACTGCGCAACCTGATGGCGCATCGCGGCGAGCGCCGCGCGGCCTGAGCCCCGGCGCCTTTCTAGAGCCGCTTTTCCTCCAGCAGCCGCTTCACCTCGGCCAGCTCCACCCGCATGGCGCGCACATCCTCCGCCGTCGCCACACGCTCGGCATGGGCACGCCGCTCGATTTCGGCGCGCTCCTCGCGGGCGCGCGTGTCGCGCTCGTTCTGCGCGCGGGTCTGCTCTTCCTCATGCAGCGCCTGCATCGAATTCACGATGATGGCGATGAAGAGGTTCAGCACCATGAAGCTCGTGAGGATGATGAAGGGCACGAAGAAGATCCAGGCATAGGGATAGACCTCCATCACCGGACGGACGATGCCCATCGACCAGCTTTCCAGCGTCATGATCTGGAAGAGCGAATACA
>CXWF01048420.1_pt1 | contig 12656 bp, 24 predicted proteins | sample 468421 | NCBI WGS metagenome assembly CXWF01 (sample SAMEA2620812, study PRJEB7988) | marine metagenome | biome: marine biome (ENVO:00000447); feature: surface water layer (ENVO:00002042); material: "saline water (ENVO:00002010), including plankton (ENVO:xxxxxxxx)" | depth 5 m
GAAGACACTACCCAATTTTCTGTTACTCAAATCTCATATCATCAACACTCTCAATCATCATGTTCCTAGAGTGGTCTCTAAGGTCTCTAGATTCCCCTCTGTCCGCGCTTTGAACAACCTCTAAAGCTTGTCTTGTGTATCTTGTATCGCTTTGTCTAAGGAAGAAGTGCGCCACCGCTAAATGTACTTTATTAGTTCTAATGACTTTCTGCATTTCAACCGCTAACCGCTCAATAAACTCAACAGAGACCCCCTCATTACCTTTATACATCATACGTAGGGTAGGTCTACAAGCCTTTAAAAAGCTTGTAAAGGTCGAATTAGGCTTGTTTACCGCGAAATTAACCATTTGATACATAATCTCGTATCTTCTCATTAATTGCTTAACAGATGTAATTCTAGAGGGTAATCTGTACTCGATAAGACCATCTCTTTTTTGGTTTACAACAGAGTATTTTTCGCCAATTGAAAACCCTCCGACTACATCGTTATAGTTAGCCACTTCGCGCCCTTCTTCCGAGCTCAACATGGCTACATTTCTTGAGCAATAAGTGTTCTTTAATCTGTATCTGAACATTGCATAAAACAGACCACTAAATTTTCTCATTCGTTTCATCAGTTCATCAGAGGTCATGCCCTCAACTCTAATTGTCATATGACCACCGCAACGCGTATTAGAGGGAGAATATCTGTCATCGATAATCTTTTCTGCTTGAGTAAACATGTTAAAAACTTTGTTCCTCCATACACTCGGAGCGACTAGAGGAAGAATATTTGTTACTGCCTCATAACCTCTTCTACTCGAGGTAGTACCGCAAGAAGAATCTTCTTCAAAACCTGCTAACAGAGGGTACTCCATAACCGCGTTTCTGTGAAATCTGTTTTTTTCGATTTCAAAACCTATTGTAAATTTTGAAGAAATAAAAGGAGATGACTCGAGGGCAACATTTCTCTGCTCCACTCGAGGAAGTCCGACTACATCTCTAGGAGCGCAAATATTTAAATTTCTCATTCCAACTCTAGAACAGTGATGATATGAGCCGACATAAGCGCGGTTTTCATCGCCTGAGGTGGTGTATTCGACACCTCTAGAAATCATTTGATTTGTTAAATTCATTTTGTTAAATTTTAAATTATACATTTTTTTTCTGTTTCGCCTTTTTAGGCTCATCAGTAGAGGTACACACCTCTAGACAGAGGAGTGTCTTTAAAGACACTCCCTGAGCTGCAAATTAACCGCGCCCATTTTCAACCGCAATTAAATGCTCACTTGCTCGAGTAACAAAGGCGGTCAATTGCTCCCAATCTTCAGAGGTAAAATTTCCTGTTATCACAGGTGACTCCATGTCGCCAACCATTTTAAACTTTTTACCCAACATTTTTACCTCAAGAAGAACAGGTGGTCTTGTGGTAACAGAGGGAGATTCTCCACTTTCTGAGGAATTTTCTTCCTCTTTTGCATATTTTAAGCAATTTTCCACTGACCTCGAGACGTTTTCTCCTTCTCCCTCGAGTCGAGTACATTCTCTTTTCCAATTCGAAATAACAGAGGAATTTTCCTCTTTTAGCTTTGCTAATTTGATTAATTTGTAACAATAAGATTTTTTCCAACCGAAAATTTTCATGAACATAGTTTCAGTAGTCCACGTTATGCCCTCCTCGAGTAAAGCGTCCTTTCCCTCTGTTGACTCGAAGTATTCTTTGGTACTCTTTACGTACTCTGATAGCTTGAGGGAAATATCGAATTTCTTCTTTTTGCCCTCTGTTAACTGAGTTGTAAGTGTTCTTATTCTGTTAAAGTTCAGTGTGCTATTCCCCTCGAGAAAAGCTTGTTCATTTTGCAATAAATTTGTCATTTTTTTAGTGCCTATTTCTAGGTCTTTATTTGTTAATATCGTACAAGTTAAGAACAATTTTTGTATAAAAAAAGAATAATTCAAAAAAGTTTTTATTTTTTTTGTTCAAATTGTTGTAAGTCACTGAAAATCAGTAAGAAAAATTTTCGTTTTCTCTATGAAATATTTTAGTTTGTCGGGGGTCGGGCGGGGTCAATCCTCTTTCTCTGTTCAACTGAAAGAGTTTTATTATAGTATTTCCCTCTAATAGAGTGTCTTTGTAGACACTTTCTCAAGTATTTAATCTCTTGAGGTCATGCAGTGAATTATATTCTCTTAAATGTAAACGAAGTGGAGCGGAGCGCCCACCTCGAGAGAGAGGGAGCGCCCACCTCGAGAGAGTATGGTTGCGCCCTCTGTATATATACCACGCCAAAGCTAGAGTGCCCCTCGAGTACCACCCTAAAAACGCCAAAAAATCTACACCGCGCCAAACAAAACAGACCCCCCCACCCAAACTTTTAGGCAGTTTTCTATGCGCGACGACACGCGTACAATGTCATATAACCCATTACCCCTATATATCTGATATAGATTTTTGACTTACATATTTTTTTTGTATCTTTATAAAATGAAAACGAGCGCTGCAAGAAAGACTTATAAAAAAAAGAATGCTCTTGAAAAGATTGATGTATCTAAAGTTAGGTACACAGGCACGCCTCCTAATCCTTTGAAATCTTTATATCAAATAGGTAAGGTAGCTTATAAGGGAAGTAAAAAGATAGCAGCAGCAACTAAAAAGAAATTAAAAAGTAAAGCTAAAAAGAAAACTTACACAGGTAGAAAAATTTAAAACTTATAATATTATGGATGGACTAATAGTAAAAAACGGAAGATTAATAAACGACAGGCCTACTTGGACTAACAAGTCAGGTATTGCAGTAGCAGCAGAAATGAAGAAGTCTGTAAAGAGAGCTAAGGATATGACATTAATAGCTGACGCTATTGATATGGCTGAAGACAGAAAAGAAATGAAAGAGTTCTTTAAAGGAAGATTTTAACAACTTACCCTTTGTTTGATGATGATTGGGGAGCTTAGGCTCCCCTTTCTTTTTTACATCCCTAACAAAAACATAATTATCATTAATAAAATATAAACGTAATTTGTAATATCTACTATCATAATGTAAAGATAATACTTTGGTATATTATCTTAATGTTAAATAAGTGTCGATTATCGACATTCTTATGTCGATTTTGTGTCGATATTAAAGTTATAACTAACTGATAATCAGTAGTAGTGTCGAAAATGTCGATTTGAAAAGGAGTTTCTATTTTATTTTTTTAATATAATAAGGAGAAATATATATATATATATAGGGACATATTTTTATGACACATATTTTTTTATTATATTTGTTTTAAATTAAATTAAATAACAATGAATCAAACAGGATACTCACCGAAAGATTTATTCTTCGGTACTAACGGTAGAGAGAAGTTAGTAAGTGGAATAAACAAAATAGCACAAGCAGTTAAGTCAACCTTAGGACCTCGCGGTAATACGGTATTAATAGAATCACCTACGCATACGCACGGGATAACAGTAACTAAAGATGGTGTTACTGTGGCCAAGTCAGTAAGCCTTATGGATGCAGTGGAGAATCTTGCTGTACGTATTATGAAAGAGGCAGCGGACAAGACCGCAACAACCGCAGGGGATGGAACGACTACAGCAATAGTATTAACGGAAGCTTTAGTTAAAAGTGGAATGAAACATATTGATGCTAAAGATAACTCTACTGAGATATTTAAAGAGATGGTTAATATAACCAACGATATTATTAAAGAGTTAAAGAAAAAAAGTAAGGCGGTTAACAAGACCACGCTTAATCATGTAGCTACTATATCAGCTAACAATGATATTCAAACAGGGAAAATCATATCAGACGTTTACAACAAAGTTGGAAAGAATGGGATAGTAACCGTTGAGAAGTCCCAAAGTTCAGACACCTATTATGAAAGCACTGAAGGAATTAAGGTGGACCGCGGTTACTCTTCTAATCTATTTGTAAACAATCATAAGAAAGATGAGTGTATTCTAGAAGACGCACATGTTTTAGTATCGGATGCAGAGATAAGTAATATACTAACTATAGAGAATGTATTGAAACCAATCATTCAAGAAGGTAAGAAGTTATTAATTATCGCCCCGGTATCTGCTAATGTATTAAATACATTAGCTGCTAACGTGATGAAGAACGGACTAAAGCTTTGTGTTGTTCAACCACCGAACTTCGGATGGAAACAACATGAACTAATGCAAGACATCGCGCTAGCAGTAGGAGCAACATACTTTTCTGAAAAGACGGGAGATGACTTAAGTATTATTAACTTCAGTGATTTAGGTGTAGTAGATAAAGTTATTGCTAGTAGTGGTTCTACAATACTGTTAACTAAGAAAGATAGAGAGATGGAAGCGGTTGATACAAGAGTAAAAGAACTATGGGATGCACATGAGAATGCTTCTAACAAACCGGATAAAGAGTTTATTATGTCTCGTATTGCTTCGCTAACGGGAGGGATAGGAGTTATTTACGTAGGTGGTAACACAGACTTAGAACAAAAAGAATTGTTTGATAGAGTAGATGATGCAGTATGCGCAGTTCGTTCTGCCATGACGGAAGGAATCTTACCGGGTTCAGGTCTAGCTCTTTATAATATTGTAAACAATTACTTAGAACAAAAGGATGAGGACGAAAATCCGGGGTCAAAAAAAATCGCTTACGCGATTTTAAAAGACGCATTAGTAGCTCCTATAAAACAAATACTTGAAAATGGGGGACTTAACTTAAAAGAAACTTATAACCAAGAGTTTAAAGAAGGTTTTGGTTATGACGTAAAGAATGATGAGTATGGTGATTTAATTAAGTTAGGAGTGATAGACCCTATGAAAGTTACTAAGAGTGCATTGCAAAACGCTGTGTCAGTGGCAGTTACAATATTAAGTACTAATGCTATAGTTACTATGGCACGTTCAATAGAAAAACAATAAGATATGGATACATTTTTTTTCGGATACCTACCTATTAAAACTAAAAGAATATTAAGAAGTTTACTTTTTGCAGGATTATTATTTTGGATAATATGGGGATTGTTCTTTAGTTGTACTATTAGATGTTTTCCTAATAAAACAGAAACCTTAGTAATTATTGTAGTATATATAGTATTAACCGGGATAGTTAGTTATATACTAGAACCCTTTACACGTTATAAGAAATGAAACCAATAGGTAAATATATAGTAGTTAAAAATATAGAAGAAGAAATAAAAACCTCTTCAGGATTGTTATTGTCGGGAGCTGACTCTAGTAAATTAAGATATAAGAAAGCTACCGTTATAGAATCAGGTACAGACGTAAACGTAATAAATAAAGACGATGTTATTTATTATGACACTAGAGGTTCTCATACTATGATTATTAAAAACGAAACTTATACGATTCTTAAGGAATCAGATGTAGTGGTAGTAGTTTAGAAATTTTAGTATCTTTGTTTTATGCCTAAAACATACCCTAAAACAAAAGTAAAGGTTACTACAAAAAGTTACACTAAGTCTAAAACTAATAGGCGAGGTAAGGAAAAATCAAAGTCTGTGTTTACTCAAAAAAGTAAATCCTCAAATAAAAATACTAAAACTAAAAGTAGAACGGCATCTATTACTAAGAATAAAAGAGAAAAATTAATAGATGTTTTTACCCATAAAAATAAGAAGACCGGAAAAAGATACACTACCTATAAAGGTAAAGTTCATAGAGGAAAGAAAGCTAAAAAAGTATATAAGAGGGTAGTTAAAAAAATAAAACGTAAAACAAAAGGCATGCCAAAACTTAAGGCTAGGTAAATTTTTTATCTCTTATTTCTTTATTCATTTGTTTTATCATGTTCCTATATACCTTATCTGTATAGCATACATTACGCGCAAACATAGGATTACTTGTTTGACTCACAGGGATTTCTTCCCCACTTAGTTTTTTATAAATAGAGTTAATCATTTTCTTAGATTTATGTGATAAAGCGTATAATGTTTTAAACTTTTGGCTACGTTTGCGAAAAACCACTATCCATTTATCTCTTAGTAATTTATCAAACCTATTTACATTCCAACTAAGTAATTCATCGAACTCGTTAAATTTTTCTTTAGAAAAATATTTTTCTGAATACAAAAATAGAAGTATATCTAAATCTCCTTGAGATAATTTGTATTTAGATTTGATGAAGTATCGTATAACTCTCCAATACTTTAAATAGTCTGAAATCATATAATTAAATTTTACTTAACTTTGTATGAAACAAAAATACAAAAAAAGCAAAACTATGGCTAAGAAAAAGAAAGCAATGACTAGGTCAGAGCTAGAAAAAAAACATGCTCACTTAATAAAAGAGTATTTGTCAGGTCAAAAAACTAGATATAAAACTAGAAAGAGCACAGAAGAAGTTACCACTAAACTTCCTAAGAAAAGAAAAATAAAACAAAGAGTCACCAAACTTACAGACTATGAAGGTATGAGGTCCACTAAAAAACCTTCTAAGCTTACTAAATCAGGCAAGCTTAAAAAGTCTACCGTAAAAAGATTAACTGAAAAAGAAGCTAACCCAAGAAGTATGAAGCGTATTAAGTCTAAAGCTAAATACGATAGAAAAGGAAATCTTAAAAAAGTTGTAACTAGAAAAGGAACTAAGAGAGTAGTTACTAAATTTAAGAAGAAAGGAACTAAATACAAAGTGTCAAAAGTTCCTAAAACAAAAACAAAAACAGTAGTCCGAAGAGGGACAAAAAGAAAAGTTAAACGTTCATAAAAAATAAAAATTATGCCAACAAGAAAGCCAAAAGATAAGTTATCTAAATCAGATAAAAGAATGCTAAAAAGAATGGATAAGGATATTAAGACTTATGCTAAAATAGATTCCCTTAAAGGAAAAACTAAAAAAACAAGAAGAAAAAGAATTGTTAAAAAAGTTAGTCCTACAACAGGAAACAAAATAAAAATAAAGCTTAAAAGAGGAGGAGGAATAAAGAAAACTGTTACTAGAAAAGCAGGGACAGTAAGGAACATGAGATTAAAAAGAAGAGTTGTAAAAAAGAAAAGAGACACTAGAAGCTCTAAACTTAATGCTATGCGTAACGCAAGAGATAAAAGAAGAGCTAAAAAGAAATAGAGTTATGGCGGTAAAAAGATTATTAAAAAAAACAGCAAAGTTAATAAATAAGAAAAAACCTTTAACTAAGCGACAAGAAAAAAAAGTAGCTCGTAAATCATTGAAGATTGAAAAAAAACTCATAGGAAATAAAAAAGCCAAATCTCTAAAAAAGAAAGGGGGAACTTTCAGTCGAAGAACAACTAAAAAATTATTAAAAAAGGTTTTGGAAGGTAGAAATAAAGCTAGAAAACGCGTAGTTAAAAAAAAGATAACCATGGCCACAGATGCCACGAAGGGCGCTGTAAAAAAATCTACCGGCACACGAAAAATAAAATATAGAAAAGATGGTAGTGTTAGAAAAACAAAAACAAAAATAGGCGGAAAAGTTACTAAGACTAAATACGACAAAAAAGGTAAGATTAAGAAACAAGGAACTAGATATAAAAAATCAGCCCGTACAACACAAGGAACTACAACACGACGAAGTGCAACAGTAAGGGAAAATAAAAATAGAAGATAAAATGAAAACATCTGAGTACAGAAAAAAATATAAGAAAAACCAAATCTCCAAAGAGGAGTTTAAAAAAGCTAAGAAAAAAAATAGAAAAGCTAAAACAAAAAAAATTGTATCTAAAGTAAAGAAAACGGCTGATAAAGTTAAAAAGTCTAAACTTTATAAAACTGCTAAGAAAGTATCTGACGAAGTAAAAAGAGTAAAACAGACTAATGTTTACAAAGCCTATAAAGGATATAAGAACGTTAAACGAAAAGTAGTTGATGGGGATGTTAAAGGAGCTATTAATGAAGCTAAAAACATAAAGGCTTCTTTTAATAAACCCGGAGAAGGACCTTATTCGGCTAAAGCTATAGCAGAAAGAAAAGCAGCTAGAAAGAAAAATAAAAAGAAAAGAGCTTAGATAATAATTATTATCTTTGTAATAAATAAAACATTATGCCAACAGTAAAATATAAATGCGGAGATACAGGTAAAACTAAAACAAAAGTTTTTCCTTATAATGCTATAGGTAAAGCTCAGGCATCTGAGTTTGCTAAAACAATGGGAGGTAGTGTAAAAAACAACCCGGGATATGGAATGGAGAAATCTATGAAAAGCACCGGATATTAGTAATAATTTAAAAACCAAAACAAAATGAAGCAAGGTTATAACGCAAGACTAGATGAGTCTTTAGGAAACAAGCACAAAGGTGCTCACAAACAATCTTTTAAAGCTAGACGTGATGAATCAAAAGCTATGTCTAAAAAATTATATGGACACGCTTATGGTGGAGACCACGGAATGAAGTATGAAGGAGTGAAGAATAGAGTTTCAATGGGAATAAGAAAATAAGAGAGTGAAAACATCTGCAAGAAGAAAGGCGGTAAAAAGCAGAAAGTATAAATCTGCAACTAAAACTTTTAAAAACCCTTTAACAGGAAGGACAAGAACAATTACTAAATCCGGAAGAGGAGGAAGTAAAACTAAAAAAGTTACTATGTCCGGTGGTAAAAAAGGAAATAAAAGTAAAAGTAAATATGGTTACTTTAAAAAGACTAAAACCAAACCGGTAAAGTGCAGTATGTATAATAGAGACTGTTAAGATGGCAAAAGAAAAGTTAGATATAAATATTAAAGAAGCAAACCAAGGTAAGTTTACAGCTTGGGCTAAAAAAAACGGATTTAAAGATACTTGTAGTGCGGCTGCTTCAGTAATGAAAAATAAAAAGAAACATTCTACCCGTGTAGTTAAGATGGCAAACTTTGCTAAGAACTTTGCGTGTAGAAGAAAATAAAAAAGTTATGGGAAAAGGATTTATATGGTTAGGAAATAAAATCGCATCTTTATGGATTAAAGCTTTAAAGCTTTGGAATAAAGGTGTGTCATCATTAATAATATGTTCTGTTTGTGATGGAACATGTTGTAAAAAATGCAACAAATGAAAAGCAAAGGGTTAGGAGATACAATATATAAAATAACCAAGGCAACCGGGATAAAAAAAGTTGTTGACAAAGTAAGTAAAGCTACAGGAAAAGACTGTGGCTGCGGTCAACGAAGAGATACTTTGAATCGTGTGTTTCCTTATAATAGAAATAAATAATGTTACAACAAAATTTTTATCCGGGTAAAGCGATACAAGTGTGGAATAACAACGATGGGGGAACATCAAAACAAGATGATGCAGACATTCCAAACCCAAGTTATTTAGTAGAAGAGTTGTCAGGTACAACTACAGGTCTAGGAAATGCTGTTCTTGTAGACGCTACAGCTACTTTTCAAGATGATTTGGCTGCTAATAAATTTGCTATAGGTGACACAGTGTATCAACCTGATACCTATAAACATTCAAGAATTGTTTCTGTAGATAGTCAAACTCAACTAACAGTATTTAACGCAACTTTTTTCCCCGCGGTGTTTGCAGCAACAGCTTATCAAATATATAGGAAGTCTCCTTATGGTTGCATACTACTTATAGATAATTTAGTAGCAAAGGACCCTTTAGAAGTTACAGATTTGAATAATAATGTTCACGTACTTACTCAAGGAGAGGCCGCGATAAAAGTTTTACCATTTCAAGTTAGAAAATTAGTACATGGAAAAACTGATGGAAAGGGTACTATATTTGCTTTATTTCAATAAAATGTGGGTAACATCAACATCATGGGGTAAATATGTAATTAGATATATAGTAAAATAAAATATTATGGCTAAAAAAAATACATTTTTTTTCTCCCCCAATAAAAACACAAAGCATAAGAGACACGCTAAAAGTCAAACATCTTTTAACAAAGGTTCTCAAAATTATATAAAATCATATAGAGCACAAGGACGCAAATGAGGATATTAATATTATTAGTATTTTTGTCTAGTTGTACGCTTATGTGTCCTGACTGTGGAGAACAGAGGATATATAGTGAGCCGGAAGTAATATGGATTGAAAGATACCATATACCGCAACCGGTTTATGTTCATAAGAAAAAACACAACAAGATAAAACACAATAAGAAAAAATATCAACATAGAAAACGACCTTGATTATGAATAACTCCAAATATCTTTATAGCCTTTTAATATTATTATTAGTTGGATTATTTACTTGTAACGCTCAGTTTTTTAAGTATGCTACTTTTTATACTTCAATGAGCATGAATACAAGTATGATAGAAGACCAAGATTATATTGCTGTAAACAAAGGTTATGAGGAGACAACTCAAATTAATCCTTACGATTATAATTTTACTTTAGGAATCCGAAAAATAGCTAGATATGATTATGAACAAAAAATTAAAACATGGTACTACGGTGATGAGCAAAGTGTGGGCGATAATACTACTATCGGCAATAATAGTGGGTGGGAGTATTTATTTAATTATTCTTTTATACGTCACCGTTCTGAAACATTTACTAATCAAGATTTTTGGATTAGATATTTAGGTAACAATCTTGTTACAAAAGCACAACTAAAAAATGATGAAAGAAGAGATTTAAACTTTTATTCTCTTGATGCTCGCTATAGAATCAATAAAGGTAGATTTGATTTTACTTTCGGAGCATGTGCAAGAACGCACCCTGTATACGGAATAGTTCCTATTGAAGACTTTTGGGTAAGTGGTGAAAGTACTTTTCAAGAGTTAGCTGAAGACTTTGGTTACTCTACACAATTTGTTCAAGGAAATTGGCATTGGTATCAAGACGGAGAAGTAATTGCTACAAGCAATGATGAGTTTTTTAAACACTACTTTGGTAATGCTATTGCAAGTTATAATCAAAGAGAGTTAGATGCTTTAGGAATGGTAACAGATTTGTCTTTAGTTCTAGGAGCAGCATATTATAAATACAGTAAAGATTTTTGGTTACATGGATGGTTAAACCTTCTTCCTTATCATTATGGAGTTAACAAATATAGTTATGATTATAATGATAACCCGCTTGATTATGATGGTGGTATAGTAGCGGGATGGAAGATAACAAAAAGTTTAGGTATATTTGTAGAAGGGAATTACATGTCATATTGGGAAAAACCTATATATGAGTTTAAATTTGGGTTTAACTATTTAATATTTTAATTATGAAAAAGTTTTTATTAATATTTTTATTATGTGCTTATGGAATTAGTCAAACAAATTGTGAATTATGTGCTGAGCAAGAAGGGTTTTATTGTGGTGATGATGAGTCTAATTGGACTCAATATTCTCCTAACGGTTGTGTACCTAATGGTCCTGATTTATTTTATCTAAATGATGGATGGAGCGACTGTCAAGACGGAAGCGATGAGGCTAATGCTGTTCCTACAACTTTAGCGGATTGTGATATTTATAATATGGGAGATACCATATTTGTTACAGACACTTTGTATATAAATATTATAGATACTTTTTATGTTAACATTATAGACACATTAACAGTAACCGAATATTTAGATTGTGATACAGGGTTACCATGTGGTAATGTAGGTATATTAGAGATATTAAATAAATCTAAAAATGAAAAAAAGCTATACAATATTGAAGGAAAAGAAATATATAGACGTAAAGGATTGTATATAGAAAACGGAAAATTAATGTATAAAATGAATTAATATGGCAACCGAAGTCTCAGAAAACAGCAAGTTTACCCTATCGTTAAAAAGTTTAATTAGTATAATTATAGTAGCGAGTAGTTTTATTGGTATGTATTATTCATTATCTATGGATATTCAACGAGCTATGGAGCTTCCAAAATCTGAAATTAGCAGAAGTGAACTAGATTTGAAACTAGAATTAATTTCAAAAACGGTTATGAGTAATGCTGATAAGTTAAACAAAATGGAAGAAACTGTAGACAAAATAGAAGAAAGAGTTTACGAATTAAAATGAGAATTTTAAAATATATATTACTACTGTTGGCAGGGCAGTTCGCTGTAAGCCAAAATGTAATAACTACCGAAAGTGATTTAAAAAAAGAAATCAATACTAATGGGGTTATCGTAGTAGAGTTTTGGGCTGAATGGAACAAGCATAATGAATGTAAGTTTTTAAAAGACCTTGAACAGTGCAATATAGTTAAGGCTGATATTGTAGCTAGTAAAGCACTTGCCGATAATTATGATGTAGATGTTTTGCCAACGTTAGTAATATTTCACAACAACGAAGAGGTAACAAGATTTAAAGGAGACCTTTTATTTAGATTAAATGTTAAAAAGAAAGAGGTTCAAGAAAAAGTAGATAGTATAATTATAAGCAAATTTCAATAATGAATTTATCAAAAGACATAATAGAAAAAACAGTAAAGAGTAAAGGTTTTGCGTGGTTTGAAACGGGAGACTATAATCTTAATATAGTAGGAATAAGAAACTCTGAAACAGGAACAGAAGTAACTAATAAGTTTGATGATAAGATAACTTTATCGTTTATGTGTGGTGGTCATTGGGAGTTTTATGTATACGATTGTACTACTGACCCCGGAAGATATTGGGAGCAGAATATAATGAGAAAGGAAGGGGTAGCCGTATTGAAGGAAGGTCAGTTTCGCGGTTCTCATAAAATAAGATTACACCAAGGTAGATACGAAGCGCTAGGACAATGTCGTCCCGTTACCGTATACCGTGATGCTAATAAAGATGGTAAGTTTGATTTAAGTGATGA
>CXWF01003124.1_pt1 | contig 12614 bp, 8 predicted proteins | sample 468421 | NCBI WGS metagenome assembly CXWF01 (sample SAMEA2620812, study PRJEB7988) | marine metagenome | biome: marine biome (ENVO:00000447); feature: surface water layer (ENVO:00002042); material: "saline water (ENVO:00002010), including plankton (ENVO:xxxxxxxx)" | depth 5 m
GCGACCACAAGGCCCGAAAGCAGGTCGCCCCGCATGTTCGAAAACCAGTTCATTTTCAAGGCATGAAGCATAGTGAGGATCCAGTTCGTAAGCTGTACAGCAACCGATGACGGGCACCGGTCAAAGAAATGAAGATTCTGGCTACAGCCGGGCAAGGGCTACGTGAAAGTCAGCCGTACCATGGGTTACGCGAGCGGGCCGCCGGGCGACTATGGCGTCCACAGTAATTGGAGCTTGGCCTTCAAGGTTTTCGCGTAAACAGGAAAAGAGCCGGCACAACCAGAGCCTGGGCATCAGGTGGCGGATGGTCCTGCAGGGATAGCCAACGCGCTTTCTTGGTAGTAAAAGCACGAACAGAACCGGGGCAGAGCGCTAGGGTGGAGTGATCATCAAGAACAACGCTTGCGAGGTCATAGGTATCAGGCTGGTCAGTTTTTCAGGGGGGCGAATACTAGCACATGCGTGTCGAGCACGACATACCGCAGCCTTTTTCTCGAAGGTCATGCAAGCCATCGAGTACCACGCGGGTTTAGCGCCGGCGCAGCAGCCTCCTCACCCAGGCCCAGCGATTGATCAGCAGCGCCATGAAGATCAGCCCGCAACCCGCCAGCTGCAGTGCCCCCATGCTTTCGCCCAACCACCAGCTGGCCAGTAACGCTGTCCAGATAGGCTCCAGCATCATGATGATGGCCGCGTGGCTGGCGGAGGCCAGGCCCTGGGCGTAGGTCTGGATAAAGAACCGCATGCAGGTACCAATCAGTGCGCTGGCCAGCAGCCAGCCCCAAATCGACGTGGCGACCTCGCTCGGCCAATTCTCGAACAGCATTGATGCCGGCAGGAGGAGTACGCCGACCATGAAGAGCTGCAGGGAGGTAAGCGCCATCGCGGGGATGCCCCGCACCAGGCGGGTGTTGAGGTTGAAGCAAAGCGCGAAGAAGACCGCCGCGATAAGAAAATAGAGCTGGCCCGGTTCCAGGCTCAGACCCCTGTTAAGCGACAGGCAGGCGAGGCCGCCGACCGCGACGGGCAGAGATACCCAGGTACTGACAGGCGGGCGCTCGCCGAAAAGCGCCCGGGCCGCGACGGGCACAAGCACGATGCCCATGCTCGTAATAAAGGCGCCCTCGCCCACGTGGCTGGCGTTGAACAGTCCCAGGATCCAGAACGCCATGGCCAGGGCGAACAAGGCACCCAGGCCCAGCGCCTGCTTCAACTGAGCCGGCGCCACATGCCGCAGGCTATGCCAGCCCGCGATTCCCAGCACAATGGCCGCAAGGAAAAAGCGCAGCCCCATGAACAGCAGTGGCGGTAGTCCGGCCAGCGCTTCCTTGGAAAAGATCCAGCCGGTGGCGGCCAGGAGCGTTACCAGCAGGAGGAGAATATCGGCTTTGGCATGCGACTCGGAGGACGGCCGTTCGGCTAGCATGGAGAGGGCTCTCTGTGTGTCACTTGACCGCCAGTCTAACGTCTTTTTGACCTCGAGTTCCTGCTGCCCTTTAAGCTGGCTGATTAACCCCAACCTACAGGTGTTTCGGGACACTAATGACCAAATATTTGCCGCAGGAGGCCCACCCCCATGCTTAAAGATGTGCGACTGTCCGTGCTGGATCTGGCGCCGATCCGGGATGAGGGAACCATCGCCGAGAGCTTCGAAAACTCCGTGGCTCTGGCCAGGCGGGCAGAAGAACTGGGCTACCATCGCTTCTGGCTGGCGGAACACCACAACATTGACGGTATCGCCAGCGCTGCAACCGCCGTGCTAATCGGCCATATTGCCGGGCGGACCAGCACGCTGCGCGTCGGCAGCGGTGGTGTCATGCTGCCCAATCATGCGCCTCTGGTAGTCGCCGAGCAGTTCGGCACCCTGGCGACGCTTTACCCCGATCGCATCGACCTGGGGCTGGGCCGTGCGCCCGGGACCGACGGCATGACCCTGCGCGCGCTCGGGCGCGACCCCCAGGCCGCCGAGCACTTTCCGCAAATGGTACAGGAACTTGCCGGTTACCTGGGGGATGCACGGCCGGGTCAGCGGGTCAAAGCCGTACCGGGCCAGGGCACGCATGTTCCGTTATGGCTTCTGGGTTCAAGCGGATTCAGCGCGCAGCTGGCGGCCAAGCTGGGCTTACCCTTTGCGTTCGCCAGTCATTTTGCGCCGGGGTATATCCACGAGGCGATCCGTCTGTACCGGGACAATTTCCAGCCATCCAGCATTCTCGATAAGCCCTATCTGATGCTGGGCATTCCTGTTATTGCAGCAGAAACTGATGAACAAGCAGAGTTTCTTTCCACCACGCACCAGCAGAAATTCCTCAACCTCATTCGCGGTAAATCCACCCGCGCGTTGCCGCCGGTGAAAGAGCTGGACTGGCACCCCCACGAGCGGGGTCAGGTCATGCAGATGTTGTCTGCCTCGGTGGTCGGTAGCCGCGAAACCGTAAAGCGGCAGCTGGCCAGCTTTATCGAAGGGACCGGGGCGGACGAACTGATGATCAACTCGGACTTCTATAACCTGGACGACCGCCTTCGTTCATACGAAATTGTAATGGATGCCGCGCAGGGCTAGCGCTGTCGTGATTTGCCGGTGGTTTCGCGACTTACTTCCGGCAAACCAGACAATTCAGACTGCGAAACTGTCGTAACCCGCACTGCCAGCTGGCCTTTTTTGCGCTAAGAGCGCCTCGCTGGCACCGTCAAGGCATCAGCTCTCCCGGACATTATGGTACGCTGGTGACGTTTTGACATTTCCGGACTTCAAGCCGGTGCCCCAACCAAACGTGGTCAAGCGGAGGGATCCCCATGAATGAACTGATTATTCTGGTGCTGGCGATTGCCGGTCTGTTATTTGTAATGCGACGCGAGTCCGGCGCCAAGGCGACTGTCGCCCTGCTGGTGGTCGTGTCGATAGTTGGCTTCATCTCTGATGCTGAAGTCATGGGTGTCCTCTTGCTTATCGGCGCGGCTGTGACAGCGCTCGCGGGCATACCCGGTCTGCGTAAGGCCTGGCTCACCCCCCGCATTTTCGCCTTTTTCAAGAAGGCGGCCCCCAAGGTCTCCGCGACCGAACGTACCGCGCTTGAGGCCGGCACCGTGGGTTGGGACGGCGAACTGTTCACCGGGCGCCCGCAATGGAAATCCCTCCTCGCCAGCCCTCTGGGCGAACTGCCGCCCGAAGAACAGGCCTTTATCGACAACCAGTGCTCCGTCGCCGCCAGCATGTGCAATGCCTGGGATATCGCGGTCGAGCGCGCGGATCTGCCGCCTGAACTCTGGGATTATCTGAAGAAAGAGCGCTTTTTCGGGATGATCATCCCCAAGGAATACGGCGGCCTGGGCCTGTCCACCCGGGCTCAATCCCTGGTACTGCAGAAGCTCTCGGTCAACGAGACCCTCATGACCACCGTGGGCGTGCCCAACTCCCTCGGCCCGGGTGAACTGCTGCTGAAGTACGGCACCCAGGAACAGAAAGACCACTATCTGCCGCGTCTGGCTGATGGCCGGGACATCCCCTGTTTCGGCCTGACCGGTCCCCGCGCTGGTTCTGATGCCACCTCACTGCCGGATACCGGTATCGTCTGCAAGGGCGAGTTTGAAGGCAAGGAAGTCCTGGGCCTGCGGCTCAATTTCGAGAAGCGCTGGATTACGCTGGCGCCGATCGCCACCGTGGTTGGCCTTGCGTTTCGCATGTTTGACCCCGACGGCCTGCTGGGGGAAGAGAAAGACCTGGGTATCACCTGCGCACTGGTTCCGCGCAATACCAAAGGCATGGAAATCGGCCGCCGTCACTGGCCGATCGGTAGCCCCTTCCTGAACGGTCCGATTGTCGGGAAGGACGTCTTCATCCCGCTGGACTGGATCATCGGCGGGCCAAAAATGGCCGGCGAAGGCTGGCGTATGCTGGTCGAGTGTCTGTCGGTGGGCCGCAGTGTCACGCTGCCGTCCGGCGCCAGCGGTTCTGGTCGCTATATGCTCGGCATGGCCGGCGGCTTCACGCGCATCCGTCGTCAGTTCAACGTGCCGGTTGCAGAAATGGAAGGGGTTCAGGAGCCGCTGGCCCGCATTGCCGCTAAGGCTTATATCGCCCAGGCCTCGGTGATCCAGACCGCCAACATGATCGACAACGGCGAAAAGCCAGCCGTACCCTCAGCGATTCTCAAGAGCCAGCTCACCGAATTCCAGCGCGATATGGCTATGGATGCGATGGATGTTCACGGGGGTCGTACGGTAACTTTGGGCCCCCGCAATTACCTGGGTATTGGCTTCTCCGCCACCGCGGTGTCTATCACCGTTGAGGGCGCCAATATCCTCACGCGTAACCTGATGATCTTCGGCCAGGGCGCCATTCGTTGTCATCCCTATGTGCTGGAGGAACTGGCAGCGAAGGACGACAACGACATTGAGGCGTTCGACCGGGCGTTTTTTGCCCACGCCCGGCTGATCTTCGGCAATTTTGCCCGCGCCTTCACACAGGCCTTTGGCATTGGCGCCGGTAACCTTCCCTTTGATCACATTGCGGCGCCCTACGCCAAGGCCGTGACGCGCTTCAGCGCGGCGTTTGGTCTCTGTGCGGACGCGGCCATGGCCAGCGTAGGTTCTGATCTGAAGAAGCGGGAGCTGCTGTCTGCCCGTCTGGGTGATGTACTGTCCAACCTCTATATGGGGTCGATGGTGCTCAAGCAGTGGCAGGAAAGCCGCGCGGCAATGGGTGAAACAGCGCTGTTCCAGTACAGTATGACCCTGCTGCTTAACAGGGCAGAAGAAGCCCTTCAGGAGTTCCTCGCCAACCTGCCCAATCGCCCGCTGGCCTGGGCCCTGCGTCTGTCCGTCATGCCTACGGGGCGTCACTGGAAGCGCCCGGCAGATGTGCTCACGCACGAAATCGCCCGCGCCATCAGTACCGACACCCCCTTGCGCACCAAGCTGACCGAAAACACCTGGAATACCGCCGAGCCGGGCCAGAAGAACAACCCTCTGGCACGCTACAATGCCCTGCTCAAGGATTATCCCCGGGCCGAGAAGCTCTATCACACGGTCAACAAGGCTTACGCCAAGGGGCAACTCCCAGCTGATGCCCTGCACCCGGAAAAGCGCGTTATCGCCGCGCGGGAAGCGGACATCATCAACGCCGACGATGCCGACTTCATGGCGACATTCGAGGCCGAAGTGCTGGATATGCTGACGGTTGATGACTTTCCGTTCGATGGCATCGCCTACGACAAAGACAAGGTCAACTGGCACGGTACACAGGAGAAAGAGACCGGTAACAAGCCCACGGCCCAGAAGAGCGACGGCAAAAGCGGCAAGACCGCGAAGGCCTGATAAACCGACCCTGACTGCCTTACTCGTGCCCGGCAGCTGTGACGCGGGGTAGAGTGAGACAGATCAGGGGCTGAAGCAGGATAAAGTAATCCGGGGCTATTCGCGTAGCTCCGGATTTTTTTATTCCGCCGGGCTGGCTGAGCTTGGAAGCCGGGCCTCTATGCTTTCCGCCGCCAGTCGGACATCGGCGCCATAGTACAAGGATGAGAACCCGATCAGATCCCGGTCCAGGTTGTGAAACAGCATGCCAAACGCGATGTCGCCCGCACTGAAGCGTTCATGCTCGGCGGCGAAGTAGCGAGCGGCGGCGCCCTGGTCGCTTGTGTCATCCAGCAGGCGCAGCACCCGGGCTGTGCCGCCGTGATAGGCCTGGGTAAGCAGCAGGCGAAACAGCGTCTCTTGTTTCAAGGGCACCAGATGACCAAACCGCTGCTCGAAGGCCGGCCTGAGGTTGCGGTAATTTTTCTCGGTCAGCCGCAAGGCGCAATCCATCTGGGCCAGCCGGTGCCAGTGGAGTTCGGCAGGTATCTGGCAGTCGTCCAGTACGGATGGCGAAAGCTGGAGTATGCCCCGCGCGTTGGCCGTTGAGTGCGCTCGCGCCTGGCCGCCGCTCTCGATCAGTAGCTGCCCGGCGATGTCCTCCAGAATCGCGGCTGGCAAGTCGAGTCGCCCTTCATCGGTTCGCTGTTGGTAAACGGCCTGAAGCGCGCTGTGGAGCGACAGCGGTTGTTCTCTGGTGCCGATCTTCAAGGTGTCCCAACTTCCCCAGATCCGGCCTTCTTCGGCTTCGCCGAAATACCGCTCCAGAGCAGCCTCCATGTCAACGTGGGGTTGAGTGCAGGCCAGGGCGAACGGGTAACCGCGGACATTTTCGCCACCGGGGACCCAGGTTTCCACGTGGCCGGTCCGGGCCATTTCGGCGCGTGCACTGTTCAGTTTGCGTTGAGTGTCGCGGCGGAACTCCTGGTCGCTGACGTAGGCTATGAAGCGGCCGCGCCGATCAAACAGGAGATGGCGCTCCTGCTGGGTGCAATAGCCCGAGCTGAACAGAACCCATCGGCGAACGGAGAGCATGTTGGCGAACACGCCCTGGCTCGACCAGTAGGGTGCTTCCCGAATAACAGCTTGCCAGTTCTCGCTATGTTCCGGAACAGGAGCTTCGTCGGCGTGCAGGCCGGCGAAGCCAAGGCTTATCAGGAAAAAACCGCAGACTTTCTTTAAGGTGTCCGTAGCCATCTGCCTGGTTGCGTCCCTAACGTAGAGATATAAGCCATCTGTGCGAATACCGGTAGCGCCCCCTGCAGGGTTGGCCAGTAGGGCACCTGGACAGCAGCGCCGGGGCAGAGAATAGAATTCTGTTTGCAGAAACTACCAATTGCCATTATTCTCCATGCTCGCCCATGGCTCTTTAGGGGCGAGTGCGTCACCCGCTTGAAGCAGTTCAATGGAGATTCCGTCCGGGGATCGGACAAAGGCCATATGGCCATCCCGAGGCGGTCTATTGATGGTAACCCCGCCTTCCTGAAGCCTCTGGCAGGCTTCGTAGATGTTGTCCACGCGATAGGCCAGATGTCCGAAGTTGCGACCTCCCGAATAGGTTTCCGGGTCCCAGTTGTGGGTAAGCTCGACCATAGGCGCTTTTTCTTCACGGGCGCGCTGCAGATCATCCGGCGCTGCGAGAAAGACCAGTGTAAAGCGGCCTTTCTCGCTGTCCTTTCGGCTCACTTCGCGCAAGCCCAGCAGCTCGCAGTAGAAATGGAGTGAAGCATCGAGGTCAGCGACCCGTACCATGGTGTGGAGATAGTGCATGAGTGCTCCTAAAGGCCGTGTCATGTCCAGTTCACAGACATATTTTTGTCTTTGTGTATACTAATCGATCAAATTTGACTTGCCCGAGTTGTGTTTAATGACCCTCGCTAATGCAGTGGATAATACCGGTTCAAACGGCGGCGAGCGATGAACAGTCCGCGTCCCATGGACAGAGCCACCGCCGATATGACTTACCGTAGGGTGATCTTCAGCGTCATGCTGCTGATTACCTTCATAGGCGCCTCTCTGTTCAGCGCACTGAATTTCTACCAGGGTGTCGTGGCGCTGGCGCTGATTGAGCTAGGCATGGCGGCTTTTTCGCTGGCGCTGCTCTGCCTGATACGCAACACGCGGGACCTGGCGTCCTGGAGCCTTACCTACATCTCTGCGATCTTTGGTGGCTTCCTGCTCATTTTTGCTCATCCTGATGCCACGCCGTCCGTGTTCATCTGGGTGCTCCTGATCCCGCTGGTAACCCATCTGCTCGTCGGCCGTTTCATGGGCCTGGCCTTCTCTCTGATCGCGATCTTTCTCGCCGGTGGCGTCTATATCTGGCGCTTTCAGGGCAACCCGTCCCTGGTGAATCCGCTAGAGTTGGCGAACATGGCCATTTGCGTGCTGACCGTGCTGATATTCTCCCACGTCTACGAAGTCTCTCGCGAACGTTCTGAGGCGCGTCTGCGCAAACTGGCCACCACCGACGGCCTGACGGGGCTGGCCAACCGCATGCGCTTCACCGATGTGTTTGGCTGGGAGCAGCGAAAGGCTCAACGCGAGAAGTACCCTCTGTGCCTCGTATTGATAGACCTCGACCACTTCAAGTCGATCAATGATTCCTACGGTCACGAAGCCGGCGACCAGGTGTTGCAGCACGTAGCCACTTTGCTGGCCGAACGCCTGCGCGCGACCGATCTTATCTGTAGGATCGGTGGCGAAGAGTTTGGCATCATGGTGCCCAACTGTACGTTGGGACAGGTCGAATTTGTCGTGCATGAACTCCAGCGCGTTCTGGCTGAGACGCCCTGCCGTGTGCTCGACCAGGACCTTCAGATTACTTTCAGCGCAGGTATCGCCCAGCTTGGCCGGGACGGAGATGACTTACGGGCGCTGTTCAGTGTCGCCGATCGCCGGATGTACCAGAGCAAAGCGGACGGACGAAACCGCGTGACCAGTGTTGATCGTCCGGGCTTCACCATGGGGTCTGCGGATCCGGCACCCGGCGGGCGGGCCCCGGCCGGCGATTAGTCAGGGCTGCCCTTGGGTACCGGTTCGTTCGGCTGGGGCGCTGGCCCTGGTGACGGGGGTTGGTTTACCTGTCCCTTGATCGTCTTGAAGACGTCCATGATATCCAGCGGCAGCGGGAACACGATGGTGGAGGAGTTTTTCGCGCTCATGTCGGCCATTGTCTGCAGGTAGCGCAACTGTAACGCGGCCGAGTTTCGGCCCATCACGTCCGCGGCCTGCACCAGTTTTTCCGAAGCCTGCAGTTCCCCTTCCGCATGAATGACTTTGGCGCGCCGCTCCCGTTCTGCCTCAGCCTGGCGGGCGATAGCGCGGATCATGGACTCGTTCAGGTCAACATGCTTGATTTCGACGTTAGCGACTTTAACGCCCCAGGGCTCGGTCTGGGAGTCGATAATTTCCTGGATGTCATTGTTGAGTTTATCCCGCTCCGACAACATCTCGTCCAGATCGTGCTTCCCCAGCACCGAACGTAACGTGGTCTGGGCCAGTTGGCTGGTGGCGGCACCGAAATCCTCAACCTGGATAATGGCCTTCTCCGGATCCACCACGCGGTAGTAAAGCACGGCATTGACTTTAACCGTGACGTTGTCACGAGAGATAACGTCCTGGCTCGGCACATCAAGGGTTATCACCCGGAGATCGACCCGGGTCAGTTGCTGAATGCCGGGTACGATGAAGATCAGGCCTGGGCCGCGTACGCCCTGGAAACGACCCAGAAAAAACACGACGCCGCGCTGGTACTCCGGCAGGATCCGAACCGACCAGCCTATAAGCAGCAGCAGTAAGACGAGCGGCGTAATGTACGGAAAAAAGGTACCCATCTGGCTCTCCTTGTCGTTTGACCGGTTAGATGCGAATCAAGCATTGGTGTGCAGCGGGTTTATTCTCTGGTTGGCTCCACCCGCACTTCAAGGTCTCTGATAGCGATGACCCGTACCTGAGTGCCTTCAGAAATCGCTGAGCCGCTGGTTGCCCGCCACGTCTCGCCATGCAGGAAGACCTTGCCCCGATAATCAGATTCACCGGGATGCTGCTGAAAGTCCACCGTTACCTTTGCCAGGGCGCCCAGCATCTGGCTTCGCCCTGTTGTGGCTGGCCGCCTGCGCAGCCCCATGAGGCGGGTGACTGTCCAAAGCATGAAGCCAGCGGCAATGGCCGCCGTGCCACCGATAATCGGCCAAGATATTGCCTGGTTGGTGCCGTCCATGAGAATGATGGAGCCTACGACAAAGGCGACAATCCCGCCCAGGCCCAACGCACCGAAACTTGGAACCAAGGTTTCGCCGACGATAAACGCCAGCCCCAGTATGATCAGCGCGAGTCCTGCATAATTTACGGTCAGTACCTGAAACGCGAACAGGGCTAGCACGAGGCAGATGGCGCCTATCACGCCGGGCACCATAGCGCCCGGGCTCGCAAGTTCGAAGATCAGCCCGTAGAAGCCGATGATCATCAGGAAATAGGCGACGTTAGGGTCGGTTATGACCGAAAGCAGGTCGGTTCGCCAGTCGGGGTCGAACCGGTGGATCGCCAGGGCCGAGGTTTCAAGCGTACGCTCGCCGTCGGCCATCTGCACTGTGCGACCGTCCAGTGCCAGCAGTAGGGCGTCCAGATCGGCGGCAACCAGATCAACCACATTCCGGCTTTCCGCCTCGTTTGCTGAAAGATTCACTGCCTCGCGCACAGCCTGCTCTGCCCAGTCCGCGTTGCGATCATGACGCTCGGCGAGGCTTCGGATATAGGCTACTGCGTCCTCGAGCACCTTCCGTTCCATGGCGTTGCCACCGCGTCGCTTGCCGGCGCTTTCTCCTGCACTCTCTTCGGCATTCTCTCCGGCACTCTCTCCGGCACTCTCTCCGGCACTCTCTCCGGCATTCTCACCCGTGCTCTCACTGTTACTCTCACTGTTATTCTCCCGGCTACCCTGGCCGGTAGCCGGGCCGTTGTCGGTTTCACCTTCGTCGGTATCTCCACTACCGCCGGGAAAACCGCCCATTTGCACCGGGGTTGCTGAGCCCAGGTGAGTTGCCGGCGCCATTGCTGCAACGTGGCTGCCGTACAGCAGGTAGGTGCCGGCGCTGGCTGCCCGGGCGCCGGCAGGCGCTACCCAGGTTACGACGGGCACAGGAGAGGCCAGAATCGCTTTGATCATGCTGCGCATGCTTGAAGCCAGGCCGCCCGGCGTATCCAACTGGATGACGACCAGGCTGGCGTCTTCGGCTGCCGCCTGGCCGAGCCCGCGCTCGAGGTAGTCGGGTGTCGCCGGGCCAATACTGCCGTCGATCGTCAGCAACAGCGCCTTGGAAGAGCCATCCTCGCTGCTGGCCGGGGCAAAAAGAAGCAGGCCGGCCAGCACGCAGCCTAGCCAGATCCATACCCGTCTTGAACCGGGGCGCCCCTGGCAGAGTTCAGTCATGTCCACTGCGGCTCCCGTCCGAGGAAAAGTCGATCAGTTCACTATACCTTTACTTCACCATACTATGCCTTTGCGCGCCGGGCGAGGCCGCGAACGAGCGGTCAATCGGCTGCGGTTAAGGGAGCCTCTGATTAACTCTTGGATCGCCACTGGCTTTCAAAGCTACCCACAATCAAGGCGTGACTTTGCAGTAAGGCTGGTTGCCTTTCAAAAAGTCGAACGCAGAGGCGACCCACGAGTTAATCAGAGGCTCCTAAGGTTAAGGCAGTGCCAGCGCTGGACAAGGGCCACCGCAAATGTCCAAGATGAGCCATGGTCCTTCCCACGCGGTGACCCGACGTAGGTGTTACGCTCCGAACCCAGTTAAAGAGGAACCGGCATGATTGAATCCCCCCTGCTCCAACATCTCAGTGGCTATATCGGCGGCCAGTGGACCCCTGCCGAGACCGGCAAGACCTTCGATATTCACAATCCATCGACGGGGGAGAAGCTGGCGTCTGTGCCGTCCCTCGGTGCTGACGAGGTCAATCAGGCCGTGGCTGCGGGCAAAGAGGCGTTGCAGTTAACCCGGCCCTACACGATGGAACAGCGTCGACACTGGCTTGAGGGGATCCGCGACGTGCTCATGGCTGAGAAAAAAGAAGTCGGCCGCATTCTCAGCCTGGAACATGGCAAGCCTTGGAAGGAAGCGCAGGCCGAAGTTGAATACGCCGCGGGGTTCTTCGACCACTGCGCCAAGAATCTGGACCAGCTGGAGCCCCATACCCTCGATGAACGTCCCAAGGACTGTACCTGGACCGTCTATCACCGCCCGATTGGCGTGGTAGGGCTGATCACGCCCTGGAACTTCCCCATCGGCATGATCGCCAAGAAACTCTCCGCGGCCCTGGCGGCGGGCTGCCCCTGCGTGATCAAGCCGGCCAGCGCCACGCCGCTGACTATGATTGCGCTGTTTTCGCTGATTCATGAGCGCCTGGATCTGCCCAAAGGCATGGTCAATCTGGTCATGGGTAGCGCCGGGGTCATCGGCGACACGCTCTGTGCGCATCCCGATGTGCCCATGCTGAGTTTTACTGGCTCGACCGAAATCGGCCAGAAGCTGATCGAGAAAACCATACCCCAGGTGAAGAAGCTGGGTCTGGAACTGGGCGGTAATGCGCCCTTTATCGTCTTCGCGGACGCCGATCTGGATGCCGCCGCCGATAACCTGATCGCCAACAAGTTCCGGGGTAGTGGACAAACCTGTGTCTGTGCCAACCGCATCCTGGTGCAAAAAGACGTCGCCGATGCTTTCGCCGAGAAAGTGGTCAGTCGCGTTGAGAAGCTGCGGGTAGGGGATGGCATGGATGAGAACGTCGATATCGGGCCGCTAATCAACGCGGACGGTTTCGACAAGGTGCGCAGCCACGTCAAAGACGCGCTTGAAAAAGGCGCACGCCAGTTGGCCGGTACCCATCCGGATGAGTTGGATTCCAGCCGTAACCTGTTCTATCCGCCCACCGTCGTCACCGATGTGCGGGACGATATGGAATGCTGGCAGAAGGAAACCTTCGGGCCGCTGGTGCCCATGGCGTTGTTTGAGACAGAGGACGACGCAGTCCGCGCCGGCAACAATACCGAATACGGCCTCGCCGCGTATGTGTTCACCGCTGATGATGCGCTGGCGCAGCGCGTGATAGGCGCCCTGCGCTTCGGTCATGTTGGCTGGAACACCGGCACGGGACCGGCACCCCAGGCGCCGTTTGGGGGCATGAAAGCGTCGGGTATTGGTCGCGAAGGCGGCGCGGAAGGGTTAATGGAATTTGTTGAAGCCCAGGCAGTCCCGAGA
>CXWF01033134.1_pt1 | contig 12500 bp, 12 predicted proteins | sample 468421 | NCBI WGS metagenome assembly CXWF01 (sample SAMEA2620812, study PRJEB7988) | marine metagenome | biome: marine biome (ENVO:00000447); feature: surface water layer (ENVO:00002042); material: "saline water (ENVO:00002010), including plankton (ENVO:xxxxxxxx)" | depth 5 m
GCTCGAACAGGGGCTCGACCTGTCGCGGCTCGCCGAGGCGGGCTATCCCCAGCCTTTCCACGTGCGCGACATCGAGACGTTGAAAACCCTGCCTGACGCCACGCCGGCCCCGCAGGGGGCCACCGCCAGCCGCCGCCTCGTGGCCGAAACCGCAACGGACGGCTTGCCCGGCTTCATGGCCTGGGCCGCCGAAGCGCACGGGCTGACCGACGCCGACGCGATCCTCGCCGGGTTGGCCGCAGCCTCGCTCGCCGACCCCGGGCCGGTGGCGGTGGAACGTCACGGACAGAGCCGCACCTATGCCGGCCCCGCCGCCCGCGCCCTGTCGCAGGTGGCCGAGAGCGACGCGGCCCCCGCGCTCACCCTGCGCGACCTGCGCGGCTCGCCCCTGCGCACCGTCGAGATGGGGGGTGAGGACACGCCCGTCGTCACCCTCACCGGCGGCTCTGCCGGGCTCACGATCACGCTGGAATGCAGCCCGTCGCAAATGGACGCGCAGACCGCGATCCGACTTCTCACCGAGTTCGCAGGCCGGGTGGAGCAGCCGCTCCGCCACCTGCTCTGACCCACCGGAGGCCCGCATGGACTGCACCGATCTCTACATCAACGGCGAATGGCGCCCCGGCGCCGACCGTTTCGACGTCATCAACCCGGCAACGGAAGAGGTGCTGGCCTCCGTCGCCTCCGCCGACATTCCCGATGCCGACGCGGCGCTCGATGCTGCCGAGACCGCGATGGCCGACTGGGCCGCGCGCGCACCGCGCGAGCGCTCCGAAGTCCTGCGCCGCGCGTGGGAGCTCATGACCGCCCGTCTCGACCACTTCGCCACCCTCATCACGCTGGAAAACGGCAAGGCGGGCGTGGATGCGCGGGGCGAAGCCACCTATGCCGCCGAGTTCTTCCGCTGGTTCGCCGAGGAAGCGGTGCGCGCGGACGGGATGATCACCCACGCCCCCGCCTCGGGCGCGCGGATCATGGTGCAGCACAAGCCCGCGGGCCTCGCCGTGCTGGTGACACCGTGGAACTACCCGGCGGCGATGGGCACGCGCAAGATCGCCCCGGCGCTCGCCGCGGGCTGCGGCGTGATCATCAAACCCGCCTCGGAAACCCCGCTGACCATGCTCGCCCTCATGCCGCTGCTCGAAGAGGCGGGCGTGCCCAAGGGGCTGGTCAACGTCCTCCCGTCGCGCCGCACCGGGGCGCTGGTCGATCACATGCTGCACGACCCGCGCGTGCGGGTGGTGAGCTTCACCGGCTCCACCGGCGTCGGGCGCACCCTTCTGAAAAGTGCCGCCGACCAGATCCTGAAACCGGCGATGGAGCTGGGCGGCAACGCCCCCGTCCTCGTGTTCGAAGATGCCGACATGGACACGGCGATCGAAGGCACCATGCTCGCCAAGATGCGCAATCTGGGCGAGGCCTGCACGGCCGCCAACCGCATCTACGTCCACGAAGACATAGCCGAGGCGTTCACCCGCCGTCTGACCGAGCGCATGGCCGCGCTCAAGGTGGGCGACGGCACCGATCCAAGCGTGGACGTCGGCCCCCTCGTCAACGCCTCGACCCGCGACAAGGTGGCGGAGTTCGTGGCCGATGCGGTGGCCAAAGGCGCCAGGGTCGAATGTGGCGGCACGACCCCGGACGGTCCCGGGTTCTTCTACCCGCCCACGGTCCTGTCGAACGTCAGCGCAGATGCCGCCTGCGTCCATGACGAGATCTTCGGCCCCGTGGCCGCGATCCAGACCTTCACCGATCAGGAGGAGGCCATCGCGCGCGCCAACGACACCGAATACGGTCTCGTCGCCTATGTCTTCTCCGAGGACTTCAAACGCGCGCTGCAGGTCTGCGAACGGCTCGACTACGGCATGGTGGGGCTGAACCGCGGGCTGGTGAGCGACCCGGCGGCCCCGTTCGGCGGCACCAAGCAATCCGGCCTCGGGCGCGAAGGCGGCCACGAGGGGATGCTGGAGTTCATGGAAACCCAATACATCTCGGCAAGCTGGTAAGGGGGCGGACATGTCGGACACCATCGCCAGCCCCTCCACCCGCCGCCTCGCGCTCGAAAAAGGCGTCGACATCGACAGCCTTGCGCGCAAACTCGGTCGCACCACCATCGCACCCGAGGACATCGCGGGCACGACCAATGCCTCTGCCAGCTCCGGCGACACCTCCTACTGGGACGTGGACCACAGCCAGTTCGGCCCCGTCACCGAGGAACCGATGAGCCGCTTCGCGCAGGTCGCCGCGAAGAACCTCGCCGCCGCGCAGGCGCTCATCCCCGCTGTCACGCACCACGACCGCGCCGACGTGACCGCCATCGAAGCGCTGCGCGGGGCATGGAAGGCCGAGGCACAATCTCGTGGCGTCAAACTCACCGCGCTTGCCTTCCACGTCGCGGCGCTTGCCCGGTGCCTGCGTGCCTTCCCCCGCTTCAACGCCTCGCTCACACCGGATGGTGATACGCTGATCCTCAAGGATTTTGTCCATATCGGGATCGCCGTGGACACGCCCCACGGGCTCATGGTCCCGGTCATCCGCGACGCCGACCGCAAGGGCCTGTGGCAGATCGCGGGCGAGATCACCGACCTCGCCACCCGCGCCAATGCCCGCAAGGTCGGCCCGGACGAGATGGGCGGCGCCTCTATGTCGATCACCAATCTGGGCGGCATCGGCGGCACCGCGTTCTCCCCCATCGTGAACCCGCCAGAGGTCGCCATCCTCGGCATCACCCGCACCGAAACCGTCACCGTCTGGGACGGCGACACACCGCGGCCCGTCCCGATGGTGCCGCTGGACCTGTCCTATGACCACCGCGTGATAAACGGCGCCGACGCGGCGCGCTTCCTCGCCCGCTACGCCGACCTCATCGGGGAACCGCGCAACATGCTCGTGTAGCAAGGCCCAAGGCCGACGCGAACACACCTAATTTATTCGCGCCACCGATGCCTGCGGTGGCGTCTCCCCGGATTACTTGCGACACTCCGCCTTCGCGCCGAGGCGCGCGCACATCCGACGGAGGCTGCCATTCGGTTCCCGACCATCATCATCATGACCCTCGTCCTTTCAGCCGTGGGCCTGACCTATGAAATCGCGGCGGGCCGCGTGCTCGCCCCGTTCTTCGGCACCTCTCTGCTGACCTGGACCAGCGTCATCGCCACGGTCCTCGGGGGGTTCTCACTGGGCAACGCCATCGGCGGCTTCGTGGCGGAACGCCCCCGCGCGGTGGCGGTCGGCAGGGTCCGCGGCGCTCTGGTTGCGACGGCCGTCCTCATGGCCGTGACCCCCACGCTGCTCGGGTTGCTTCACGACATGGGGATGCGCGGCACCGGCGGCATGTTCGTGACCGTGATCCTCGTCTTCTTCCCGCCCTCGGTCTTCGTAACGCTCCCCTCGCCCTTTCTCGCTAAGGCCGCGATCGAGGCGCGACCGGGGCGCGAAGGATCGTCGCTCGGAATCGTGCTGGCAGCAGGCTCGGTCGGCGCGATCTTCGGCGCGATCCTCGCAGGCTTTGTGGCGCTGCCGCTCGTCGGCGCAACGGCGACTTTCGCGGCCTGCGGCGTGGCCGCCCTTCTGTGTGTCCCTTTCGTGCGAAACCGACCTACGGGTGACAAAACGTCAGAGAACCCCGGGCCGACGTCGACTGTGACCTTCGGCGCGGCGATCTTCGTGGCCTTCGCGGGGCTCGCCGGCAAACCGGCCTGCCAGTACGAATCCGGCCTGTCCTGTCTTCACATCGTCGAGCAGGGCCCTGAAATCCGGCTTTTCTCGGACGGCACGACACAGGCCGCAGAGCTGACGAACACAGACGACGAAGCGCCCGCCCAAGATCTGGCCCTTCCCTATACCCAATGGATGTGGTCGCGCCTCCAGCACGATCTTGGCCCGGCCCCAAAGGTGCTGTTCGTGGGTGGCGGGGGCTATACCCTGCCCACCGAACTCCTCTCGGCTGACCCGGACGCGCAGGCCATTGCGGTCGAGATCGACCCCCTCGTCACACAGGTGGTAGAGAAACACCTGCCACGCGCGGCGGCCGTAATCGCCCGCACCGCCTACGATCCCGCGAGCGGCGCGCCGAAAGAAACGGAACGCCTCGGCCTCGTCCATGCCGACGGGCGCGTTTACCTGAATGAAACCGCACACCGCTTCGATGCCGCGGTGATGGACGCGTTCTCGTCTGGATCGGTCCCCGCCCACTTGGTCACGCTCGAAACCTACCGGCGCCTGCGCGAGATCGTGGACGGTCCGGTCTACGTCAATCTGATCGACCGGCAGGACGGACCGCTCGCCCGCGGTGTCCATGCGATCCTGCGCGAGGTCTATCCCCATGTCATTGCCGTTCAGGGGCCGGTTAGCGAGCGTGGTCGCGCCAACATTCTGATGGCGGCATCGGACACCCCCATCGAGCCGCTGGAAGCTCTGCCGGAAGACTACGAGCTAACCCAAATCTCCGACTCCCGGCCCTTCACGGACGACCGCGGTTGGGTCGGACATCGTTAAGGTCATCTTGTGCGCTGGTGCCCGCGGCCGGACTCGAACCGGCACGGCATAAAGCCAAGGGATTTTAAGTCCCCAGTGTCTACCATTCCACCACGCGGGCCAGCGGGTCGGACCCTAGCCCAGCCGCCGCCATGAGGGAAGGCCGTCAGATGCCCTGGGCCGCCCGTTTTCGGGCCTTGGAGAATTTCATCCCCGGATCCGCCAAACGGTCCGTGGGACCAACCCAGGCATAGGCCAGGAGGCAGGGATCGTCGTCACCGGTCGTGATCCTGTGTTCCTCTCCCGGACGATTCAGGATGAGCGAACCGGGCGCATAGACGGCCAGCTGGTTTTCCGACCACGCCCCGGCGATCGAGATATAGCTCTCCTCGATCTCGAAATGGCTGTGCTGCGGGTAAGTCGTGCGCGGTGCAAACAGGACGAACCCCAGTGTCAAGCGTTCCGACACGACCGGACCACGCGGCCCCATCACCTCGCAATACGCGTATTTGCGGGCGAGGTGCGGCGGAACTTTTTCATACCCGTATTCCCAGGTGAGCAACGGCGCGATCCGCTCCATCGCCCGGCTCAATCCGAACATGGGCGTTCGCGCTCCAAGGTCGAAAGCGCGGTGAAGGTGCGCCGTCACCGGCTTTACCGCCGGGTCGCGCAGATGGACACGGGGGTTCCCGTCGACCACGGAAGAGAGCGTCTCGCGCACCTTTCGCCGGTGGCTGCGGATCGCCTTGGACCCGCCGGCCGACCCGTGGCGATAGAGCGCCTCGAATTCGTGCAACAGATACTGCCAGCCGGGGCTATCGCTCAGCCGAACGGCATCCGCTTCTTCCTGGGCTATCGCCGTCGTGTCCATCATCGCCCTCCGGTCGCGTTGAGCAGCACGAAAACCCAACACGGGGCGCGCGGCAATGATTCTCGAATGGGTCAGCGCGGCGCGCCGTAGGGCTCCGGGATCAGTCCGCGTTCCGGTAGCCAGGGATGCAGGTCCACTGCGGCCTTGAGAGCGTCATATCCCTCGTCCTCGCGCCCCATCTTGAGGAGCGTCACGCCTTTACCCGACAGCGCCGGGATATGGCGCGGCGCGATCTCCAGCGCACGTTCGATGTTGGTGAGCGAGGCGGTGTAATCCTCCTGACGAAAATAGACGAACGCGCGCTGGTTCCACGCCTCGGCCCAGGTCGGACAATATTCAACGAGCGCGTCGAATGCCTTCTGAGCGCCTTCGTAATCGGCCATCCTCATCCGCTCCAATCCGACGTCGAGCAACTCCCCCGACCATGTGTCCGGCGGCGCCTGCCAAAGCGCCCACATGTCGCGCAGCGCATCGCGGGCGACCATGTAGGTCTCGGCCTCCTGCCCTTCCCGGATCAGGGATGCCAGCGCCCCACCGGTATCCGGCCCCTCGGGGCAGGTTTCGGCGAAAACGGGGGTCGCGAACAGGAAGAGGGCAAGGACACGCATACACGATCGTCCCCGCAGGCGCCGGCCCGGTCAAGTCACGCCACCGCGAGCCGCTTGACGCCCCCGCGCGCATCGGGCCTTCTGCTCCCATGTTTCCGATCCGCGACCACAACCCGTCCGAGCGCACGCCCTATGTCACCTACGTTCTGGTGATCGCAAATATCGTCGTGTTCCTCGCGCAGCTTTCGCTGACCGACCGGGGGCTGGCGGAATATTTCTGGACATGGGGCGTGGTGCCGGATCGCGTGACGGCGGGGATCGGGCTCGAGACCGTGTTCACCTCGATGTTCATCCATTCGGGCTTCATGCACATTTTGGGCAACATGCTGTTCCTGTGGATCTTCGGCGACAACCTCGAGGACGAGCTGGGCCATGTCGGCTTTCTGATCTTCTACCTCGCCGCCGGGATCGGCGCCGCGGCGGCACAGATCATGGCCAACCCGGCCTCGCAGGTGCCGATGGTCGGGGCCTCGGGGGCCATTGCAGGGGTAATGGGGGGCTACCTGCTCCTTTTCCCCAAGGCGCGGGTGGACGTGCTGTTCATCTTCATCATCATTTTCAAGGTGTTCCCGATGCCCGCCTGGATCATGCTCGGCATCTGGTTCGGGCTACAGGTGTTCAACGGCGCGTCGACGCCGGGCGACGGCGGCGGCGTGGCCTATCTCGCCCATGTCGGCGGCTTCGTGGTGGGGTTCCTTTGGGTGTTGCCCAAGTGGCTGCGCGAAGGCGGGCCGGAATTCTGGCGCCGCACGCACGGTCATCCGCCGCATCCTGACGCGACCTATAGGCTGGGAACTTCAAACGTGCCGCGCGTCGGGCGCAGGCGCTAGACACACCGAAAGGGCGCGACCCCGCGCGCCCTGCGGCACCTCAACGGGGCCGGTCACTCCAGTCCGACGGACCGGTTCGAGACAACGCCGCTCACCTTGTTGGCCAACGTCGGAACAGAACTCGTAACAGAAAAACCAACAAACATACCGATCATCAGGATCGCCGCTGTCAACGCGACCCAGTCGACGGTTACAGCGCCGCTTTCGTCGCAGACAAAGCGACGCACAGAAATTCGGTAGACGCGCATCGGATGCACCCCTCTGAGTGGTTCAGCCGCGAAAATCGCAGGTAAACACGGCGGGAATGCGACCCTGCCATGCCCGGGGGATGGAGAATCCGTGCCGGGCCTCAGCCGCGGATGATCTTGGCGAACCGGTCGAAGAGCGGCTCGTTGGCGGCGATCACTTCGCCCGCGTCGATGACGCGCTCGGCCGGGTCAATGGCTTCGACGAACCCGCCCGCCTCGCGCAGGATGACGAGCCCGGCCGCCAGGTCCCACGCATTCAGGCGGCGTTCCCAGAACCCGTCATAGCGTCCGGCCGCGACATAGGCCATGTCGAGCGCCGCCGATCCCCAGCGCCGCACACCCGCGCAAGTCGGCATCAGCCGCGCGAGATCCTGGAGCGTTTCAGGCAGGTCCGAACGCCCGCCGAAAGGAAGCCCGGTCGCGAAAATCGCCTCGATCATATGGGTGCGGCCCGATACGCGCAGGCGTTGATCGTTCATCCATGCGCCCGTACCTTTTTCGGCATAGAACATCTCGTCCTTGGCCGGGTCGAACACCACGCCCGCGACGATCTCGCCCTTGTGCTCGAGCGCGATGGACACGGCCCAATGCGGCAAGCCGTGCAGGAAGTTGGTGGTGCCGTCGAGCGGATCGACAATCCAGCGCCGCGTCGGGTCGTTGCCCTCTTCACCACCGCCTTCTTCGCCCAGCCAGCCGTAGTTCGGCCGCGCCTCCATCAACTCGTCCTTGATGATCTTCTCGGCGGCGATGTCCGCGCGCGACACGAAATCCCCGGCCCCCTTCATCGAAACCTGAAGGTTCTCCACCTCGCGGAAATCCTTGACCAGCGACCGGCCCGCTTTGCGTGCGGCCTTGATCATGACGTTGAGATTGGCGCTGCCTTGCATATCGGGGCTCCTTGGTTCCGTGCGCGCTATACGCGCGGCGGCACGCGATGCCAAGGGGCGCGGTCCTGACGCGATCACTGGAACGGCGTTTTTTCGGGCGGTGGACAGCGCGCACGACATGGCTAGTGTCACCCGCATGACCACGCGCCAGATCCTTGTCACTGCTCCGAAGTCGTCGCTGTCCTATCTCGTGCAGGGCATACGCGACGTGGGCGTCGTGGACCTGAAGGTGATAGAGGCGGCGGACCCGCCCGGCGACGTCGTGCTCCTGATCCTCGCAGAAGACGGCAGCCGGCAGGATCTGCTCGACAGGATGCAGGCGGTGTTCGGGCCGGAGGACGAGGATTGCTGGCGCATCACGCTTCTGCCCATCGAGGCCACCGTGCCTCGGCTCGACGTCGAGGAAGAAGCCGAGAAGCCCAAGGAGCGGCGCGAATTCGCCTCCACAGGTCGGACGCGTGAAGAGATTTACGACAGCGTGTGGCGCAATGCCCGCACGGATCGCAACTACATCACCTTTGTCGTGCTCTCGACGATCGTGGCAGCGTTCGGGATGCTGGCTGATAACGTGGCCGTCGTGGTGGGGGCGATGGTCATCGCCCCCCTGCTCGGCCCGAACCTTGCCCTGTCCGTGGGGATCGCGCTTGGCGATGGGCAGCTGATGGCCAAGGCGCTGCGCACCAACCTCGCCGGAGTCGTCGTGGCGCTTGGCCTCAGCCTCGCCATTGGCCTGCTGTGGCCTCCCGATCTCGCCTCTCGCGAGTTGTTGAGCCGCTCTGCCGTCGGGTTCGATGGCATGGCCATCGCGCTGGCCTCCGGCGCGGCGGCGGCCCTGTCGCTCGTCACGGGCCTGTCGGCCGCCCTCGTCGGCGTGATGGTCGCCGTCGCTCTCCTGCCGCCGACCGTCGCCATCGGGCTTTTCGTTGGCTTCGGCCACCCTGACCTCGCCAACGGCGCGGCCACGCTGTTGGCCGTCAACGTGGTCTGTGTGAACCTCGCCGCCCAGACCGTCATGATCAGCCGGGGCATAACCCCGCGCACGTTTTATGAGAAGAAAAGCGCCAGCCGCGCCCAGTGGATCAGCGCCGCCATCTCACTGGGCCTGCTGGGCGTGCTGGCCGGCCTAATCTGGTGGCGGCTCCTCCATCCTGCTGCGTGAATCAGATGCCGGATAAAGGCGCGCGCCGACGGCACGCTCAGGCTCGCTGGAGCTTGACCGGCTCGGTCCGTGCCAGGCGCATCATGTGCGCAATGAATGGCTTGGCCACATCCTCGTCCCGCGTCGCGGCATACATCCGTTTCGTCAGCCCGCCTTCGGTAATCGGGCGGATGGCATAGTCGGGATTGCCCTTGTATTTGCCCAGCACCCAGTCGGGCAGGACGGTGACCCCCCGCCCTGCGGCCACCAGCATCAGGATCACTTCGGTCAGTTCCACCGGGCGCGTGCCGCGCGGCTCGACCCGCGCGGGTGTGAGGAGCTGCGTGAAGATGTCCAGCTTGGCCCGCTCCACCGGGTAATGCAGCACGATCTCCTCGGCAAAGTCCTCGGCCTCGATCCAGTCGTTCGCCGACAGCGGATGCGCGGAGGCGCAGACGAACATCGGCTCATAGTCGAACAGCGGCGTGAAGGTCACGCCCGGCAGCGTCACCGGGTCCGAGGAGATGACGAAATCCACCTCTTCGCGCCGCAGCGCCTCGATCGCGTCGAAAGCCAGCCGCATCCGGATGTCCACGTCCACCTCGGGCCAGGCGCTGCGGAACCCGTCGAGAACAGGAAACAGCCAGTCGAAACAGGCGTGACATTCGATGGCGATGTGCATCCGCCCCGACCGGCCCGACTGCATCGCGCGAAATTCCTCTTCGACGGCCGAGACCTCTGGCAAGATGCGCTCGGCCAGACGCAGAAGCTTGATCCCGGCGGGCGACAGCTTCATCGGCTTGGAGCGGCGCTGAAACAGCTCCATCCCCACCTGCTCTTCCAACCCCTTCACCTGATGAGACAGGGCCGATTGCGTGATATTGAGCATGTCTGCCGCGCGCGCGAGACCGCCTGCCTCGTGAATGGCGCGGATCGTGCGCAGGTGCCGGAATTCCAGATACATTGTGAGCCGTCCTCATATTCTTCGTGAATATTATGAATTTGTCTCACAGAAGCCAAGCCCCTAGCTTCATCTCAACGCCAACGGATGAGTCTGTCATGAAAACGCCCCGCATCTCCTTCGAATTCTTCCCGCCCAAGAACATCGAATCCACCTTCCGCCTGTCCGACACCGTCCGCGACCTCGCGCCGCTGGACCCGTCGTTCGTGTCCGTGACCTACGGCGCAGGCGGAACCACGCGCGAGCTTACGCATGACGTGGTGGCGACGATCCACAAGAATTACGGCCTGAACGTCGCCGCGCACCTGACCTGCGTGAACGCGACCCGCGCCGAAACGATGGAGATCGTGGACAACTACGCGCGCGCCGGCGTGTCCGAGATCGTGGCCCTGCGCGGCGACCCGCCCAAAGGTTCGTCCGGGTTCACAGCCCATCCCGACGGCTTCGCCAATTCCGTTGAACTGATCGAGGCGCTGGCCACGCGCGGCGACATGAACATCCGCGTCGGCGCCTACCCGGACCCGCACCCGGAGGCGACGTGCGACACCTCGGACGTCGACTGGCTCAAGCGCAAGATCGACGCGGGCGCGACCAGCGCGATCACCCAGTTCTTCTTCGACGCCGAGACGTTCTTTCGTTTCCGCGACAAATGCGAAAAGGCCGGGATCGACGCACCGATCATCCCCGGCATCCTGCCGATCCAGTCCTGGTCGGGGGTAAAGAAATTTGCCGCGTCCTGCGGCACCCCGGTCCCTGTCTGGCTCGACGAAGCCTACACCCGTGCCGAACGCGACGGGCGCGACCGGCTCCTGTCCGTTTCCCTGGCGACAGAGCTTTGCACCGAGCTGCTCGAAGGCGGGGTCGAGGATCTGCATTTCTACACGCTCAACAAGACCGATATGACCCGCGACATTATCCACGCCCTCGGCGTGACCCCCAAGGTGACCCTGCAACAGGTCGCCTGACCCACCCACCACTCATCGAGACGTGAAGGCCGCGCCCCGGAACCGGGCGCGGACTTTTCCTGTTGGACCTAAGACACCTGACAGAAAGGAGCACGTCATGAAGGACGCTGCCACCAACGGCCAGATCACCACGATCAACCCGGCGACCGAAGCGCCGATCACCGATTACGACCTGATGACAAAGGACGCGGCCTTCGACGCCGTCGAGAAATGCCACGGCGCCTTCCTCGACTGGCGCCACCGGAGCCCCGGCGACCGCGCCGGGGTCATCGCCAAGATCGGCGAGGCACTGCGCGGATCCAGCGACGAATTCGCCAAGCTGATGACCGAGGAAACCGGCAAACGCATCGCCGACGGCAAAACCGAGATCGAGTTGTGCACGGCGATCTGCGACTGGACGGCAGCGAACGGCCCGACCGAACTCGCCGACGAAGGGCGCGACGTGCCCAATGCGAAGAAGGGCGTCATCACCTATGCGCCACAGGGGGTGATCTATGGCATCCAGCCGTGGAACTTCCCGGCCTATCAGGTCGTGCGCTATGCCATCGCGAACCTCATGGCGGGCAACGGCGTGCTGCTGAAACACGCCTCGAATTGCACCGGTTCCGGGCTGTTCCTGCGCGATCTGTTCGAAAAGGCGGGGCTTCCGAAAGACCTGTTCACTGTGCTGGTCATCGACCATGACACCTCGGACGACGTCATCGCCCATGAGCGTGTGCGCGGCGTGACCCTGACCGGCTCCGCAAGCTCGGGCTCGCATGTCGCGGCCAAGGCGGGCGCGGCGCTCAAGAAGACGGTCATGGAACTCGGCTCCAACGACGCCTACCTCGTGCTCGAGGACGCGGATATCGAGCTTGCCGTGAAAACCTGCGTGATCGGGCGCATCTACAACAACGGCCAAACCTGCGTGAACGCCAAGCGGTTCATCGTGACCGAGAAGGTCTACGACCAGTTCATCGAGGCCTATGTCGAGGCCATGTCCAAGTTGCCGATGGGCGACCCAACCGATGGCGACACGAAGCTCGGCCCGATGGCGCGCGAAGACTTGCGCGACGACCTGCACAAGCAGGTGCAGACCTCCGTGGGCAACGGCGCGACCGTACGCTGCGGCGGCGAGATCCCCGACCGAACGGGCTTTTACTACCCGGCCACGGTGTTGACCGAGGTGGAACCCGGCCAGCCCGCCTATGACGAGGAGTTGTTCGGCCCGGTCGCAAGCGTCATCCGCGCCAAGGACGACGAGGACGCGATGCGGATCGCCAACGACAGCCGCTTCGGCCTCGGCGGTGGCATCTTCTCGAAAGACAGCGACCGCGCGCTGCGCTTGGCGCGCGACCATTTCGACACCGGCATGGTCTTCATAAACGGCTTCAACGTTGCGACGCCGAACATGCCGTTCGGCGGGGTCAAGGATTCAGGCTACGGCCGCGAGCACGGCGGCTTCGGCATGAAGGAATTCGTGAACGCCAAGGCGATGATCGTGAATTGAGGTTTCGCCCGCTGACGCGGGCGACCC
>CXWF01036067.1_pt1 | contig 12489 bp, 15 predicted proteins | sample 468421 | NCBI WGS metagenome assembly CXWF01 (sample SAMEA2620812, study PRJEB7988) | marine metagenome | biome: marine biome (ENVO:00000447); feature: surface water layer (ENVO:00002042); material: "saline water (ENVO:00002010), including plankton (ENVO:xxxxxxxx)" | depth 5 m
TTGTGACAAGACGCGCCGAGCTCTGAACCGAGGTTCGCTGTCCAAATCCGGCCGTCGCGGGACGCCCCCGCCTGCTGTCGCGCGCGCCTCCGGCCTCCCGTCTCCACGAGGTCCGGGGCCGTTTCGAAAAAAAGCAATGTCGCATATTGGTCAACCCATCAATCGAAAGTGACAGCATGGCCTCACATAGGGATTCAACATATCCAGATGGGAGGAAGACTATGAAAATGAAGTATAGTTACGCAGTGCTGGCAGCCATGACGGCCGCAGGCATGGCGAGCGCGGGGTTCGCGCAAGTCACGTCCGAACGCCTTTTGGCCGCGAGTTCGGAGGAAGAAGCCGGTAACTGGCTGATGGTCCACCGGAACTACGATTCCAACCGGTTCTCGCCCCTGAACGACATCAACGCCGAGAATGCCTCGGACATGGACCTGGCGTTTGCTGTTCCGATCGGCGGGCTCGAGCCGTCGGGTTTCGGTGCCGGCTACATGGAAGGCACGCCCCTGGTCGACAACGGGATGATGTACATCTCCGACCCCTGGGGAACGCCGTACAAGATCGACGTCTCGTCAGGCACGAAGGGCCAGATCCTCTGGGTCTGTGACACCGGGCTCGAAAAAGACCCGACCGCGGGCGTGCTCCTGGCCAACCGCGGCCTCGCTCTGCACGGCGACAATGTCGTCACCGCGCTGAACGACGGGCGTGTCGTCGCCTGTAACACCGAAACCGGCGAGGTCGCTTGGGACAAACAGCTCGCCACCGAACCGGGCGAAGGTTTCACCGCCGCCCCTCTCGCGGTCGGCGACAACCTTCTGATCGGCCAGTCCTACGGTGACTGGGCCACGCGCGGCTGGCTGGCCGCCGTCGACGGCGAGACCGGCGAGGAAGTCTGGCGCTTCTTCACGGTGCCGGAACCGGGTCAGCCGGGCTCCGAAACGTGGCTGTGTGAGGAAACCGGCAACCCCGACTGCTGGAAGACCGGTGGTGCGGCCCTGTGGGTGACGGGCTCCTACGACCCCGAAACCAACACGACGTTCTGGGGAACGGGTAACCCGGTGCCGATGTTCGACCCCGAATTCCGTCCGGGTGACAACCTCTACTCCAACTCGACCATCGCGCTGGACGCCGATACCGGTGAGCTCAAGTGGCACTTCCAGTACACGCCGGGCGACTACATGGACTATGACGAAGTCGGCATCCAACTGCTGATGGACACCACGGTCGATGGCGAAGAGCGCAAGGTGCTGTCGCACTTCGGTCGGAACGGCATCTTCTACACGCTCGATCGAAACAGCGGTGCCTACATCCAGTCGGCGCAGTACGTGACCGAGCTGAACTGGACCGAAGGGGTCGATCCCAAGACCGGTATGCCGGTTGAATACGACCCGTCGAAGTCGCTGCAGACCTACGCCCAGGGCGTGATCAGCCGTGGCAGCGACAACGTGGACACCTGCCCGCACATCACGGGCGGCGTGAACTACTACCCGACCGCCTACAACCCGAACACCGGTATTGCCTATGGCGCCGGTCAGGAAGGTTGCTCGGAAATCGGGACGCAGGAAATGGCTGCGGACGACGTGTTGCCCGGTGTCATTTTCCTTGGCGGCACCTATGCTTCCAGCAACGAGCAGACCGGTTCGATCACGGCGATGGACGTGTCGACCAGCGAGCAGGTTGCCAAGCAGAACATGCCCTATCCGAACCACAGCGGTGTGCTGGTCACGCCGGAAGTGGTCTTCTCGGGCTCGCTTGACGGCACCCTGGGCGCCTACGACGCCACTACGCTGGAACCGCTCTGGTCGGTCAACACCGGCACGTCGTTCCGCTCCCCGCCGATGACCTACGCGGTCGATGGCAAGCAGTATGTCGCCATCCTGGGCGGCCCGGTCGGCGGCAACGCCAATGGCCATGCCGAACTGGAAGTCATGCAGCAGGCCAACATGCTCTGGGTCTTTACGGTCAATTGATCTGAAGCCCTCCCATTGCCGGGCAGTTCGCGCTGCCCGGCATTTTCGTCTGCACATTTTTCCCGAATTCCAAGGACCAACCATGCACGTCACCCGTCTCGCGGCCACGATGCTCTTATCCATCGCGCTGACCGCACCCCTGACCAAAGGGCTGCAGGCGGAGGAGCTGTTGGGGGATCCGGACCGTGGCAAGTATGTATTTCGCTCGGCCGGAGACTGCATGAGGTGCCACGGCTGGCCCGCCGACGGCAGAACCGGCGTTCACCTGCGGGCCCCGCCCGGATCGAACCTGCGCGACTCCGCACTGGATGCAGAGGCTTTGGCCGAGGTCGTCAGATGCGGACGCCCGGGCACCGCAATGCCGTATCATGATCGACAGGCCTACAAGGACGAGGCCTGTTACGGAATGACGATGTCCGATTTCGACGAGGACGACAGGCCGATTCAGGGCAAGTCTATCCGCGACGAAGATATCGCGAACGTCGTCGCCTACCTGCAGGCGCACGTCATCGGGCGTGGCAAGCCGACGTTGGAAGAATGCGGCGAATTCTTCGACGATCCCGAGGCCGGCGCCTGCGACTTCCTGAGGCAACGCTGACATGCGACACACGACACTTACCGCAATTCTTGGCCTCGCCCTCTCCGCGCAAATGGCCGCGGGCCAGGTGCGGCTTGAACCCGAATTCTCGATCTGGGACTTTGAACTTGGCGCGCCCGTTACGCAGGCGCCCGACATCAAGGTCGGCGAGATCGCCTGTGGCACGAACGGCGGCCCGCAGGGCCGACCCCTGGTGTCCTTTGCTGATTATGAGACCTGCGAACCGGAACCGTCCGGATTGCGGGAGGTCAGTTTCACCTACGATGACGAACAGGACTACATCGCGCTCGCGCTGAACGCGGAATACAAGTTCCTCTATGGCGGCACCTCGGTCTTCGCCCATCCCGTCATCGTATCCGTGCTCGTCGACCCCGAGGGGATCGTGCAGGGCCGTCGCATCTTCACCGACGATCGCGTCGACACGTATGACCGGCGCAACGCCGTCACGCTTATCCGCAATTTCAAGGCCCGTTTCGGAAACTGGTCGCTGGAGTGCAGGGATATCGACATGAAGGAGGGCGAACAGCCGGTCGGCAAGCAGTTCATACACGAGCTATGCACGGGCGAAGCGCCCGATGGCACCAAGCGCATCGAACTCGAAGCCACCCTGTTGCGCAAGAAAGGGCAACGCGGCCTGAACCCTGAAACGCAGGAGGTCAACCAAGGCTATTTCGAAAGCAAGACACGGTTCGAAGAGGTGCAAAAGCCCTACGAACCCGGAGCCCCGCGATGAACTCAGTTCTGCTGCTGGCCGTTGACCATGAAATTGCCATTCATGGTGGCTTGCTCGAAATCGACCCCACCTGCGGCAGCAGTGGTGAAGCGGTTGCCGATCAGGGTGGCCCCCGCCACGCTGGCCCGGCGCAGGTCGGCGCCGTAGAAGTCGGTATGCGCGATCTTCGCGCCGTCGAAGATCGCACGACCCGCCTTGGCCTGGACGAACCCGGCGAAGCTGATCGTGGCCCCTTCGAAGGTTCCGCGGCTCAGGTGCGCGCCGGTCAGGTTGGTCCGGTTCATCGAGGTTCCGCTGAAGTCGGCGTTGTTCGCAACGCTTTCCATCAGGAGCGCCCGGTCCAGCATCGCGCCCGGCAGCTTCGCCGAGGTGAGCCGGGACGTCTGCATGCGCGCATCCGTCAGGTTCGCTTCGCTCAGATCCACACCGGACATTTGCGCGGCGTAGAAAAAGGCACGCGTGAAATCCCCGCCGCCCAGTTGGGCCAGGGTCAGATCAGCCACGTTGAAATTGGTCTCGACAGCGGTGACATCCGTCAGGATCGCCTCGCGCAGGTTCGCCCGGTGAAAGGTCGCGTCGGTCAGGTTCGCCCCCGTCAGGTCGACACCGGCGAGGTTCGCCTTCTTGAAGTTCGCCCCCTGCAGATCGCAGCCGCGACATTCCTTTATCGTTCCCGCAATCAGATCGGCCACCTGATCGGCGCTTGCCGGAGCGGCAGCCATTGCGACGAGCGCTGCGAAGGCGGCGCGACGCACTGTTCTCACATCTTTTCGAAAGGTCCTAAGCATGCCCCCTGATACAGGCCATCTGGCGCAAGTTTGCAAATGCTGGGCATTGATCTTTTCAATCGTCGTGGGGGCCTGGACGGCGCTGCCGCCCACCGCCAGGGCCCAGACGGCCGACACGGGCATCAGCGGCCTGGCCGATGTGATCGACGCCGATGTGCTGAGGTTCGGCCAGCAACGCGTGATCCTCTGGGCCATCGACGCGCCGGAGCGGCCGCAGCGCTGCTATATCAACGGCACGTTCTGGGGCTGTCACGAAGCGGCGAAACGGCATTTGCAGGTCCTCGCCGGTCGTGGCGAGGTGTCATGCACCTATCGCGGCGAGCCCGACAGGTTGGGCCGCCAGTACGGCGTCTGCACGAGCGGAGGACAGGACTTGAACGAAGAGATGGTGAAAACGGGATTCGCGCTCGCCTATGAAGAGCAGTCGGACGAATATCTGCCGGCAATGATCGACGCCATCACGGCGGGCGTCGGTTTGTGGCAGGTGGGCGTGGAATTCGAAGAACCCTGGGAATTTCGCAGGCGCGAGACACCGGGTGGTTTGAGGTAGAACAGAACATGGCACAACTCGCCGATGCAATTTCCGCACCGGGCCGCGATGGCGCCTTCGATGCGGTCATGAAATGGGTCCTCCTGATGGCGCTGATCACCCTTGGTGCAGTGGTCTCCTATGAGTACGGGCTTTTGACCTATCTTTTCTCAGCCGACGAATCCCGGATCACCGTGCTCATCGCGGTTCTCTACATCGGGTTCTCGGTCCATTGTCTGTGGATTCTCGTGGAACTGAGCCGGGAGTATCGGCGCGCTCTTCAGATCAAGGCGCAACTGGAAGCCACCTCCGAGATGCCCGACCTGAAGCGGGGGGACGGTCTGGTCGACCGGTTCGTGGCGGACCTGATCCGTTCGCGCGAGAACCCGGGCGAAATCGAAGGAAACGCCCACTTGCTCATGATGAGCCTGGGGGCGGCTTTCAGGCGTCGCACCAAGATCGGCACCTATGGCGCGGACCTGCTCTACAAGCTCGGGATGCTGGGCACGATGGTCGGTTTCGTCATGATGCTGAACTCGATGGGAGACCTGTCGAATTTCGATGTCGACACCCTGCGCGGGGCCCTCCAGAAGATGATCGCCGGTATGGCCGTCTCGCTCCTGACGACGATCGCGGGGCTGATCGGCGGCATCCTCCTAAGGCTGGAATACAACATCGCGGACGCGCTCGTGACCGACATCAGCCAGACCGCGGTGTCCTTCACCGAGGCCTCGCTCCTCCCCCTGCTGTCGCAAAGGGAGCGCGAAGCCGGCAATGCTGTTTGAGGAAGAACAGGAACCCGAGTTCGAGATCTTCTCGGCCCTTCTTTTTAATTCACTGAAGGCGATCACCTTCATGTTCTTCATCAGTTTCGCCATGATCAACAAACCGGCGGACGAGGGGAAGGTCGACCCGAAGGCCGAGATGCTGATCACCGTGTCATGGCCGGACAACAATCCCGACGACGTGGATACCTATGTCATGGACCCGGCCGGGAATATCGTCTGGTATACGCAACGTGAGGCCGGGCTGATGCACCTCGACCGCGACGACCGGGGCATGTTCAAGGACGTCGTGCTCTTCAACGACAAGGAAGTGACCAATCCGTTGAACCAGGAGATCATCAGCTTTCGTGGCCTCGAAGACGGAGAATACGTGGTGAATGTCGTCCACTACATCGCGAACGGCACGGCCCCTCTCCCGGTTTCGGTGAAGGTGGAAAAGCTGAACCCCTCGGTCAAGGTGGTCTTCTACCAGACGCTTGAACTGACGGGCACGGGAAATGAACAGACTGCCGTGCGCTTCACCCTCGAGGGAAACGAGGTCGTCAACGTCAACAACGTGCCAAAGAGCCTTGTCGAGCTGACACGCTCGCTGAGCGCAAAGGGCGGGAGTTCGCAGGCCGGAAGGCCTTCGGGCCCGATCGACGCAGCGACCGGTCAGACGCTTGGCGGTTCGGAGACGCAGCAATGAACATGACCTACGTGATCCTGGCCCTGACCGCCTCCTACGCGCTGGTGGTGTCACTTCTCGCCTACCTCGTGCTTCTCACGAACATCCACATCGTGATGAAGGTCTTCGCGACCGTGGCGACGGTGGCGACGATCCCCTTGACCTTCTGGGGCGTGGGCGAGCTGCGTGGCATGCCCTCGGACGGGGAACTGCCGCTCAGCTTCAGGATGCTCTGGGCCCAGATGATCGAACCAAACGCTCTGCAGGGCGAAGAGGGGCGTGTCTACGTCTGGCTACAGGCACTCGACACCGAGAATTTCCCGGTCGGCCCCCCTCGCGCCTATCAGCTGCCCTATTCGGACGACCTGATCATCAAGGTCAACGATGCGCTGGGACGGATCTCGGAGGGCGAAGAGATGCAAGGCACCATCGATTCCGACGAGGTTCTGCCCGAAGCCACCTCCGAGGCGCTGGCCGAAGCGATCGATGCGGAGATCAGCGAGACACGACCGGGCGGAAGCTCGACCGCCGGTCAACGGATCTCCAATTTCGATCCGTCGATGTTGAGCTTCGACACCGAAGCCGCGCCGATTACACCCTCCAAGCCGCAATAGGCCACTGGCGGCCGCCGGGACACCGGATGAAACGCGCGGCTATCGGGCGGAGGCGTCGAGGGGGCTGCGGCCCGACCGCGCCTGCCGGGCGGTGAGCAACGGCAGGATCAGGCTCGCCACACCGAACAACAGGACCCCGCCCAGCAGCGCCCCGATCAGCCAGCGCGACCAACGGAGCGCCTCGACATCGGCGCCGAACCAACCGTCCGCGCCCCACAAGAGCACCCGACCGCGCGACCCGGCGTCGGCCCCGATGCGGATGGTGCGCGCAAGGTCGCTGTTCATGCCCTCTTCGCCGATCCAGACCGTGACCTCGCGAACTTCGCCCGCCGCCATGTCGCCCAGTACCAGCGCCGTCATCCCGGTGGAGGTCGTCGTGATTTCGAACGCTTCGCCATCCACCTCGGCCAACCGAGCGTCAGGCACCGTGAGCGCCACGTCGCGCGCAGCGTCGGCACTCGTGATCCTGCCTGTGACGCTGCCACGGAACGCGCCGAGTTCGAGGATCGCCGACAGTTCGGGAATATCGCGCATCATCTCCTGCACCGGGACGACGCTCATAAGGCGCGGCAGCACGATTTCCTTGACCTTCCTCATGTTCTCGGTATCGAGCGTCATGCGCATGGCGACGTCGCCATCCATCCGCTGCACCAGCTTGTCGGCCATGTAGCCGGCCACGCGCGCCGGGTCGATCCCGAACCCTTGCGGCACGGGAAACGCCTGAACTTCGAGCTGGGCTTCCAGCGGTGGCGCGGCAAGGCGCTTGGCCCCACCTGCCAGAACCAGCAGGCCAACGCCCGAAGCGACGATCAGGATGCAAGACAGAAGAAGGCTCCAGAAACGCATCATTCCTCCTCGACCGACAGGTCCATGCTACGGGTATCGGGCATTGGCGTTCGCGATGCCCGGAATTGGGGTTTCCACGGTGCGCGGGCGCAGTTGAGGGCGCAAGTCTCCTACTCCCGTTCGGGGGTCGCGCCCCCGGTCAGCTTTGCGTAGGCGTCGGTCAGATCCTCAGCGCCCGCGTCCTTGATGAGCGTCGCGGGTGCGCCGTCGGCCACCACCTTGCCTTTGACCAGCATCACCACGTCGTCGGCATCATCCACCTCGTCCACGAGGTGCGTGGCCCAGAGGATCGCCACGTCCTGCTCGGCGGCCAGCCGCCGGATATCCGCGACCAGCGCACGGCGCGACGGCGTGTCGAGCCCGGCCGAGGGTTCGTCCATGATGAGGAAATCGGGATCATTAATGAGCGCGCGCGCGATCTCGACCTTGCGCTGCTGCCCGCCCGACAGGTTACGCACCGGGCGCTTCACTAGGTCCGTCAGGTCGAACTGTTCAGCAAGCGCGTCGATCCGCGCGTCGAGCTTGCGCCCGCCCAGCCCGAAGAGCCGCCCGTGAAACCGCAGGTTGGCGCGGATCGTCATGTCGAGATCAACCGAACGCGCCTGGAACACGACGCCCATGCGACGGCGTATGGCGGGGCCGTCCGCGCCGTGGGTCATACCAAACAGCTTGACCGTCCCCGCATCCGGCACGAACAGGCCCGAGATGATCTGGAACAGCGTCGATTTGCCCGCCCCATTCGGCCCGAGCAGACCGACGAACCGGCTCTTGCCCAGCGCAAGGTCCACGCCGTCCAACGCCTTCACGTTGCCGTAGCTCTTTTCGACCGCAGTCATCTCAAGCACGCTCATGCGCCGCCCTCTCCTGTGATCCGCGCCGTTTCGGCCGCGACCATGGCATCGTCCCGCTCGCTCCGGGCCAGCGTAATGCGGCGATCTTCCACAACTGTCGCCGGCCGCCCCTCGATCACCACAACACGGTCGGCCAGCCGGGCCGCGTCTTCCGGGTCGTGGGTGACGAGGATGACCGTATGGCCATACCGCTCGATCACCTCGATGAGAAGCGCCGACAACTCGCGCACCAGCTTGCGGTCGATGGACACGAAAGGCTCGTCGAGGATCAGAAGCCCGGGTGCAACCGCGAGGGCACGCGCCAGCGCCACGCGCCGCTGCATCCCTCCGGACAACTGCCCCGGCAGCGCATCCTCATAGCCCGCGAGGCCCATTTCGCCCAGAAGCTTGTGCGCCTCCGCCACCGGCAGCTCCGGGTTCACCACCCGCAGGTTCCCGGTCGCGGTCTCCCACGGCAAAAGGCGCGGGTCCTGGAACACGAAGCCGGGCACCGGAGCGCGTTCCGGCGACTTGCCGTCGACCTCCACCAGACCATCGAAATCCGTGTCGATCCCGGCGACCATCCGCAGAAGCGTCGACTTGCCGACACCGGACGGTCCGATCAGCGCCAGCACCTCGCCCCCCGCGATCTCGAGCCCGAGATCCCGGAACAGCGGCGTATCGCCGAAGCGCTTTTCGGATATGTCTATGCGGACAGGAACGCCGGACGCCATCCGAGTACCTTCGCTTCAAGTTTCCGCATCACCAAGTATTCGATCAGGATCACCACCGCCATGAACGACATCGTATAGGCGAGGATGCCCTCGATGTCGAAGTTCTGAAAGAAGATACCGATCCGGAAGCCGACACCACCGTCTGACCCCAGAACCTCGAACACCAGCACGATTTTCCAGATGAGCGACAGCCCCGTGCGGGCCGCCGTCAGGACATAGGGCATGAGTTGCGGCACGATGAACCGCCGCACCCGCCGCCAGAACGGCACGCGGTAGACGCGGGCGAGTTCGCCGTAGCCGTGATCCAGCGCCCGAACGCCCTCACGCATCGTCACGGTGACGAGCGGCGCCTTGTTGATGACCACCGCGAGGATCAGCGCGAACTCGGTGAGGCCGAGCCAGATGTAGCAGGTGATCGCGACCACGATCGCCGGGATGTTGAGCCCGATGAGAACCCATGTCCCGAACAGCCGGTCAGCATTGCGAAATCGCCCGAAGACACCGCCAAGCACGATGCCCGCCGTCATCGCGATGACAAAGGCGATGGCCGCGCGGCTCAGCGTCTTACCGACATCGGCGAGAAGCGAGCGTTCCGTTGCGAGGAACCAGACCTCCGCGATCACCTCGATCGGTGTGGGAAAAAGGCGGTGGTCCACGACCACCGCCAGAACCTGCCACAGGAGGAGGAGTAGCGGCAGGGAGAACCATTCCAGGCCCCCCGCCACCCCGGGAGGTTTTTGTTTGCGACGCTCCATCCGGTTCGGTCCGGCGCGATTCAGACGCCGTAATCCGACCAGAACGTTCCAGCGGGCATTTCGGTCGCGTCTCCGACCAGTTCAGGCCCGCCGTATTCCGCCATGATCTTGTAGGACGCCGCGGCGGCGTCGATCATGGCCTGATCATATTCGGGGATGATCCCCTTGCGGTAATCGGCGCGCAGCGTTTCGAACAGCGTCTGATCGTCTCCCACGCGCATGAGCTCCTTGAGATCGTTCCACACGCTGTCGCGATTGAGCAGCATCTTCTTGGCCTCAAAGGAGGCGTCGAGGAATCCCTTGATCGCCCCGGGTTTCTCCGCCGCGATGCTCTCGCGGAAGACCCAGCCCAGAAGCGGGGGCTGATCGGTGACGCCGAGCCCCTCCATCATCTCCGTCACCGAGATGAGCTCTTTCATCCCGGCCGCCTTTGAGCGGGCGTTGAAATGCCAGAAGTTGAGCGAGGCATCCGCCTTGCCCTCCGCCAGCAATTCGTTCACCAGCGGCGGTGCCCCGAAGCGGGCTTCGACCTTGTCCGCAAGGCTCTCACCCGTTTCCTTGTTGTAATAGGCCTGCAACGCGACCCAGCTCTTGTCGACCGGGCCGCCGGCAATCGCGATGGTCTTGCCCGGCAGGTCGTTGATCGACTGGATCGGGCCGTCCGGCTGCACCATCAGGCCGCCGACCGCATAGCTGTGCGGCACGACGGTAAAGTCCTCGCCATCCGCGCGCACCGTGGCGACCCAGATGAAATCCGACAGCACGATATCCACGTCACCCGACATGAGCGCCACATGGCTCGCCTGCTTGCCGGACACGTCCTTGAGGCTCAGGTCCACGCCGTGTTTCTTGTCGAGCTCCATCTTCTTGATGACACTCAGCTCCCACTGGGCGGTGCCGTTGGCGAGCGCACCGACAGTGACCGGCACAACGTCGTTGTTTGGCGGGCTGAAGGCCGCAGCGCGACCGGCGGGCAGCGCCGCCCCGACAAGGCCCGCGCCGAACATGGCCGAAAAATCACGTCTTTTCATTGTATTATCCTCCCTCACGCGCGCGAGCGCGCGCTCCTGCTTTTAGGGCAAACTAACACCAGCCCAACACCAAGACCTCAATAGCGGAAATTGGAATTATCTATTTGATCTGGGCGGGGTCCATCTGCGAACGTATGGCGGCAACAGGGAGTTCAATCTATGAGAGTCATTTATTCAAGTCTATGTGCTGCCGCCACGAGCCTCGTGATCGGCACCGCCGCTATCGCCGAGGGAAACCTCGCATCCAACGCCACGCGGCTCGAGGACATGGTCATCGACAGCGCGGCGCTCACGCTTTCGGTCAACGAGTTCGAGCTTGAGACCGGTAAATACTACCGCTGGCGGATCGTCCATGACGGCGGCGAGGAATTTCAGTTCAGGGCCCCGGACCTGTTCCGCAATTCCTGGATCAACCAGGTGGTCATCAACGACCTGGAGGTGAAGCCGCTGGGCCTTCACTCCGTCGAATTCGACGACGAGGGGGTCATCGACATCTGGTTCGTCCCGATCCGTCCGGGCAACTACGATTTCTACGTTCCGGGATACGAGAACCGCGGCATCGCCGGCACGTTCGTGGTGCGTTGATGAAACAGGGTATTTTCGCCGCAATCGTCGCAGCTGGACTGGCCTTCGGGCCGGCCCACGCCAAAGACACCGGGCTTGTCTTCGTCTCCAACGAGAAAAGTCACGAGGTCTGGGTGCTCGACGCCGAATTCAACGTGATCAAGCAGATCGAAACTTCGCGCCGTCCGCGCGACATGAAGATGAACGACGCGCAGACGATGCTCTACGTCGCCTGCGGGGATGACGACGTGATCGACGTGATCGACATCGAGACGCTGGAAGTGGTCGACCAGATTCCGACCGGCCCCAGCCCCGAGGTTTTCGCCTTTTCACCCGACGAGTCGCGCATGTACGTCTCGAACGAAGAGGACTCCATGCTCGAGGTGATCGACATGGAAAGCCGGATCGTTGTCCACGATGTGCCGACGGGCGCCGAACCCGAGGGCGTGATCCAGACCGCGGACGGCTCCACCGTCTATGTCACCTCGGAAGTCGCGGACATGATCCATGTGGTCGACCCGCAGGCGGGCGTGGTCACCGACAACATCATCGTCGGCACCCGGCCCCGCCGTTTCGTCCTGACGCCCGACACCAACGAGCTTTGGGTTTCGGCGGAACTGTCGAGCGAGATCTACGTCATCGACCGCGACACCAACGAGATCAAGGACGTGCTGGAGTTTCTACCGCCCGGCTTCCGGCCCGAGGACGTCACGCCCGTGGGCATGGCGATCACCGAAGATGGCAGCATCGGGATCATCAGCCTTGGCCGCGCGAACCACATCGCGATCATCGACGCGCGCACCAAGGAATTGCAGGACTACGTCCTTGTCGGCAACCGCGCGTGGTCCGTCGCGCTCAACCGGGATGAAAGCGTGGCGGTGGTCGCCAATGGCCTCTCCGACGACATCACGCTCGTCGACATGGAGAGCCGCCGGCCCATCCGCTCCATCCCCGTCGGCCGTGTGCCGCATACTGTTGTGATCGACGACTGATGCGCTGGTTTCTCGCCTTCACACTCTGGTGCGCCCTGGCCGTTTCGGCTGGGGCG
>CXWF01059738.1_pt1 | contig 12489 bp, 11 predicted proteins | sample 468421 | NCBI WGS metagenome assembly CXWF01 (sample SAMEA2620812, study PRJEB7988) | marine metagenome | biome: marine biome (ENVO:00000447); feature: surface water layer (ENVO:00002042); material: "saline water (ENVO:00002010), including plankton (ENVO:xxxxxxxx)" | depth 5 m
GCCTGAGCTCTACTTTTGAACCCTGCTAAAAATGGGGGGATTACCCTATGACCATAATAAAAACGACCATAATAAAAACATTTCTCGAATCAGGCTTACTGCTCGCATTCAGCCTTGCGCTGCTGCTACCCCAGTTGAGCCTAGCCTCCGATGGGGAAACGCCACCCTACGACGGCTACATGAGCGACACCTACAGCGGCAGCAAGAACTGGCTCTGCCATCCTGGTCTGAGCAGTTCCCGTAACGTCTGCGATGACAATATCCGCGCCCTCTCAGTCGAGGCCGACGGTTCCTCCGATGTTGTGGAATTCCGGCCTGAGAGCAATCCAGCAGTCGACTGTTTCTACGTCTACCCCACCGCCAGCATTGATGCCGGGCCGAACTCGAACCTGTTCCCCGGCGCCCAGGAAGAGGAAACCACCCAAGCTCAGGCAGCGCGTTACAGCGAAGTCTGCCGTATGTTTGCGCCGGTCTATCGGCAGCGAACGTTGACCTACCTGGCGCTGGATACGTTGGTGGACGATCTGGTCAGCGATGAAACCGTCCAGCGCGCCAATGAGGTCGCCTACGCTGATGTGCTGAATGCCTTTCGCGAATACATCGCCTACCACAATCAAGGGCGCGGTTTTATCCTGGTCGGGCATTCCCAGGGCTCACGCCTGTTAAGCCGGTTGATTGCTGAAGAGGTCGAACAGAACGCCTACCTGTCGCAGCGGCTGATAGCCGCCCATCTGCCGGGCTACTCGATTGCGGTTCCCAAAGGTGCGGACGTCGGTGGCACCTTCGCGAAAACACCGGCCTGCCGCCGCGCCGACCAGACGGGCTGTGTTATCGGTTATGCCAGCTACCGCAAGGGGGACCCGGAACTCGCCGACGCCCGCTTCGGCATCACCGACGGTCCCGGCACTCAGGCTTTGTGCGTCAATCCCGCAGCTCTGGCTGGCGGTAAAGGCGACTTCGAGACGTATCTCCCGTTCCGCCAGCCACCGGTCTACCAGGCGCTCATGTACTCAAGAGGCAGCGGTGGCCCCTACGCCAGTCGCGTACGCAACAAGCTGCTCCCGACCTGGTACACGCCCTACTTCACCATCCCGGGCCAGCTGAGTGGCGAGTGTGTGATCAACGCGGCTGGCGTCAGCTACCTGGAAGTCAGCATCAATGCCGACCCCAGCGACCCGCGTGCTGATGACTATCCGGGCGAATTCCTGGGCGGTACCGGCTGGGGTCTCCATCTGGGGGATATTTCACTAGTTCAGGGCAATCTGGTTGAGCTGGCCCGCGCCCAGAGCGAAGCCTGGTTAGCTGCGCAGCAGGACTAGCGGTCGCTATGTTGGGTCAGTGCAAACTACTGCGGTGGCCCGGTTAGCTCACCATAGAAAGGATAAAGCCCGGTTTTATTCGCGCGGCTAACTTCAGCGCTTCTCCAGTTCAGACATAATCGCCTGATCGTCGAATGGCTCGTCAAAATACCCCGAGGACATAAGCGGGTCCTTCACGTCGTCCGGGATCAGAAGATAACTACGCTGAAGCTCCCAGCTTCCCGCCCCGAATACCAACGGCCGCGTATTCTCCAGCATCTCACGCGTCTGTTGGGACAGGTCTGCTCTTTCGAGTTGGCCCATTGTGTATGCCAGCTCCAGCAGCTCGGGCTTTTCACAGTTTCGCTGAGCCATCGCACTTGCTGTCACCAGAAACTGATGGGCAGCATCGTCATCCAGAGCAGCCAGCTTATCCAGGACTTCGGTTGGAGGCAGGGGGCGATCTGTAAGTACCTTCTCGCAGCGTTCAATCGCCACGCCGTATTCGGCGATTTTCTGGGCGAGATGTCTGTGGGCAATCTCGCTCTCACCGGCGGCAGCGCCACAGGAAGCCAAGAGCATCGCTGGAATAATGAGTTTCTTCACCAACGTCCCCTGCATCCTTTATCTACCGCTTCCCAGAACTGTCGTTGCTTAGGTGACAGGTTATGCCGTAACCGCTGTAATTTCGCGATATCCGAAACTCGTCGGCGGACCATTGGCCTAATGCTGTTCATGGATTGCGTAAAAAGGACCCAGTCCGTGGAGGCAATGTTGTAAGACGCCTGAGCCGAATTGTTGCCTAGAAAGATCTTAGCCATAACCCCAACTGGCACAACCTTCTCCAGCATGCTGCCGTTACGCTCAATCTTGCGAATGGCCTCAAGGGCTTCCACATCCCGGTCATTGAATTTCAGGTTGATGATGCTTGGACATTCCATTGCAGCGACTTCTCCTCGTATGCGGAGGGTAGAGATTAGATTCAGCTTCTCTCGCGAACAAGGTCGCGCACACTTTAATTGCAGAAAACATACTTATTTGTTGTCGAACTGCGACCTCTACAGCATGTTGATAAATTCGCCGGGTGCCTGAAGAGGGCGACGAACCTGGAGCACTCGAAAGCCGGTTTTGGATCGAAGAGATAGACCCCGAAAAAGGCCGCACTACAGGCTATGTCGCGAAATACATATCGAAATGCATCGACGGGTACGAGGTTGGCCAAGACGCCTATGGTCGCGACGCCGTCGAGTCAGCCGCTCGAATTCGAGCATGGTCGAGTATCTGGGGCATCAGACAATTTCAATTTATCGGGTCGCCGCGCGTCACGGTATACCGGGAGCATCGGCGTTCACGGAGTGTGCCGGGCGCAAGAACCGGGCTAATTGAACAACTAGAGAAAACCGCAGATACCGGCAACTGGAAGCTCCTCGTAGAACTGATGGGCGGGGCCAGAACCAAGCTTACTGATCAGCCGTTGCGGGCGATGATGGTCTTGCAGCCGAGCGAGAACAAATACTTCGAACAGACAAAGAAGCTATTGGGACTTTTTGGCGTTGCCGGTGAAGTGGTTACCAGGCTCTACGAGTGGACCATCCGGGTGCGGTCCCAAGAGGATCGCGAACGCCCCTCCTTGGAGTTCTGTCAATAACTGTACGCTTCGTAAAGGCCGATGAAGTGCGCGAGAAAAGATGAAATAGCCAGCGGTAGAAGGCAGCAATCGATTTGGATGATGCTTGTGCAGTTTGCTTCGACAATTACGTTCTGCTAATGTTTTTGCAATAGGCGCGTTGCCTATTGTCCCTTAACACAAACGTCATGATAACTAGAAAAGGCAATGGTACATTGTCGGTCATTCTACTGAATGGCCTATTTTGGGGGTCACCCGCAGGCGATATCGAACTCGCGCTTCAGAAGCTCCCATGATCGGTCGCCGTGTTCGCACTCACATATTACTAGTTATTATAGTTTGTGAGCCGGGACGGTGTGTGCGATACCTCAAGCGAGGATGCGGCGGCCGATATTCTTCTCTCAGCTCGGTAGGGATACTGCTTGCCACTGAACATCTCATATAGTGCGCCACACCGGATCGCCTCAAAGAGAAATTTGGCGAAGGCACTTAACATAGGCGATGAAGAACTAGAATACTTAATCGCCCAGAAGAACCATCACTACAGGCAAAAAAGACTTCCAAAGAAGTCCGGTGGCACGAGAACGGTATATGCCCCAGAACGAAATCTGAAGGCCCTCCAGCGAAAAATAGTGGCTCGCATCTTTCACTTGGTAAGATTCCCCCCCTACCTTCAAGGCTCCATTTCTGACCCCGAAAATCAGCGTGACTACATAAAGTGCGCGACCCAGCACTGTGGTGCAGTAGCAGTCAGCCACATCGATATAAAAAACTTCTTCGATGGCATCGAATTCGACAGAGTTGTGGACATATTCGAGGGCGTGTTTCTATTTAGGAGCGAGGTATCGTTACTTCTCGCAGAACTTTGCACATTGGATGGTTATGTTCCACAGGGAGCACCCACGAGTTCGTATATCGCCAACATGATCTTTTTTAAAGATGAACCGAAAATCGTAAATCTTGCAAATAAATCCGGCATCACATACACGAGGCTGGTCGACGACATCACAATTTCGACCGATGTAAAGAACACTTGTTTGAGGACGCTGACTAAAAAAGTAATTAGGATGATCGAAAGCTACGATCTCGAAATAAATGCTGACAAAACGAAAAGCATGATCAGAGGCAGCGTGCCTTTAACCGTACACGGGATCAGAGTCGTAGAAAAAAAACCAAAAATATCTCGAGATGAGTACCGAAATATTCGAGATGCAGTGCATCGCGTTGTCCTGGCATCGAGTACGCCAAACTACCGAACCAAATTTGAATATTTTAAACTGTACCATCGCGTATCAGGCAGGCTCAGTAAGCTAAAACGTCTAGAGCATCCAGGCTATACTAGGCTCAGAAACAAGCTCAAGCCGCTTCTTCCCTTGCCCTCAAAAGGATTCAAAGCCAAAGTAACCGAGAAGATCGAGAAGCTTGAGCGAAACTATAGCCTGTCTTCTTCACACGAGTGGTATAAGAAAGAGTGGAACGTTACGTCGTACAAGCTTGGTATCGTCGGTAGAACATACAAAAAAGAAAGCAGCGAACTGAGAGCACGAATAAAGGCAATTAGGCCGAGCTAAATGAGACGAGTCCTTCTTCAGCTCCTCGTCGCTATATCCGTATCCGCTTCAATTTCGTTTTCTATTGGCTGGATTATATACCCTGAAAACGGGCTATCATTTTGCTTTGACAAAAAGTGTTTTGACTTTTTCCAAAGCTTTTTTGATTTGCCCATAAAGGTGTTCTTATTTAGCTTTACCATTATAACAATAGTGTTCTCGTTTTCCCGCTTAGAACTATCTCATCGCTCCCTGGAAATTCAATCGCGTTCGTTCCAGCATGAAGCGTACCAATCGCAGTTGCGCGACCTTACTACTTTTCTGGCTACTTACTTTCAGCAGAGCCATGATTCAGTAGACATAGGAATGCTGAACATCAGAAAGCTTCACAACTTTTTCTATCCCGGGGCACACGCCACCGGTAACTTGATGCAAGAGAGCGCAGGGATAGAGAATGTGAGACTACTATCGCTTAAACTGGAACAGTTTGAAACTGATGCAGAGCTAGGTTCTTTCGAAAAGCCTGCTTACATTGTCGGGATTCAGAAGATTTTTGACGATCTCGGAATAACAGCTCACTTAGAAGATCCGGAGAGTGCAAGAGACGCCGAGCTAGAAGCCATAAACCTTGTCAACCATATTACATCAAAATGGATGATTTATGGGGAAAGGATGCTCAAGAACGAATACTTCCACCACAACTTGGTTTAGCCATGCTCTTCTTTCACATAATGTAGAAAAACCCGCTTTCGTTATTCTAGCGCAGGAAGAATAAGTTTATTGGTTAGATCCGAACGTGGGACTAAAGTAGCACTAAGAAAGGTCTTGCACATCCTGAAGCAGATCTTTGACTTGGCGATCGATCCTTTTCCGAAACTCAAAATCAACCTCATCATCGGTAAGAGACGAAACATTCTTCCCGAAATAATACGAGAGCACGAATCTCTTCTCTGAATCAGAGTATCTGTCGAAATCTGGAACGTAATTGGTACTGTAGCGCCGATGATTAACTTCGTAAAAGCTCCGCGAAAACTTTTTCGGCTTTATCCTGACGCCAAATCGTTTGCATAACGACCTTACGTGCCTATCCAAGGAATGTAAGAGAGGTTCATCATTGATCTCTGAAAAGAAGAACATCCATCCGCGACACTTACGATCAAATATGCAACCGGTAATTCTCAGATTCAGGCGCCATTCAAGAAAAGCCTCGCTTTTATATTTTGAGTATTTGTATCCCGTGAAAATAGATACGAGTGACTCACGCAATTTCTCAATTGATCCTTTCTTAACGGATACTTTTCCAGCATGGAACGCATAACCTAGATAATCAAACTCATCAGTGAGAGTTCCGATCTTCGACTTCTCAGGCATCTCTATTGGATCATGTACCGTAAGCTGAAGGCCTTTAAAGCTGCTAATGACCTCCTGAGAAACCGACACTGCCTCTTCATTTTTAACAAAAATTAGTATGTCGTCGACATAACGGAAAAACTCAATATCTTCGCGCTTACTATACTTCGAATCTATTCCAAGCAGGTAGACCGCAGCAAGAATGTTCGATATGGCTAAACCTTGAGGAATACCGATATCATTCCAGGTATCCGTTTCCCGAGATCTTGCAACGGTAGGGGTAGAAATAGCTTTGTAGACCAAATCCCGGATATGGGGTTCAGCTATCAATTTCCGAAGCTTTTTCCTAAACACTCGATGAGACACACTTGGATAAAAATTGGCGATATCCAGTTTGACAAAAGCGTCGTAGTCACCAGAAAAGTGCACACGTTTCACTCTCCGCACGACATCTTGAGGAAGTTCGAACTTCACTATGTCTTCTAGATGAGCCGTAAGCAGTTCACACAACGCTCTGAGTGTAATTCGATCCCTAATCGTCGGAATGGATATCTCTCTGGGCGCCTTACCTGCCCCTTTACTTACCAGCTTAAGTTTATACTTAGTGAAGGTATAGCTACCGCCTAACACTTTGCGGGAAATGATCTCAACTTGCTCTTCTTGTATAGGCCAGAACTGACGCTGTGTCAGATTGTCTATTCCTGTAGCACCAGAAATTGCGACTCTTTCTCGGAAAATATCTAATAAAAACTCTTCTTCGAAGATTTCCTCAAAGCTTCCCTGCAAGGTCATAGCAATGTAATCCGATAAATATAATGACTGGTAGAGAATAGAAAACCGATAAAAAGACAACTCGCGATACTCGGTACCATAAAAACAGGAACCAGATGTATTTTGTTGGATGACGGTCTAACTTATCGGGATCATGAGTGAGCTGTGCCTCACACATCGCAATATAGTAATCGCGATCACTATGGTTTTCACATACACTCAGAATTTGAGTGTACTCCTTAGCCAGTACATCCGTTTCCGCGCCTTCGACTGTAGCCCTTTGATAAAGATCGTTCAAAGTTTCATAACATTCTTTGATCAGGGAAGCTCTTTCTTTAAAACTGAGACCGCTAATAAATCCTGACATAGCTAGTATCAGTACCGAAAAGGCTATCCAGGCGATCCCATATGAATCTGTTGCCTGATCGAGCTGGGCGTAATAGAGGGAAGCGCAAACGGCAAAGAAGGAGTACCACAGTAGCAATAGCTGAGCTTGAAAAGAATTGGCGAGTAAGCGCTTTTCTGCTTGAATTCTCGACTTTCTGGTCCACCACACGCTATCTGAAAAAGCCATGTTGTCCTTAGAGCTGGAGGATCCTGAGGCGCATCATATAGTCTACATAAGGTAACGCCCGGCATGCCGGGCTAGCTAAGCTTAGGAGCTGTGCTCCCCAATATTAGTTTCACCCACCAAGTGGATGCCCTAAACCCAACCGAGTATCGGGTACGTTTAGGGGGCGCCCCAGGAGAGCATACCTTACTAAAGTTTAAGCTTAGGTGCAATTGCGCCTGAAAATTATGTTGGGCAGAGCGATAAGCGAACCTCTTACCGTCTACATTATGTCTACATTGCAGCGGCCGGAGTTATCGCTTGAGGAACAGAAACCGATAACTATTTGATCTGTATGGTGCCCGGGGCCGGACTTGAACCGGCACGACCTAACGGTCAGGGGATTTTAAGTTACACGGGGCCACGCCTGCGGACCCACTAACTACGTTAAAACAGTCACTTAGGCTTTACACCGTTGCAATAGCGGTCGCGCTTGAGCCCTATTCTGCGACCAAATTGCGACCAAGCAGAGCATCTGTTTACGAATCAGATTACACCTCAGCGCGACAGGCAGCATGCAGGGGATGAATTTTAGGCCAGACCGCCCCGGCAGGCCGCATTTCTGCTGAGGTGTGGGGTGAATTTTAGGTGAGCCGCTAAAGCTCTGAACTCTCAAGTATGGCAGCACCGGAATTGACCTTCGTCACAGTCAAGACCGCTGCATTTGCAGGGTAGGCGCCAAAGGTGCCCGTAGCGCCGATTAGCGCTATCCCTGACGGTGACGATGGCACCATGCCCGGAGTATTGTCAGCCTTTATGATCCTGACGGGAACACCGATTGGCACTGTAGCCAGGAACGATAGCGTCATGCCAACAGTTGAGCCTGACGTATTAGTTACAGTCCACAGGCTAAGCTGATCGGGCAGTGACGAACTGCCGGTGAAATTCTTCTCACCGTGGCGCGCCGTTCTACCGGGGCCTGGGTCGAAAAAGATAGCCGTCCCTGTTCCGTTATAGCCCATGCTTGACGACCCGGCAGAGAATACGTCTGTGGCCTCGTTGTCGGGATTCTTGAGGAAGTAGAAGTTAGCCGCCGTCTTGTCGAGATCAAACTGCTTTTCCGTGTTGGTTTCAGAGTAAAGGTTATAGTTATTGTATCTCCCTCCTCGGATATAAATGCCGTTTACGTTGCCCTCTGCCGAAATATCCCAGGTGCTGTGCATATGGCCGACAGAGCTGCCGCCCTTGCTGACATGGAAGCCCCACAGCGCAGAGTTGTAGGCGCGAAGCCCTGAGCCAAAGCAGCCGTTCGTGTCATTCCCGCCATCCGGCTCTATCTTGAACCCGTAATCGTTTGACTCCGAGTAGACGTTATACCAGCGCTGAGAGTTGCCAGAGATAAGCCGAATGCCAGCTATACCAAACTTCGTGGTCAGATCGCGCAGACACAGCAGTCTGCCATTCGTGATCCTGATTGCATCAGTATTGGTTGCCTTCCGCCCCTCAACCCGCATCTTTTCAATTACGGACTGGGCGCCGACTACGTCGATGGTAGCTGAGCCTACGAATTCCGGCCTGGCATAAAGAATCGTGTTGAATTGGTTGGCGCCGACAAGTGATTTTGTCACCCCGATCTCAATTGGAGCGGATACCCCCCAGGCGCCTTCCGGTACATAGACCGCATCAAAAACAGAAAGGGCCTTAACTACCGCTGCATAGCAATCGGTTGTCGTGCCCTCAATTGCCCCGAACTGCGTAATATTGGCTCGCTCGCTCTGCCGGGCCCAGCAGCCCTGCCCTGCGCTATCGGTCTCACCTGCGCCATCCAGGAACGAGGCAAGCCCAGAAACCATTCCATCCCACGGCACAGTTGGGCTTACGGTCCACCCTCCGTCGTGCTCAGATTTGGGCTTGACAGCATCCCAAGCGAAGACCCCGCCCCCATAAACTGAGCCATACCCCATACCGGCGCATGGTAACTAAGCACACTCACCTGCTGCCCATCCTTCAGCGCCGCCGTATTGAGCGCCAGCAGGTCGGCTATGGAGTCTACGTAGATGACGCGGTCGGCAAGGGCTGCGTTGACGTCGGCAAGGGCTGCGTTGACGTCAGCAAGCCCGGTGTTCAGCTCTGCAACAGCATCATCCACCGCCTGCTTGTTCGGGTAGGTGTCGATCTCGGTAGCCACGCCCGCATCGTTGCGGTAAAGGATCAGGTATTCGTCTGCTGCGGGGCTCTGAACGCTGAAGTAGTCGCCGTCTGCTGTGGCGGCCAAGCCGTCGGCGGTGATGGCGTAGATATTCGCCCCGAGCAGTGCGGCGCTAGCTGCGGCTGATGCCGAGTTGCTGGCCGCCGTAGCGGAAGCCTGAGCATCTATCGCAGCCTGGGGCGCTGCCTGAATGTCGGCGATGCTCTGCGCAGCGGTGGTGATGTTGGTCTCGTTGCTGGCTACCGCCGTGACGTCAGCGCTGATGCCGGCTACAGCCTGCACTTCTGCGGCGATCTCGTAGACCTCGGGGACGCCTTCATACACGAGCCCGATAAAGTCCGCCTGGCTCTGAAGTTGCTGCCTGAATGGCTCAAGCGAGGCAATGAAAGCGTTCGATTTCTGGATGAACTGCGCCTCCGGTTCGTTTCGCTGCGGGGCTTGGGGTAATGCGGTGGTCTGTGGTGCTGCCATGTTATAGGCCCTCAACGGTTATGGTGGCGTCAGATGTGCTGTAGTTCGCGATCACAATGTCGAAATCGCGGTAGTAGCCGTAAACGATAGTTTCTTCGTGATCCTCTGCACCGATCCACACCACCGGCTTGGCGCGAAATGCGGCCAGGGTTCGCTGCACGGATGCGGCGGCGCGGGTATCAATCACAACGTCGTATTCGGCCCGCTTGCTGAACCTGCGCTCGACGATCTCGAAGTTTCCGAAAATGTCCGGCTCTTTGCGGCTGAAATCGGTGATGCCTACGCTGGTGCCATAGACGGCCTGGCCCAGATTCTGAATAGTGCCCAGCACTAACTGGCCGACGCTCACCTGCTCGCCTTGGGCGGTCAAAGTCACGGTAATCACGGCGTCGGCGTACGGCGGCAGGTCAATGCGCGCCAGGTCGGACTTGCGCGAGTAGGGGTCGAAAAAATAGGCGTACCAGTCCCGCACGTCGGCATTTTCCAGCATTTGGATTTCACCAGAGTCGTACACCAGTCCCTCGGCGTCATCGGTCATAGTGATGCGTACGGTCTGCGCAGAGGCGTTGAAAAGCGCCAGGCCGTTAGCGATCTGGCTTGGCGTGATCTCGACCGTAAGCACGTCAGGCGCAGTGGTCAGCGTGTCCAGCTTTCCGTCGAACATGCGCAGTGGATTGGTCGGCCCAAGGTCTAGCCATGTGGGAGGGTCGGCTATGGCGCCCTGGTCTGGTCGCGCGCTGTTGTCAGTCAGCGCCTCGTAGTTGCGGTCAGAGTAAGTGTAGATGTCGCCCCGGGTGGCGTCTGGATTCTGCACCGTAACCGCCGTGTCGTCCGTGCGATCAATGAGTGCATACCCGCCTGAGGTGACCGCGGAAACATAGTAATTGGCACTATATTTTACAGAATCAGCGGGCGTGGGAAGCGCAACATCAAGCGCGGCGAGAGAGGTGTAATCCGTAGCACTGTAGCGACGGAAATAGGGCTGCACTGATGCGGTCTGGACTATAAGCTCGTTGCCGTCTAAATCTGCTGACAAAGATGCAGGGAGCGCATTTATTGAGATGCCTGACTGCGCTGCCAGGGTTGCGTCCGAAAACGCGGACGCTCCGGCATCGCCGCCTCCACCAACAAGGATCTCGCCTCGAACAACATTGTGCGCCATCCATGACCTTGTAGCTGCGCCAGCGCTGATATAACTGCCGTCGACCATGCTTATCTTTAGCAGCTTGACGCCGAGATTTTGGCCGCTTTTGTCGTCAAAAAGAACGAATAAGTGTTGAGATGTGGCGCTTGGGAGAACGTTGGTGCGGAGCCAGCCCGCCTGATCATGAGCAGGCTGCCCGAACAGGTCGCCGGCGATAGCAGCTTCAGAAGCAGTTTGCGAGGCCAAGTCCCAGGTTCCGGCGCTCAAGAATTTATACCCCGCCGGGAAATCGCCGGCCACGAAGCAAAAATAAGCCGAATCATAGCTCCAGCATGTGGCCAGCAAGGGCTGTGAGGACACGTAAACAAGCGTCATCAGTGGCAGGCTGTAGATGGCGGTAACGTTACGCCCCTCTACAGCCAAGTAGCTTCCATCAGGACTGGGCACAACTCTTTCTGCAGAGACATTGGCGGCGAGGAACCCGCTCTCACCCGTTGCAAGATCAACCCTTACCACGCTAGGGTTAAAGGATTTTTTTGCCACCATATACAAGTAGCCGGCGGCGATCTCGTAGTGCAGAATCTGGTACTCAGTAAAGAAATCCCGTCCTATCGGCTCCCACTGCGAGTAACTGTCAGGCGGCGCCGTGCTCGTAAACCGTTCCGCTAAATCCATCGGCTTAATGATCTTCACGACCGCACCTCTAGTCCGTCCATCTCGATCCGCTCAAGCACCTTGGCCGATTTGGCGGTGTGCTTGGCGGTTGCGCGGCCTACTGCGGCCAGTTCTTCGCCCATGGCATTCAGGCGCCGCTCGATGCTCTCCAGCAGGCGCTGTTCCCGGGTAACCTCTTTCTCGGCGATCCATTTCAGGTCGGTCAGTGCGGCACCGGTGCGGGCGATCGAGCGCACGTAATCGTTCATGCTGCCGAACTCGCCGGCCTGTACGCTGGTTGCGGCGCTGATAGCCGAGTCCAGCCCCGGACCCACCCGGCCAGCGGATGCCATGCGCTCAAGCGATACCAGCGCCCGCTCACGGCTTGCCGCTTCGAACTGACCGCCCTGCACAGACAGCCCGCCCAATGCCCGCGCTACTGCATCAGAGGCCCGCTCAGCCTCTCTCAGGGATTCGCTGACCACGTCACGCTGAACACCAAGCAGTTCACGCTGCATGCCGATACGCTCGCGGTGCGCTTCCTGCTCAACCCGCAGCACGTCGCCCTGAGCGTCTTCGAGGTAGGTGTAATACTCATCGGCCACGCCCTGGAGACGCAGCAAAGTTGCGATATTTTCGGCACCGGAGGCTGTCGCCCCGTTCTGGGCTCTCAGAAGCTCGTAATAAGCCTCGCGTGTGCGGGGCAGTTGGAGATTGGCCTGCGACAGAGCGCGGGTCATATCGCTTTGCGCCAGGTCAAACTTCTGCGCGTCGGTGGCGAAGTTGCCGATGAAGCCCTGCATGGAGGTGATGAACTGCTCCACCCCGCCGGCGGCATTCATCAGGCGCTCAGAGGCGACCACCA
>CXWF01006837.1_pt1 | contig 12405 bp, 8 predicted proteins | sample 468421 | NCBI WGS metagenome assembly CXWF01 (sample SAMEA2620812, study PRJEB7988) | marine metagenome | biome: marine biome (ENVO:00000447); feature: surface water layer (ENVO:00002042); material: "saline water (ENVO:00002010), including plankton (ENVO:xxxxxxxx)" | depth 5 m
GGATCGTCGCCTTGGTAGGCCTTTACCCCACCAACTAGCTAATCCAGCGCGGGCCCATCTAGGGGCGATAAATCTTTCACCCGAAGGTCGTATACGGTATTAGCACGAGTTTCCTCGAGTTATTCCGTACCCCTAGGTAGGTTCCCACGTGTTACTCACCCGTCTGCCACTCCCTCCGAAGAGGGCGTTCGACTTGCATGTGTTAAGCCTGCCGCCAGCGTTCGTTCTGAGCCAGGATCAAACTCTCAAGTTGAGTTGATCCGACTGTATTCCTCGCGGGGAAAACCGCGAGGCTGACGCAAAATACACTCACATTCGTTATCCCGGCTTGGGACCGGGTAACGGGGTAATGTGTGTAGAAACATCAGACAGTCAGTGTTCTGTTCGATCAGTTTCCTGATCTCGCGAGGACACCGCCGTCCACGTTTCTCTTTCTCAAACCACAATGTCAAAGAGCACCTGAATCTCACAACGCTTTTGGCGTTCCGAAATCAAGGGTCGTAAAGCGACCCGAAGGACAGCTTCACCTCGCCTTCCATACGGAAGTCGGGGCCTGCTGTCATCCATAATAGGATCGTTTACTAGGCCACAAAGAGAAGATGCAGGCAAGCCATTATCTACTCTTTACCTGAGGGTGAAACCCGCTCCGAAGAACCGGTCGTCGTGACCTCGTGAAGCCGGTTTATAGGGAGGTGGCCTGTGCCTGTCAAACACCTTTTTCGCAGTTTCTTCAAAAAAATCAGACCTCTTTGCGCTTGACTCATCATGGCCTTTGTGGCCCGCGCAGAGCAAGCGTTTCTGCGGGTAGATTCGGAACCGAAACGGCCCGACGCATGCATCGGAGAACGCGAGACGGGCCTCAACGGCCCCAACCTGTCCCGAAGGCGCACAGCAATAAAGGACCGCTATGACAGCCTGTTATGGAACGGGAGCTCATAGCTTGAAGGAAAGAAGGGTACTAAACCTTCATAACTGGTGAATATACTGGCTTTGGAACAGTCTCCACGTTGACAGGGAAGGTGCCCTCGGGGCATCGTCTTTTCACACTGAATTACAGTTTGTTTCGGCGGTGGGGCAGTCCGCCAGTAACGCAGCTAAACGAGACTGATATCCTAGATTTTTCGGGTAAGTGCCGGAAAAGGTTATCTGGATTCGTGCCAGGGGGCAGCGAGTTGTACGACACGGGGACCCACGTGAAAGACGAAATGACCAACGGCACCGATGGCGAGGATGCGTCGGCTGCCGAGACCTTCTGGCAACGCGCGCAGCGCAATACCCAGCAATCCTTGAAACTCTATTCGTCTGCGGGCCGGCTTGCGCTCGGACAATCGCGCTGGATTGCGGCATCTGCCGCACTCGGAACGATGTCGCTCGCGCTGGTCGGCATCGGCGTTACCTCTCTTGTCGCGCCGTATGAAGGCGTTGCATCGGCCTCGCTGACCGCGGACCGCGCACCGCGCGTGATCGCCTGGAACGCGAACGGCACACCCGAAAACGACAGCTCGTCGATGGTGGCAGCCGCAATGGCCGCGACCCACGCTGCAACCGGCGAGACGGAAAACAATCCGGCCACCGAAGAGGCGGCAAGACTTGCCGCCGCGGATGCGGTCCATGCAAACGGCGGCACGCAAGACCTGCAGACTGCATCGCTTGCCGATCCCGGCCTCTTCAATCCGCTTACGGAAGAGACGCTGGCCGCAGAATCCGCAAGCCTTTCCGCCGCGCCGCAGCCCGTCAAGACAACAGTCGAACTCGCAAGCGGCGAGACGCTGATGGAAGTGCTGCAGGACGCAGGCGTCGACCGGATCGATGCCTATCATGCCGTTGCCGCCATGACTTCCTATTACAGCCCGCGCAAGCTGCGCGCCGGACAGGAAATCGCCCTTACCTTCATGGAAGCGCCCGAGGGCGCCATAGCAGAAGGCGAAAGCGGGACGCCCGCGAAATATCTCACCGCGCTCGCAATCGAGCCCGATATCGAGCGCACGATCGAAGTGAAGCGCAACGAGGATGGCAGCTTCGACAGCCAGGAAATCAAGCACGAGTTCACGGAAGGCTTCGTTCGTGCTGCCGGCACAATCAACAATTCGCTTTTTCTGGATGGCGAACAGGCAGGCGTACCCGCCCCGATCATCATTGAATTGATCAGGATGTACTCCTACAGCGTCGACTTCCAGCGCGAGATTCAGCCGGGCGACAAGTTCGAAATCTATTTCAGCCGCAAGTTCAACGAGCAGAACCGCCCCGTAAAGGAAGGCGATGTGCTCTACGCCGCGCTTACGGTTGGCGGTAAATCCCACAAGCTCTGGCGCTTCGACCCGAACAATGACGGCCAGTGGGACTACTTCGATGAAAACGGCCAGAGCATGAAAAAATTCCTGATGAAAACGCCGATCGACGGCGCGCGCATCAGCTCGACCTACGGCCTGCGCCGCCACCCGATCCTCGGCTACTCGAAAATGCATGCAGGCGTTGACTTCGCGGCCCCGCGCGGCACGCCGGTTTACGCGGCAGGCGACGGCACTGTCACGCGCGCCAACCGCTTCGGCAGCTTCGGCAACTATGTGTCGATCCGTCATGCGAATGGATATGAAACGGCTTACGCGCATCTGAACGGCTTCGCGCGCGGCATCAAGGCGGGAACGCGTGTGCGTCAGGGTCAGGTCATCGCCTATGTCGGCACGACGGGACGCTCCACGGGCCCGCACCTGCATTACGAAGTGCATGTGAACGGCAAGAAGATGAACCCGCTCGCACTCAAGGTGCCGACCGGCCGCAAACTCGAAGGCAAGCAACTCGCCGCTTTCAAGGAACTGCGCGGCACCATGTTGACCCGGATGGCGGAAGCCCCGCTTGCGACGCAGGTCGCCCAGGCGAAGGTCGAGACGGACAAGGTCTCCGACGCGAACTGATCCTCAGCCTACGGAATGACGGAGGGGCCGGGCCGCTGAAAAGCGCCCGGCCCTTTCTGCGTCTCCGGGCTGCGTCTCCGGACTGCGTCTCCGGGCTGCATTTCCGTGGATAAAGCGGCCTGGAATCAGGGCCACTGTCATCAAAACGTAACAAAACCGTCACAATCACCTTTCGTACACCAGGCCGCACACGGACCGACACGCTTTCACGCACACGCAAATGCTCACGCCCCGCCTCTCCAGCCGGAAAAGGCGATGGCGACGCACTAATCCCCGCCCCGGGGACAAGCTCGGGAAAACGGACCCTGCGGCCGGAAAAAACATATGCCCGGTTTTACCGCGCCACTGCTCCGGCGGCATGAAAGATCACGGCGCGCCAATCAAGATGCATAAGTCACGGCGCACAAGTCACGGCGCATTGAACCTGCGCAGAAACTCCCACACCGGAATGGCAATTATGCCGCCCAGCATCCCGCCCAGGAAACCCGGAATCTCGGCATTGAAAAGCCAGCTCCAGAGATAGCCCGCGAGAACACTAGCCAGAATGATGGCCGCGAATGTGAGGACGAGTTTCATCCAGAATCCCATTGCCTGTCTCCTCGGTTGCGCCAGCCCTCCGGCACCGGCCGGAAAGACTCAAGCCTAGAGAAGCGCGACGAGATTGGATATGGGCAGCCTTCACGACAACGCGGCGGAGCTGCCCGGCCCGCTAAATGAAAAAACCCGCTCCGGGGAGCGGGTTTTTGCGTTGTGGGGAGAGGCGAACCCCTCGATGGATGGCGGCCTGCCTTACTCGCCCTCGTCCTTGACGGCGCCGCCGCTGGCCGAGGGCACCTCGCCCGTATCGGCATCGACCTCGTGGCCGTCGATGATGAGGCCTTCGGCACCGGCCGAAATCTTCACCACCTCACCATCCGTGATCTTGCCCATGAGCAGAAGCTCGGCGAGCGGATCCTGCACATTGCGCTGGATGACGCGCTTGAGCGGCCTTGCACCATAGACCGGGTCGTAACCCGCATCGGCAAGCCAGGTGCGCGCCGCCTCGTCCAGCTCGATCACGATCTTGCGGTCGGCAAGGAGCTTTTGCAGGCGGCCCATCTGGATATCGACGATCGTATCCATCTGCTCGCGGGTGAGCCGGTGGAAGAGCAGGATCTCGTCCAGACGGTTGAGGAATTCCGGCCGGAAGCGCGAGCGGACCACATCCATGACCTGCGCGCGCACGCCCTCGACATCCTCGCCCGGCTTCTGCTCGGCGAGATATTCCGCACCGAGATTGGACGTCATGATGATGAGCACGTTCTTGAAATCGACCGTGCGGCCCTGCCCGTCCGTCAGGCGCCCGTCATCCAGCACCTGTAGCAGCACGTTGAAGACATCCGGGTGCGCCTTCTCGATCTCGTCGAAAAGGACAACCTGATAGGGCCGGCGGCGGACGGCCTCGGTGAGCGCACCGCCCTCCTCATAGCCGACATAGCCCGGCGGCGCGCCGATCAGCCGCGCGACCGAATGCTTCTCCATATATTCCGACATATCGAGGCGGACGATGGCCTGATCGTCATCGAACAGGAATTCGGCGAGCGCCTTTGTCAGCTCCGTCTTGCCGACGCCGGTCGGCCCGAGGAAGAGGAACGAGCCGATGGGCCTGTTCGGGTCTTGCAGGCCTGCGCGAGCACGACGCACGGCGCGGGAGACGGCGGAGACCGCTTCCCCCTGACCGACGACGCGCGCACTCAGCGCCTTTTCCATGCCGACGAGCTTTTCGCGCTCGCCCTTGAGCATCTTGTCGACGGGAATACCCGTCCAGCGCGAGACGATCTGCGCGATATGCTGATCGGTGACGGCTTCCTCAAGCATGGCGCCGCCCTGCTGCTGCTCGTTCTTCTCCGTTTCGGCGAGCTTCTTCTCGAGATCGGGAATGATGCCATAGGCAAGCTCGGAGGCCCGCTCCAGCTTGCCGCCGCGCTGCGCCTGCACGAGTTCGTTGCGCGCGTTGTCGAGCTCTTCCTTGATCTTCTGTGCGGAGGCGAGCTTCGACTTTTCCGCGTCCCAGCTGGCGGCGAGATCGGCCGACTTCTTTTCAAGGTCGGCAAGCTCGACCTCGATCTTTTCGAGCCGGTCCTTGGAGGCCTCGTCCTTTTCCTTTTTCAGCGCCTCGCGCTCGATCTTCAACTGAATGACGCGGCGGTCGATCTCGTCGAGCTCTTCGGGCTTGGAATCGACCTGCATACGCAGCCGCGACGCCGCCTCGTCCATGAGGTCGATCGCCTTGTCGGGCAGGAAACGGTCGGAGATGTAGCGGTCCGACATGGTGGCGGCGGCAACAAGCGCGGCATCCGAAATGCGCACGCCGTGATGCAGCTCGTATTTCTCCTTGAGGCCGCGCAGGATCGAGATCGTGTCTTCCACCGTCGGCTCGTCGACGAAGACGGGCTGGAAGCGCCGCGCCAGCGCCGCGTCCTTCTCGACATATTTGCGGTATTCCTCGAGTGTCGTCGCGCCGACGCAATGAAGATCGCCACGCGCAAGCGCGGGCTTCAGCAGGTTCGACGCATCCATCGCGCCGTCCGTCTTGCCCGCACCGACAAGCTGATGCATTTCGTCGATGAAGAGAATGATGCCGCCATCGGCCGAGGAAACCTCGGCGAGCACGGCCTTGAGACGCTCCTCGAATTCGCCGCGATACTTCGCGCCCGCGATGAGCGCGCCGAGATCGAGCGCCATGAGCGACTTGTCTTTCAGACTTTCGGGCACGTCGCCATTGACGATGCGCAGCGCGAGACCTTCCGTGATCGCGGTCTTGCCGACGCCCGGCTCGCCGATCAGCACCGGATTGTTCTTCGTGCGCCGCGAGAGCACCTGAATGGTACGGCGGATTTCCTCGTCGCGACCAATCACCGGATCGAGCTTGCCCGCGCGCGCATCGGCGGTGAGATCGCGCGCATATTTCTTCAAGGCGTCATAGGCATCTTCCGCGCTCGCGCTGTCGGCGGTGCGGCCCTTGCGCACGCGCTCGATGGCGGCGTTCAGCGACTGCGCCGTGACGCCCGCGGTCTTGAGGATTTTTTCCGATTCCGTGCCGGGCGTGAGCAGGATGGCGAGCAGCAGGCGCTCGGCCGTGACATAGCTGTCACCCGCCTTCTTCGCGAGCTGTTCGGCCTGATCGAAAACCTTGGCAACTTCGGGCGCGAGATAAAGCTGACCAGCGCCCGAGCCCTCGACCTTCGGCATCTTGCCAAGCGCCGTCTCGACGCCTTGCAAGGCCTGGTCGGGACGGCCGCCAGCCGCACGAATGAGCCCCGCCGCGAGACCTTCCTCGTCGTCGAGCAAAACCTTCAGGAGATGTTCAGGTGTAAAACGCTGATGCCCCGAGCGGACTGCAAGCCCCTGCGCAGACTGGATGAAGCCGCGGCTCCGATCCGTATATTTTTCCAGATCCATATGTTTTCCCTTTCAAGCACGTATTCAGACAGCCAGCATTGCTGCACCGTCATTCACGCCTTCCTGCCGGGCCCAACCCTCATCGAGGCATTGGCCTTTGGCAGATATTGGTGTTGCCTGATAGGCACACAAGGGGCAAGCTCCAGACAGTTTGTCGCAGAAACCTGCCAATTCATGGCGCGGCGGAACAGGAGTGTCATGGAAGACAAGGCTAGGATCGTCGGCCTCTACCGCTATCCGGTCAAGGGGCTCTCACCAGAACCGCTGGCAGAGGCAAGGCTTGAGGCGGGGGGCACCTTTCCCTGGGACCGGGCCTTTGCCATCGAGAATGGCAAACATGATTTCGACCCGGAAAACCCGAAGCATTTTCCCAAGATCAAGTTTCTGATGCTGATGCGTGACGAACGGCTGGCGAAGCTGAAGACCCGCTTCGACGATGCGACAACGACGCTTCACATTGCCGAGGACGGCGAAGAGAAGCTGGCCGCGAACCTGATGAGCGAAGAAGGCCGCAAGGCATTGGAGGATTTCATGTCCTCCTACATGGAAAAGGAACTGAGGGGCAGCCCCCGCCTTGTCCATGCGCCCGGCTTCTCGCATTCGGACGCGCCCGCAAAACTCGTCTCGCTCATCAACATGGCAAGCGTGCGGGCGCTGGAGGAAAAGATCGGCGCGCATGTCCACCCCTTGCGCTTTCGCGGCAATGTCTATCTGGAAGGGCTCACCCCCTTCGAGGACCATGACTGGGTGGGAAAGCGGTTCCGCCTGGGCGATGTGGAACTGGAGGGCGTCCACAGGATCGAACGTTGCACGGCAACGAATGTCGATCCGGGGACCGGCGCACGCGACATGGAGATCCCGAAGACACTGCTCCAGAACTGGAACAATGCCGATCTCGGGCTCTACGCGGTCGTGAAAACGCCGGGCACGATAAGGCCCGGCGATCACATCATTCTCGATTAAGCGCGTTCTCGATCAGGCAGCGAAATCAGTCCGCGGCGCCGCTTTTGGCAGGCACGGCATCGCCCCCTTCGGCGGGAGCGGCATCGCCGCCCGAAGCGGCCGTTTCGCTGCGCGGACGGCGGCGCCGGGTGTTGCGGCGGCGCGGCGGTGCCTCGCCCTCGCCACCCGTTTGCGCGCTTGCTTCAGTACCGGAGGTGCTGGCGGTGTTCTCACCTTCCTCGCCGGAAACCGCAGGCGCAGCGGCAACATCTTCGCTATCGCCTTTCGGCCGCCCGTTACCGCCCTGGCCGCTGGATTGGCCATTATTATTGCGGCGGTTATTTTCCCGGCCGCCTTCATTACCGTTCTGGCCGTTCTGGCCGTTCTGGCCGTTCTGCTCATGCCAGGGCTGACCGGGATGACGCGGCTGCGGACCGTCCGGCGCGTAATCCTGATCGCCCTCTTCGTCCTCGTCGGGACGATAGCCGAGGCTGCTCTGCTGGCGCTGCTGACCCTCCTGGCCCTGCTGCGCAGCCATGAGCAGACGGTAATAATGCTCGGCATGCTGATAGTAGTTTTCGGCTGTGACGCGGTCGCCCGCCGAAATCGCATCGCGCGCAAGCTGTTGGTACTTCTCGCAGACATGCGCGGCAGTACCGCGAATCTTCACGTCGGGACCATTGCTGTCGAAGGCGCGGTTTGCCGAATGCTGTGGCTTGCGTCCGCGCCCGCGAGAGCGCTTGGAGTTGTTCTGCCCCTGCCTCATATCGTCTGATTTCTCGCTACTGGTTCAACTCAGGGTCTTGGTCTGGACGTTGTCATGTCCGGCATCATGTACCGGCTATCGTCCGTTTCCGGTTTTCCGCGAGTGCATGGGTTTGTTTCCAGGCACTTCCTCGTGCGGACGGTAAAGCGTCGCCGCACCGGCATCGCGAAGAACGTCATACGTCTCGCGAGGCGGGCTTCCCCAGCACATATCTGACGTCCTTCAAAGGATGCGGTCAGGTCTGATGCTAAGAAGTTCTGGCCTGCATCGTGCGGCCCAGCCCGGCGCGACGATACGTATAAAAGGCCTCAGTTAATGCGGGCCGCCTGCAGCACCTTCAGACCCCTATCCGACCGGCAGTATCTGCCTCGGAATATCGCTCCTGTTTTTCGGAGGACGGGGTTTGAGGAGCGAGGCTTACTGCCCAGCTCGTTTTCCCTGTCAGGAAAATAGCGTCCCGGACCCGAGATTCCAACCGTTTTCTGCCCGGAAAAACGGAAATTCAAACGCGTGGCATGTGCGCAACGAGGGCGCGCGGCACACCGCCAAGGTCCGAAACCACCCGTGACACACCAAATCCCGCCGCTTCGAAGATCGCCGTGACCTCCGCCGCCTGCCCTGCGCCGAGTTCGATCACCACCTGTCCGCCATGCGTCAAATGGTCCGGCAGGAGGCCCGCAAGGGCACGATAGGCATCGAGCCCGTCCGCCCCGCCATCGAGCGCAAGCATCGGATCGTGCAGGCGTACCTCTTCGTCAAGACCTTCAATATCGCCGTGAGGGATATAGGGCGGATTGGAAATCACGAGATCGAAACGCCCCTCGACCGCCGCCGTCCATTCGCTCTCGATGAACTGCGCCCGCGCATCGAGACCGAGCGCGGCGGCATTCGACGCGGCGACGGCGAGTGCGCCGGCGGAAAGATCGGCGCCGATACCCGATGCGCCCGGACATTCATGAAGCAGCGCCAGAAGGAGACAGCCCGTCCCCGTGCCGAGATCGAGGAGACGCGGCGCCGGAATACCCTTCAGAAGATCGAGCGCCGTCTCGATCAGCGTTTCGCTGTCGGGGCGCGGGTCGAGCGTCTCCGCCGTGACGGCGAAAGTGAGGCCCCAGAACTCGCGCGAACCAAGAATGCGTGAAACGGGCTCGCGTGCGAGACGCCGGCGCTCCCATTCGCCAAGGCGTTTCTCTTCGGCCTGAGTGAGAAGCGTACCCGGCTCGCGGATCATTTCGATATCGCTGGCACCTGTCGCCGCCTGCACGAGAATGCGGGCGTCGAGATCAGGCGTCGCGAGCCCTGCCTGTTTCAGCCGATGGCCAAGCAGGCGCATGGCATGATCGCGGGTCGTCACGCCTCTTCTTCCATCGCAGCGAGACGGGCCGCCTGATCCTCGGAGATGAGGGCGGCGATCAATTCGCCAAGCGCATCGCCTTCGAGGATTTCGGTGAGTTTGTGGAGCGTCAGGTTGATGCGGTGATCGGTGACGCGGCTCTGCGGGAAGTTGTAGGTGCGGATACGTTCCGAACGATCGCCGGAACCGACCTGTCCCTTGCGATTGGCCGCACGCTCCTTGTCCACGCGCTCGCGCTCGGCATCGAAAAGTTTCGCACGCAAAATCTGCATCGCGCGCGCCTTGTTCTTGTGCTGCGATTTTTCGTCCTGCTGAGAGACGACGATGCCCGTGGGCAGATGCGTGATACGGACCGCGCTTTCGGTCTTGTTGACATGCTGACCGCCCGCACCCGACGCCCGAAAGACATCGATGCGCAGATCCTTGTCGTCGATCTCGACATCGACTTCTTCGGGCTCCGGCAACACGGCGACCGTCGCCGCCGATGTGTGAATGCGCCCGCCGCCTTCCGTCGCCGGCACACGCTGCACCCGATGCACCCCGGATTCGAATTTGAGCTTGGCATAGACGCCCGCACCCGAAATCCCGGCAATGATTTCCTTGTAGCCGCCGACTTCGCCCGGCGAGGCGGCAATCAGCTCGACCTTCCAGCCCTGCCCCGCCGCATAGCGCTCATACATGCGGAAGAGATCGCCAGCGAAAAGTGCGGCCTCGTCGCCGCCGGTGCCCGCGCGCACTTCGAGGATGACGTTTCGTTCGTCCGCCGCATCCTTGGGTAGCAGCATGATCTCAACGTCATGTTCGAGTTTCGGCAGCACCTCGTTCAGCCGGTCGATCTCTTCATGCGCCATCTCCGCCATGTCCTTCACGCGGAGGAGCTGTTCGGCATCGGCATATTCGCGCCGCGCGGCAATCAGCTTGCCGATCGCCTCGGCGACGGGACTAAGCTCCGCATATTCCTTCGAGAGCTGCACGAAACGTTCGCGCGGAATATCGGCGCTCATTTCGGACTGAACGGCTTCGAAACGGGCAATGACGCTTTGCAGTTTTTCTTCGGGGATCATGTGGCTCGGGCTCTTGGAAAATAACGAAACGCTGACGGGCGGATATTCGATCCACCTGGAAAATCAGACAGCCTCGCTAATCTCCGGCAAGCGCGCGCGGCTCCAGCGTCGCCTCGCCGTCGGCCCGTTTTTCTTCTTCGCGGGCTGCCTCGATTTCCCTCGCCTTCTCCTCAACGAGTTCGACGAGATGATCGACGATATTCTCGTTCCTGATCTTGTGGTCGCTGAGGCCCGCGAGATAGACCATGCCCGAGCCCGCGCCGCCGCCGGTGAAACCGATATCGGTCTGCTCGGCTTCGCCCGGCCCGTTGACCACGCAGCCGATGACCGAAAGCGTCATCGGCGTTGCGATATGCGCGAGACGTTCTTCCAGCAGCTTCACCGTACCGATGACATCGAAACCCTGCCGCGCGCAGGATGGGCAGGAAATGATCGTAACGCCGCGATGACGCAGATTGAGCGATTTGAGAAGCTCGAAGCCGACCTTTACCTCTTCCACCGGGTCGGCGGAAAGGGAAACGCGGATCGTGTCGCCGATGCCGCCCCAGAGCAACATGCCAAGGCCAACGGACGACTTGATGGTGCCCGACATAAGGCCGCCCGCTTCGGTGACACCGATATGGAGCGGGCAGTCGATGGCGTCGGCGAGCTGCTGATAGGCGGCAACCGTGAGGAAGGCGTCGGAGGCCTTCACGCTGATCTTGAATTCGTGGAAATCGTGATCCTGAAGGATGCGCGCGTGATCGAGCGCGCTCTCCACCATCGCCTCCGGGCAGGGCTCACCATATTTCTCAAGGAGATCGCGTTCGAGCGAACCGGCATTGACGCCAATGCGCATGGAACAGCCATGATCCTTCGCCGCCTGCACGACCTCGCGCACACGCGCTTCCGACCCGATATTGCCGGGATTGATCCGCAGGCAGGCAGCACCCGCCTCCGCCGCCTCGATGGCGCGCTTGTAGTGAAAATGGATGTCCGCGACGATGGGGATCGTCGTCTCGCGCACGATCTCGTGCAGCGCGGCGGTCGATGCGGCATCCGGGCAGGACACGCGAACGATATCGCAGCCCGCCTCCTCGATGCGACGGATCTGCTCGATGGTCGCCTTCGCATCCGAGGTGAGCGTGTTCGTCATCGTCTGGACGGAAATCGGCGCATCGCCCCCTACGGCCACGGACCCCACATGGATCTGCCGGCTCGGTCTGCGGTTGATATCGCGCCAGGGTCTGATGCTCATTGTCTCAAGCCGGGTCTCAAACTGGATCTCAAGCCGGTTGTCTCACGCCGGATTTCAAACGAACCGGCGGCCAATCCAGAAATGGCAAGCCGGACGCGGCCTCGTCCCGAGGCTGCATGATTGCGCTTTCTCATAGCAGAAATATGGCGGGGCCGCGAATACGGGCCCTATTCGAGCGTGACGGGCGCCACGGCCGCAGAAAGCCCGGCCTCCGCACCCAGCGCCAGGTCGGGCTTCGGCATGGTGGCCAGCAAATCCTGCACTTCGAGCGACTTGCCCGTCAGGACCAGCGTGGGTGGCCCGGCGAGACCGAGCGAGGTGCCGTCGACCATGATCTCGAAGGCGCTGGCGTCGCGCGCGACGAGGATGACCCCCGGCTCGCGCGGTGCGCGGTAGCTGTCGCCCGCATTGAGGGTCTGTTCGATGAGTACCTTGCCCGTGCCGTCCTCGACGCGAAGCCAGGCACCATCGCGGCGCGCGCGCACGACGACGCGGCCATCGACATTCTCCGCCCCATAGGGCGTGCCTTCGGGCAGCGGCGGCAGAACGTCGGGCGCAGCCTCCTCAAGGGCGGCGACTTCCATCTCTTCTGCCTCGGCGGCGGCTTCTTCGGAAACGCTGACGGCGGGCGCAGGATCGTAAACCGTCTGCGGCGTGAGCGCATTGCGCTCGGCTTGGGTGAGCGCGAT
>CXWF01053387.1_pt1 | contig 12395 bp, 12 predicted proteins | sample 468421 | NCBI WGS metagenome assembly CXWF01 (sample SAMEA2620812, study PRJEB7988) | marine metagenome | biome: marine biome (ENVO:00000447); feature: surface water layer (ENVO:00002042); material: "saline water (ENVO:00002010), including plankton (ENVO:xxxxxxxx)" | depth 5 m
GCGCTGACGTTGCACCAGATCGGCGTCGACTGCGTCGTGTTCGAAGGCGTGCGGGAGCTCAAGCCGCTCGGCGTCGGGATCAACATACAGCCCAACGCGGTGCGTGAGCTTTACGACCTCGGGATCGGTCAGGACGCGCTGGATCGCGTGGGTGTGCCTGCGAAGGAATGGGCGCTCGTGGGCCTCAACGGCAACGACATCTATTCCGAAGAACGCGGCACCTTCGCCGGCTACGACTGGCCGCAATACGCGGTTCATCGCGGGCAGTTCCACATGCTGCTGGCCGACACCTTTATGGAGCGGGCCGGGGCAGGGGCGCTGGAACTCGGCGCGCGCGTCACCGGCTACCGAAACAACGCGGACGGGACCGTGACGGCCTTTGTCGAGACCGAGGCGGGCACCCGCGAGGAAACCGGGTCGCTCCTCATCGGGGCCGACGGTATCCATTCGCAGCTCCGCGCCCAGATGCACCCCGACCAGCCGCCCATCAACTGGGGCGGCGCGATCATGTGGCGCGGCACGACGGTCGCCAAGCCGATCCGCTCCGGCTCGTCCTTCGTGGGGCTGGGGACGCACAGGCACCGCATGGTGATCTACCCGATCAGCCACCCGGACCCGGACACCGGCCTTGCGCTCATCAACTGGATCGCCGAGATGACGGTGGACCCGGCCTCGGGCTGGGAAAAGTCGGGCTGGTTCCGCCCGGTCGAGATCGAGGAATTCGCGGACAACTTCGAGGGGTTCAAATACGACTGGCTCGACGTGCCGGAGATGCTGCGCAAGGCCGACGTGGCCTATGAGAACCCGATGATCGACCGTGATCCCATCGACTGCTGGGTCGACGGCGCCGTCGCCCTGATGGGGGACGCGGCCCACGCCATGTATCCCACCGGATCGAACGGCGCGAGCCAGGCTGTGATCGACGCACGGGTGCTGGGCGCGAAACTGGTGGAGCATGGCGTGACCCCGGCGGCGCTCACCGCCTATGACGCGCAGATGGCCGGACCGATCGGCGAGGTCGTGCTGCGCAATCGCGGCGCCGGCCCCTTCGGCCTGCTCAACATGGTGGATGAGCGCTGCGGGGGTGAATTCGACAATATCGACGACGTGATCCCCGAGGCCGAGCGGCGCGACTTCATGGCCAAGTATCAGGCCGCCGCCGGGTTCGCGCGCGAAGCGCTGAACGCCGCGCCGCCGATGATCCCGCCGGGGGCGAAGGCCGCCGACCTCACGCCGGCCGAGTGATCACGACGGGCGCACGGGCGAAGCCACGGGTTTCGCCCTGCGCGCGGCCCGGCTCACCCGTGCCTCGCGGATGATGGTGTAAAGCCCCGCTGCCACGATCAGCGCGGCCCCGACCAGCGTCCAGAGGTCCGGCACCTCGTCGAAAAACACCAGCGCGAAGATGATGGCATAGACGAGCCGCGTATAGCGGAACGGCGTGACGGCGGGCACGTCACCCGTCTGCATCGCCCGTGTCAGCGCGTAATAGCCCATCATGCCGAGCGCGGTTGCGCCGAGCATCAGCCCGGCATCGCTGGCCCCCGGCAGGATCGGCGCTTCGAACAGGAGCAGAACGGCCCCCGCGATCATCCCCATGAAGAACCCCCAGCTCGAGGTTTGCAGCGGGTGAATGTCCTTCGGCGTGATCCGCGTCGCAACATCGCGCACGGCAAGCCCGATGGCCGCGCCAAGGCCCAGAAGCGCCTCGGGGCGGAACGCTTCGGCGCCGGGGCGCAGGATGATGACGACACCGACGAGGCCCACGGCGATGGCCACCCAGCGCCGCCATCCCACCGTCATGCCGAGAAACAGGATGGCGCCGATGTTCACGAACAGCGGGTTCGCTTGAAGCAGCGCCGACAACAGTCCCAACGGAACAAGCGTCAGGCCGAGGACGAAACAGGTGGTGCCGACCAGCTCGCCCAGATTCCGGATCAGGATGATGGGATGGAAAAAGCGACGGGTGAACACGCTCTGCCCGCGCACCGCCGACATGATCGCGAAGATGGCCGCGCCCACGCCGCCCAGCACGACGAGTACGACGCCGAGCGGAACCCGCTCAGTCACGATTTTCACCAGCACGTCTTCGGAGGCGAACATGCCCATCGCGAGGACCATGAGCGCTGCGCCGCGGATATTCTCCATCGAACCGGACTCCGGGGCGGGATGCCCCGGACCGTCCTTATCCCGGCGCGCGTGGCGGCGAAAGGTGGGCGCGCGATATGTCTTTGCGTGCCCGCCGGGGCAGGGTAGGAGAGCGCGAAGATCGAGAGCGCCATGACCCGTTTCACCTTCCGCCCCATCGTCCCCTCCGACCACCCGGCGCTTGCCGCCCTCTGGCGTGAAAGCGCGTCGGTCATGGGGCTGGACAACAGCTACCTGCCGTCGGTCGCCGACCTCACCACGCGCCTGGACACGCATTTCGGACCGGGGTGGGAGATGACGCTGGCCGAGGATGGCGACAGGATGGCGGGGTTCCTCGCGATCCATCCCCAGGACAGGGTGCTGGGCCAACTGTTTCTCCACCCGGATGTCATTGGCGAAGGCCTCGGGCACCTGTTCTTTGACCGGGCCAAGGCGCGGATGCCGCAGGGATTCACCCTCTACACCCCCGCCGAGAACCATCGCGCGCGCGCGTTTTACGAGGCGGGCGGAATGCATGTGACGCACCACACGACGCATCCCGAGTTCGGACATGAGGTGGTCTATTACCACTGGCCCGGCACCTAGCTGCGGGCGCGCACCATTTCGACCAGCTTCGCCACCGTGTTGAGGTTGCGCGCCGTGGTGGCGACACCCAGCGCCCTTTCCACCCGTTCGGCGAGTTTCGAGCGTCCGATCCCCTCCGGCGCATCGAGGTGGAAGAACAGGCCGTCGAGGGCGAAACGCTCGCTCTCCTTGGCCAAACGCTTGAGCGTATCGAGGTCCGGCGCCACCGGCGCGGTCTCGCAAAACCAGATGTTGCCGAACTTGGGGCGCTCGAACGCGTCCGCAAAGGGAAAAGCCGCATAGGCCGCGATCACCTCGTCGCCGGGGATCACCATGACACGCGGCGCGTGGCCCTGCGCCGCCGCGATCCGCGCGGTCAGGTCGGTCGCGAAGGCCGCAGCGTCGATGTCACCGGCAAAGACCGCGTTTCCCGATTGGATATAAGTCTCCGGGGCCTCGGCCCCCAGCGCCGCCAGATGCCCGCGCAGGTCGTCCATCGCCAGCTTGCCGGTGCCGCCCACGTTGATCCCGCGCAACAGGCACACCCAGACGGTCATACCACCAGCTTGCCTTCCATGACCCGCACCGCGCTCCCGCTCACCGTGACACGGCCGGGGGCGGCCTCGACTTCGATCAGCGAGGGCCGGCCCATGTCCTCGCCCTGATGGATCGTGAGCGACAGCGGCGCACCGTCTGCCTCGCACAACAACGCGCCAAGCGCGGCGGCGGCGGACCCGGTGGCTGGATCCTCGGGCACCCCGTCCAGCGGCGCGAACATCCGCATGTGAATGCTGCCGCCATCGCGCACATAGGCAACCTGCGGAAAGCTGACCCGGCCCGGATAGCGCGCGGCCCCCTCACGAAGCGCCGTGGTATCCGGCACGAGGTCGGACAGGGCGGCACGGTCGACGAGTTCCGTGAAGGTGTAGGCGACCCCCACGCTCGCCATGACCGGCTGGCCCATTATGGTCGGCCCTGGCGTGCCGAGCGCACGGGCGACGAGGGCCGCGTCAGGATGCGCCAGCCGCTCCAGCGCGACTTCGTTGGTGAAGGAGGCACGCCCGTCTCCGGCCCGCACATGCATGGGGCCGACGCCAAGCTCGAGTATGAAATCCGGCCCAAGTCCCGCTTCGCCGAGCATGACCACGGTTCCGATGACCGGGTGGCCCGCAAAGGGCAACTCGGTCGATGGGTTGAAGATACGCGCCTTGGCGACCCCTTCGCCCTCCGGCGGGTAGAGAAACACCGTCTCGGAAAAGTTGAACTCCCGCGCGATGGTCTGAAGCCGCGCCTCCGGCAACTCCGCTGCGTTGGGCACGATGGCGAGCTGGTTGCCGCCGAAGGGCCGGTCGGTGAAGACGTCGTAGACGAGGTAGTCGGTCATGCGGTTACATCAGCTCCGGTTCGCGGCCCAGCTTCGTCGCCAGCCGTTTGATGGTCAGCCCCTGCACGATGATCGAGAAGATCACGACGATATAGGTGGCGGTCAGGATGAGCGGTTTCCACTCGCTGTCGGGCAGGGACAATGCAAGCGCGACCGAAATGCCGCCCTTCAGACCGCCCCATGTCATGATCGGGATCACGCCGGGCGAGAAGTCGCGGAACGGGCGCAGGATCAGGACGGGGATCGCCACGGCTGCAAGGCGCGCGACAAGGGCCAGAACGATGGCCAGAAGGCCTGCAAGCACGGTGTCGAGGGTGAAGGCCACAAGGAAGACCTCGAACCCGATCATCAGGAACAGCACGGCATTGAGGATTTCGTCGATCAGTTGCCAGAAGCTCTCGACATAGCGCCGCGTCTGTTCGCTCATCCCGTGCTTCGCGCCGACGTCACCGATCAGAAGCCCGGCGCTCACCGCCATGATCGGGGCCGAGATATGCAGCGCGACGGCAAGCTCGTAACCGCCAAAGGCGAGGCCCAGAGTGATGAGCACTTCGAGCGCGTAGTCGTCGATCAACCGCATGACACGAAAGACGAGCCAGCCCAGCACGATACCGAGCAGCGCACCCCCCACAGCCTCGCGGAAAAAGAGCTGCGCCGCACCTGCCAGCCCGCCGCCGCCGTGCCCGTCATCCCCCCCGTGGCCCGCCACGACCGGAAAGGCGATGCCCACGAGGACGAGGTAGACGACATAGCCGACCCCGTCGTTGAACAGCGACTCGCCCGCGATCTTGGTCTCAAGCGTCTTGCGCAGGCTCGCCTCGCGCAGCACGCCCAGAACGGCAACCGGATCGGTGGGCGAGATGAGCGAGCCGAAGACCAACGCGATCAGGAAGGGCATCCCGGTGATGTAGGAAAACGCCGTGCCGACGATCAGCGTGGACAGACCGACGCCGATGGTGGCCATGAGGAACACGACCCGCCATTGCTCACGCAGGTCAGCGAGTTTCACATGCAACGCGCCCGCGAACAGCAGGAGGCCCAGCATCCCCTCCAACAGAGCCTCGGAGAAGTCGATCTCGTTCACCACGCCCGAAACCGTCTCGGCCATGTTCATCGCGGGAAAGATCAGCTCCAGCACGATGATCATCAACGAGGCGGCCAGCGACACCACGAGGATGCCGATGGACGACGGAAGCTTCAGGAACAGGTAGTTGATGGCCCCGAACGCGCCAGCGAGCACGATGAGGAGCGAGGTGATCTGGAGGAATGACATGGCTGCCCCTCGGCCCGTTGTTTTCGCCGACGGTAGAGGGCAACGCGCCATGAGGGAACCGCAAACAGCCCCGCGCCTGGCCTCGCGTCGCGACGTGACATCTTGACTTCCCGCGCCCCGGCGCATGTTGTCGCGCGCATGGATGAGAAACCAAATCTCACGCTCATGGGCGCCGGAATGCTGGTCACGATCTCGGTGCTTCTGGGCGTGAACCACGTTATCATCAAGGTCGTGAACGATGGCCTTCAGCCCGTGTTCGCAGCCGGCCTGCGCTCGGTCGGGGCGGCGTTCTGTGTCTGGCTCTGGATCAGGTTTCGCGGCCAGCGGCTCGACTTCCGGGCGGGCACGCGGTGGGCCGGTCTGCTGCTCGGTCTGTGTTTCTCGGTCGAATTCCTCGGGCTCTTTCTGGCGCTCGACCTGACCACCGTCACACGCACCTCGATCATCTTCTATTCCATGCCGATCTGGCTGAACCTCGCCGCGCATTTCCTGCTGCCGGGCGAGAAGCTGACGCCCATGCGCCTCATCGGCCTCGCGCTGGCGTTCGGCGGGGTTGCCTGGGCTATCGCGGATCAGGGCGGTGGCGGCACGGCATCGCTACGCGGGGATCTGTTCGCGCTCTTGGGCGCGCTCGGCTGGACGGCGCTCGCGCTTTTCGCGCGGATCACCCCGGTGCGGCAGGTGTCGTCGGAGATGCAGATGTTCTGGCAGCTCCTGGTCTCGGGACCGGTCCTGCTGTTCGCAGCGCTGTTCTTCGGGCCGTTCATCCGCGACCTGAACCCGTGGCACTGGGCCGGGCTTGGGTATCAGACGGTCGTGGTCGCGGCAGGCGCGTTCCTCGCGTGGTTCTGGCTGCTCAACCACTACAAGGCGTCCAACATCGCCTCTTTCGCGTTCCTGTCGCCGGTGATCGGTGTGGCGCTCGGCTGGCTTGTGCTGAAAGAGCCGGTGACCTGGGCGCTTCTTGCCCAGCTCGTGCTGGTCGCCGTGGGTATCGTGCTGATCAACCGCGCCCCAAAGGCGCGGGTTCAGCCGCCTGCGGAAGCGCCGCTGCCCCCGCGTCCGACACGCTGACTTCGGCCCAGACGGGTAGATGGTCGGACGCCATGCGCGCGATCTCACTCGCCAGAACGCCGCTCCGGGTCAGTTCGAGGTCATGGGACAGCGCGAAGCGATCCAGATGCGCCACGGGCCGCATCGTCGGGTAGGATGCCCCGGGCGCATGGAGGTGGAAGCCACGCGACAGTTCCTCCATGCCTCTGCGCAGGGACCATTCGTTGAAGTCGCCAGTGACCACCATGGGAAGGTCGTGGGGCTTCAGCACGCGGTGCAACTCCCGCAGCTGCTGGTGGCGATAGCGGCGCATCAGGGCCAGATGCGCCCCGGTCACGCGAAACCGCCCCTCGATCTCGACCGAGACGGCGCCGCGCGGCTCCAGCGAAGGCAGCTCGAACCGCGCCACGTCGGTTACCGCCAGCCCGCGCCGCACCAGCACGGCATTGCCGTGCCAGCCGAGCGAGACGTCATTGACCGCCAGAGGCGCGGGGATGAGGTCGGTGTGCTCCGCGATCATCCGCGCGGGCAGGGCGGCGGGGCGAGGGCCCAAGCGCCGGTCCGCCTCCTGCAAGACGACGATATCCGCGCCGAGGCTGATGATGACTTCGATCACCCGGCCCGGATCACGCCGCCGGTCGCGGCCCACGGCCTTGCGTATGTTGTAGCTTGCGAGTTTCATGTTCTACCTGACCATATGGTCCCTCAACGCACCAATTGAACGGGCGTTTCCCTGCGACTAAATGAACCCCATGCTCCGTAATCAATCGATCATCACCTATGCCGTCTGGATCGTGCTCGTCGTTGCGAGCCTCGGGGCCTTCGCACTCGGTGACCTGATGATCGGCACGGTCGGGATGGCCACGCTCGCGCTTACGGTCGCGCCGGCCGTGATGGCCGAACGGTTCCACCTGCGAATCCCCATCTATTTCTATGCGGGCGTTGTGCTGTTTCTCTTCGGTACGGTGTTTCTGGGCGAGGCGTTCGACTTTTACGAGCGGTTCTGGTGGTGGGACATCGCGCTTCACGGCACGTCGGCTGTCGGGTTCGGCGTCGTCGGCGTGGTGCTCACGCTCCTGATGTTCGAGGGCAACCGCTACGACGCGCCCGCTTACGCCGTCGCCGGGATCGCCTTTGCGTTTGCCGTAACGATCGGCACGATGTGGGAGATTTTCGAATTCGGGATGGACCAGATCTTTGGCCTGAACATGCAAAAATCCGGTCTGATGGACACGATGACCGACCTCATTGTCGACTGCGTCGGGGCCGCACTCGGTGCTGCGTCTGGGTATGCGTTCCTGCGCGGTCGCTCGCGCTATGGCCTGTCGGGCATGATCGCCGAGTTCATCAACCGCAACCGCCGCTATTACCGCCGGGCTTCGGAGAAGAAGTCCGACAGCCGGGATTAGGTCCCGCAGAAGGTCCGCATCACGCGTTCTTCGGGGCGCGGCGGCGTTGCGAAATCCTCAGTCTCGGGGCTTTCGGTGAAGGGCTTGGCCAACACCTCGTTCAGCTTGTGGAACGGTCCGAAATCGCCCGAGACACCGGCCTGAATCGCTTCCTCGATGCGGTGGTTGCGCGGGATGATTGCCGGGTTCGCGGTCAGCATCGTGTCGCGCCCGTCCGAGCCCTGACGCTCCAGCCGCGCGCGCCATTCCGGCGCCCAGCTTTCCCATGCGCCATCCTCGGTGAAATGGGCCGAGGCATCGCCGGTGGCCAACGCGCGGAAGGTGTTGGTGAAATCCGCGCCCGAGGCCGCCATGCGCGACAACAGTCCCTGAACCAATGCGCCGTCGCCCGCTTCCTCGGTCGTCAGTCCGATCTTGGCGCGGAACTTCGCGATCCATGCATCGCCGAAGATGTCGGGGAAGGCATGGAGCCGGTCTTCCGCCGCCTCGATCGCTGCATCCTGATCGTCGTCGATGAGCGGGAGCAGCGCGGAGGCGAGTTGAGCAAGGTTCCAGACCGCCATGTTCGGCTGGTTCTGATAGGCATAGCGCCCCATCTGGTCGATGGAGGAAAACACCGTGTTCGGGTGATAGGCGTCCATGAAGGCACAGGGGCCATAGTCGATGGTCTCGCCGGATATCGCCATGTTGTCGGTGTTCATCACGCCGTGGATGAAGCCCACCGACATCCAGTCGGCGATGAGCCGCGCCTGCCGGTCCACGACCGCCGACAAGAGGTCGAGCGGCCCCTGAGCATCGGGCGCATGGCGGGCAATGGCATGGGCCGTGAGGTCGCGCAGGGCATCGGTCTGGCCGCGTGAGGCGAAGACCTGAAAGGTGCCCACGCGCAGGTGGCTCGCGGCCACGCGGGTCAGCACGGCACCGGGCAGCACCGTCTCGCGGTAGACATCCTCGCCAGTCGTCACGGCGGCGAGCGCGCGGGTGGTCGGGATACCGAGAGCGTGCATCGCCTCGGACACGACGTATTCGCGCAGGACGGGGCCAAGCCATGCACGCCCGTCACCGCCACGCGAAAACGGGGTGCGCCCCGAGCCCTTGAGCTGGATGTCGCGACGGTTGCCGTTCGTGTCGAGCACCTCGCCAAGCAGGATCGCGCGCCCGTCACCAAGCTGGGGCACGAAATTCCCGAACTGGTGGCCCGCGTAAAGCTGCGCGAGCGGTTCGGCGCCCTCGGGCACCTCGTTGCCCGCCAGCATCCCGGCGGTCAGTGCCTCTGGGTCGATCCCGAGTTCGCGGGCCAGGGGCCGGTTCAGCGCGACGACCTCCGGCTGCGCGACGGGAACGGGGGCCTGCCGGGCATAGAACGTGTCGGGCAGGCGGGCGTAGGAATTGTCGAACCTGATTGTCATGCTCAGTAGGTGGGTATCCTAGGGGAGACGGGCAAGACGCTCGGTCAGAAGGGCGAAGAAACCCTCGGCGTCGAGGTCGCCCATGAAGGTCGCATTCGCCGTGCGCCCCGACACGCCCCACCAGTCGGCAACGGTCATGCCGAGGGTGAGGTCCGAGAGCGTTTCGACCTCGACATTGATGTGCCGGCCCGTGAAGAGATGCGGGGCGATGACATAGGCGGTCACGGTCGGATCGTGAAGCGGCGCGCCCGTGGAGCCGTATTTCGCCTTGTCGAAGCGTTCGAAGAAATCCGTCATCTCGGCAGTGGCGATGCCGGTGGCGTTCCCGAGGGCGCGGAAGGCATCGTTTCGGGGCTGCGTCACGAGCGCCTTGTGAGTCACGTCGAGCGGCATGATCGTGGTCAATACGCCGGATTTGAACACGATTTCAGCAGCTTCCGGGTCGACATAGATGTTGAACTCCGCCGCGGGCGTGATGTTGCCGACCTCGAAATAGGCCCCGCCCATGCTGACGATTTCCGCCACGCGCCCGATGATGTCGGGGGCCTCGCGAAACGCGGTCGCGATGTTGGTCAAAGGGCCGAGTGTGCAAAGCGTGACCGTGCCTTCGGGTTCCTTGCGCAGCGTGTCGATGATGAATTCGACCGCGTGCGCGTCCTGAAGCGGCACCGTCGGATCGGGCAATGTCGGCCCGTCGAGGCCCGTGCGCCCATGGACATGCTCGGCGGTAACGAGCTTTCTTTTCAAGGGCTTGTCGCACCCGGCGAAGACGGGAATGTCTGGCCGCCCGGCCAGCTCGCAGACAGTCCGGGCGTTCTTTTGCGTGAGCGCGAGGGGCACGTTCCCGGCGACGGCGGTGATCCCCAGAACCTCCACCTCGGGACTTGCGAGGGCGAGGAGGATGGCAACAGCGTCATCCTGACCGGGGTCGGTGTCGATGATGATTTTTCGTGGATTCATAGTAATTTACGCGGCGAGGCTGACCCAGATCGGCACATGATCCGACGGCTTTTCCCGCGCCCGAACGTCCTTGTCGATCTGGCAGTCTTCCAGCAGGTCCGCGCATTGCGGGGACAGCAGGAAATGGTCGATGCGGATCCCGTCGTTCCGCTGCCACGCGCCGCGCTGAAAATCCCAGTAGGTGTATTGCTCAGGCGCCTGGCTGCGCGCGCGGAAGGCTTCGGTCAGGCCGAGGTTCTGCAGCCGCCAGAACGCGCCGCGGCTTTCGGGTTGAAACAGCGCATCGTCGCGCCAGTCCTCGGGCCGGGCGGCATCTTCGGCCTGCGGGATCACGTTGTAGTCGCCCGCCATCAGGAACGGTTGTTCGAGCGCGAGCAGTTCTTTCGCGCGGGCTTCGAGGCGCTCCATCCACCGGAGCTTATAGGCGAATTTCTCGTCGCCCACGGGATTACCATTGGGCAGGTAAAGGCCACAGATACGCACCGCGCTGTGGTCGCCCACGACGGTCGCCTCGATATAGCGCGCCTCTTCGTCATCCGCGCCGTCGCGGCCCGTTCCGGTGGCGTTGGCAAGGCCCCGCGTCACGTCCTCGAGTGGCAGCTTGGACAGGATCGCGACCCCGTTGAACGACTTTTGTCCATGCGTTTCAACGTTGTATCCCATGTCCTCGAAGTGCTCGCGGGGGAAATTCTCGTCGATCGACTTGATCTCCTGAAAGATCACGACGTCGGGTGCGGCCTCCTCCAGCCAGTCGGTGACGGCGGGCAGACGGGCCTTGATCCCGTTGATGTTGTAGCTGGCGATCTTCATGCGCGCTCCCCCTGGTTGCCGAAAACCTAGCGGGGCGGACGGTGGGGTGAAAGCGGGAAATCGACGTTTCGGGCGGTGTCGCACCGCGTACACATCCTGTGCATACGCTGTACATACGTTTGTGCACACGCGCGGGGTTAACGCGCCGTGCGCCCCGCGATGGCCCGGCCCGCCGCCACGCCCGACGCCCAGGCCCACTGGAAGTTGTAACCGCCGAGCCAGCCGGTCACGTCCACCGCTTCGCCGATGACGTAAAGACCGGGCAGGTGTTTCGATTCCATCGTTTTCGACGACACCCCGTCGGTCGAGACGCCGCCCGCGGTGACCTCGGCGGTGCGGTAGCCTTCGGAGCCGGAGGGCGTGAGGGTCCAGTGGGCGAGCGCCTCGCAGATGTCCGCGAGCCGCGCGTCGGACTGGTCGGCGAGGTTGCCAGTGAGGCCGAGGTCGGGGGCGAGGAACTCCACCAGCCGGGCAGGCAGGTGGCGCGCGAGTTCGGTGGTGAGCGCGTGGCGCCCCTGCGCCTGCCGCTGGGCCTTGAGCGTGTCGAGCAGTCCGGGCGGGCAGATGTCGAGCGTGATGGCCTCGCCCTCGTGCCAGTAGGACGACAGTTGCAGAACCGCCGGCCCGGAGAGACCCCGATGGGTGAAAAGAAGCGCCTCGGCAAAGGCGATCCGGTCGTTGAAGGCGGTCACCGGAGTCGAGACGCCCGAGATCGGGGCGAAGCGATCCCCGAAGGTCAGCGGGACGAGCGCAGGGCGCGGTGTCACAAGGCTGTGCCCGAACTGCTGTGCAAGGTCATAGGCGAGCCCGGTGGCCCCCATCCTGGGGATCGACTTGCCACCTGTGGCAAGGACGAGGGTGTCTGCCGTCACCGCGCCGCTATCGGTCGCCACGGTGAAGAGTCCATCGGCATGGGTGACGCCGGCGATCTGCGCCCCGAGCCGCACCTGCGCGCCCGCCGCCCGGATCTCGGCCAGTAGCATGTCGATGATCTGGGTGGATTTGCCGTCGCAGAAGAGCTGCCCCAATGTCTTTTCATGCCACGCGATGCCGTAGCGCGAGACCAGCTCGATGAAATCCCACTGGGTGTAGCGCGCCAGCGCCGACTTGTGGAAATGGGGGTTCTCGGACAGAAAATTCGCCGGCGTCACATCGAGATTGGTGAAATTGCAACGCCCGCCACCGGAAATCCGGATCTTCTCGCCCGGCTTCTTCGCATGATCCAGAACCAGCGTGTCCGGCCCCGCATAAGCCGCGCACATCAGGCCAGCCGCCCCGGCCCCGAGGATGATCGTGCGATGGTGGGTCACGTCCTCATCTTCCCCTCAACGCGTCCTGTCTTTCCGGTCGGAAAATATCCCGGGGGAGCGCGAGGGGGCTGGCCC
>CXWF01002328.1_pt1 | contig 12334 bp, 10 predicted proteins | sample 468421 | NCBI WGS metagenome assembly CXWF01 (sample SAMEA2620812, study PRJEB7988) | marine metagenome | biome: marine biome (ENVO:00000447); feature: surface water layer (ENVO:00002042); material: "saline water (ENVO:00002010), including plankton (ENVO:xxxxxxxx)" | depth 5 m
AAATGCCCGGCGCCGAAGGTGACGACGCCCGGGATGGTCGGCTTCAGCCCTTCGGAGACGAAGGCCTGCAAGACGTGGCTCTCGATCGGCAGGCGCATTCCCGCCATCGCCATGACGCGTGAGGACGATCCGGCCACGGCGACGCCGACCTTCCCGGCCCCGATGGTGCCGCGTGTCGTCTCGACCCCGGTGACGCGGCCACCCTCCATCCGGAAGCCCGTCACCTCGCAATTCTGGATGATGTCCACGCCGCGCATATCGGCGGCGCGGGCATAGCCCCACGCAACGCCATCGTGACGCGCCGTGCCCGCGCGGCTCTGCATCAGCCCGCCTTTGATCGGGAACCGCGCGTTGTCGAAGTTGAGGAACGGCACCTTCTCGCGCAGTTCCTCGCGTGTCAGAAGCCGCCCGTCCGCGCCCGACAGGTGCATCGCGTTGCCGCGGCGGCGGTAGGCGTCGCGCTGTCCATCGGTGTGAAACAGGTTGATGATCCCGCGCTGGCTGACCATCGAGTTGAAATTGAGGTCCTGCTCCTGCCGCTCCCACAGCTTCATCGAGAACTCGTAGAACGGCTGGTTGCCGGGCAGGAGGTAGTTCGACCGGATGATCGTCGTGTTGCGTCCGATGTTGCCCGAACCGAGCCAACCCTTTTCCAGCACAGCGACATTGGTGATCCCGTAGGTCGCGGCGAGGGTGTAGGCGGTGGCGAGGCCATGACCCCCGCCGCCCACGACGACCACGTCATAGGAGGGCTTCGGCTCCGGATTGCGCCAGAGCGGTTTCCAGCCCTTGTGGCCGGTCAGCGCCTCCTTCACGACGCGCAGTCCCGAGAATGTCATGGGTCTTCTCCCCGGCAGGGCGCACTCCCCGCGTTCAGATGTCGAGCGTGTTCTCTTTCTCCCAGCGGGAGAAATGCGAGACGAACGAATTCCACTCCTGATGCTTCATCTTGACGTAGGAGGCGGCGAAACCGTCGCCCAGCATCGACTTGAGTTCCGCGTCATTGTCGAAGGCGCGCACCGCGTCGAGCATGTTGAGCGGCAGGCGCGGCGCGTCCGTGACGGTATGGCCCTCGGCATACATGTCGATGTCGTAGCGCTTGCCCGGATCGGCCTTGGACTTGATGCCGGATAGGCCGGCCGCGATGATGACGGCTTGCAGGAGATAGGGGTTCGTCGCCCCGTCCGGCAGGCGCAGCTCGAAGCGCCCCGGCCCCGGCACGCGCACCATGTGGGTGCGGTTGTTGCCGGTCCAGGTGACAGTGTTGGGCGCCCAGGTCGCGCCGGACATGGTGCGCGGCGCGTTGATGCGCTTGTAGCTGTTCACGGTCGGGTTGGTGATCGCCGCCAGCGCCTCGGCATGTTTCATGATGCCGCCGAGGAACTGACCGCCCTGCTCGGACAGCCCCACCTCGCCGATCTGCCCGCCGCCGTCGCCGGCAAAGGCGTTGGTCTTGCCGTCCATGTCCCAGACCGAGATATGAGCGTGGCAGCCGTTGCCCGTCAGCCCCTCGATGGGCTTGGGCATGAAGGTGGCGCGCAGCCCGTGCTTTTCGGCCACGCTCTTGACCATGAACTTGAAGAACGAATGGCGGTCGGCGGTGACGAGCGCGTCGTCGAAATCCCAGTTCATCTCGAACTGCCCGTTCGCGTCCTCGTGGTCGTTCTGGTAGGGGCCCCAGCCCAGCTCCAGCATGTAATCGCAGATTTCCGCGATCACGTCATAGCGGCGCATCACCGCCTGCTGGTCGTAACAGGGTTTCTCGGCGGTATCGAACGGGTCCGAGATCGTGACGCCCTCCGGCGACAGGAGGAAGAATTCGGCCTCCACCCCGGTCTTGACCCTGAGGCCGGAGTCTGCTGCGGCGGCCACCATACGCTTGAGCACGTTGCGCGGGGCCTGATCGACCGGCGCGCCCTCCATCACGCAATCGGCCGGGACCCAGGCGACCTCGGGCTTCCACGGGAGCTGGATCACCGCGTCGGCATCGGGCACCGCGAGCATGTCAGGATGGGCAGGCGTGAGATCGAGCCATGTGGCGAAGCCTGCGAAACCGGCCCCGTCCTCCTCCATGTCCGCGATGGCGGCGGCGGGCACCAGCTTGGCCCGCTGTCCCCCGAACAGGTCCGTGTAGGACACCATGAAGTATTTCACGCCTGTCTTCTTGGCGAATGCCGTGAGCTTGCTCATCGTCTTTCCCTCTTTCCCTGTTGGTCGCGGGCGGGGCCAGCGACCCCGTCCGCGGTCGTCCTAGAAGCCGGATTTGCCGGGGTACCAGTTGGTGCCGGCCAGCGGCACCTGCGCCATCGCGGCGGCTTCCATCGTGAGCGCGCACAGGTCCTCGGGTTCAAGGTTGTGCACATGGTTGTGGCCGCAGGCCCGCGCGATTGTCTGACATTCCAGCGTCATCACGTTGAGATAGTTGCGAAGGCGTCGCCCGGTCGCGGTCGGGTCCAGCCGCTTGGCCAGTTCCGGGTCCTGGGTGGTGATGCCCGCCGGATCGCGGCCCTCGTGCCAGTCATCATAGGCGCCGGTGGTGGTGCCGAGCTTTTGGTATTCTTCTTCCCATTGCGGGTCGTTGTCGCCCAGCGCGATCAGGGCGGCGGTGCCGATGGCCACCGCGTCGGCCCCGAGGGCGAGCGCCTTGGCCACGTCCGCGCCACTGCGGATGCCGCCGGAGACGACGAGCTGCACTTCGCGGTGCATTCCAAGGTCCTGAAGCGCCTGAACGGCGGGCCGGATACAGGCGAGCGTGGGTTGGCCGACGTGTTCGATGAACACGTCCTGCGTCGCCGCCGTGCCGCCCTGCATCCCGTCGAGCACAACGACATCCGCCCCGGCCTTCACGGCAAGCGCCGTGTCGTAATAGGGCCGCGCGCCGCCGATCTTGATGTAGATGGGTTTCTCCCACCCCGTGATCTCGCGCAGTTCCATGATCTTGATCTCGAGGTCATCCGGGCCGGTCCAGTCCGGGTGGCGGCAGGCCGAACGCTGGTCGATCCCCACCGGCAGGTCACGCATCCCCGCGACCCGCTCGGTGATCTTCTGACCCAGAAGCATCCCGCCGCCGCCGGGTTTGGCGCCCTGCCCCACGACCACCTCGATCGCATCCGCCCGGCGAAGGTCGTCGGGGTTCATGCCGTAACGGCTGGGCAGGTACTGGTAGACGAGTTTCTCGGAATGTCCGCGCTCTTCCTCGGTCATGCCGCCGTCGCCGGTGGTGGTCGAGGTGCCGGCCATCGTGGCGCCGCGCCCCAGCGCCTCCTTTGCGTTGCCTGAGAGCGCGCCGAAGGACATGCCCGCGATGGTGATCGGGATCTTGAGCTCGATGGGCTTCTTGGCGAACCGGGTGCCCAGCGTCACGCTCGTGTCGCACTTCTCGCGGTAGCCCTCCAGCGGGTAGCGCGACATGGACGCGCCGAGGAACAGCAGGTCGTCGAAATGCGGCACCCGCCGTTTCGTCCCGCCGCCCCGGATGTCGTAGATGCCCGTCTCGGCCGCGCGGCGGATTTCCGAGTTGATGTCGTTGGAGAAGGTCCAGGACTGTCGGGGCAATGTCTGATGGGTCATGGTCCGCTCCTCAGTAGGCGTCGACGTTGTCGATCTTGAAGTTGTAAAGCTGGCGCGCCGAGCCGTAGCGCCTGAACTCCTCGGGCTTCGCGTCCGCGCCCGCGCGGTCCAGCAGGTCCTTGAGGATGTCGATGTGTTCGGACCGCATCTCTTTCTCGATGCAGTCGGCGCCCAACGATTTGACCGACCCGCGCACGAACAGCCGCGCCTCGTAGAGCGAGTCGCCCAGCGCGTCGCCGGCGTCGCCCAGCACGACGAGGTTGCCCTTCTGCGCCATGAAGGCGGACATGTGGCCGATGTTGCCATGCACGACGATGTCGATGCCCTTCATGGAAATGCCGCAGCGCGACGAAGCGTTGCCCTTGATGTTGAGAAGGCCGCCATGACCCGTGGCGCCCGCGTATTGCGAGGCGTCGCCCTCGATCACCACTTCGCCGGACATCATGTTCTCGGCCACGCCCGGCCCTGTCGATCCCACCACCCGGACCGAGGCGGTCTTGTTCATCCCGGCGCAGTAATAGCCGGTGGACCCCTTCACAGTGACCGACAGCGGCCCGTCGAGTCCGACCGCGACGGCGTGCGATCCGCGCGGATTGGTGATTTCGTAGGTCGCGTTGGCTTGCGATTTCGCGGCGGCCTGCAAGGTCTCGTTGACCGTGCGCAGGTCCACGGAGGACATGTCCAAGCTCTGCATCTCAGCGCTCCCAGAAATAGACGGTGGCGGGTTCCGGTTCCCACACCCGCGCGGCGTCGATGCCCGGCAGGTCGGCAAAGGCCCGGTATTCGCTGGCGAAGGCGACGTAGTCGTCGGTCTCGGCCATGACGGCGGGTTTGCAGGCAATGGGGTCGCGCACGACGCCGAAGCCGGTCTTGGTGCCGGTGACGAAAGTGAAAAAGCCGTCGAGGTCGTCGATGGTCCCTTCCAGCGCCTCGCCCAGCGTGGCCCCCTCGGCGATGCGCGACGAGATATAGGCCGCGCCAACCTCGGTGTCGTTCTCGGAACGGGTCAACACGCCCTTGCGCGCGAGCTTGCGGCGCATCTGGTTGTGGTTCGAGAGCGAGCCGTTGTGGACGAGGCACTGATCGTCGGCGGTCGAGAACGGGTGCGCCCCCATCGTCGTCACGGCTGACTCGGTGGCCATCCGCGTGTGGCCGATCCCGTGGCTTCCGCCCATGTCACGCAGGCCGAACCGGGCGGCGACGTCGCGCGGCAGGCCGACCTCCTTGTAGATTTCCATCGTCGATCCCACGCCCATGATCCGAAGACCGCGCGCTTCGAGCCAGGCGACGGCGGCCTCCTCGGCTTCGGTGGGGAGCGTGACGACCGCGTGGGTGTCGATCACCTTCAGGGAGGCGGCGAAGCCGGCCTCTTCAAGCGCATCCTCGAGACCGGCAAAGGCCGTCTCGGGCGCATCCGCCTGCACGGTGACCTTGATGCGCCCCTCCGCCTCGTCGCCATAGATCGCGATGCCCGCGCTGTCTGGGCCGCGGTCGGTCATGGTGATGAGCATATCGGTCAGCATGTCGCCCAGCTTGGGGCGCAGATCGTCGGACTTCAGAAACAGGCCAACAATGCCGCACATGGGTAGTCTCCTCGTGACGTTGCCAAGACGCGATTCCGCGTCGTCGCACCTTCATTAGAGGGAAACCTAGTTTCTCATAAAGAAACTTTTGACCGTCAGAGGAAAATTCCGGGAAGCGGTCCCGCGCTGCTCAATCCCTGCGCAGACTTGCCACGCCGCCGGGACAGATGCTCAAAAACCGGGCACTTCGCGAACGGGTCAGCGCGTCTGTGGATAGGTGATGATGGAGAGATAGCGGAGCGGCGTCGCCCGGATGTCTTCGGGCCCGTGCGGCGCGTCCGAGTCGAAAAAGAGCGAGTCTCCCGGTTCCAGAAGGTAGCGCTGATCGCCGTGGCGATAGTTCACGCTGCCTTCGAGAATATAGAGAAACTCGATCCCCTCGTGCTGGAACGTCTGGAAATGCGAGTTCTCGTCGAGCGTGATGAGATACGGCTCCACCACCACGCCCGAGTTGTTCGACCCGATATGGCCCAGAAGGTTGTACTGGTGGCCCGCCCGCGTGCCTTCCCGCGCGATCTCGGCCCCCTCGCCCGCCTTGACGTGCATACAACCCCGCGTTTCCTCGTAGCCGGAAAAGAGCTGGATCAGCGGCACGCGCAAGGCGTGGGCCAGCGCGGAGATGGTATTGAGCGAGGGCGAGATGACGCCGTTCTCGATCTTGGAGAGCATCCCGACGGACAGCCCCGTGAGCCCCGCGAGGTCGGCCCCGGTCATGCGCTGACGCTTGCGCAACTCGCGCACCTGCCGCCCGATGGCGACCTCGAGGTTCTTTTCGCGCTGCTCCCTGACCGCGTGGGGGTTCTGACGCAGCGCGACCTCACCTGTTTTCTTGACCACCTGCTGACCCGTCCTTCTGATCCACGGCTTCCCGCCCGGCTCCTATTCTTGGCCGCTCCGCATAAGGAATGCAAAAGGCACGCGCTGCGGCTCAGGCCGCGAGGTCGTAGGAAACACCGGTGCGCTCGGTCGATACGGCCCAGAGTTCGGCGGCGAGGTCACGGTCGTTGGCGCGCGGAATGGCCGTGGCGTGTTCGGGATAGCCGCGCATTCCGCCCATCTTCGTGGGGCCGTAGTATTCGCCCGAAGTCGCAGTCGGGTCGGTCGCGGCGCGCAGCGGTGAGAGCGCACCCTGCTCCGGCTTCATCGCAAAGACGTGGTTGAGCAGGTTGGCGACCTCCGAGTGCCGCTGAAGGTCCGTGGCGGTCCAACCGGGGTGGGCCGCGATGACGCGGGGACCCTTGCCATCGAGACGCCGGTCCAGTTCGAAGGTGAACAGGAGGTTGGCGATCTTGGAATCCCCGTAGGCCTGCCACGCGTTGTATTTGCGCTCGGTCCAGTCGAGGTCGGACAGGTCCGGGTCACCCTGCCGGTGGGCCATGCTCGAAGTCACGACCACACGGCTGTCAGGCGTTTGCCGAAGCAGCGGCAGGAGACGCCCGGTCAGCGCGAAGGTGCCGAAATGGTTGGTGCCCATCTGAAGTTCGAACCCGTCCTCGGTCTTGCCATAGGGCGGCACCATCACGCCCGCGTTGTTGATGAGCACGTCGAGCCGGTCGAAATCCTGAGTGAACCGGTGTGCGAACGACTCGATCGAGGCGAGGCTCGCAAGATCCAGTTGGCGCATCTCGATCTTCGCGTCGGGACGGGCCTCGCGGATGCTGCGCACCACGTCGTCGCCCTTGTCGGTGTTGCGCGCGGCCACGATCACCTCGGCCCCGGTCCCCGCAAGGATTTCAGTCTCGGTCCTGCCCAGCCCCGAGGTGCCTCCCGTGATCAGAATGCGTTTGCCGGTCATGTCCGGGATGTTTTCCTTGGTCCAGTTGCTCATCGAATTGCTCCTTGATCCGTCGGGGCCCCAACGCCGCAGTGCAGCACCACGTTCCGTCATCCGGTATCCGCGCGCAAGGGCGAGCGCCTTCGCCGGTTGTCTTCCGCGCGGCGCGGTGGTCAGATGGCGCCTGACGAAATCGGATGCCAGACGGGACCTCATCATGACCATCGAAACCACCCATGTCGGAAGCCTGCCGCGCGGCGATTACCTGTCCGGGCTTCTGCTCGCCAAGGACAAGGGCGAGCCCTATGACCCGGCGGAGTTCGAGCAGGCCGTGCAGGCCGCGATCAACGAGGCGGTCCGGCATCAGAAGGAGGCCGGCGTCTCAGTCGTCTCCGACGGCGAATTGGGCAAGGTCGGCTATTCCACCTACATGCAGGAGCGTCTGAGCGGGTTCGGCGGACACATCGACCGCAAGCCGGCCAAGGACCTCGCCGCGCACCCGGCCCTCGCCAAGAAACTGAGCGCGATCATGGGCAGCCAGGAGTTCACGCGCGCCTCCTGCATCGACGAGGTGAAGCTTGTCGACCTGCAACCCGCGCTGGACGACATTCGCCGTTTCAAGGAGGCGCTGGAGGCCGAGGGCGACGGCACGCGCGCCTTCATGAACGCGGCCTCGCCCGGCCTTATCACGGCGTTCCAGGTGAACCGCTATTACCCGAGCCACGAGGCCTATCTCGAGGCGCTCGTCGCCGCGATGCGCCCGGAATACGAGGCGATCCTCGACGCGGGCCTCGACATTCAGTTCGACTGCCCGGACCTCGCCATGTCCGCTCACACCGGCTACCAGGACATGTCCGAGGACGAGTTCGTCAAGATCGCTGCGGCCAATGTCGAAGCGCTGAACGCGGCGACCGAGGGGCTGCCCGCCGACCGGATGCGGATGCATCTGTGCTGGGGCAACTACGAAGGGCCGCACGATCACGACATCCCGCTCGAAAAGGTGATCGACGTGGTCCTGTCGGCGCGGCCGAACACGATCCTGTTCGAAAGCGCGAACCCCTGCCACGAACATGAATGGGTCGTCTGGCGCGATGCGGATATCCCGGCGGACAAGGTGCTCGCGCCCGGTGTGATCGACACCTGTTCCAATTACGTCGAACACCCGCAGCTCGTGGCCCAGCGGCTCCAGCGCTTCATCGACATCGTGGGCGCGGACAGGGTGGTCGCCAGTACCGACTGCGGCTTCGGCACCTTCGCAGGCTACGGCAAGATCGACCCCGAGGTGACGTGGAAAAAGCTTCGCAACCTGCGGATCGGCGCGGACCTCGCCTCTGCCTGAGCCGGTGGACTGCGAAGCGCCTCAGCCCTCGGTGTCGAGGATGCGGCGCGGCATGACCATGACCAGCACGATCGCGGCGATCTTGAGCACGCAGGGCACGATGGCATAGCTCAGGTTGAGGGCCGTCAGCGCCTCCGCCGTGTTGGGCTCACCCGGGCGGAATCCGTAGAACTGGAGCGTGGGCAGGATCACGCCGGCGGCGATGGCGAGCGTCGCCTTGGACGAAAAATTCCACAGCCCGAAGGCCTGCCCGGCCTGAAGCCCCGCCCGTTGCAGGTTCGCCGCGAACAGTGCCGACAGCACGACCATGTCCGCCCCCAGCGCCACGCCCGAGGCGACGCAGATGACCGCGAACGCCAGCGTGGCGCCGGTTGGCAGCGCGAAGGCCCCGATGAAGGCCACGATGGCGAGGCTCATGGACAGCGGCAGAATGCGCCGGGCACCGACGCGCTGCGTGATCCGGCTCCAGAACGGCGCGCTGATCCCGGCGGAAATGAAGAAGAGGATCAGGAAGGGACCGGCGAAGTTGGGCACACCCAGCCGGTCCTCGACAAAGAACAGAAACAGCGTCGACGTCACCGCGACCGGCAGGTTGTTGATGAAGGCCAGGACCAGAAGCCACGCCCCGCCCGAGCCGATGAACCCCGACCAGTTCAGCCGCACGTTGGCAGGCTGCGCCTTGGACCAGAGCGGGCGCGCCACCACGAGGGCCACGAGGGCCAGAAGGGCGATGGCGATGCCGAAGGGCGCATAGCCGTCTCCGGATGCCGACACGCCGGACAAGAGCGCAGGCCCCGCCGCACCGAGCGTGACACCCACGAGAATCCCCATCTCGCGCACCCCGGCGAGGCCAAGCTGCGCCCCCGGCTGCGCGGTCGCCGTGAAGGCCGCGCTTTGACCGTAGAGCAGGATGGTGCCGAGGCTGTAGCCGGTAAAGGTGACGAGCAGCCCCGCGGTCAGCCACAACGCGGCCGGCCCTATGGGCTCGACCGCGAAGACGAGGATGCAGCCGACCGCCAGCGCGATCAGCGCGGCGCCGGCGAACTGACCGACCCGGTGCGACCACCGATCCGTCATCCAGCCCAGAAGCGGGTCCTGCAGGAAATCCACGATCCGGATGAGAAGCAGAATGGTGCCGACCTCGGCCAGCGACAGGCCAAGCCGCGAGGCGGCGAAGCTTGGAAGGTGGATGTAGATCGGGATGCTCGCCATCGCGAGCGCCATGGCGAGGAACCCCACGCGCCAGTAGTCGCGGCGGGGCGACGCTTCGCCCGTGGCGTGGGCCGGCGTGGTTTCGGTCATCTCCGGCGCTCCCGCGACAGCAGGACGAAGATCTTTACGATCAAGGGCCGCGCGAAAAGGAACCCGCGATAGGCGAGCTCCATAAGCCCCCGGATGCCCGGCAGTCGCGCAAAGCGCGCGAGCAGGTGCCATCCCGGCAGGCGCGACCAGAGCTCCGCAAAGGCCGCGGCGCCCGACAGGATCTCGCCATCCGCCGCACGAACGTGGAACCGCCCGAGCGCCGCCTCGCGGCCAAGACCCTCCGGCAAACGCGCCGGGCTTCGCCGCACATCGACGAGGTCGATTGCGCCCGCCCCGTCATGGCGGCGGTAAAGCGCGATCTCGGCCCGGCACAGCGGGCACTCGCCGTCGTAGTAGACGGTGGATGGATTGGAAGCGGTCTGGCTCAAGGCGGATATCCTGCTGTCTTCCACCTCTTACGCATCCGGCACCCCGGCGGATCGGTTTTAAACCCGCGACTGTGGCTCAGTCGACCGCCTGCTCAAGGCCCGATACAGTCGCCAGCGCCGCCACGCAGTCCGCCGGGTCGTCGCCCGCCCAGGCGACATAGTGGTCCGGGCGCACGAGGATCAGGGATGCGCCGTAAGCCGTGTCGGCGCTGTCCTCGACGATATCGAAGGGAATACCAGCTTGCTTCGCGAGATCGGCGCAGCCCGCCCCGGCACCTGGCGCACCGAAGTTCAGCAGCGTGTATCCGTCGCCCAACCGCTCAAACACGTTCGCCCCGTCCGACAGCGTTTGCGGGGCAAGGTGATGACCGGCCCGCGCCGTGAAACTGTGGGTGCCTCGCGCACTCGGGCTGCCTGCCGGGTCCGCCACGATCGGCGACCCCTCGTAGTTCGGTTCAAAGTTGGTCACGGCGGCCCCGGTCGCCGCACGTTTGGCCCAGGCATTCTCGAACGCGGCCCTGTCCTGAGACGGATCGTGGGTTTCGAGGAACGCCCGGTCTTCCTCGATGAAATATTCGATGAAGTCCCGCGCCGTCGAGGCGAAGACCGGCCGCCTCTCGGCGTCGTAGCTGTCGAGCAGCGCTTCGCTCCCCCACCCCTGAAGGCGGGCCGCGAGTTTCCAGCCCAGGTTGCGCGCATCCTCGAAGCCGGTGTTGATGCCGTAGCCGCCATAGGGCGGATGGCTGTGCGCCGCATCGCCCGCGACGAAGACACGGCCCGCACGGTAGCGGGTCGCGATGGACACGCGGAGATCCCAGAACCCCACATAGTCGATCTCGAGGTCGACGGGCTGGCCCACGACCTGCTGCAAGAGCGCTTTGAAATCGTCTGCGTCGGTCGATCCGTCAGGAACCGGGGCGTGGAAGAAGAAGCTGCCAATGTCGACGCGACCGAAGAACTGCCAGTATCCCTTCAGATCGGGGTGGAGCACGTTGTAGAACGCCTTGCCCGGATAGCGTTTGAGAAGCTCGTGCAATTCCATCGACCGGAACACCAGCAGTACCATCAGCTTGTCATGGTCCGACTGAATCTGCGGGATGCCGCCGGTTTCGCGCACCGTGGAGCGGCTGCCGTCGCACCCGACGACGTAGTGCGCAGTGAAGGTCCGGCGCGCGCCGCCCTCCCGCTGCGTCGCGACCACTTCGACATGATCGCCCGTGTCCGACACCGCCTCGACGCTCCATCCATACCGGATGTCGATGCAGTCGATCTGCGCGGCACGGTCACGGAGCACCCGCTCGGTTTCGTACTGCGGCAGACGCTCGTTGGTCGTGTAGTAGTATTCATTGACGCTGGCCCGGTTGAGCCAGTCGTAGTGGTAGTCGCTCATCAGGTGGCCGTAGAGTGTCAGCCCGCCGATCCCGACCGAATCCGGGATCGAGCGCGCGGCCCGGAGTTCCCGTTCGCAGCCCCAGAAATGGAGCGTTTCGGTCGTGCGCTGGGTCAGGTTCTGGCCCTTCGGGATCGGCTGCGGCTCCGGATACCGCTCGATCACCAGGACCGGGATGCCGCGCTGGCCCAATTCGATGGCGAGCCCCATGCCCACCGGCCCGCCGCCCGCGATGATGACGTCGTATTCGATCCGGTCCGCCATCGCTCAGATCATCCCCTGTTCGAGGTAGATGTGCTTGGTCTCCATGAAATCATGCAGGCCCTCCGGGCCGTGGAGCCGGCCGAGCCCGGACTGGCCGAAGCCCCCCGTCTCGGCTTCCGCCGCCAGTCTCATGTGACTGTTGAGCCAGACGGTCCCCGCGCGGATCGCACGGCTCATCCGCATGGCACGCGACAGGTCGGTGGTGAAGACGCTGGCGGCGAGGCCATAGGGCGTGGCATTCGCCTTGGACACCGCCTCCGCCTCATCCGCGAAGGTCTCGATCGACACGATGGGGCCGAAGAGCTCGTCCTGCACCAGCGATGAGGCGACGTCGTCGATGCGAAACAGCGTGGGGGTGAGGAAGGCGCCGGTGTTCAGCGCCTCGCCCCGCAGGACCATCTCGCCCTCATCCCCCGCACGTTCGATGATCGCCTTGAGACGGTCGAGGTTCGCGCGGTCGATCAGGCTTCCCATGTCACTGTCCGGGTCCTTGCCAGGCCCGACCCGGACGGCGGCGAAGGCGGCCTTGATCCGGGATTCAAAGTCCGCAGCGATGCCCTCGTGGACGAGGAACCGGGCGGCGGCCACGCAGATCTGCCCGGCCATGGTCAGCGCTCCGTGGGTCAGCTCGGTCACCGCCTTGTCGAGGTCTGCGTCGGGGAAGATGACGGCGGGCGCCTTGCCGCCCAGCTCCAGCCCGACCCGCTTCAGGGTCGGCGCGGC
>CXWF01002332.1_pt1 | contig 12320 bp, 15 predicted proteins | sample 468421 | NCBI WGS metagenome assembly CXWF01 (sample SAMEA2620812, study PRJEB7988) | marine metagenome | biome: marine biome (ENVO:00000447); feature: surface water layer (ENVO:00002042); material: "saline water (ENVO:00002010), including plankton (ENVO:xxxxxxxx)" | depth 5 m
AGATCGTCGAGCGCGGTTCCCGGCGCGCGCACCTGCTCGAACCCGGCCCCCGCCGCCTGAACGACCGCCTTCTGATCGGTGTTTTGCAGGTTCTCCCTGTCCTTGGCCGGCGTGTCACCGCAGAGCAGGACGACGGGCGTGTTCGACCGCACCCCCTCGGTCAGCGCCGTGACGCAGTTGGTGAGCGCGGGGCCATGCGTGACCGTGCAGAACCCGACGCCGCCCGTTGTCATCGCGTGACCGATGGCCATCAGGGCCGCGCCGTTTTCGTTGGCGGCGCTGACGTAACGCGCACCGTTCATGCGGGAATAGGCATCGACGAAATAGGCGTTGGCATCGCCCACGACGCCGAACAGCGTCGCCACGTCGTTCTCCTTGAGCGCCGTCGCGAGGGCGACATGCAGCTTGACCATCCGACAGGCACCTCGATCATTTACTAACCCATGAGTTAGCGAACGAGGCGCAGGAATTCAATTCAATTCGCAGCGACCGACGGGCCCCCGGCCGCGCCACCGGACCGCCGAAACGCAAAAAGCCGGACCAAAGGCCCGGCTCCGCGTCTCGCGAGTGGTGCGCGATCAGATGTAGTAGGTGTCCGCGAAAACGTGGCGGACGATGCCTTCGCGGGTGATGCCGCGTTCGGCCAGCTCGGCGTCGGACATCGATTCCAGCACGGCGATCTCGGCCTGACGCGAACGCGCCTCGACATAGGACGTCCCGAAGGACTTCAGCGCGTTGATCACGCGGGCGAAGACCGGGTGGGATACGGCGAAATCGGAGTTGGTTGCAGTGTAAGCCATCTTGGAGACCTCAAAGTGAGTTGTTTCTGGGTTCTCTCCCTTGGCCAACCAGATACCCCCGCAGGCCCTCCGCGAAAACCTCCAGATCGGCAATGCCGCTATGCAGCATTTGCAGAGCCGGGCGGTGCCAGCTCAAGCCCTCCAATGTTCTCAATGACTTCCACGATCTCCGCAACGCCCTCGCCATGCCGCAACGCAGAAAAAACAAAGGGTTTTCCGTTCCGCATCCGGGTCGCATCCCGCTCCATCACCCCCAGATCCGCCCCCACATAGGGGGCCAGATCGCGCTTGTTGATGACCAGAAGGTCCGACCGCGTGATCGCCGGGCCGCCCTTGCGCGGAATCTCCTCCCCCGCCGCCACGTCGATGACGTAGAGCGTGATATCGGCCAGTTCCGGGCTGAACGTGGCCGACAGGTTGTCGCCCCCGCTTTCGATCAGGACGAGGTCAAGGTCAGGGTGCCGCGCCGTCAGGTCCGCGATGGCGGCGAGGTTGATCGAGGCATCCTCGCGAATCGCCGTATGCGGGCAGCCCCCGGTTTCGACCCCGACCACACGGTCGGCGGGCAGGATCTGCATCCGCATCAGCGCCTCGGCGTCTTCCTGCGTGTAGATGTCGTTGGTGATGACCGCCATCGAACAGCGGTCTTTCAGCGCCTTGGCCAGTTCCGCCGTCAGGGTGGTCTTGCCAGCGCCCACCGGGCCGCCGATGCCGACTCTCAAAGGTCCGTTCATGTCCGAAAAATCCTCGAGCCCTGGGTTTCGTGTTTCATCGCCGCGATGTCCGACAGGAACGACGACGACGCGATATGAGTCAGCTCCCCGTCCACGGCCTCCGCCGCCGTCTCCTCGCAGATCGGTCCGAGCGCACGGATCACCCGCTGCGCCTCGGTCTGTCCGATGGGGCCAAGGCGCTGTGCCGCCGAGACGAGGTTCGACACGAAGGCCTGAAGATAGAGGGTAAGCGACAGCTCCAGCGGCAGTTTCTCGATCGCCACCGCCCGGCCCAGCGCGACCGGATAGGTCAGGCCCGCAAGGTCCGCGTCCCACACATGCCCAACCACATCGCAGAACGCCCGCCCCTGCGCTTCGGCCTCCAAGAGCCGCTCGCGGCACGGCGCGAACGCGCGCGCGGCCGCGTCGATCTCGTTCAAGGGTGCGCGGCCGTGATACGCGGCGGCGACGAAATGTGCATCCGCCAGCCCGCTGCCCAGCGTAAGCAGATCGGTCAGCCACGCCCGAAGGCTCGCCGCATCCTGCACCCAGCCCGCATGAAACGCGGCCTCGAGCCCGTGGGAATAGGTGAAGGCCCCCACCGGAAAGGCGGGCGACAGCCATTGGGTCAGTGTCAGAACGTCATCCGTGCGCATGGTCATGCTCCCCGTGATCGTGGGCGTGAGGATGGGAATGGTCGTGGCCGTGGGTGCGCCCGTGGCCATAGGCACCGCCCTCCGGCGTGAACGGCTCGACCACTTCCCGCGTGGTCGCGCCAAGCTTGCCCAGCATGTCCGCCATCACATGATCGCGCTGGATCAGGATGCGCGCGGGCTCGATCTGCGCGGGCGTGTGCCGGTTCCCGATGTGCCACGCAAGGCGGACGAGGTCGCCGCCCGTCACCTCCAGCAACGGCTCTTCCGCAGGCACCACACCAACCCGCCGCCCGTCGTCGAGCACGAAGGCATCGCCGCCGTTCACGCTCGCCGTCTTGCCGAGGTCCACAAGGAACCGCTCGCCGCCATCGGCGGTCAGAACCTTCCGCCTCAGGAACCGGTCGTCATAGGACAGCACCACCCGAAGCGAAGGGTGATGGTCATGCGTCACGCTTTGCGCCACCGGCAGGTTCATCTCAGCCCCATCACGTCGTTGAAGGAATAGTCGGTCTTGGCCCCGTCCGCGGCGAAGGTCGCCGCGAGATAGGACAGCCCGTATTCGGGCAGGTAATGGAACAGGTCCCACTGGTCGGTCCCGGCGTAAGTCAGCTCCACCGGGATCATCTCAAAGGCACAGGTTCCGATGGTCAGGCCCGAAGCCGCGCCGAAAGTATAGGTCTCGGTCGACTTGAACTTCCCTTGATCATCCGTGCCCTCGACGGTCAGCGTCAGCGCGCCCTGCGCAAACGGCTCCGGCAGATTGCCCAGCGCGGTCGGGTAGCTGTAGCTCACCTCGTTCGCGCTGCCCCCGTCCACGACGTCGTAAATCCGCGTGAGGTACAGCCCCTTGGCCAGCTCGGCCCGCACCATCGGCTTCGACCTGCTCTCAACGGTGGATTGCGTCACCCCGTCCGCGGAGCGCGTAAACGTCTCCACATCCCCCGTCTCCGCCGTGAACCGCACACCCGCCCCGTCCATATCCGCCGGCACCGGACAGGCAGCGACGGCAGGGGTGGCAAGCAGGACGAGGGAGAGGGCGCGCAGGATCATCATTACCTCAGAACAGGAAGTACCGCTGCGCCATCGGCAGCTCAGTGGCCGGTTCGCAGGTCAGAAGCTCGCCGTTCGCCCGCACCTCGTAGGTCTCGGGGTGCACCTCGATCTCGGGGGTTGCGTCGTTCAGGACCAGGTCCTTCTTCCCGATCCCACGCGTGTTGCGCACGCCGACCGTGTTCTTCATCAGCCCGAGCGTCTTGGCGATGGAGTTGTCATGCGCGCAGGCCGACACGAACGTCACCGCCGAGTTCTCGACCGCCCGCCCCATTGCGCCGAACATGGGCCGGGAATAGACCGGCTGCGGCGTCGGGATCGAGGCATTGGGGTCGCCCATCTGCGCCATCGCGATCATCCCGCCGATCAGCACCATCTCGGGCTTCACCCCGAACATGGCCGTGTTCCACAGCACAAGATCGGCGCGTTTACCCACTTCGATCGACCCGATCTCATGGCTCATCCCATGCGCGATGGCCGGGTTCATCGTGTATTTGGCGATATACCGACGAACGCGAAAATTGTCGTTGTCGCCGGTCTCCTCGGCCAGACGCCCGCGCTGCTTCTTCATCTTGTCGGCGGTCTGCCATGTGCGGATCAGCACCTCGCCCACGCGCCCCATCGCCTGACTGTCGCTCGCGATGATGCTGAAAGCGCCCATGTCGTGCAGGATATCCTCGGCCGCGATGGTCTCGCGCCGGATGCGGGATTCCGCGAACGCCACGTCCTCGGGGATCGACTTGTCGAGGTGGTGACAGACCATGAGCATATCCAGATGCTCCTCCAGCGTGTTCACCGTGAAGGGCCGCGTCGGGTTGGTCGACGAGGGCAGCACATGCTCCTCGCCACAGATCTTGATGATGTCCGGCGCATGGCCCCCGCCCGCGCCCTCGGTGTGGAACGCGTGGATCGTCCGGCCCTTCATCGCGGCCACCGTGTTCTCCACGAACCCGGACTCGTTGAGCGTATCGGTATGGATCATAACCTGCACATCGAGGTCATCCGCCACGCTCAGACAGCAATCAATCGCGCCGGGCGTCGTCCCCCAATCCTCGTGCAGCTTGAGGCTACAGGCCCCCGCCATGACCTGTTCTTCCAGCGCGGCAGGCAAGCTCGCATTGCCCTTGCCCGCGAACCCGATGTTCATCGGCACGCCATCCACCGCCTGCAACATCCGCGCGATGTTCCACGGCCCCGGCGTGCAGGTGGTGGCGAGCGTGCCATGCGCCGGCCCCGTGCCGCCGCCCAGCATCGTCGTCAGCCCGGAATGCAGCGCATCCTCGATCTGCTGCGGACAGATGAAGTGGATATGGCTGTCGAAACCCCCCGCGGTCAGGATACGCCCCTCGCCCGCGATCACCTCGGACCCCGGCCCGATGATGATGTTCACCCCGTCCTGCGTGTCCGGGTTGCCCGCCTTGCCGATGGCATGGATGCGCCCGTCCTTGAGGCCCACGTCCGCCTTGTAGATGCCGGTGTAATCCACGATCAGCGCATTGGTGATCACACAGTCCACAGCCCCGTCGGCGCGCGGCGACTGGCTCTGCCCCATCCCGTCGCGGATCACCTTGCCGCCGCCGAATTTCACCTGATCGCCGTAGCCATCGGCATCCGCCGTCAGGTCGCGCTCGACCTCGATGATCAGGTCGGTATCGGCCAGCCGCACCCTGTCGCCGGTGGTCGGGCCGAACATCGCGGCATAGTCGGATCGTTTGATTATCGCTGGCATTTAGGCGGTCTCCGTCGCGTTCAAGACTGTTGTTCAGTTGGCAGGCACTCGGTGCACGTCAGAACACACGCTGAGCGAGCATCTTGCCCCAATACACACGCTATGCGTGGGGCATTCGCCCAATTCAAAATGTGAGATTCTTAGAAGGCTCCTGCGCTGGATCGTCCGGTGCGCAACCAAGGAGAAACCCATGAATGGGAACCTCGTATTCGCAATAGAACTTTCCGCCCTCGCCCTGTTGGCGCTGGTGGTGATCCTAAAACACCTCTGACCCCACCGGATCGCTTGCGATCCGGTTTGCGCCCGCCCCGCCCCCAGGGCGGGCGCAAGCGCCCCCCCTCGGGCCGGGCGCAACCCTATGGTCCGCGCGGGACCGATATGCCGGGATGCCATCATCACTCCACCCAAACCCCGTTCGCCTTGTGCCAGTCTTCGAGGGACAGATCCGGTCCGCCCGCGAACGTCTGGTCCCCCGCTCCGGCGTCGATCTCGACCCACTCGGGCTTGTCGTCCAGAAAGACATGCGTGCGCTTGGGCGGCATCGGAAGTGCCGTGGTGATGGCGCTCGCCACCGGATGCACCAGCTCCGGCCAGCGTTCGTCGTAAAGCCACAGGGGCGTGCCGCAGACGCCGCAGAAATACCGCTCCGCCACCGACACCTCGCCGTCGTCATGGACCGCGTGGTAAAGCCCCAGCGCCTCCCAGTTGTTCACCGACAGCGTGTCGGCCAGCGCGCCGAGGTTCACCGCATAGCCACCCCCCGACTGCTTGCGGCAGATCGAGCAATAGCACCGCTGATAGGGCACAGGCGTGTGGCTCTGGACGGTGAAATTCACCGCCCCGCACTGGCACGACCCTTCCAGCGTCATCGGCATCACAGCTCTCCCATGACTTTCTGGTTGAACCCGTAGATCTTGCGCGCACCCCCGATGGGGATGAGGTTCACCTCGCGCGACTGTCCCGGCTCGAACCGCACGGCCGTTCCCGGCGCGATGTCGAGCCGCAGGCCCCGCGCCGCCTCCCGGTCGAAATCGAGCGCGCTGTTGGTCTCGGCGAAATGATAGTGCGAGCCGACCTGAACCGGGCGGTCCCCGGTATTGGCGACCATCAGCACCGTCACCTCGGCACCAGCGTTGAGGACGATCTCGCCCTCCGCCGCCATGATCTCACCGGGGATCATGCCCGCGCCCTCACGGCCCGGACCACGGCGACTCCCGACAGCGACACCCCCACGACAAATGCGATGCCCGCGATCAGGAGCCCGTCTTTTTCATGCAGGTGCAGCGTCGCGCCGTGACCGGGATGGGCCAGCGCCGGGGCCGTGGTGGCCAGAAGGGCAACAAGATAACGCATGCGGTGTCTCCTCAGCGAATAGGGTTGTGAACTGTGACGAGCTTGGTGCCGTCCGGGAACGTGGCTTCGACCTGAACCTCGTGGATCATCTCGGGCACGCCCTCCATGCACTGGTCGCGGGTGATGACGCCGGCACCGGCCTGCATCATCTCGGCGACCGAGCGCCCGTCGCGCGCGCCCTCGACCACCGTGTCGGTGATCAGCGCGATGGCTTCAGGGTGGTTCAGCTTCACGCCGCGCTCCAGCCGCTTTCGCGCGACGATGGCGGCCATCGCGACCAGCAGCTTGTCTTTTTCACGGGGGGTCAGGTTCATGTCACAACATCCAGGGTCTTGGGATTTCGTCAGCGTTCATCAGACGCATCGCGGGGATCAGAGCCTTGCGAAGCGCAAAGCTGTCCGGGGCCACGATCCGGCAGGTCAAAAGCCCGGGGGAATGCAGGCTCACGCCCCCGGTCTCGGGCATCAGGCGGCGCATCGGGGCGAGCCAGGCTTCGGCATCCGGTCCGGCATAAACAAGCGCGGCGACAGCGCGGGCGCCGTTCATCGTCGCGGGCCGCGCCATCTGCGCCTCCACGTCTCCGGTCAGCGCGACACCGTCAAGATAGACGGGCCGCCCGCCGACCCGGATTTCCACCCGGTCGCGAAACCGCCCCGCGCGCAGACGCTCGCCCATCGCGACCCGGCCCAGCACCAGCGGCTCGACCATCAGGAACCGCGCACCGGAGTCCAGATCGGCGGTCAGCCCGCGCTCGAAATTCATGTTGTCGAACAGGATCGTCTCCTGCGGGAGCCAGTTGAGCCGGGCATCCGCCGCCACGCTCAGATGCGTCTCGATCCGCCCCGCCGTCTCGCCCCGTGCGGCATAGGCGCGTTCGGCGGCCTGCGTGGTGAGGGTGAGCGTGGTGCCCGGCCCCGCGCCCGCCTCGACAAAGAACCGGTCGCCGCCCGTCACGCCGCCCGCGGTGTTGATGAGCATCGCGTCGAGCGCATCGCCCGAAGGACGGGGAAACAGGAGCTTCATGGAACCGGACATGGCGAGGTCGTCGATGACGCTCCGCCCGTCGCGCCGCTTGGAGGTCACGCGCACCTGTCCACGCGCGCGCGGCTGGCTCGCCTCGTGCTCCGCGATCGCCCCCGGGTGCAGGTTCATGATTCCTCCGGCTGTCCTCCCGCCACAGTGACTCCGCACCACGGGGGAGTCAGGGGGCTGTCCGGAGCGCGGGCCGGATTCTACCCGCCGCCCGCCGCGCACGGCGCGGGATTGGGCGCATCGCACAAAAAACAGGCGGACAGGAAACGGGAGTGAGAAACGCCGCGCAATCGCGCCGGTATGCAGAATCGTATGTACAGCGTGTGCACAGGATGTGTACGCCCTGTGCATCGCGATTTCGCCGCGATCTCAGAGGGTTGGCGCGGGATCAGCCCTCGGGCGGTGCGTCGTCGTATGCACCCGACAGGATGCGCCGCGCGTCGCCTTCGGGATCGTCGTATTGCCGCGACTTCATCGTCCAGAAGAAGAACAGAAGCCCCATCGCGCCGAGGAAAATCGAGACCGGGATAAGATAGACGAGCACGTTCATTTGCCGACCTTCAGTCGAAGAGCATTCAGGGTGACCATAATCGACGAGGCCGACATGGCCAAGGCCGCCGCCAGGGGCGTGGCGAAGCCGAGGAGGGCCACGGGAATGGCGATGGCGTTGTAACTCGCTGCAATCGCGAAGTTTTCCTTGATCCGCCGCGTCGCCTTGCGCGACGTGATAAGCGCGTCGCCAAGAGGGGCGAGGCTCTTGCCCAGCAGCACGATATCCGACACGACCCGCGCCGCCTCCAGCGCCGAGGCGGGGCTGATCGAAACATGCGCAGCGGCCAGCGCGGCGGTGTCGTTCAGCCCGTCACCGACCATGAGCACGCGTTTGCCCGAGGCGGCGAGCGCCTCGACTTCGGCCACCTTGCCATCGGGCAGCATACCGGCGCGGTAGTCCTCGATACCAAGCCGGAACGCCACGTCACGCACCGCGTCCTCCGCATCGCCCGAAATCAGAGTGACTCCGCAACCCGCTGATTTCAAAGCGGTTACCGCCTCTTTCGCGCCGTCACGCAGCGCGTCGGTGAAGGTGAAGGCGACAGCGGGCTGCTTGCCGATCTTGAGGTAGGTCGCGGTGCGGCCAAGGACATGCGCGCCGACCCATTCGGCGCGACCGAGCCGCACCTGCTGCCCGTTCCACTCGCCCTCGACCCCATGTCCGGGAACCTCGGTGACGTGGGACAGGCCCACCGGCGCATGGCCCGCCGCGCGCGCCGCCGCCGCGATGGCCTGCGCCAGCGGATGCGACGATCCTTGCGCAAGCGCCAGCGCGACGGACAGATCGTCGCCCTCGTGATCGCCAAGGTTTTCAAGCTTCGGCGCGCCCTCGGTCAGCGTCCCGGTCTTGTCGAAAACCACATGATCGACCTCCGCCAGCCGCTCCATCGCGGTCGCGGATTTGAGGAGCATCCCCCTCTTGAACAGCCGCCCGGAGGCCGCAGTCGTCACGGCCGGAACGGCAAGTCCCAGCGCACAAGGACAGGTGATGATGAGCACGGCGACCGCGATGTTCAGCGACAGCCGGACGTCGCCGCCCGAGATCACGAGCCATGCAGTGAAGGCCGCAAGCGCAAGCAGATGCACCACGGGCGCATAGATAGCGGCGGCCTTGTCGGCGAGTGAGGTGTATTTGTTGCGCGCGGTTTCAGCGATGGCCACAAGGTCGGCCATGCGGTGCAGCGCGGTGTCCTGCCCCGCCGCCGCGACGCGCAGGGTCAGCGGGCCGGTCAGGTTCACTTCGCCCGCGTTCAGCATGTCCCCGGGGCCAGCAAAGACAGGCAAGGACTCCCCGGTCAGGAGCGAACGGTCCACCTCGGATTCACCCGTCTCGACCATGCCATCCACCGGCACGCGGTTGCCCGGTGTCACGCGCACAAGATCACCGATGGCAAGCGCGCTGACCGCCACGACCTCTTCTGCCTCGCCCACGATCCGGTGGGCGCGCGGCACTTCGAGGGCGGCGAGTTCCTCGGCCGCGGACCGCGCAACGGCGCGGGTGCGGTGATCGAGGTAACGACCCGCGAGCAGGAAGAAGGTCAAGGAAAGTGCGGCGTCGAAATAGGCATGTTCGCCGGAGTGCATCGTCTCGTAGACCGACATCCCGGCGGCCAGCAGGATGGCGAGCGAAATCGGCACGTCCATGTTGAGCCGGCGCACCCTGAGCGCGCTCCAGGCGCTCGTAAAGAAGGGCTGGGCCGAGAAGGCGACGATGGGGAGCGCGATGCCGGCGCTGACCCAATGAAACAGATCGCGCGTCGCGTCCGATGCCCCGGACCAGACCGCCACGGACAGGAGCATCACGTTCATCATGCCGAAGAACGCGACCCCGAGCCGCATCAGCAGATCGCGCGAACGCTTGTCGGTCTCGGTGGACGACAGCGCGCCCGCGTCAAGCTCATAAGCCTCGAACCCGATGCCGGTGAGATAGCCCGCGAGGTCGTCGGCCTCCACGCCCTGATCGGTCTCGACCGTCGCGCGCTTGAGCGTCAGGTTCACCCGTGCAGAGCGCACGCCCGGTTGCTTGGCGAGGCCGGATTCGACACCCACGATGCAGGCCGCGCAATAGATCTGCGGCAGCGACAACATGATGCGCTTGCCCTCGCCCCCGTCCCCGGCATAGCCGCGCCCCGCCGTTTCCTCGGCGAAGTGGGCCGCATCACAGGCGGGACAGGCTGAAACCGGCGCGGCCATGGGTCAGTACTTCGGAACGTAGAGTTCGATGAGTTGGCGGAAGGGCGTACCATCCTCCGCCACCGCTTCGAGCCGCAGCTCCCACTTGCCGAAGTCGAGGTCGCCCACGTCCGCGGTGTAGGCGCCCGACATGGTGCGGGTGAAGAACGGCTCCTGATCATCGGCGACATGGGTCGCACGGCCCAGCACGCCGCCGATTTCCTTCACCCGGACCGGAAGGCCCGTCACCTCGTCCGTGATCATGAGCATCAGCGTCTCGCCCGTCATGGTGGGCACGACATCCCACCCCAGCGCTTCCTGTGCCGCGCGGTCGCCGTCGAACTTCTGGCTCGCGACATAGGAGTTCTTGGTCTCCAGTCCCGGGAAGGTTCCGACCGCCTTGACCGCCATGAAGACGTTGACGCCGATGATGATCGAGAACGCGCCCACGGCGATGGCCAGAACATGCCAGCCGGTGAGCTTCTTGCCCGTATCCGGGGCTTCGTGAGTCATGGTCATTGTCCTCTCCCATTGAAGACGGTGTCGTGGAAGGCCCGGTCGCCGGTCACGCCGTCGATCACCCAGATACGGATTTCGGTACGGTCGTCCGCCGCTTCGTCGCTGCCCGCAGGCGCGGTGACGTAAAGCCGCGTTGCGCCCTGCGTATCGGCGTCGACGACGAGGACACGCTCGCCCGATCCCTCGACGGCCACGTCGAACGGGCTATCATATCCGAGCGAGAAATAGAACGGCCGCGTCTCGCCATGCTTGTTGCGCACGCCCACCTCGTAAGTGTTGCGCACGGCGCCGTCCGATAGCGTGACGAAGGTCGGATTTCGTACCGGATGGACGGTGAGTTGCAGGTCCGGGCGCACGAAGAGCGCGACGGTGAGCGCGATGCCGACACCGGCCCAGAGGACCGTGTAAAGCATCGTGCGCGGGCGCATGATGTGCTTCATGAGCGAGCGTTTGTGGCCCCCGGCGCGTTCATGCGCCTCGTCCTTGAGCGCAATGTAGTCGATCAGGCCGCGCGGCTTGCCGATCTTTTCCATCACCTCGTCACAGGCGTCGATGCAGAGCGCGCAGGTGATACATTCGAGCTGCTGACCATCGCGGATGTCGATCCCCATCGGGCAGACGTTCACGCAGGCCATGCAGTCGATGCAATCGCCCAGCTTCTCGGCCTCGGGCCCCTTGCGATGCTTGCCGCGCGGCTCGCCCCGCCATTCGCGGTAAGCCACGGTCACGGTGTCGTCGTCCATCATCGCGGCCTGGATGCGCGGCCAGGGGCAGGCGTAGATGCAGATCTGCTCACGCGCGATGCCGCCGAAGAAGAAGGTGGTGAAGGTCAGCACGCCCATCGTGGTGTAGGCGATCGGGTGGGCATTCAGCGTGACGAGGTCGCGCAGGAGCGTCGGCGCATCGGTGAAATAGAACACCCAGGCCCCGCCGGTCGCGAGCCCGATGAGCAGCCAGACCGCCCATTTCGACAGCCGAAGCCGCCACTTGCGCAAGTCCCACTTGGATTTCCACAGGCGCACCCGCGCGTTGCGGTCACCCTCGATCCAGCGTTCGACAAGGATGAAGAGGTCGGTCCAGACCGTCTGCGGACAGGCATATCCGCACCAGACCCGGCCTAGCGCCGAGGTGAACAGGAACAGCCCGAGGCCGGCCATGATGAGAAGGCCCGCGATGAAGTAGAACTCGTGCGGCCAGATCTCGATCCAGAAGAAGAAGAAGCGGCGCCCCGCCATGTCGATCAGCACAGCCTGATCGGGCAGGTTCGGGCCCCGGTCCCAGCGAATCCACGGGGTCAGGTAGTAGATGCCGAGCGTGATCGCCATGATCCACCACTTGAGCGCCCGGAAATTGCCGCGCACCCGGCGCGGAAAGACCGGCTCGCGCGCGGCGTAGAGTTTCTGAGGGGCTTCGGGGTTGTCACTTGTCGACATGGGAATCCCTGTCCTGCACGTTGGGTTGTCCCGGTTCTAGGTTTCGGGAAGGATGCCAGCCTTGACTTGGATCAACAATTCCTGTCGCAGCAATTCAGGTTACGCGACGTAAGTTAATTTTCCGACGCACCTTTTAAGCAGCTGAAACGAGGCGATTTCCCGCGCCTGTGACCGTCTGAAGCAGCGTCCGCGCCGGATATGGTCGCGATCGTCCCACTTGGCGAACCGCGTCGTCAATGAGACGATGGGGTGAACCGACCCCGGAATTGCGAACAGGACGGGTTCGGTCGGCAAAGGTGCTTGCGGCGGGT
>CXWF01014868.1_pt1 | contig 12288 bp, 16 predicted proteins | sample 468421 | NCBI WGS metagenome assembly CXWF01 (sample SAMEA2620812, study PRJEB7988) | marine metagenome | biome: marine biome (ENVO:00000447); feature: surface water layer (ENVO:00002042); material: "saline water (ENVO:00002010), including plankton (ENVO:xxxxxxxx)" | depth 5 m
GCGTATCAACCGCTCGGCCTTTTTGCGGACAAGAAGCGTGCGCAGGTCGTGCATCGCCATCAGGAGCGAGTCTGTCACCATCTCGAGCTGGTGGTCATCCGCATCCTTCTGCACCCAATGGGCGGTGTAGTTCAGCGTATCCACAGCGCGCAGTATATCGTCGATCTGGCGGGCAGAGAGCAATTCCTGCCGCTCGGCCAGCCAATCGGAAATCGCCGCCATGTCCTGATTCGACAGGGTGCGGTCACCATGGGGTTTGATATCGCCATTCTTCGTATTGACGACGGCGATCTGGTCCATCTCGATACGGCGGTGGCGGTTCTGTGTATCCACCTTGAAAACGAAGGCGCCGTTCTCGCGAACGCGAAAGAAATACTCGGGAAGCTCGGTCGACATGGTTTCTTGTTACTCCTGCCCGCGGCATTTGTAACCGGCTCGTTCAAACAGGGCCAGTGGATCGGTGCCTTACCGCAACGTAAACCTGGCTCAGGAAAGTGACGCGCAGAAGTCCTGAATGCGCGTGCAGGCGGTCGTCAGCTGTTCGTCAGACGTGGCATAACTCACGCGGAAATTCGGGGAGACGCCGAAGGCCGCGCCGAACACGACCGCAACCCCTGTGGCTTCGAGCAACGCCTTGCAGAAGGTCTCGTCATCCGTGATCACGGTGCCCTCGGGCGTGGCCTTGCCGATGCAGCCCGCAATAGAAGGGTAGACGTAGAACGCACCCTCCGGCGTCGGGCAGTCGATTCCCTGCGCCGCGTTCAACATCTCCACCACGAGGTCGCGGCGACGCTGAAACACTTTGGCGTTCTCAGCCAGGAAGTCTTGCGGCCCGTTCAGCGCCTCGACCGCGGCCCACTGGCTGATCGTGCAGGGGTTCGAGGTCGACTGCGACTGGATCTTGCGCATGGCGTCGATCAGCACTTTCGGCCCTGCGCCGTAGCCGATCCGCCAGCCGGTCATGGCATAGGCTTTGGACACGCCGTTGACCGTCAAGGTGCGCTCATAAAGCGCCGGCTCGATCTGCGCGGGCGTGAAAAACTCGAAGTCGTCGAAGACGAGATGCTCGTACATGTCGTCGGACATGACCCAGACATGGGGGTGCTTCATCAGGACGGCGCAGAGGGCGGCCAGCTCGTCATGGGTATAGCCCGCGCCGGTCGGGTTCGACGGGGAATTGAAGATCAGCCACTTGGTCCTGGGCGTGATGGCGGCGTCCAACTGCGCGGGCGTCATCTTGAACCCGGTATCTATGCCGCAGTCCACTGTCACCGGCTCTCCGCCCGCAAGAAGGACCATGTCCGGATAGCTCACCCAGTAGGGGGCGGGGATCACCACCTCGTCGCCGGGATTCAGTGTCGCCATGAGGGCATTGTAGAGGATCTGCTTGCCGCCGGTGCCGACGCTGACCTGCGCGGGTTCGTAGCTCAGCCCGTTCTCGCGCGCGAACTTGGCGCAGATCGCCTGTTTCAGCTCCGGCATTCCGTCCGGGGCGGTGTATTTCGTCTTTCCCGCGTCCATCGCGGCCTTCGCTGCATCCTTGATGTTGTCGGGCGTGTCGAAATCCGGCTCGCCCGCTCCCAAACCGATGACATCGCGACCCGCGGCCTTCAATTCCTGCGCAAGAGTTGTTACGGCAATGGTGGGCGAAGGTTTGACGCGGTCGAGCGTCGCGGAGAGGATCGTCATGGTCGCATCCGGCTGAGATCAGGGGTCGGCTTCGTCCTACGCTCCGCCAGACGAGCGATCAAGCGGGAAGGACGCGGGATGGACGACAACTGGTACTCCGATGAGAACGCCACATTCGGCGACCGGCTGGCCGGTGCACGCGAAGCGGCGGGGCTGAGCCAGAAGGAACTGGCCAAGAAACTGGGCATCAAGGTAAAGACGCTGGCTTCGTGGGAGAACGATATTTCCGAGCCGCGCGCCAACCGGCTCCAGATGGTGTCGGGGCTTCTGAGCGTGTCGCTGCGTTGGCTGCTCACCGGTGAAGGCGAGGGCGTCGATCCCCCGGGCACCGAAGGGACGCTCTCACGGGACGCCAAGGCGCTCCTTCTGGAATTGCGCGAAGTGCAGACCGACATCACGGATGCGACCAAGCGGATGGCGCGGCTCGAGAAGGGCCTGCGCAAGATGCTGGAGGACGGCAGCGCGTGACTATGACCGAGACGGCTGAAACGCGCCTCAAGCGCATGGGAATGCGGTCCTGGCGGCGTGGAACCAAAGAGATGGACATGATCCTCGGCCCTTTTGCCGACGATCGTCTGGCCGGGCTCTCGGCCACCGAGCTTGATCTCTACGACGAACTGTTGCTTGAGAACGATCAGGACCTCTATCAGTGGGTTTCGGGCCAGGTGTCGCCGCCGGACCGTTTTGCGGGACTCATCGCGTTGATCCGGGATCATAAGATCGCCGGATAGGCGCATGTTTTTCCTCGACCTTTAACCGAATATTCCGAGTTTTCGTTCAAACCTGTCGCGCAAGCAGTCAAATGCGGAGACAGGCATGAGCATTCACGGTCCCATCGTTGCGGGCACGGACACCCGGTATCTGGCGCAATACCTGGACGCCCTGTCGCTGATCGAGCGGCTGCACAGGCTTCTGCTCGATGTCATCAAAGACGAGTTTGAACGCCTTGGCGTCCTTGAAATCAACGCCGTTCAGGCGCTCCTTCTGTTCAACATCGGTGAGAACGAGGTGACGGCGGGCGAGTTGAAAAGCCGCGGCTATTACCAGGGCTCCAACGTCTCATACAACCTCAAGAAACTGGTGGAGATGGGATACATGCACCATCAGCGCTCCGAGATCGACAGGCGCTCCGTGCGGGTTCGGCTGACTGACAAGGGGCGGCACATCCGCGACGTGGTCGGCGGCCTCTTCGAACGACACTCTGCCGGGTTGGAGGAACGGGCCATCCTGTCGCTCGACGGAATCGACGAGGTGAACACTTCGCTGAAACGGGTCGAACGGTTCTGGACCGACCAGATCCGCTACATCTACTGACCGGGATGGTTGGTGAACGGGGCGCAGGAAAAGGCCCCGGCGCGGGTAGTACGCGACGCGCGACCCATGGCGCCTAACCCCGGTCAGGAACTTCAGATGCTTCGAGCCCGCCCACGGCCAGCGCGTTGATCTCACGCAGGAGTTTCTTTTTCATCGCGCGGGCATAATCTTCGAACCCGTCGGCACGTTCCACGAACGCGCCCGGGCCGCGGATCACGAGGTTCTCGAAATAGCTGAAAAGGTCGTCGTCGCCCGGCCCGGCACCCATGGAATCGATCGTGTTGATGACGAGCGCGTTCACCGTCACCCCCTCGAGTTGCGCGAGGTCGTCGAGGTCCTGAGGTCGCGGCCCCGTATTCGATTTTCCGTCTCCGGAAATATCGATCGTACCCTTCCAGCACTCTGGTCCGCGCGCGAGCGCCGAACCGCCCACCGCCATAGCCGTGCCGAGCGCGGTGGACGGGGGCGAAGGGCTCCGCCGCGTGTCACGCAGGGTTCCCGCGATCCCGTTCAGCGTCGGCCGGTCCGTCACCAGCGTCCAATCGACGAGCAGGTTCTGAAACTGCGGTCCGCTCCATTCGAAAACGTAAAGCGCGATGGGCGCGGCGCCGGGGGCGAGGATGGCGCGGGCAACCTGCGGATCGGTCAGCGCCTGCGCGAGCCCGTCCATCTGGAGCCTGTATTCGCCTGAATCGACCGAGCCCGATACGTCGAGGGCCAGAACCAAAGCCTGACGACACGTTCCGTCCTGTGACGCCGCAGGCGCGGCGCCGGCGATCAAGCCCAGTGATAGGACAAGCCCGAGCGCGTCAGAAACGCGATTCGAAACTGATCCCGCCAGAAAGCGTCTGCTGCGAGTAGATCGGCACATTGGACCACACCCGTTTGGCCTCGACGGTCACGACAGGCGAGAACCCCATGTAGGACAGGCCCCGGAAATCGGCCGAGACGCGGCCCGAAAGAATCCGGTCCTGCCGCCCCGTCGTGCTGAAGGGCGAAAAGTTGTAGGTCTTGTAGCCGTAATTGCCCCCGATCTCCAAATGCGCCCCGAGGATCGGGCGATTGAACTGGTATTCGAGGCCGACGGAGGGCAGCGAATAGACCTGTGCTGCGCCGGAGGAAAAACTGCGGGTGTAGTTGAGCGAAGCGCGCACGGTGTCGCCCCAGGCAAGCTTGTGCCCATAGCTCGCGCCCGCCGAAAGTGTGGTTTCAGGCACCAGACCGCCCTGCACAAGCAGACTCCGATCGGCCCGTCCCGTAAAAGTCAGGGCATCGCGCCCCTGTGCGATGGGGAAAGTGACGGCCGCGCCCGCGCCGAAGAAGTCGCTCAGCTTGGTGCCGCCGTACCAGTTGCGCCCGGCGCGACCGGAGAACTCAAGCCTAATGCCGTTGCCCACGATCTGCTTGTGCGTAGCGATCACGGCCAGCGAGTAGAAATCGTAATCATGTCCCGACACCGTCGGCGCCGCGGCGCGCGATTTCGCGTCAAGCCAGTTCATGCGCCCGGCACCCTCGACGCCAATGGTGGTCTGGGAGCGCTGGCTCTCGAACAGCCGGTACTCCAGCTTGCCCTGTGCCTCGGCGGTGAAACCAGACAGCGCCCGTGCGGTTGGCGAGAGCACGAAGGGCAGTCCGTAGATATAAATGATGCTCTCGGACGAGCCGTTGTTGATGTTCGAATTCGGCGATGCCCCGCCCGAGAACGAGAAGCGCCAGGGGTTCTTCTGTTTGACGAAGCGGTAGGCCTGCACCAAGCGCTCCATTTCCGCATCAGTCTGGACGTATGGCAAGGCGCGGCGCAGCCAGAACTGCGAGAGCACATAGTTGCCATCCTGCGCGATGATGTCGGCGGTGCGCACGGCCGCGGCGTAGCGGGCGGCCGGGATGTCGGAGGCGTTGAACGCGGCCTGCGACGCCTCGCGCGCCGAACGTGACTGGCCCATCGCGAAGAGGATCTGCGATTTCAGAAGCAGTGCGTCGATGTCGCGCGGGTTGGCCGCAATCACGGCATTGGTCAGGCCAAGCGCCCGCGGCGCGTCGCCGGCGGCGAGCGCCTCGGCGGCGGCTGGAAGAACGGTTGACCGATCCGGCGCCTGCGCCAGCGCCGGGGTGCCGAGGGCCGCGCAAAGCGCGACGACGGACATGATTCTGCGACCCCACATAACGGAGTGTCTACGCGACCGTGCACGGCGGCTCACCCCCCCAATCAGGGGGCGGCGCGGAGCGTTGCGTGTTTGCACGGATACCACCATTCCTGCCCACTCGTTTCTTGTCTGGCAGTAGCGCATCCGGGACCGCAACTGTCAAGAATCCCCCACGCCGCAGGGCCCGCGCCCCTAGTGGTTGTCTGTATAATTTTCGCAACATATGGTGGGCGCACCGCTTCCTCGGGAAGGAGTCGGGACAAGGGAGATCGCCATGCGTCAATACCTGGATGCGCTCAGAACCGTGCTGGACGAGGGGTCGCTCTCGAGCGACCGGACCGGGACCGGCACGACCTCCTATTTCGGGCTTCAGTGCCGGTATCCGCTGGCCGATGGCTTCCCGCTCGTCACCACGAAGAAGCTTCACCTTCGCTCGATCGTTCACGAGCTTCTGTGGTTCCTCTCGGGCGACACGAATATCGGCTACCTGAAGGAAAACGGCGTTTCGATCTGGGATGAATGGGCCGACGAGAATGGCGACCTCGGCCCGGTCTACGGCCACCAGTGGCGGCATTTTCCGAAACTCTCGCGTGGGCCGGACGGAGCGCCGGTGATCGGGGAGGTGGACCAGATCGCCGATCTTGTGGAGCAAATCCGAAAGACACCCGACAGCCGCCGGCTCATCGTCTCGGCCTGGAACCCCGGCGACGTGCCCGACATGGCTTTGCCGCCGTGCCATACGCTCTGGCAGGTGCGCATCATTGGCGGCAAGCTGCACCTTCAGCTCTACCAACGTTCCGCCGACATGTTCCTCGGCGTGCCGTTCAACATCGCGTCCTATGCGCTCCTTCAGGTTATGCTCGCCCATGTGACCGGGTACGAGCCGGGGGATTTCGTCCACTCAATCGGTGACGCGCATATTTATTCCAACCACATGGACCAAGTGCGTGAACAACTTTCACGCGATCCGCGACCGCTGCCGCAGATCGAGATCGGGCGCGACGTCCGTTCGATTTTCGATTTCCGTTACGACGACTTCACTTTCCCGGGCTACGACCCGGCCCCCGCGATCCGCGCGCCGGTGGCTGTCTGATGCTGACGCTGGTGGTGGCCCGGGCGCGGGGCGGTGCCATCGGACGAGATGGCGACATCCCGTGGCGGGCGCCGGAAGACTTGAAGATGTTTCAACGCGAAACAACCGGAGGCGCGCTCGTCATGGGGCGCAGGACGTGGGAAAGCTTGCCGGTGAAGCCGTTGAAAAATCGGCTGAATATTGTGGTTTCCTGCGACAGGTCCCTGACAGAGAACGTGGCGGCGTCGGTCGGCGAGGCGGTCTCGCTGGCGCGGGCGGCGGGTTACACGCGTGTCTACGGGATCGGCGGGGCGGGCATCTATGAGGCGCTTCTGCCACGCGCCGACCGGCTTCTCGTGACCGAGGTGGAACTCGACGTGCCAGATGCGGACGCGTTCTTTCCCGCCTTTGACGAGGCCGCTTGGCGCGAGGTTCACGCGGCCCCGTTACGCGCTGCCGACCCGGCCTGCCGGCTGCGCGACCTCGTGCGCTGCGGCTGACCTGTTGCCTATCTGCACAACCTGAGCCTGTATCTTTTTGCGAGGCAGACGCGTTATTGCGCCCTTTACGAAGCTCCTCCTAAATTCACGGCATGGGACATTTTACATTCAGGGGCGCGGTCGCCGTAGCGATCGTGATGGCAGCAACCACACCGCAGAACGCGCTCGCAAAGGGTGCCTGGGAATGCGGGTTCGAGGATGTGCGCGCGGTTGAAGAGGTGCGGGCACAACGGGAAGCGACACTCTCGCAACGCTATTTCGTCACCGACGAGGGTCGGGTAGAGGTCGTTCGCATCGTCGTTGAGCCTCCGCGCCGGTGGCCGTTTCTCGATCTCCTTGCACTGGACCTCAAACGTCGCCTCGGCATCACGACCGGCGAAGGCTTCGTTGGCCGCTTTCTTGGCGTCGAAGGTCGCGTGGAACAGGCGACGGCCGACATCAACACCGAACTTCGCGACTGGGAACTCTCCCCGGTGAAGCGCGTGCGCCACAGTCCAAGCCGCCGGTGCTGATTTTTTGGATCCGTTCGCCGGGTCAGCGCGTAACTCCTTTGAAAACAAAGCTGAGGTTACGCGATGCAGCCTGTCCTGCTCTACATAATCACCGCCGTTCTTTTCCTCGGCATTGATGCCGTGATGCTGAACAAGGTGATGAAACCACTGTTCGACCAGCATCTTGGCGACTGGCTCCAGATGCCGATCCGGATCGTACCTGCCGCCGTATTTTACTTGTTTTACGTCGGCGGACTTGTCTGGCTGGTGTCGCTCCCCGCACTGAAGAACGACACGCCGGTCTCGGCGCTGATCGGCGGCGCCGTGATCGGAGCGATGGCCTACGGGACATACGAATTCACCAACTACGCGACCCTGCGCCTCTGGGCGCCGCAGATGGTGGCGACCGACGTGATCTGGGGAACCGTCCTGACAGGGTTCTGTGCTTGGGCGGGCGTCATGATCGTGCGCGCAGTCACCTGAGGCACAGCCGAAACAAAGAAACCCCGCGCTGGACGCGGGGTTTCACCCTGTCCGTTACGAGCTGTGTCAGAGCGTCCTGAGGTCGCCCGCGCTTTCCCGACCGTCACGGCCCGGGATCATCTCGTATTCGACCTTCTGGTTGTCGGCCAGGCCCGTCAGTCCGGCGCGCTCGACGGCTGAAATGTGTACGAACACATCCTTGCCGCCGTCGTCGGGCGCGATGAAACCATAGCCTTTGGTCGCATTGAACCATTTCACGGTGCCGGTGGGCATTCCGTCTCTCCTTCAAGTTGTCCGCCCACGGTATTGCGGCGGGTTGGTGCAGCCAGGTCTTCAGCTGCCCCGGAAGGAGCATTGGTCTGGAAGTACTTGTCTCACACCTCAACGATGCGTCAAAAACGCGAAAACTCAAGTGAAGATTTTTCGAAAGGTGGTGCCATGCGGGTCTACGGGATCAAGAGCTGCGACACGGTGCGGCGGGCGATGAAAGAGCTCGCGGCGGCGGGAAAAACGCCGGAACTTGTCGATATTCGCGAGGCACCGCTGCAAATATCTGATCTGCAAGCGTTCTTCGATGATTTTGGCGATGCGTTAGTGAACAAGCGTTCCACCACATGGCGCGAGCTCGATGGCGAGGCGCGAACCGGCGATCCGGTTGCGCTGATTCTTGCTTATCCGACACTCATGAAGCGCCCGGTCGTCGAAGACGGCGGGCGCCGCACGCTTGGCTGGGATCAGGCCGCAAGGGCCGCCTGGCTCTGAAAGCGTCGTCCCAGGAGCCGGTCCAGAGATAGCGGGCCAGGCCCCGTAAAGACGAGCGTGAGAAGCAATGTAACCCACATCAGGCGCTGGTCGAGGATCAGGCTGTCAGGCACCCGGTCGAACCAGGCCCCCAGCGTCTCGGGCTGGCCGAGCGCGCCGTGGCCGAAAAGATCGGTGAGCGTTTGAACGACCACGAAGCCGATCATGCCAAGTGCGGCAAGGCGCGTGAGCAGGCCGACGATGAGGAGCGCGGGGAGCACAAACTCCGCTGCGGTCCCGGCAGCCACAACGAGCGCATGAAACACGCCAAGCTGCGAAGCGTCATAATTCACCGCTTCCATCGCCTTCGGGAAAATCTGGGCATAGCCGTTCACCGAAAGGCTCCCCCCGTCGAGTTTTGTGAGCGCTGAAGCCCAGAAATACCCGGCCAGTGTGGCCGCGAAGGTGACACGCAGCAACGTCCCGATGACGGGCGAAGTTGCTGCGTCCAGGCGGGTGAGGATGGACTGGATCATGCGGGCACCTCCACGGTGATGATGGCCTTGCGGGCGATGAGCCGGGCGAGGGCGGTTGCGAGATCGAGATCGGGAACCGAGGCGGCGGCCTCGGCCAGTGTCGCGGTGCCGAGAGCGTTGAAGAAGCGGGCCTCGGTCGCCGGAATGGGTTCGGCCAGCGGATCCCAGTCTGCGCGGGTGATGAGCACCGATTGCGCACCTGACGTGGGTTTGGGCGCGTCCGGGTCCATGTTGATCCGCCAGATCGCGTGGATCGGGTAAGGAGACGAGAGCACGGCAACCGCCGGGGCCAGCGTGAGCCGCGCGTCGTCGATGTCGGGCCGATTGAGCGCATCGGGTGCGACGGCCACGCAGTCAGCGGCGTGATAGGCCCGGCGCAGCGCCAGCTCCAGCCGCGCGATGTCCGGGAGATACGGCAAACTCCGCGCCGGGGGGAAGTTTTCAAGGAAAGCGGGGAACGCGGTGCCGTAGGTAAAAAGGACCGGCGAGTCCGGCGGGTGGGTGCGCACGAATGCCCCAGCCATCGCCGCGAAGAACTCTTCACCGACGAGCCGTCGAACGACAGGGAACCCGTCGCGCATCGCCTGAACGAGCGAGGACATGACGTTGTTGCGGTAAACGTCGAACCGTCGGCCCGGGGGCTGGCCCTGCGGGTCTGAAAGCCCCTCTGGCGCGCGATCGGGGTCGAGCAGGGCGGTGTTCCAGGTCATCTCCTGCACCTCCGGGCTTTGGCCGTGGCGGCTGTCTCTCGCCTGTTGGAAAAATCTCTTTTTGGCAGAATCTTGGGTCGCATTCCTCATGCATTCACCCGGCCCAGAATTGTCGCGGCGCGGGCAGCTTCCTCTTTCAGGACCTCCCATTCCGGCACGTCGTTGTCCCATTCGATCAGGGTGGGTTTGGGCCCCATCCACCGCACGGTTTCGGCGTAGAGCGTCCAGACCGGATCGACCACCTCCGACCCGTGCGCGTCGATCAGGAGCGGTGCGCCCGCGTCGTCCTCGTCCGCGTCATGTCCGCCCAGATGAACCTCGCCGACCGCGTGGAGCGGAAATGCCGCGAGGTAGTCGCGGGGGTCGGTCTGCTGGTTGGTGCAGGCGACGAAGACATTGTTGATGTCGAGCAGCAGGCCGCAGCCCGTCCGCCGCACGAGCTCCGAGAGAAAATCGGTCTCGGCCATCGTCGACTCGGAAAAGGCGAGGTAGGTTGAGGGGTTCTCGAGCAGCATCCGCCGCCCAAGCGCCTCCTGCACCTCGTGAATGTGCCGCTCGACGCGGGCCAGCGTCTGAGGTGTGTAGGGGAGCGGGAGAAGGTCGTTGAAATAGGTGCCGCCATGCGATGACCAAGCGAGATGTTCCGAGAAACTCGCGGGATCGAGCCAGCCGATCAACCGCTTGAGCCGGGCGAGGTGATCCGCGTCCAGCGGCTCATCGCCACCGATCGACAGCCCAACGCCGTGGACCGAGATCGGAAACCGCTCGGCGAGCGCGCGCAGTTGCGCCAGCGGTCGCCCGCCGTCGCCCATGTAGTTTTCCGCGTGAATTTCCAGCCACTTGGCCGCCCCACTGTCCGAGATAACCTCGGCATAATGCTGTGGTTTGAACCCCACGCCGGGCGCGGGTGGCAGTTTGTGTCCCGTCATGTCGAGCATCGTCCCCTCCCGACTTGTGTCTGGTATGGCGCGGGCAGAGAGCCGTCCCGCCCGCGCCGGGGGCGTTAGCCGTCCATCGGCAGGTCGCGGTCGAGCGGCTCGAGCGAGCCCATGCGTTCCGTCATGTCCTCGGTCATCGAGGCTTCGATGGTCATCTCTTCGCAGGTGCCGGCAGGCACGAGCGACCATGCGTTGCCCTGATAGTCGACTTTGGACGTGCCAGCACAGGTCGTGCCCGGGCCCGCGGCGCAGCCGTTTTCGCCGGCTTTGGCGACGCCGTAGCATTTCTCCATATCCTGTGCGTGGGCAGGGAGAGTGAGCGATGCGAGAGCGGTCGCGACGGCGCCGGCCACGGCGGCAGTGGAAAGTTTCTGGGTCAAAGGTCTGTCCTCCAAGTTGCATTCTGTTCCGCGTCTTTGCGGTGACCAATTGCTAGCCCCGGAGGTGCGTCACAGACCATTCACGCGCCTATGCAGCGCGGCCCTGTGACGCAGTGAAACAAACGCTTTCGTGAATTGAACGTGAAACGGGCGGCCACGCGGACCGCCCGTTTCGTTTGAAATCAATGGGTTGGATCAGGCGAGGTCCGGCGGTGTCGCCTCAGTCGAGAGTTCTTGTACCACTTCGTCCAAAGCGACAACCCGCGTCTGCTTCTCGCCCAACCGGCGGAGTGTAACAGTCCGGTCCTCAACTTCCTTCATCCCGATGGCCAGAATGACCGGAACCTTGCCGACCGAGTGCTCGCGGACCTTGTAGTTGATCTTCTCGTTGCGGATATCGGCCTCGGCACGCACGCCCTTGGCGCGCAACTCTGCCACCACCTCTTGCACATAATCGTCGGCGTCCGAAACGATCGACGCGACGACCACCTGACGCGGGGCGATCCAGAACGGCAGCTTGCCCGCGTGTTCCTCGATCAGGATGCCGATGAACCGCTCGAACGACCCGAGCGTCGCGCGGTGCAGCATCACCGGGTGGTGCTTGGCCCCGTCCTCGCCCACATAGTTCGCGTCGAGCCGTTCCGGCGTCACGAAGTCCACCTGCAACGTCCCGCACTGCCAGTCGCGCCCGATGGCGTCGGTCAGCACGAATTCCAGCTTCGGACCATAAAACGCGCCTTCGCCCGGGTTGAGCTCCACGTCGTTCGTCACCTTGTGGGTGGCGTCGAGCAGGGCCTTTTCCGCCTTGTCCCAGATCTCGTCCGATCCGGCCCGCGTATCGGGGCGGTCGGAGAACTTGATCTTGTAGGTCGGAAAGCCGAGGTCGCGGTAGATGTTCGCGAGGAACGTAATGAACTTCTCCGTTTCCTCCTCGATCTGGTCCTCGGTGCAGAAGATATGCGCGTCGTCCTGCGTAAACCCGCGCACCCGCATGATCCCGTGCAGTGCGCCCGAGGGTTCATAGCGGCTGCACGACCCGAATTCGGCCATGCGCAGCGGCAGGTCACGGTAGGACTTGAGGCCCACATTGAAAATCTGGACGTGACATGGGCAGTTCATCGGCTTGAGCGCGTTGATCGCCTTTTCGCGCGCGTGCTCCTCGTCCACTTCGACGATGAACATGTTTTCCTGGTATTTCTCCCAGTGGCCCGACGCCTCCCACAGCTTTCGGTCGACGACCTGCGGGGTGTTCACCTCGACATAGCCGCCGGCCTTCTGCTGGCGGCGCAT
>CXWF01042683.1_pt1 | contig 12185 bp, 27 predicted proteins | sample 468421 | NCBI WGS metagenome assembly CXWF01 (sample SAMEA2620812, study PRJEB7988) | marine metagenome | biome: marine biome (ENVO:00000447); feature: surface water layer (ENVO:00002042); material: "saline water (ENVO:00002010), including plankton (ENVO:xxxxxxxx)" | depth 5 m
AAAAAATGACAAAGTCAATAGTATTAATAAAAAAACTTTAAACAATGGAAATAGAACAATTTGTGGAAGAACATATACTGCCACACGAAGATGATAAACTAGCACTAGCTTATTATAGAGGGGAAATTGATTACGATACAGAATATCTGATCGAAAGAGCAACAGAACTAGGTATTCGTTTGGAGAAGTGAAAAATATTTACTATATTAGATTAACTAAAAACTTAAAAACTATGAAACTAAATGAATTTAAAAAACAATTAATACACAATAAAAAGAAAGTATTTTTTATTGACTCCAATAACACTAAACATTTTCTATACTCAAAGTTTGCTGTGATCGACAAAAATGGAAACATTGATTACAAAAAGCAAAGCAAATTATTTGCAGAAAATGAAAAAAGATGTTACGATTGGATAAAAGAAAACAAGCCCGAATTATTAACTAAAAACAAATTAAATAAATAAAACTATGGAAAAGAAAATGAATAAATTAGAAAAATACTGCTTTGATTTATCAGTAGAGATAATAGGTAGTGATTTAAATGACGCTAATAGAGTTGCAAGTATATTATATGATGAATTTACAAAAGATAATATCATTAAGCAAAGATTAAAAAATATTTTAACCCTTAAAAACTAAAAATTATGACACTACAAGAAATGTTAAAGAGATTCGAAAATGGCCCAGTAAAAGACCATATCGACAAATTAAGAAAAGAACAGAACATACCTAAAATAAATATAGATCAGTTTATAAAAGACACTGAATTATTTATGGAACGAATGGATCAAATAAAAAAATATAACTAACTAAAAACAAATAAAATTATGGAAGAATTAATAACAATGATAGGTGAATTACAGCAAGAAAAATTACAAAGATTTTTAATGGAATGTAAAGCCACCAATTTAGAGGACTTTATAACATTTTTGTACAATCTTAATGAAGATAAGATACAAGAAACTATAAAAATATTAGAACAAATAGAGAGTGAAAATAATGTCCTTTTGTATTCAGAATTAAATAACTTAAATAAATAAAATTATGGAAAAAGAAATGTCAGAACTACTGATCAGTGTTCAAGAACAAGCACGATCACTATCGCAACAACTAAAATGGTATAATCACTTTGTAGATTATATAAATCAAGTAAACTCCAACTTATACAATGAGGGTTGTGAATATGCAGATAACTGTGAAGACTCTTAAATATGGGAGAGTTTTGGAAAACAATAGGAGACCTAGGAATATACTTCGTAGTATTTTATGTATCACTATTTGTGTTAATATACACAAGAGGTGTATTTCTTCTGATCATAGATATAATAAATAAATTAATTAAAATTAAATAAAATGAAAATAAAAACAAAAGCACTAGCCAGAAAACTAACCAACGATAAACTAAAAGAAATATATGGAGAAGAGGCCATATGGAAAGAAACTATAGATGAATTTCAAGGGTTTGTATATAAAGATGAAGTAAAGTCAGACGCAGATCTTCTTTTCAAATATTTTTTACAAGAAATACACGATCATATAAAATACCCATTTAAAGAAGGAGAAACTTATTATACTATAATAAAGAGTGGAAAAAGATACGATATACAAGAGAATGTTTGGAATGATGTGAGTGAAGAAATGTACAGATCACATCCTGATACCAAGTTTTTTGAAAAAGAAAGCCAAGCATATAATTACATATCTCAACTAAAAAATGAAGAACAAATAAATTTATTAAAAAATGCAGAAAAAGATAGATAATTCAAAGTTAACAAAGGCAATTAGTCCTAGTAAAAACTTATCAAGTTCAGTTTGTTCAGACTACCTTAATGAATTAAAATTAAAAAGATTGTTAACAAGATCTTTAGAAGATCAAGAAACAATAGATAATTTAAAAGGAAAAAAAGGGTTCGGTAAAACAAACTACATGGTACTAAAACAAGCCAGGGAAATGATAGATATGAAAGTGCAAAGATTAGATAGGGATAGGATCAGTCTTTATTTGAAAAAAATAGAGAATAAAAAACCTATGTCTAACTGTATTTTGCTGATAAAAAAAGAAAGCAATAGATGGTAAAGTAAAAAAAACTTTCATAAACTGTTGTGAAAGTGAAAGATTATTATTATTATTGCTATAAATTAGTTTAATTTAAATAAATAAAATATGTCAAACTTAAAAACAATAAACATCAAAGGAAAGAGTTATGTAGAGGTTTCAGAAAGACTGAAATACTTTAGAAATAACTACAAAGATTATTCATTAACAACACAAATTATAGAATGCACAAGCGATCAGTGTGTAATGGTGGCAAATGTTGTAGATCCTAGTGGCAGGATTGTGGCTACAGGACATGCACACGAAACAAAAAACTCAAGCTATATTAATAAAACAAGTCATGTGGAGAATTGTGAAACATCTGCTTGGGGTAGAGCTTTAGCTAATTTTGGTATAGGTATTGACTCATCTGTAGCTTCTGCAAATGAAGTTCAAATGGCTATAGCACAAGAATCTATAAAACCAAAACCAAAGGGTAAGAAAAAAATGACTACCAAAATATTTGAGGCCATGCTTAAATCTATTGCAGACGGGCATCCCGATCTTGTAAAGGAGCATATGCACAAATATGATATGACTAACGCACAGAAATCAACCTTAGAAGAACAACTGTAATATGTATAAAGAAGATATAGAAAAGTTTCGTTCAGACGAAAACTATTACGGAGATTTTAAATATATTACTAATTCTCAATTAGGATTACTTGCAAAAAGTCCAGCTCATTATGATCATTATCGTAACAACCCTGATCTAAGGCCTGAGACAAAAGCCTTAAAGTTTGGTAGAGCTTTTCATTTATGTATGTTGGAGCCTAAAAAATTTGATAAGCAAGTTGTTGTAGAGCCTAATGTAAATAAAAGAACTAAAGAGGGTAAGGAAATCATATCTAAATTTATGGAGGATAATATTGGCAACACTATACTAACTCAAGATGATTTTGATTCATTAATAGGAATGAGAAATAGATTATTTTCTTCTCATGAATGTATGGATCTATTATCTGGTGGAGTGTCAGAGTTACCTCAAGCTTGGAAGGATAATGATGTGGATGTTTTATGTAAATGTAAAGCAGATTATTGGAACGATAAAAATAAAACTTTGGTTGATATAAAAACAACCATGGATGCTAGTCCAAATGGATTTAAGTATTCTGTAAAAAAGTATTCCTATGATCGTCAGTCCGCATATTATTCTGATGGCTTTGGTGCTGAAAGATTTATATTTATTGTTATAGAAAAAACACCACCTTATAATCTGGGTATATATATATGTGGGCCAGAGTTATTAGAAACAGGTAGGGATAAGTATAAATTTTTATTACAAGTTTATAAAAAGTTTTTTATAAATCAAGATCAAGATCCTTACGAATATATTCACCAAGAAATAATTTAAAACAAAAACTATGAATACACTAACAAGAACAATGAAAGAAAACAAAGTTACTAGGAAAGAGATTAGTAAAATAACTGGACTATCTTTACCAACATTAAGAAAGTATTTAAAGTCACCTGAACTTTTTCCATGTAAGAATGCAAATCAAATAATGAAAAAACTAAAAACCGAAAACTATGAAGAAACTTTTAGAAAGTTATTTAACATTAAAGGATGATATATTGGTAGAGAAATTTAACAGTTTAGTAACTGTTGTTGGGGATGTTTACAAGATGCCACCCAAAGAACTTATGGTTACATCTGGTAGAAAAAGACTGATCGTTCAAGCAAGAAATATGGTTTGCAGTATAATGAGATCCTGCTTTGATTTATCACTAGATGAGATAGCTGAAAGGCTTGGTTATAAATCACACGCATCCGTTATACATGCTTTAAAAATGCACGAAATGGATCTAAAGTTTAGTAGATCTTACAGTAAAAAATATCACTCTATTATGGAGTGTATGGTGGAGATAAACCACGATAATAAATCGGTTGAGCTAGATGTTTCAAAGGAGACAATGAGGATGTTTCACCTCCGTCTTTTATCATTTGAAACAAAGCTTAATGAATTAACAAGAATGTTTAACAAAAAAAACAATTAATTATGGAAACAAAAAATGAAACTGTATACTGTGGAAACGGTAAAGAAGTAAAGTTTAACGATGGAGGATCTATTGTTAACTTTAGTGTTGATCTAATGAAGATCAAAGATCATGTCTACGAATACAATGGTAAGAAATATGTAAACCTTACTATGTGCTCTAACAGAGACGGTGTAAATGAGTATGGTAAGACTCACTACATTAAGATCAACGACTTTAAGCCTGAAGCTAAAACTGAAAAGGCTGAAGAACCATTACCATTTTAATTAAATCAATAATTAAGGGGGTGCTCCTTGTAAGTAGATATTATTTTCTCAAAGGTTTGCACTGGGGGATAACACGAAGTGCAATTAGAGCCCCCTTTTTTTAAACTAAAAACTATGTATTTAAAATTAAAAGAAACTGTTTCTTTAGATAGTAACGCAATAATAAGTTTTACTAGAATAGAAAAAACAATACATGTGCTCACAAAGTATAGCGATATGCCAGTGGTTGTTACATACAACTCCATAGAGGATTGTGAGCAAACTTACATAAACTTAGATACTCACTTCAAGTCAAAGAATCTTTACAAAAAAATAAAAGTAAAAAAAGATACTGACGAAGAAATAATAGCAAAGAATACTTTGTTTGAAAACTTTTGGGTTAGTTATAATAAAAAGATTGGTATGCATAAGTGTAAAGAAAAGTTTATGAGATACAGCTTAAGCAACATGAGTAAGATTTGTAGTTCAGCTATAGATTATGTAAAATCGACACCAGAAATAAAGTATAGAAAGAATCCTTTGACTTGGTTGAATGGTGAATATTGGAGAGATGAAAAAGAAATAACAAAAGAAAAGGTCAAACAAGACTTTGATGTAGATCAACTATTTAGATAATGAGTTTAAACAACGATAGAATAAAATTAAAACCTAATGCTCCTAGTGAGGTAAGGCATATTTGCTATAACTGTTCGCATGATCGTAAGAAAAAAAACGAGAAGTGTTTAGCTATAAATAGTGAAACTGGTGCTTATGTTTGTCATCACTGTGGAGATAGCGGAATATTAAATACTCATAAAACTTATACAAAAAAAGAAAAAATTAAATACTCAAGACCAACATTAAGCAATACTACAGATCTTTCTGATGAAACTTTACAATGGTTTAGCACCAGAGGTATAACACAAGAAGTTATAAAAAGAAATAAGATCACACAAAAGAAAGAGTATATGCCTCAAGTATCAAAAGAAAGGCAGGTAATATGTTTTAATTATTATAGAGATGGTGAGCTTATTAATGTAAAGTATAGGGATGGAGAAAAGAATTTTAAACAAGTAAAGGATGCTGAAAAGATATTTTATGGTTTGGATGATATTAATGATTGTGACGAGGTTCTTATTGTAGAAGGGGAAATGGATAAGTTAGCTATGGAAGTAGCGGGTGTAATAAATTGTGTGTCCGTCCCTGATGGAGCACCCAATCCTGGTACAAAAAACTTTAACAATAAGTTTTCTTATTTAGATAATTGTTGGGAGTATTTTGAAAATAAAAAAAGAATATATTTATGCACAGATAATGATGTGAACGGAAGGGTTCTGTTAGAAGAATTAAGTAGAAGGTTGGGTAGAGAAAGGTGCTTCTTAGTGAAGTTTCCTGATGAAGTAAAGGACGCCAATGAGATGCTACTTAAACATGGTCCTGATGAAATACTTAACTGTATATCTTTAGCGGAACCCTACCCCGTTGATGGAGTTTTTACCGTTCACTCTGAAAAAGAGTATATGATCGATGTGTTTAACAATGGTAAAAAGAAAGGTCTGACAACAGGTTATAGTGTTTTAAATAATCATTATACTTTAAGAACATCAGAGCTGGATGTGTGGACTGGCATACCAGGATCTGGAAAAACAATGATGGCCCTACAGATTATGCTAAACGCATCAGTAATGTACGGTTGGAAGTGGGGCGTGTTTTCACCTGAGAACTACCCTATTGGAGATCTATTTGATACTCTAGCGGAAATGTATATAGGCAACACTTCTGATATTGATGTAGAAGATAGAATGAGTTTGCATGATTATGAAACTGCTATAAACTTTTTACATGATCATTTCTTTGCTATTTATCCTGAAGATGATTTCTCTTTGGATAATATACTATCAAAGTTTAAACATCTTGTAATGAGGTATGGTATAAAGGGTTGTTTACTTGATCCCTTTAATCAACTTGATCATAACTTTGGAGGCAAGGATGAAACAACTTACATAGGGGAATGCTTAACAAAAATAAGAAGGTTTGAACAAGTTAATGATCTAAAGTTTATTATTATAGCACACCCTAGAAAGATGGATAGAGATGAAAGAGGTGGGTACAAACAACCAACAGCTTATGATATAAGTGGTAGTCAGAACTGGTTTAATAAAGCTGATAATGTAATATGTATACATAGAAATGACTCCATGGATATTAATGATACTTCTGTTAGGTTCACTGTTCAAAAGGTTAAGTTCCAAAAACTTGTAGGTATACCAGGAGAAGAACAACTTAAGTATGATAGAAGATCTGGTAGATACCTAGATTTTGGTAACAGCTGTCCTTTAGATGGTATAAGTTGCACCCATAGTCTATGGAAAAAAATAACACAAAGTCAACATCAATGAAAGAAAAAAGATATGAAAGAAAAATAGATAGAGCAAGACAATCAAGAGCATTAAGCTTACTTTGTCAAGAGCATGAATTAGGTTTTGCAGAACTTGAATCATTAAGCAAGGTTGATGCTGTATTGTTTGATCAAAAAACTTTATCTGAAGTTGGTTTTGCTGAAGTAAAAGGTGTTAATGAAACTATTGGTCAGAAGGATTATGTAAGAGTTTCTGTTAGAAAGTTACATCACTGTCAAAAACAACAAATAGAAGAGGGTAGACCTGTTTGTATTATATGGGCCTTTCAAGATGGTATAGGATATATATGGGTAAAGGATGTTGTTGGATCTGTTAAATGGTTAGGGATGAAAAATATAAGGCCAGGTTCCTTATGGGATAGAGAACTTATGTTCTTTATGAAACAAGATAAATTAAAATTTATAGCTTATGAAGAAAACAATTTTTTTAGTGATGATACTGGGGAGTCAGTTAGTCGCACAAATCAATGAAGGTCAATACTATTGTGATGAAGTATATGAAAGCTTATCAGAAAACCAAGAGGTTATATATGCAGAAAAGGTAGAGGGGAGCTTTAGTATTTATGTAGATCCTTACGGTATAAGAATAAAAAAAAATGATAACATAGGGTATTATTATCCTTGGGTATATATAGGCTACTTTGTTGACTACCAAACTTATTTATTAGACAATGGTGATAAGATTGTTTTGGCTCCAGAAATAAATGGTCTGTATCATTTTTATGATAGACAAGATAATGAAAAAGAATATAAAAAAATAATAGAATACCATAATGTTCAAGAGAAGAAGTAAAAATAAGAAAGTTAGAAACGCTACAACTAACACTTACAAAGGAATAAAGTTTAGATCTAAATTAGAAAGGTTTACCTATCAATACTTAACTTCACGCAAGGTTCCTTTTGATTACGAAAATGTAAGGTTCACTATTATAGATGGCTTTAAATATGAAGGAGATTGTATAGAAAAGAAAGTAAGCAAGGGTAAGAATGTTTTTTTTAAAGTATCAAATAGAATATCTAAAGCAACTTACTTACCAGACTTTGTTAACCTGGATCAAGGCTGGATCATAGAATGTAAAGGAGTTAGGACTGAAGCCTTCAACCTAAGGTGGAAAATGTTTAAAAGGTCACTTGTGAAACAGAAAAAAATTTACGATCTTTATATGCCTGGCACTCAAAAACAAGTCATTGAGGCTGTGGAAATGATAATTAAAAAAAATAAAGATGTTAAAAGGAATATTAAATAAATTAGTTGGTGACGCAGGAAATATTATAGACAATGTGGTTACCACTAAGGAGGAGAAAATGAAGTTGAAAAACGAAATGAAGAAGATGCTCCTTGATTCTGAGAATGATTTACAAAGAAACGTAACGGATAGATGGAAGGCGGACATGTCTTCAGACTCTTGGCTGTCAAAAAATGTAAGACCAATGACTCTTATCTTTGTGCTAGTATGCACTATGTTATTAATCTTTATTGATGCTGGAACCATAGAGTTTCATGTCGAAGAAAAATGGACCGATCTGTTACAAATTGTTTTGATAACAATCGTGGGATCCTATTTCGGAGGAAGGTCCATCGAAAAATTAAAGTCAAATAATAAAAATAAATAAAATGGAACACAAATTAGAAGAAAAAGAAATATCAGAAATAAGAAACGCAAGAGCAGATAATGGAATGATAGCCTACGAACTAGGTAGAATTAAAATAGAACAAATTAATCTGGAGTCTAGATTAGATGATCTAGATAAAATGGAAGAAGATATGATAGCTAGATATAAAGGTAACGTGACAAAAGAAAGAAAGATGAATACTAAGCTTAGTAAGAAGTATGGTGATGGAACTATTGATCTTGAAAAAGGAGTTTTTATGTCCTCTAAAAAAAGTAATATAATATTACCTAAATAAAAAGAAAACCCGCTAGCGGGGAGCCAACGGGTTTGTCAAACTAAAAACCATGAAAAACAGAATATGTTTCACATAGTTAAATATAGTAAAAAGTATTGTTTAGCACAATAGCTTTTAAAAAATTTATTAACAATTAAATTATATCTTTTGATTCTATCAAAGTGTATGTAAAATTGTTACCCCAGATCTCTCTAGCCTTATAACAAATGTCCATAAACTCTTTCCAATCTTTATTGGCCGCTATAACTTGACACCCAGCACTCCACTTATCAACCTTTGTTGATTTCTTTCCCTCTCTAGCTGTGGCTCTATGTATGTTAATACCATACAATCCAGTCTGCGTATTATCATCGCTTAGATCATAACAACCATCTTTATTAGCATCTCTGTATACTGTAACGGGATTTTGTTGACCCAGTGCTGGATATTTACCAGCGTGTAGTCTTATCTTGTGAGATCTTCTGTACTGGCCTTCTTTCAAAGCGGCCACCCCTTCCTTTCTCATTATATTCTCTACCCAATATCTTCCTGGATCTGTTGTACAATCATAACAGTGAAACTTCCATTCACCATTTACTTTATAGGATATAGTTATTTTATCATCAAATTTATTGGTTACCTCATCTCCTGTTTCAGAGTTTCTGATCCCAACAATATTTACATCATAACCCTTATCCTTAGGATCCTCAAACCATACGTAACCTTTAGACTTTACAGCCTTTTCTATTTGATCCTTAGTATACATTTACTATGCAGATATGAATAACATGTACTCAAAAGTCATGCTAGTAGATACACTAGGAGTAATTACAATATCGTTATTATCATCGTGAGCACTCCAAGGCATAAACATCCAGTCTCCAGCATATAATCTACCTATCTCCTCTCCATTTATCTTTATAGTTACATATTCCGATCTAGTTGTAGAACAGTTTTTGATGTATACTTTGTGAGACTTATTAGCACCGTAAGTTGTAGCTGGTGTAGCATCAAATAAAGTAACGTCAGAAGTTGCTGCTGTAATTTTTCTAGACAAACCTTCAGTTTGAGTAATACCAGTTGAAGTACCAGCATCAAACAAAGTAGCTGTTGATGTTAAGCTTAATGAATCTGTTAATAGATCAGTAGAAGTTAACGTAATTTGTGCAGTCGTTGTTGCCATTTATTTTTTTTTAAATTGTTAATAATTTATCAAATATAATTCTTTTTTATCTTATATCAAAGATCCAGGACTAAAAATATCAGTGCCTTTATCCATAAACTTTGGAGTCATTCCAGTAGGCCCATCCTCTTCGGTTTCACTAGGAACTGTTTTTTTAAAAAATTCATCGTAAAACTCATTAAAAGTATTTGTTATTTTATTATACTCTTCCGATCCCTCTTCAATTCCACCCGCATTATAATCACCATACCAAGTTTTAAAAACACTCTCCTTTGTTAATTCAGGTAGTGGTGCGTTTGGGTTTAGAGAATATTTTAACCTAGCCATGTACGCCCCAGTCAAAGCGTTATCATTTTCCAAATCCTTCACAAACTGATCCATGCTTTCACTATCACCAGGATCGTAGCCAGCTCTTTGTAAAAACTTATTATAATTATTATTTCTAAGTTGATCTGTTTTTTGACCCCTTTCATCTACAGCAAAACCACTTTTAGTAAGTATATCATTAAGAAAATTATCATCAATGGACCACTGAGAATTTGTGTAATCTCTGTTATAAGCTTCTTTATTAGCACCCAAGGAGTTTTCTAAAAAAGCTGTGCTTATTAATAAATGTTGTAAAGCCTCAGGGTTTGTTGTGTCATCATTTTCAACAACCTGATTTATAGCATTCATTATCTCCTCTCTTTTTTCCTCTACAGATTTTTGCTTTTTTTTATTAGTCTTTGGACCTTTTGTATTTTTTTTATTTAATAACATTTTTATATTTCAAATCCAAAGTTTAAGATCATTAATCTTATTCTTTTGCATCCGCAATCTTTTTCACAGTTTTCAGCACATATGTAAAGTTCAAATAATGTTAAGTATCCAAGTCTTATTTGTATTTCTATTTTGTTTTTTTTATTTCTTTTGTTCCAAGAGTTTATCCAATTCATATCTAATTAAATTTATTTAGTAATAATGTGTCAATGGAGTTCTGTACAGTTTTTTTATCAGCATCTAACTGAAACATAACAGTGGCTCCAAACTTTTCTTTTTCTATTCCGTTATCAAATATAATAACTGTAGGTATAGCGGACACATCATACTTCATTTGAATATCCATGTGTTTTGATATATCTATTCTATAAACCATACAATCATTTAATTTTGTTAATTCTTTAAATTCATTCTGAGCATTCCATCCAGCCCAAAATTCTACAACAACAATGTCTTTAGCTATTTTATTTTTAAAATTATCAGAGGATACAAACTCTTGACCAAAAGCGGTACCACAAGCAAATATCAATATTATTATTAACATATAAACAAAGCCTGTAATATCAATTCTTTTTGTCATTTTTTTAATTCTTTAAGTTCTTCTTTAAGTTCGTCTAGCTCTTTTATAATGTTGTCAATTTTCTGTCTAGCCATTTCGTCTTTCATATTGAACTCCATTCTTGTTGGTGGCCACGTCTGTGTAGCGGCAGGGTCTCCCATATCTATAGTATAAGTTCCTGTTCCTGGTTTAGGTTTTTCTAAAGCTTCCTCAACCTTTTGTTCTAATTCCATGAATTTACCATTTATGTTACTAAGAACCCCATAATAACCAGCTATTAATGTAGCCACCCCCGCTACAATCCAAGCAAGGGTTTTAATACTTATGTTAAATTTACTATCCTCTGATAATTCTTTTGCCATTTTATTTTTTCTTTGCAAATTTTTCTATTCCGCTTATACCAAAGCAACCTAGTACAACCCAAACAAATGAATCATACACAAATTTATTAATAATTAGATCTGATCCAACAGCTCCAGTTACTAAATCGATTATCATTACAATAACCATAATAAGAAACGCTACAAAACCAATAATAGATTTTTCGTTCCAGTTGTTATCATCTTTAAAAATGTTCATAATAATTATTTTAGTTTATATTTAACCTGACCATCTTCAATGTAAATACCATTAGGCTCTTTGATGGCTTGCCCTAACAAATTATAAAACTTGTTATCTTTCTTAGATTGCTCTATAATTTCAGGAATGTTTGAAGTACAAGGAAGTCCTGTTTCACAGTCTAAATATTCTGTATTAATTATCTCTATATATTCTATTATAGTGTCTGTAGTAAAAAATTCTATATACTCTGTTTCTATTTGAACTATTGTGTCAAATACAAATACGTCCACATACTCTATAACATCAACAAACAAGGTATCTAAAACATCTTCGTATACAGTTACTGTGTCTGTTATATATATGTATTCGGGCACAAATGTCTCTATTTGTACAGTGTCTACTACAATTTGAGTTATGTATTCTATGTCATATATAGTATCCGTTTGAAAAATAGTCTCATATATATAAACAGGAAC
>CXWF01066012.1_pt1 | contig 12184 bp, 17 predicted proteins | sample 468421 | NCBI WGS metagenome assembly CXWF01 (sample SAMEA2620812, study PRJEB7988) | marine metagenome | biome: marine biome (ENVO:00000447); feature: surface water layer (ENVO:00002042); material: "saline water (ENVO:00002010), including plankton (ENVO:xxxxxxxx)" | depth 5 m
GGCTGGCCTCCCCCCAACGAGTCGGGCGGGCACAGCCTGTCCGAAACCTCTTTCCCCCAAATCTCCACCATGCTATCCGCCGCGCGACGCTTGCAACCGGGCATTGCCCGACGAACGAAAGAGGGACCGACATGGCCATTCAACGCACTTTCTCGATCATCAAACCGGACGCCACCAAGCGCAACCTGACCGGCGCGATCAACGCCAAGCTCGAGGCCGCCGGCCTGCGCATCGTCGCCCAGAAGCGCATCCAGCTCTCCAAGGCCCAGGCAGGCGTGTTCTACGGCGTGCACAAAGAGCGCCCGTTCTATGACGAACTGTGCGAATTCATGTCGTCCGAGCCGATCGTGGTTCAGGTTCTCGAAGGTGAAAACGCCATCGCGAAGAACCGCGAAGTCATGGGCGCGACCAACCCCGAAGAGGCCGCCGAAGGCACCATCCGCAAGGAATTCGCGCTGTCCATCGGCGAGAACTCGGTCCACGGCTCCGACGGCGAAGACACCGCCGCCGAGGAAATCGCCTACTTCTTCTCGGGTCTCGAACTGGTCGGCTGACCTCTTCAAGCCTTACATCTCAAGGGCCGCCCCGTATCGGGCGGCCCTTTTTCGTTATAATGCCAACGCGCGTTAACCTTTTGTTAGGACTCTACTCCCACCTTCCGAAGAATGCATGTCGGAGGTACTATTTATGCCTGATGTTGAAGCTATTTCCGTTACGCGGGATGAACATATCGAAAAGATTGCATCGCGGTTCGACGTGCGCGAGGTGACGACAGCGTTCATCGAGCCGATGGTGATCCTCGAAACGGCGGTGCCTTTCGGCGTTGCGCTGGTCGAACTCGAAGCCGTCGGGCTTGAAGTGGCAGGCCGCGCGCGGCTGTGTGCCGAGCCGACCGCGCCGTCTTACTACGCGATCTTCGCTCAGGGCGCCGTCTGACGCGCCTCAGCGAAACTGGTCGAAGAAGGACCAGACAAAGGCCGCACCGTCCACCTCGTCCGTCTCGGGGCCGATGATCGCCTCCGGCACGTCCGGACCGCCGCCGGGCCAGCGATGGCCCATCCCCTCGATGGTAAGCGCCCAGATCGGCCGGGTGCAGCCCTGCCAGCGGGTGAAGATCGCCACCGTGCCGTCCTGCTTCGCATCATACCGCCGATCTTCCGCCGGTCGCCCGCAGCGCGCGCGGCGGGCAAAGATAGCCTGCGTTTCGGCATGGCTTACGACGGGGACCACGGCGCCCGGCCCGGACGGCAGCGCCCCGCCACCGATCGGCACGACCGGGTCCTCGGTTCCATGGATGATGAGCGCCGGCATCGCCCGCCCGGCGGCGCAGACGCCCGCAAGCGTAGTGGGAAGTGGCATGGCCACGCTCGCGATGGCACGCACTCCGGGCCGCGTGCAGGCATAGGCATAGGTCAGCTGCCCGCCCATCGACAGGCCCACGAGGAACACCCGGTCCGGGTCGATATCCGCGCGGCCCTTGGCCTCTGAAATGACCCGGTCGAGATAGGCGATGTCATCGCGCGGCACCGTCTCGCCGACAGAACCGGGAAGGCCGGGGACATCCCAGAACCGCAGATGCGCCGACGGAAAAGCGACCACAAGCCCCTCGTAATCCACGAGAGCCTCCCACGTCCCGCGCGTGGTGCGCCGCATCCTGTCGCCGGTCTGAAGCGCGCCGTGCAGGACGAGGACAAGGGGCAGGGGGCCCGCCGCCTCGCGCGGCGTGAAAAGCTGGAACTGGCGCTTCAGACCGTCCTGCTCAAATCGGATCACCTCGGCCTGAGCCGTGGAGGCGACGAGCATCAGGACGGCGGCGAGCCAGCGCATCATGCGCGCGCCCTCACGCCGATTTCATCGAGCATCGCCTCGATCCCGGTCCGGTCGCGCCGCGTGTCCGCCTTCAGCGCCTCGAACCGAAGCTTGAGCGCGTCTTTCTCGGCCCCCTTGCAGTCGTTCCACGGGCGCCCCTGCAATCCCATCACCAAGGCATAGTAGCCGATGAAATGCGCAGGTTCCCCGGCGGCGAGCCAGCGGGCATAGGCCGCATCCGCCCCAAGGGCGCGCAGCGCCTCGGCACTGTCGACGCCCGCACGGGCGAAGCCTTCGGCCGTGGCCGGTCCGAGATTCGGGATTGAGGTGACAGGTGTCGTCATGGCGCAACTCTGCGCCCGGTTCGTCAGCCCGTCAATCGCCGCGAGACTCGCGGGCTCAGATCGCCGCCCAGTCCGTGATGACCGGCTTGGGCGTGGGCGTTTCCGCCTCGGCCTTGCGGTCGGTCTTCTGCGCGGGTTTCGGTTGGCTCGCGGCGGTGTCACGCGCAGAGTCGCGCGGATCCTTGTAGGTTGCCATCTGCCTCGTCCTTCTTGTGTGGGCCTTGGGCTGCCGCCCTGACCCGATGGGTTTATCCACCCTGGCGCCCGTCTTTCTGCGGGCTATCCGATCAGGCTGAGCCGGGAATCGGGTTGGGGCGTGGCGGAATTAGGGCGAAACTATGGCCATGAACAAGACGGTTAATGCGCGTCCGCCGGGGGCTTTTCCGGTGTGGGCGGGGCTCCGCCGATGGCACCGGTTTTGCATTCATGGAACAGAATGTGATGCGATGTGTTGGCCCCCCGAGAGACACGCAAAGGAGGCAGCATGACACGCGCCGAGGTTAAGACGTTCTGGGATGAGACGACCGGAAGCTGGCAATACGTCGTCCACGACCCCGCCACGCGGAAGGGGGCGATCATCGACCCGGTTCTGGATTTCGACCAACAATCCGGGTCGGTCGTGACCCGCAATGCCGAGCGTATCCTCGACTATGTGAAAGAGGCCGGGCTCGACATCGTGTGGGTGCTCGACACCCACCCCCATGCCGACCACTTCAGCGCCGCGCACTGGCTCGCCCAGCGGCTCGATGCCCCGCGCGGGATCGGCGAGAAGGTGACTGGGGTGCAGGAGTTGTGGGCCGACTTCTACCACACGCCGGAGTTTCCCTGCGACGGTCGCCAGTGGGACAACCTGTTTGCCGACGGCGACACCTTCGCGGTGGGCGAGTTGGAGGGCCGCGTCATGTTCACGCCCGGCCATACCCTTGCATCGGTCAGCTATGTGATCGGGGACACGGCCTTCGTCGCTGATACGCTCATGATGCCCGATGTCGGCACAAGCCGGGCGGATTTCCCCGGTGGCAGTTCTTCGGAGCTTTACGACAGCCTGCAACGCCTCCTGTCGCTGCCGGACGAGACGCGGCTGTTCATCGGTCACGACTACGCCCCCGGCGACCGCGACGCGGCCTGTGAGGCGACGGTGGCCGAGCATGAGGCGGACAACGCGCACCTCGCGGGCGACGTCTCGAAGGCCGATTACCAAAACACCCGCGACGCGCGCGACGACACCTTGCCGCTGCCCGACATCATGCTCTACGCGCTTCAGGTGAACATCCGGGGCGGGCGTCTGCCGGAGCCGGAGTCGAACGGGTGCAGCTACCTCAAGGTGCCAGTGAACCTGTTCGAGCCACGCTGAAGCGCCGCGCAACGAAAAGGGCCGCCCGTGACACCACGGGCGGCCCTTCTGATCTTGCGGGAGGCGAAGATTACTCTTCGTCTTCCTCCGAAGCGGTCTCGCCGGACTGCTCTTCTTCGACAGCTTCCGCCAGGTCGTCGTCGTCGGACGCGGCCGAGCCGATGTCGTCGAACAATTCCGAGATCTCGAATTCTGCAGCGGCTTCTTCTTCCGCGGCGAGCTCCTGGATCGACTTGCCGGAGGCCTGAAGTTCGGCTTCTTCCGGCGACCGCGCGACGTTCAGCGTGATCGTGACCATGACCTCGGGGTGCAGGTGGATTTCCACCTCATGCAGACCCAGCGTCTTGATCGGCTCACGGATGAGTGCCTGCTTACGGTCGATCGAGTAGCCTTCTTTGGTGGCAACGTCGGCCGCGTCACGGGTGGTGACGGAGCCATACAGGTTGCCGCCGTCGGACGCTGCACGAATCACGACGAACTGCTGTCCGTCGAGCTTCCCGGCCAGCGACTCGGCCTCTTTCTTGGTTTCGAGGTTGCGGGCCTCGAGCTGGGCTTTCTGGTCTTCGAACTGGGCGATGTTGGCCTTGGAGGCCGTCAGCGCCTTGCCCTGCGGCAGGAGGTAGTTGCGGGCGAAGCCCGGCTTCACCTCGACCACTTCGCCCATCTGGCCAAGCTTGGCCACGCGTTCGAGAAGGATGACTTCCATGGGATCTCTCCTTACTTCACGGCGTAGGGCAGCAGGGCGAGGAACCGGGCGCGCTTGATGGCACGGGACAGTTCACGCTGCTTCTTGGCCGAGACGGCGGTGATACGGCTGGGCACGATCTTGCCACGCTCAGAGATGTAGCGCTGAAGCAGTTTCGTGTCCTTGTAGTCGATCTTGGGTGCATTGTCGCCGGAGAACGGGCAGACCTTGCGACGGCGGAAAAACGGTTTCGCAGCCATGTGTTAGCTCCTTCTCTCTCAGCGATCGCGACGTTCACGACGGTTGTCGCGTTCGTCACGTTTCTGCATTTGAACCGACGGGCCTTCTTCGTGGCCGTCGACCTTGATGGTCAGCACGCGCATCACGTCGTCATGCAGGCGCATGAGGCGTTCCATCTCCTGCACGGCGTCCGACGGTGCGTCCGTGCGCAGGAAGGCATAGTGGCCCTTGCGGTTCTTGTTGATCTTGTAGGCCATCGTCTTGACGCCCCAGTATTCCGAGTCGACGACTTTGCCGCCGTTGTCGGAAAGGACGGTCGAGAAGTGCTCGACAAGGCCTTCGGCTTGCGCGTTGGACAGGTCCTGACGCGCAATCATCACATGCTCGTAAAGCGGCATGATCACTCCAGTTTTTCAGGCGCGCTTCAAAGAACGGATCACCCTTCCGCACCCGTTCACGAGAGGCCACGCGGTTCATCCAATCCGCGGAAGGAAGCGCCCTTTTACATGGGATCGCCTTGATTGCAAGGACGAATGAGGGGTTTCCGGCCAGCGCGACATGCCCCGGAATGACCCGGTAAGCGCCCTGAGCCGTGCCATTCCATGCCCCAATCCGGCCACGTTCGTAAATAAAGGTGATCGGTGGGAAGACATTCGCAACCGCGAGGGACCGACAATGAACGCTTTGGCAGGAAACCTGGAATTTCCGACCGCTGGACAGGCGCAGGCCCGTCAGGGCAGTGACAACTGCCTCACGATGACCCCGTGGGGCTACATCGTCGGCAACGGATGCCCGCTCGACGCCAATATCCTGCGCTATTCGCTGGCCCGGTTCTTCGGGATCATCCTGTTCATGTCGGGGCTCGTGATCGGCCTTCTGCCGGACGGCGAGGCGGGCAGCGGCCTTATCGCAATGAAACTGGGCGCGATGGTCATGTTCATGCTGCTGGGCGCGGTCCTGTTCCGCGCCGGGCGCGAACGTCCGGGTATCGAGATGCATGTCGACCTCAAGCACAACGTGATCCGCCTTGGCGGTCGCGACCTCTCGGGCACGTTCAGCCCGACGGACATCCTGCGCTTCGACGAAGTGCAGTCGGTTTTCCTGCTGCGCAACGCGAACACCAGTCAACCCGCGCGGCTGTTCCTGCGCCTCGGCGATAACGTCGCCATCGAGATTTCGCAGGGCGGGCGCCAGCCGATGGAACGGCTGCGCCAGCGCATCACCTACGACCTGACCTACGGCAAACGCGCGGCCTGACACCGCCGCTGGGCGTTGCGCCGGGGCCGCTGCCACGCTATCCCCTCGTCAATCGAGAACGAGGGAGGGGCCATGACCCGCGCATTCGTATTTCCCGGACAGGGCGCTCAGACCATCGGTATGGGCCGCGATCTGGCCGAGGCCTATCCGGCCGCCAAGGCGGTCTTCGATGAGGTCGATGAGGCGCTTGGCCTCAAACTGTCCAACATCATCTGGAACGGCGAGCAGGACGAACTCACGCTCACCCAGAACGCCCAGCCTGCTCTCATGGCCACCTCGCTCGCCGCGATGCGCGCGCTGGAGGCCGAAGGGGTGGGTGTCGAGGCCGCCGGTTTCGTCGCTGGTCATTCGCTGGGTGAATACTCCGCACTGGCCGCCGCCGGTGCTATTTCCATAGCCGACACCGCCCGTCTCCTGCGCACCCGCGGCGAAGCGATGCAAAAGGCCGTGCCGGTGGGCGAAGGCGCGATGGCCGCGCTTCTTGGCCTCGACTTCGTCGCCGCGAAGGCGGTGGCCGAGGAAGCCGCGCAGGGCGAGGTCTGTCAGGCCGCCAACGACAACGACCCCGCGCAGGTGGTCGTCTCGGGCCACAAGGCCGCCGTGGAACGCGCGGTCGAGATCGCCAAGGAGAAGGGCGCGCGCCGCGCGGTGCTGCTTCCGGTCTCCGCCCCGTTCCATTGTGCGCTGATGCAGCCCGCCGCCGATGTGATGGCCGAGGCGCTCGCCGCCGTCACCATCAACGCGCCCGCCGTGCCGCTCGTCGCAAACGTGAAGGCCGAGGCTGTTTCGGACCCCGACACGATCCGCCAGCTCCTCGTCGAGCAGGTGACCGGCTCGGTGCGCTGGCGCGAAAGCGTGCTCTGGATGGCCGCGAACGGCGTCGACGCGACGTGGGAGATCGGGGCGGGCAAGGCCCTCACCGGCATGATCCGCCGGATCGACAAGAGCCTCGCCACCGCCACGGTCGGCGCACCGGATGAGGTCAAGGCCGCCGCCGAACAGGCCGCAGGCTGACCCGACACATTAACGAAGGACGAGATATGTTTGATCTGACTGGAAAATGCGCGCTCGTGACCGGCGCGTCTGGCGGGATCGGCGGCGAGATCGCCAAGGCGCTTCACGCCGCCGGGGCCACCGTCGCCATCTCCGGCACACGCGAAGAGCCGCTCAAGGCACTTGCGGGCGAGCTGGGTGACAGGGTGCACGTCGTGCCCTGCAACCTCTCGGACCCCGAGGCGGTCGACGCCCTGCCCAAGCAGGCGGTCGAGGCGATGGGCGCGCTCGACATCCTCGTCAATAATGCGGGCATCACCCGCGACCAGATCTTCATGCGCATGTCCGACGACGACTGGCAAAGCGTCATCGACGTGAACCTGACTGCCACCATGCGGCTGTGCCGCGCCGTGATGCGCCCGATGATGAAGGCCCGCTGGGGCCGGATCGTGAACATCTCCTCCATCGTCGGTGCGACCGGCAACCCGGGGCAGGTGAACTACGCCGCCTCCAAGGCCGGCATGGTCGGCATGACCAAATCCATCGCCTATGAGGTCGCCTCGCGCGGGATCACGGCCAATTGCGTGGCCCCCGGCTTCATCGCCACCGCGATGACCGAGAAACTGACCGACGATCAGAAAGACAAGATCAACGGTCAGATCCCCACGGGCCGCATGGGCACGCCCGAGGAAATCGCCGCCGCCGTGCTCTATCTCGCATCACCCGAGGCGGGCTACGTCACCGGTGCGACCTTGCACGTCAACGGCGGCATGGCGATGCTCTGAGCACACGTTTCGGTTGTCCCTCGGCGGTCGCGCACGCGGTGCGCCGGGGCGGCGGACAAATCGTTTGCCCCCGGGATGCTTTATGCTAAAGGGGGCGGAGATTTGGCGCCGGGCAGCTTCGCTCACCGGCGTCGCCTCGCTCTGTCGAGGACAGTTCATGGCGCCCCGCAAGGGGCAAACGACAGGGCCAAGTGCCCGAAAAATATGAGGATATGATATGAGCGACGTCGCAGATCGCGTGAAGAAAATCGTAGTCGAGCACCTCGGCGTGGAAGAAGACAAGGTCACGGAATCGGCCTCGTTCATCGACGACCTCGGCGCTGACTCGCTTGATACCGTCGAGCTGGTCATGGCCTTCGAGGAAGAATTCGGCATCGAGATCCCGGACGACGCCGCGGAATCGATCCAGACCTTCGGCGACGCGGTAAAGTTCATCTCTGAAGCCGTCTGAACGACGACGCCAGAAAGTCGGACGGCGCCCCAACGCGGGCGCCGTTCTGCGTTTGAGGAGGAGGCTGCGGTTGACCGCCGCCCCGGGGCACTTCCGGCGTTTCGCGCTTGCCACGGGGGGGCGTGAGAGGCTATCCAACGCGCGGCAAAACAATCGAAAAAAGGGCTGTCTCGATGGAGAAGCGTCGCGTCGTCGTCACCGGTCTGGGCATGGTTTCGCCCCTGGCCTGCGGTGTTGAGGAAAGCTGGAAGCGGATCCTCGCCGGTAAGTCCGGCGCAGGGACAATCACCCGCTTCGACGCAAGCCGCGTGGTCACCAACTACGCCTGCGAAATCCCCTATGGCGACGGCTCGGACGGCACGTTCAACCCTGACGACTGGATGGAACCGCGCGACCGGCGCAAGGTCGACGACTTCATCCTCTATGGCATGGCGGCTGCCATTCAGGCGGTGCAGGACGCCGGGTGGACCGACCCTTCGGAAGAGGAACAACTGCGCACCGGCGTGATGATCGGCTCCGGCATCGGCGGGCTGAACTCCATCGCCGAAACGACGCTGATGGTCGCCGAGAAAGGCCCGCGCCGCATTTCGCCGTTCTTCATTCCGGGCTCGCTCATCAACCTGATCTCCGGACAAGTCTCGATCAAATACGGCTTCAAGGGCCCGAACCACGCGGTCGTCACGGCCTGTTCCACCGGCGCGCACGCCATCGGCGATGCCTCGCGCCTCATCATGCTGGGCGATGCCGACGTGATGGTGGCCGGCGGTGCCGAGGCCGCGATTTCCGAGATCGGGATCGGTGGCTTCAACGCCTGCAAGGCGCTCTCCACCAAACGCGCGGATGCGCCCGAAACAGCCTCGCGCCCCTATGACGCGGATCGGGACGGGTTCGTGATGGGCGAGGGGTCCGGCATTGTCGTGCTCGAGGAATATGAGCACGCCAAGGCGCGCGGCGCCAGGATCTACGGCGAAATCCTGGGCTACGGCATGTCCGGCGACGCTTATCACATCACCGCGCCCTCCGAAGATGGCGACGGGGGCTTCCGTGCGATGGAGGCCGCGCTCAAATCCGCCGGGCTCACGCCACAGGACATCGACTACATCAACGCACATGGCACCTCGACCATGGCGGACACGATCGAACTCGCGGCTGTCGAGCGCCTGCTGGGCGATCACGCGGCCAAGGCGACGATGTCCTCGACCAAATCGTCCATCGGTCACCTTCTGGGCGCGGCCGGGTCTGTGGAGGCGATCTTCTCGCTGCTCGCCCTGCGTGACCAGATCGCGCCGCCGACGATCAACCTCGACAATCCCGCCGTCGAGCCGAAGCTCTCGCTCGCCGCCAACGGCGCCGAGGAGCGTGAAATCGACGTCGCGCTGTCCAATTCCTTCGGCTTCGGCGGCACCAACGCCTGTCTCATCATGGGCAAGGTCCGCGATTGATGTGGCGAAACATCGCCTCCAACACCCTGTCCCTGATGATCGTCGCGCTCGTCGTGGTCGGCGGCGTGATCGGCTGGGGGCAGCGGCAGTATGTGGCCCAGGGGCCGCTTGAGACCGCCATCTGCCTGAAGGTGGAGCCGGGCTCGAACTTCAACCGCGTGTCCGATGCGCTTGAGGCGCAGGGCGCGATCACGAGCCCCTCGATCTTCCGCATGGGGGCCGAGTATTCCGGCAAGTCGACGCAGCTCAAGGCAGGCTCTTTCCTCGTGGACGAAAATGCCTCGATGGAAGAAATCGTGGACGTCGTGACGCGCGGCGGCGCGTCGACCTGCGGGACGGAAGTCATCTACCGGATCGGGATCAACTCGGCCGAATACCAGGTGCGCGAACTCGACCCGGCGACCCAGTCCTTCGTGACGGTGGCCGAATTCGCCCCGGACGCGGAGGTGCCCGCCGACTATACCCGCGTGCGCGATCAGGCCGACACCCGATACCGCATCGCCATCGCCGAGGGCACGACGTCCTGGCAGATCGTGAACGCGCTGCGTCAGGTCGAGTTTCTGGACGGCGAACTGGCCGAGGTGCCCGCCGAAGGCTCGCTTGCCCCGGACAGCTACGAGATGCGCCCGGACGATGCGCGCGCCGAGCTGATCGCGCGGATGGAAGACGCGCAGGACGCGCGCCTTGCCACGGCCTGGGAGAACCGCGCCGAAGGACTGCCTTACGACAGCCCTGAAGAGGCGCTCATCATGGCCTCCATCGTCGAAAAGGAAACCGGCGTCGCCGAGGAGCGTCGGCAGGTGGCGAGCGTCTTCGTCAACCGGCTTGAGCAGGGGATGCGGCTCCAGACCGACCCCACCGTGATCTACGGGATCACGAACGGGCAGGGTGTGCTGGGCCGCGGCATCCGCCAGTCCGAACTGCGCGCCGAGACGCCTTATAACACCTATGTCATCGCCGGACTTCCGCCGACACCAATCGCGAACCCGGGGCTTGCCGCGATCGAAGCGGCGGTCCACCCGGACAGCACCGATTACCTGTTCTTCGTGGCCGACGGCACCGGGGGCCATGCCTTCGCGACCACGCTCGAAGACCACAACCGCAACGTCGCCCGCTGGCGCGAGATCGAGGCGGAGCGGGCCGCGAACCAGTAGGCGAACGTTGGTCGCCGGGTGCTGAGCGGGCTGCCCCTAAACAGTGCGCCCCAAGCGGGGCGCGCTGGTTTCCGGGGACAATGGTGTCGGTCACACAAGAAACCCGCTCAGGGGATCGTGAATCCGGGCGGGGCAAGCGTGAACCCGCCGAACTCGAACCCCGGACTGACTGTGCAGCCGACGAGGGTATAGTCGCCGGTGGTCCGGGCTGCTTGCCAGTGGTCTGGCGGGACGGTGATCTGCGGCGCCTCACCCAGCGCAAGGGCGGGGCCGAGTGTCTGGTGGACGGCGGGCCCGGCCTCGCCAGATGCGATGGACAGCGTGAGGGGCGCACCGGCGTAGTAGTGCCAGGTCTCGGCAGCATCCACCTTGTGCCAATGGCTGTTTTCCCCCGCTTTCAGCAGGAAATAGATCGCCGTGCCGGGGCTGCGCGTCCCCTCCGGAGCCGGGGCGCGGAAGGTTTCCCGGAACCAGCCACCCTCGGGATGCGGGGTGAGGCACAGGGTCGCGATGATTTCGTCCGCCGTCATTCAGGGTCTCCGTCCCGCGCCACCAACAAACCCGCAAGCGCCGGGCGGCACTCGGTCGCGCGGGGCAGGCGGCGATGCTTGCGCAGGAACTCTACGGCCGGGCCGGGCCATAACACCAGCCTACGCTGTGCGATCCGGGCGCTGCTGCGCGGCGTTACGGGCCAACCCTCCGGCAAGTGCAGCGCGCGCAATTCGTGTTGCAGGACGATGCTTCGCGTCGCGATCGTGCGGCTCCGGGCCGGACTGCCGGGGGTGGTCACACGCAGGGCTGCACTGGCGCTGAGGGGGGCGCTCACAAGGAAAGCGGCGAGGAGTTGGCCGTCACCGGAAAACCGTGCCGTCCGCCTGTCCCAAGCGACAGGGATGTCGAGAACGGAATTGCGGAACCGCTCGGTCGCGAAGTCGGTTACGAGCTCGACCCGCGTGTTGCCGGTGTAGAGCGGTGCCACTTCGTGCGGAACCGATGCGGACGCGGTCGCCTCGGCGACCCACTTGGCGATGGTGGCATGGATCGGGCCGCGCGCGTAATGCACATCGTCGTCGTAATCTTCGGGCGTCAGCGCATCGGTTCCGCGCTCGGCGCGCAGGCGGGCGTTCACGTCGACGGGGTGCAGCCCGTAGTGGGACAGGAGCCTGCGCAGATCATCGTAATAGGCCCCGCGGTCGGTGCCCCGCTCGACCGGCAAGCTGGTGAGAAGGACGGGGACGAACCCCGCGCCGCGCGCGCGGGCGAGGCGGATCAGGTGCTCCACGCCTGCGAGCAGGTAGTCGACCGCCAACCCATCGCGATCGAGGATCTCGCGGTCATTGAGCGCGTATTCCCACACCACCACGTCGCCCGGCCCGACATTGGGACCGGAGAAAAAGCGGAACAGCGCCGTATAGCTCGACGTGGCCCCGATGGCGTGGTTCTGCACATCGCCCATCGCGGCAGTGTAGGGGCGGGTCCAGCCCGCCCCCATGCGCGTGTTCGATCCGCCGAAGAGGTGGACGGTCATGGACGACGCGCAGCCCTGATCACTTCAGGATCGACCGGCCCGCATATTCCGCGGTCTCGCCGAGCGCTTCCTCGATCCGGATGAGCTGATTGTACTTCGCCAGCCGGTCGGACCGCGCCAGCGACCCGGTCTTGATCTGACC
>CXWF01005154.1_pt1 | contig 12182 bp, 12 predicted proteins | sample 468421 | NCBI WGS metagenome assembly CXWF01 (sample SAMEA2620812, study PRJEB7988) | marine metagenome | biome: marine biome (ENVO:00000447); feature: surface water layer (ENVO:00002042); material: "saline water (ENVO:00002010), including plankton (ENVO:xxxxxxxx)" | depth 5 m
CATGATCGCGGCGGAGAGCGCATCGGGAAAAAAGCGGAAAGGCACCGCGCGCATCAGCGGCGCAAGGATGAAGCTGCCGACAATGGCCGCCGTGACGGGCGCAACGAGGTTCTGCGCCAGAAAGGCCGTATACAGAATGGCGAGCAGGGCGAGGATACCGAGCGATGTTTCTGCCCGCATCACGCGTGCACGAAACCCGCCTGTGGGGCCGCTTTCTACACTGCTCTTTGCGCCGCTTTGCGATGGGGTGTCGTTCACGCTGCTCATGCCTCCCCGGCCTTTTCTGGCGGCGGTTGAGTGGTGGCGGCCGAACCACCTGCAAGGCTTCAAACGGACAACTCACGCAAGGGTTCCGTAATGCTTGCCCCGCCTCGCGCGTCTCCTCCCGGCGCAAAAGAAAAGGCCGCGTCCGAAGACGCAGCCTTTCCTTTGAAGACTTTGCGAAATCCGCGCCGGGGTCAGGTGCCCAAAAGCGCCTCGCGGCGTTGATCGGCCTGTTCGCGCACGGCGTTTTTCATCGCCTTTTGCAGCTTCTCGAAGGCGCGCACCTCGATCTGGCGCACGCGCTCGCGGCTGATGCCATATTCCTGGGAGAGGTCTTCCAGCGTCGCTGGTTCGTCCTTCAGGCGGCGCTCGGTCAGGATATGCATTTCGCGTTCGTTCAGGCTTTCCATCGCGGCGGCGAGCATTTCGCGGCGAAGCTCCATTTCCTCGCTCTCGCCCAGCGTCGCTTCCTGGTCGGCGCTATCGTCCACCAGCCAGTCCTGCCATTCGCCGCTTTCGGAATCCTGGCGCAGCGGCGCGTTCAGCGAATTGTCCGGGCCGGACATACGCCCGTTCATGGAGATCACTTCGTCCTCGGTCACGCCGAGCCGGTCGGCAATCTCCGTCACCTGTTCGGGGCGCAGGTCGCCTTCCTCGATGGCCTGGATCTGGCCCTTCACCTTGCGCAGGTTGAAGAAGAGCTTCTTCTGGGCGGCGGTCGTGCCCATCTTCACCAGCGACCAGGAGCGCAGGATATATTCCTGGATCGAGGCGCGGATCCACCACATCGCATAGGTCGCGAGGCGGAAGCCCTTTTCGGGCTCGAAGCGCTTCACGGCCTGCATCAGGCCCACATTGCCCTCGGAGATCACCTCGCCGATGGGCAGGCCATAGCCGCGATAGCCCATGGCGATCTTCGCCACGAGGCGCAGATGGCTCGTCACCAGCTTGTGCGCGGCCTCGGTGTCTTCATGTTCCTTCCAGCGCTTCGCCAGCATGTATTCTTCCTGCGGCTCCAGCATGGGGAATTTGCGGATTTCCTGCAGGTAGCGCGACAGCGACCCTTCCGGGTTCGGTGCGGGCGCCAGCTTCGTCGAGACGGGCTTTATTTTCGTTCCGGCCATGTCAGACCCCCTTCCGGCTCGCCTGCCCCAAACCACCGGGAGGGGAGGGAGGCGCGCCACCAATTCCAATATACGGCCCCTGCCAGGCCGGTGGGCATATCCCGGGAAACGGTTCCCCGGAATTGCCCGATAAACTCACTCGGTCTATCCAACACCCAAACGCAGGCGAAATCTTGTCCATTGCAGCCAAAATCGGGGTGCAACGCAGCGCAAAATGTCGCGGAAAGCAGCACCCCCCCGGCTGGACCCGTCATATAGGTGCGGTAAGACGGGAGTTAAAGAGTGATCGCTAAAGAAATATGTTAGCTGTCCATCGGTGAGGTGAGGCCATTAGAATTAGGTCTGATAATGGGACGGCGCGGACCTCTATGACGCGTCTGTTCGTCGATGGGCTGGCATGTCGGCGACGATGATCTGTTGAGATGTGGCGTCCCAAGTGTAGTAAACCCGAAGACACCGTTTCGGGTCTCGAGTGTTGCCACCGCTTTTTATGTGCCAGTCTGCGGTAAGCCGCTCCCCTCTCCAATCGAAATCATATGCATCGCCTCCGCATGCAGCGTTTCTTACGCCATCTTCCACAGGCTCCTCCGCGATACTTCCTCCGCCCGCTAATCTTCGTTCTCTGCATTCTGAAGCTAGCCAAACTAGACAGCGGGCTGCTTGCCGAACGTTTTCGAAGTTAGGTTTTCGGACGCTTCTCCTGGCGGCGGGCGTTAATACGAGTCTGCCAGCCAGCTCGGTATCGCACCAATCCGCAAAATCCGACCATGATTCGGGGAGTTCTATCTGTGTGTCCGTCCCTACGTCGCGTTGGGAAAGCTGACTCAACAATTGTTGAATACGTCGACTTGAGGCAGATGCTTGAGCTTCAGCAGCTGCGGCGCGCTCTTCCGCCTCTTGATGAAACTGGATTATCTGACTTTCCCACTCTTTTGACTGGGTTAGTTCTTCCTCAAGTGCCCGTGTGCGCTCAAGTGCTGATTCTAGCTGTTCGGTCTCGCTTGCTCCTTCCGTAGCCTGACGTTCCTGCCGCAATTTAATCGAGGCACTTCGAACTGATGCGAAGGGTAACACGTCGTGTCCAAGTCGAGTGCGCTTCAAGCTCTCGGAGGCTGCTAGGACGCGCAGAGACCTGACGCAGCGAGCCTTTGCGTCCGCAGTCTGAAGCGTTTCTCCGAGAATTAGTCTGTGGTCATATGGAACGGAATCTTGGTCGAATCCGGGCATAAACGCCCTGACAGCACCAAAAAATACCGACCTCGACTTTCCGAAATAATCTGACAATGCGTAAGTATAGGCGGCGGGCAGAACGACAACATGCGCGAGTCCCATGGTCGCTCTGGCCAAGAGGCCCGTGTCAATCGAAGGATCGCCGGGATGCTCTGTTCGCTCATCCCCAGATGCGACAAAAACCGGTAACCTTCGTGCGGGATCTTCAAGCAGGTCGATTAAGTCTTCTGCGTCTTCTCGTGAAGAGATTTGGCGAGGAGACAACTTGACAGTGTGTTTGCCAGCATAAAGTCCGCTGGTATCTACGATCTGCTGAACGAAACCTGGCGTATGTGGCTCGATCTGAACGATGTCTTCCGCAGTACTAACAAGAAGCCGAACGCTTAATCGGGGGGCGTCATTTTTTGCAGTGTGGCCAATCGTTACTTCAGTGGTCCAAACTCGCCCCGGTACATTTTTGTCCGGATCGTCTCCTCGTATTGCCCAGAGGTCTATATCGGTTGCCTCTATACGCACTCCCAAGCTGGTTCGTCCGCCAGCGAAATATTCGAAGCTCTGTTCATTCCAAGCCTCAACTGGAAGCCGTCCTCCACATCGTCGTTCTGCCCAAGTAAGCACCTCACGTCGGGCTGCTGCCATGGTCTGAGCAGGTTCGTCGCCAGCTATCGTCGCTGCTATACGAAGTATTTCTTGTTCACGTACTGACTGCGGTAGTTTCGCTCTTAAAGGGACGAGTGCTTCCGCCATTGTGCTGAACTTCATGGTTTCCCCCCAGTCTTCGTTCTTGAACGAGAACGGAATCTCCCCTTAGAGATGATGGCGTCAGTATAGAATATTTTATCGTTTGGGGAAGAATGGGAGAGGGGTCCATGAACTGGCTGATCGTACCGGCGCTTATACTTCTCGGCGTGGTTGTTCTTTATATGAGTGCGGCGGGCAACTGGCGCGGAAGCCGCACCATTGTTGCTTCAGTGCTCGGCTTTGCGACAGTGGCCGCGCTGGTCGGGGGTGTTGTCTGGATCGGCTCATGGCCGTCGCGGGAGACGGCGCTTTGGGGGATCGAACTTGGCGCTCCCAAGGAGGACGTGAAGTTTCTCAAAGGGCCGCCGCTGAGCGGGAGCACGGACGACATCTGGTTCTATCCGGGGGAATATTCGCAGGGAAAAATTTCGCATGTGGTGAGCTACGAAAACGACCGCGTTCGCTATATCGGCTATGTCGCGCGAACGGGCACCGCTCCTGTGCTGGCCTCGGTCTATTCATTCGAGAAGCTGCCATCGGTTCTCGAGAAGCTTGGTGAACCCGATCACGTCGCTCAATCCGAAGACGGTTTGTCGAGGATCTATTCCTTCAACAAGTTCAATGTTGCGTTCGAGTTCGCGAAGAACTCCATTGCGATGAGCTTTGTCTTCGATCCGCAATTCGGGCCGGTTGAATATTCGCCCGAGATCGAAAACCTTCCGCCGATTGCCATTGAATGAAGCTGGCGCGGCACTTCTGGTGACGCTCCTGGTGACACTCCTGGTGACACTGCGGGAACAAAATCAACCGATCCCTTCACCTGATCAGCGCGTATCGCTGGGAAGGGTGAGGGGCCTAGCTCACCCCTCCAACTCCCGCACCAACTCTTCCATATCCTCCGGCAACGGAGCATCGAAGCTCATTTTCTCTCCCGTCACCGGATGCTCGCAGTCAGGGGGCTTGGCGGAGGTCAGCTTCCTTTTCGTTCGAGCCGAATTTTTCCAACATCGACTGCGCTGTCCGGACCCTGCCGTGGGCCGAGGGCGATTTTTTCAATGACGTGGGCATCTTCCGCATCGTCGCAGGAGAAACGCAGCTTGTATTCGGCCTGATCTGGATAGATGACAAATGCTTCGTTGAACTCGCCGGATATCTGGCGGTAGTTGAACGCCTCATCACTGTCAGATGAAAAGATTTCTATTGTGCACCGGTCGTAAGCCGCGCCCTTCATGTCCGTAATCCGGCCCTCAATTCGTGTGGCTGCATCGCCCAAAGGAAAAATGCATCCATGCAGAATCAGGGAGGTCAGCACGACAGTCGCAATACGCGCCATCTCCCTCACCCCTCCAACTCCCGCACCAACTCTTCCATATCCTCCGGCAACGGAGCATTGAAGTCCAGCCGCTCGCCGGTCACCGGGTGTTCAAACCCTAAGTGCCAGGCATGAAGCGCTTGTCTTCCGAGCCGCGTCAGCGCGGCGCGGGATTCATCCGATAGTTTCGCCGCGCGGCTTTTCATGCCCGTGCCATAGGTCGGATCGCCGAGCAGCGGATGGCCGATATAGGTCATGTGCACACGGATCTGGTGTGTACGGCCCGTTTCCAGCCGGCATTCGACCAGAGAGACGAGCCCCTCCGCGAATTCCCGCTCCACCTTGTAATGAGTGATCGCGATGCGCCCCGCCGTCACGTTATCGCCTTCCTCATCCAGCCTTGTCTTCAGCGTCGCCATCTTGGAGCGGTTATGGGTGGAGCGTGCGATATTCGCGTTCACCGTTCCCTTCTTCGGCGAGGGCACGCCCCAGAGCAGCGCCTTGTAGGCGCGGGTCAGCTTGCCGTCTCTCCCATGCGCGGCGAATTGCTCGGCGAGGCCCCTATGCGCGCGGTCCGTCTTCGCCACCACCATCAGCCCGCTCGTCTCCTTGTCGAGCCGGTGGACGATGCCCGGCCGCCTCTCGCCGCCAATGCCGGACAGCGTGTCTCCACAATGGGCGACAAGCGCATTCACCAGCGTCATGTCGGGGTTGCCGGGCGCGGGGTGGACGACGAGCCCGGCGGGTTTCATCACCACGATCAGCTCCGCATCCTCGTAAACCACATCAAGCGGGATCGCCTGTCCCTCGGGCCGCGCGGGAGCGGGCGGCGGCAGCGCCACCTCGAATTTCTCGCCGCGCTTCACCCTGTAAGACGGCTCGGTGAGCGGGCGCGGCCGCGTCCCCTCGATCAGCACGCGGCCTTCCTCGATCAGCTGCTTCACGCGCGCGCGCGATGGCGCGCCGCCGGCGCTTGCCGCCTCGTCTTCATCGAACTTGCGGGCAAGTGCCTCCGTGAGATACTTGTCGAGCCTTGCGCCGCCTTCCGTCTCGGCGACGGTGAGCGCATATCTCTTTTCTTCTTCATCCTGGGGAGCGGCGGGCATCATGAGCGGGACTATATCACCGGAAGACGATGCGCATGAGGGACCAGTGACGAAAGGCGAGCCGCTTTCGGAGGAGAGGCTTCGGCGGCTGAAATTCCTCATGGCCATCATGTCGGGCTTTCTCGTCCTCACCTTCATGCTGGTGGTCGCGGCCTTTGTCTGGCGCATTTCGGGTGCTGGCGGGGCCGGTGCGGGCGGGGAGGGTGCTGCGCAGGCCGCGCATCCGGCTGGCTGGTTCGGCGCCTCGCGCGTGGCCGTCGCGCCGGGTGAGAAGCTTCGCTCCGTCACCATGGAAGGCGGGCGCATCGCCATTGCCGTCGGCAGCGACAATGCGGAGGCCGTCATCATTGTGGATGCGAAGACCGGCGAGGAGCTTGGCCGCATTCTGCTCACGCCCATGTCGGGTTTCGCGGCGCGCTGACGCGGGTGTGAGCCAGGGGGTGGAGGTTTTCTTTTTTGCTCCCCCTTATCCTCACCGGCGGGGACAACCTCTCCCAATGTGACGGTCTCGTGACATTACAATGACAGTCGGGGGCGGTTTGTCCCCGAGGCAGTGTAATTCTTCAGCAAAATCAATGGTTTGATGGATTCCGGCGCGGCGGCGCGGGGAGCGTCACGCTGCGTCCCGCTCCTGTATGCGGGAGGCACGTTGAACGCGCATCATCGCCCGGCGAATTTACCAGTGATTTCAATAGCTTGTGGGGGAGGGAGGGTGCCGCCGGTGCCGGGGGAGGAGGGAGGATGGCACCGGCGGCAATCTGAAAGCTATCGATCGGGGAGGAGGTCGATCGACGTTTCGTGAGATGAATATCGCCTGTGAATGACAAGTTGTCAATTGAGTTTTTGTTGCGTTGCAAAAATATGGTCTGGATTGGGATGAAAATGGATTGCGGTGTAAGTACTTGATTTATAAAGGGTAAAATGAGTGTGTGTGGAGCTTGAGGACGCAAAACACCCCCTGGTGCGGTCGAATGCCGCAGTGCGGTTTTGATTTTTTAGGGGGCATCCCCTAGGTTTTGAGGGTGTTTTGAGGTCACGCAAAGGATTGCACTTGCGCCGCTTTCCAAGCCGTCCTAAAAGACGGCCGAACTGGTTTGTCCCCTTCGTCTAGCGGTCAGGACATCGCCCTCTCACGGCGAAAACAGGGGTTCGATTCCCCTAGGGGATACCAATTCCTCCAATAAAACCAGATACTTGGCGTCAGATGTAGGCGGTAATGGCCTGCATCGCGAGGGCGATTGCCGCGCCCAGCCAGAGCACCACGATGGACAGCAGTCCGATCGTGAAGCCGGTTGAGCGCTTCAGCGCCTCCGCATAGTAGCCGCGCGCGTAAACCACTCTGCCTATTGGGAAAATCAGGCCCACGGCCGCCGCCCAGATGTCGCCGATGGTCAGTGCGAAGAGCCAGAGCGCGGGGAGGAAGAGGATCAGCGCCTCGGTCGTGTTCCCCTGAACGCGCAGGACACGAAGGAAGTCGTCCGGCCCGTCCATGCGTGGCGCTGGAATCCCGAATGATCCCCGTGCCTTACCGACCTTGAAGGCCATCCAGAAATAGACCGCAAGCGCGATCAGCGTGACCAGTCCGGTCAGCGGATAGGCGAAAGGCGTCATGACGAATCTCCCTCATGCGTTGGTCGCGTCAAGGAAAGCAGTTCGGAGTGATTCCGGCAAATAAAAGAAGAGGTTGGTTGGCCTCCCTCAGTGGGCAACGCCCGCTTCCAGCGCCCGGATGCGTTCGGCAAGGCTCGGGCCTGCGTTGCGCGGGTCTTCCAGCGGCGGAGCGTCTTCGTCTTCGTCTTCGGACGCCGCCGTGGCGGTGTCGCGAGGGATGTCGAGTTCGGCGAGAAGTGAGGCCTTCACCTCGGCCAGGGTGCGCGCATCGGCATCCTGTTCGGCGGCGGTGTAGGGCTCAAGTGCTTGTTGTGGCTCATCTTTCTGTTCGCTTTCGGGAGCAGGGGCGAGGCCCGCTTCAGCAGGCGCAGGCATGGGTGGGAGCGGAGGCGCGTCGAGTGCCGCGAGCTTCTCGCGCGCCGTCTCGTAATGTTTTGCCTCTTTGCTCAGCGCCTGTTCCAGCCCGCTCAACTCGCGTTGCGCGGTGGCGATGCTCGCCGCATGTTTTTCGGTTTCGGCAGCAGCGTTTTCGATCTCTTCGCGCAGCGTCGCGACGCCTGTCTTCAGGCGTTCCACTTCGCTTTTCAGCCTTTCGGATTCGGCGGATATCTGCGCTTTTTCACGGGTCAGCGTTTCATTCGCAGCGGCGAGCCTCGCGCTTTCTGCTTTCAGATTGCCGATCTCCGCCTTGAGCGGTGCCATTTCGTCCTGGTGGCGCGCTGCGAGTGCGTCGAGTTCCGCCTGCCAGTCATGTGCCTGTTCTTGCGGTACCTCTGCCGCCCCGGTTTCTCCGCTGTTCATTTTCCGAAGCGTGACTGTGACCGCCCGGCGCCAGATGAACTGCGCGCTGATGAGCCCGAAAAGCGTTGCGAGCAGGAAGCCAAGCGCAATCAGCATCAGGCTCTCATTCATGGGTTTCCTCGCATTGCTTGTCTCCGGGGCTCATCCCCGAAACGGCCACAGACTGCCAGAAAAGCTCTCTCCCTTCCACCTTGTGTGAGGCAGCGGGAGAGAGCCCGTTCAGGCAGTCAGAAGGGCAGCCATTCGCGCGATTTCGTATATTTCAGATAGCCCACGGAAGCGCCGAGCCGCAGCCCTACGCCGGAGCGCATCGGGGCGAGCACGATATCGTCGCGTTGCTGGTAGTTGAGACCGATGCCGCCCACGAGATAGGCGCTGCCCTCGACGCCGGGAAAGCGCTGATAAATCGTGTCCCCGTCCGGCAGGTTGTAGACCAGCGTGAAGACCTTCACGGCGTTACCGCCGAAATCCCACCCGGCACTCGGGCCCTGCCAGAAAACCTTGCGGCGTGTGCCGCTCTTCATCACAAGGTCGCCTTGGCCATAGCGCAGGCCAATTACGAAAGCGCCGCTCGCTTCCTCGCCCTTGATATAGGCATTGGGCTCGCCATAATTCTCGAACACATCATGGACCGCGTCGGCCAGCCCTTTGGAAACCGCGCCGAAAAAGTCGCCTGCTTCCTTGACGATCTCGTCTTCCTTGTAGGTGTCGGAAGACTGGTCCTGCGTTTGTGCGAAGGCGGCCGCCGGCATCAGGAAAAGAGCAACAGCGCCCGCGAGAAGGCCCGCCGAAAAGACGAGTGCGAAAAGGCCATTTCGTGGCTTTTGGTGGGGTCCATGCTGCCGCTGCGCCGGGTTGGCTGTGTCGATCATCTGCCGTTCCTCTTTCGTGTCATGTCTATCGCCATCGAATCGCCGCCAATTGATGCAAACTCTATCGAAGAATCATCGGATTCGAGGGCCCGGGGATATTGTCCACGCAGCATGGCGAAACGGTGACCGTAAACCGCTTGCCCAGAGGGCCGGAATATTGAGCGAGGCCGGATGTTGAAGTCGTGGAAGGTGCGCCTTGCTCTTGTGGCGGCAGTCCTTTTTCTTGCGTTGGCTTTGGGGCTCGGCTGGCTCTGGGCGCAGCGGGTGGCGCTTGCCGAGAGGGTTATCGGGCAGGCCCTTGCCGATCGCGGCATTACGCCTGTTTCCTTCAATGTCGGATTCATTGGTCTCCGGAGTATTTCTCTGTCCGATATCTCGATTGGTGATTCTGCGGCCCCAGATGCCACGGCGGCAGGCGTCACCGTGAATTACTCACTCGGCGAACTCCTGTCAGGCAAAGTCCGTTCCGTGAACGTCGACGAAGCCAGGCTTCGCATTCTTTTTACCAAGGACGGGCTTTCGCTCGGCGCGCTCGACCCTCTGCTTCAAGGCGAGGGGGGCAGCAAGCTCAATCTGCCGTCCGTTGTCGTGGACGATGCCGAGATACTGGCAACGACGCCCTATGGCGTTTTTGCTTTTTCAGGGCCTGCATCCGTTGCGCCCGAAGGTGAAGCGATTGTCGTTTCGTCGGGTGCGCTGGACATCGCCGATGCCGCGGCTGAACCCCGCTTTGCGCCGCTCCTTGCAAATGGTCTGCTGCGTGTTGATGGCCGCAAGCTCGGTTTTACGGCCTCTGTGGCGAGCGCGGCCGGGCAGGCAGAGCCTGTTCCGCTCTTCGAAGCGGAGGGCAGTTATGACGGCGAGATGCGCAGCGGCAGGGCCGTGGCGGAAGGAGCGCTTTCCTTTGCGCGCAATGGACTCACGCTCGCGTCGCTCGCGCCTGCGCTCAGTTCTCTTTATCTCGACCTTGGTGGCGGTGTTGCCTACCGGATGGTCGCGGAAATGCAGGAGCAGAACATTTCTCTCACGGCGGAAGCGGATCTCGACGATTTCAGTCTGAGCCAGACGGCAGCCGGTTCTTTTTCCTTTAGCGGCAAGGTCGATGCGGCGGGCGGGCTTGAGGGCAATGTACTGAAACCTTTGCGTGTATCGCTTCGCAGCTTGCAGTTGCGCGATACCTCAGAGCCGTTGCGTTTTGCGCCTGTTCTGGTCGATGGGCCTGTCGATTACACTCAGGGTTCTCTCTCCGCCGATCTTGTTCTGCGCAGCGCCCTGCCGTCGGTTTTCGGTGCACGGCTTGCCAATATCACTGCAAGTTACGATATCGGGGCAGGGCGGGGACAAGCGCGCGCCAATGGCAGTCTCACCTTCACGCCGGGCAAACTCGAGTTGCAGACATTGTTGCCTTACCTCAAGGGAAAGGTCGCGCGCATGAGCGGCAATCTTGCCTATAGCGCGCGTGCCGACATGAAGGACGGGAGCTTCTCGAGTTCTGCCGAAGCGAAGTTCGACAAGGTCGGTTTTGTTGCTTCGGCTGCCACGGTTGAAGACGTGAACGGCACGGTTACGCTCTCAAGTCTCTTGCCGCCGCAAACAAAAGGCGTGCAGACATTGAAAGTCGCGACGCTGGAGGCGGGGATTCCTCTGCGGGATGGGACGGTGGCCTTCGAACTGGACCGGACAGGGCTGCGTATCGTCGATGCAAGCTGGCCTTTCGCGGATGGCAAGCTGACGCTCGTATCGTCGAGCACGGCGGTCAATGCCGACAATGCCGAGTTTCTTTTGACAGTGAAGGATGTCGACCTTGCGGTGCTGGTTGCCCTTGCAGATGTGCCGGGCCTCCAGGTAACCGGGCACATCAACGGGCAGGTGCCGGTCGCGATGAAGGATGGGGATCCGATCCTGATGGACGGGAATATCGCGGCCGAAGACCAGGGCATCATCGTTTATCGCGGCGAGGCGGCGGATGCTGCCGCAACGGAGCAGACGAAGCTTCTCACCGATGCTCTGCAGAATTTCCACTATACTGAACTTGCGGGCGGCCTTTCCGGCAATGCGAATGGCAACCTCGCGCTTCGGCTTTCCCTCAAGGGCGCCAATCCCGATCTCTATGACGGTTATCCCTTCGCCCTCAATGTGACATTGGAGGGATCGCTTGCAGACCTGCTGCGGCATGGTACCGTTGGTTTCCGGCCGCTCGAACTCATCAAAGAGCAATCAAAAGGGGCGCTTCAGCCGCCCGCCAACAAGACGGAACCGTGAGCTTGCAGCACCTGATGCACCGAATGCACTTCACTTTCTCCCGATATGCGCCTCTGGGCATGGTTGGAGGCGCGCTCCTGCTTGCTGCGTGTAATCCAACCGTAAAGGTCGAAGCGCCGGACAAACCCATCGAGATCAATCTCAACGTCAAGATCGAGCAGGAAGTCCGCGTTAAGGTCGACCGCGATCTCGATGATCTGCTTGCCGAAAACCCGGATCTGTTCTGAGGAAGACACGAGATATGCGCCCAATCATGAAATCCGCCCTGCCGCTTTTCGCGCTGCTGTTCTCTCTGGTCTTCGCGGGGGCAAGCTTCGCGGCCGACCTCGATTCGGCCAAGGCTCAGGGGCTGGTTGGCGAAAAGCTCAACGGTTATGTCGGCCTGGTTACGACGACGCCAAGCCCCGCTCTCAAGAAGATGGTGGATGATATCAATCTGCGCCGCCGGGCCTCCTATCAGGCGATTGCCAACAAGACGGCGGGCGCGACGCTGAATGCCGTGGAAAAGCTCGCCGCGGAGAAGCTCATCTCGAAGACGCCTTCTGGGCAGTATGTCGAGAAAAGCCCCGGTCAGTGGATAAAAAAGCCCTGAACTCGTCCTGTTTTGGCACGCTCGGCATTGCCCTCGCGATTTGAGGCAGAACAAATCCCCAAATGAAGCGCAATCGCGCCTGAACATGGCGCGGGGTGGCGGCATGGTGCTTGCAATTTTGTCTGTGTAAGCACTTCCGCCAGTAGCGCGTATCGCATGGCGGGGCCGGCGCGAGCCCTCGACGGTCGGGGGGCCATTCGCGGCTTGCGCCGGCCAGCTTGCCTTTTCCGACGGCCTCGACAGCACCAGGCCCGGACCGGATGGAAA
>CXWF01033131.1_pt1 | contig 12177 bp, 8 predicted proteins | sample 468421 | NCBI WGS metagenome assembly CXWF01 (sample SAMEA2620812, study PRJEB7988) | marine metagenome | biome: marine biome (ENVO:00000447); feature: surface water layer (ENVO:00002042); material: "saline water (ENVO:00002010), including plankton (ENVO:xxxxxxxx)" | depth 5 m
ATCATCCTCCTCGTTATCGTCGCCGCCGTTCTGATCGCGCTCGCCGCGTGGTTTTACGAACGGGCGACGAACGAGATCAGCCTCGTGAAAACCGGGATCGGGGGCCGCAAGGTCATCATCGACGGCGGCACGCTGGCGATCCCGTATTTTCACGAGATCAACCGCGTGAACATGCAGACGATCCGCATGGACGTGGTGCGGCGCGGTGACAGCGCCCTCATCACCAAGGACCGGATGCGGGTGGACGTGGGGGCCGAGTTCTATGCCTCGGTCGTGCCCGAGGCGGATGCCATCGCGCGGGCCGCGCAGACGCTGGGGCGGCGCACGTTCCAGCCCGACGAGCTGAAAAGCCTGATCGACGGCATGATGATCGACGCGCTGCGCACGGTCGCGGCCCAGATGACGATGGACGAGTTGCATGAGAACCGCGCCGAATTCGTGCGCGAGGTGCGTGACATTCTGGGCGAGACGCTCGGGCGCTACGGCCTCCAACTCGACAGCGTGTCTTTGACCGATTTCGACCAGACGCCTTTCAACTCGCTGGATGAAACCAACGCCTTCAACGCGGTCGGCATGCGCAAACTGGCCGAGGTGATAGCCAAGTCGAAACGCGAGCGCGCCCAGATCGAGGGCGACAGCGAAGTCGAAGTGCGGCGCACCGCGATGGAGGCCTCGCGCCGCAAGCTGGAGATCGACTTGGAGGAACGCCGGGCCGAGATCGCGCAGGCGCAGGAGGTCGAAACCCTCATGGCCGCGCAACTGGCCGAGGTGGCGAGCCGCAAGGCCGACGCCGAACGCTCGGCGGCCCATGCCCGCATCCGCATGGAGCAGGAAATCCAGTCCGCCGACATCGCCCGCGAACTGGCGATACGAGAGGCCGAGATTTCGCAGGAACGCGCGCTCCAGATCGCGGAGCAAGAGCGGCAGATCCAGATTTCCGCCAAGTCGCAGGAGGAAAGCCGCGCCCGCGCCGATGCGGACACCGCCCGCGCTGAAGCGGTGAAGGCGGAAGAAGCCATTCAGACCGCGCGTCAGATGGCCGAGGCCGAGCGGCGCAAGGCCGTGGCGCTTCTGTCCGCGCAGCAGGATGCCGAAACGGCTGCCACCCGCGCGCGCATCGCCGCCGAAAGCGACAAGGCCACCGCCAAGGACAAGGCCGAGGCCAAGCGGGAAGAGACCGAGGCGATGAAGTATCTTCAACTGGCCGAGGTCGAGGCCGAAGCCGCCCGGATCAAGGCCCAGAACGCCCGCTCCGACGCGCTCGCCGCGCTGGAGATGGAGAAGATGCGCCTCGACGCCATGCCGGGCATCGTGAGCCAGATGGTCAAGCCTGCCGAGAAGATCGACAGCATCACGATTCATCAGTTGAACGGCCTCGGTCGGCGCGATAGCGCAGCGGAAGGTCAGGCTTCCAGCTCGCCTGTATCACAGATCGTGGACTCGATCCTGGACCTGGCGGTTTCGGCCCCGGCCATGAACCAGCTCGGCGAAATGATCGGTGAGAACGTCGGAAAACGCACTGGGGCCAAGAAGGCGGATTAAACCAAATCTCGCCAAGACAGTACCATGGGCCTCCGCATATCGCGGGGGCCCAATCTCATTATGGCGGCCAAAATCCGGCGACCTGTGCGATGACATCCGGTCCTGCCAGGCTTTCAAATACGGCTCCCCAAGAGGTGAAGACCGCTCCTAGATGTCGCGTTTTGGACCGGAGTCCGCGGGTTCTTGCCGGACAATACGCCAGCGAAAAGATTTCGGCGATTGCATCAAAAAGAACGCTTGATCGAGGCATTGAACGGGTGTAACGGGCGAATTGAAGCGACGAAGAAAACACTGGCTCGAACCGAACGGAGCAAGGCCATGCTGACACGCGAACAACTGATCCGCGAATACGAAGCCCGCAGTGGAAGTCTGTCCGGTCTGGTGGTGTTCTATGTCGGTCTGATCGCCGTGCTCGTTCTGACCGCCTCCGCCATCATCTGAGCGCGCGACCGACACACGCCCCAGCCATGAATTGACGAAGACCCCGACACTTTCGCATCGGGGCCATTTCTGTAGCACGCGGTCGCCAAGGCAATCAGACGTCTGCTTTTTCGCCAATATTGTCGACGCCCCGCTCTTCAAGCAGGGTGGTGAGCCAGTTGGGGTCCATCTCCGGCACCGATGACAAGAGCAGGTCGGTATAGGGGTGGTGCGGCGGTGTGAACATCTTGTCCTTTGGCCCCTGCTCCACCACTTTGCCGTTCTGCATCACGACCACCTCGTCGGCGATCGAACGAACCGTGGCGAGGTCGTGGGTGATGAACATGTAAGCCAGGCCCAGGTCTCTCTGTAGTCGGTCTAGGAGCTTGAGGATGCCCTCGGCGACCAGCTGGTCGAGCGCTGACGTCACCTCGTCACAGATGATGAACTCCGGCTCAGCCGCCAGCGCCCGGGCGATGCCAATCCGCTGTTTCTGGCCGCCCGACAGTTCCGGCGGGTAACGGTAGTAGTACTTGGACGGCTCGAGCTCGATCAGGTCGAGCAACTCGTCTACCCGTTGTTTGAGCGCGGTGCCCTTCAGCCCGGAATAGAACTGCGCCGGACGACCGATGATCTCATTGATTTGCACCTTTGGGTTCAATGCCGTGTCGGCCATCTGATAGATCATCTGAGCTTGGCGCAGTTGATCCTTCGACCGGTCCGTATACTTCGGCGGGAGCGTGTCACCCTTGAACTGGATTTCGCCCGCCATTGGCGGCAGGAGCCCGGTGATGCAGCGCGCCGTCGTCGATTTGCCCGACCCGGACTCGCCCACGACAGCGACGGTCATGCCCGGATAGATGTCGAAGGACACGTCATCCAGGACCTTCACACCGCCAGTATACGCCGCGTCGATGTTCTTGACCGAGATGATCGGCTCCGTGCCGTCCTTGGGCCGCGCCTTCTGCGGCCGCTTGAAACTGCGCACCGCCCAGAGCGACTTGGTGTAGTCCTCCTGTGGGTTTTCAAGCATTTCGACAGTCGAGGCCTGCTCCACCTCTTCGCCCTTCAGCAGCACCTTGATCGTATCCGCCATCTGCGCCACGACAGCTAGGTCGTGGGTGATGTAGATCGCCGCCGTATTGTATTGATCCACGATATCGCGGATCGCGGCCAGCACCTCGATCTGGGTCGTCACGTCGAGCGCCGTGGTCGGCTCGTCGAAGATGATAAGGTCCGGACGACAGGACATCGCCATCGCCGTCATCGCCCGCTGAAGCTGACCGCCGGACACCTGGTGCGGATAGCGAAAGCCGATCTCGTTCGGGTTTGGAAGGCGCAGCTGCTCGTAGAGCTTCATCGCGTCTTCCTGCGCTTCGAGACGTTTCTGAATCCGGTACTGAACCGGCGCCTCGGTGTGCTGGTCGATGATCTTGTGCGCCGGGTTGAAACTGGCCGCCGCAGATTGCGCGACATAGGCGATGCGCGAGCCGCGCAGGCTCCGCTTGTCGCTTTCAGTCGCCGTGGTCAGCTCAATCCCGTCGAACTCGATCCGGCCGCCGGAAATCCGGGTGCCGTCGCGGGCGTATCCCATGGCGGCCGCGCCGATCGTGGATTTGCCGGCACCGGACTCCCCGATCAGCCCCAGAACCTCACCCCGGTGCAGCGTCAGGTTGACGCCCTTGATGATGTCGATCCAGGTTTCTTCGGAATACCCTTGAATCTGAAGATCCTCGATCTCCAGCAGGATGTCTTTTTCCAGGAACTTTGCACTCATATCATTTCTCCTTCAGGCCGGAGGACCGCCACAGCATCCAGTCGACGACGAAGTTGACCGAGACGGTCAACAGCGCGATGGCTGCGGCAGGGATCAGTGGGGTGATGTCGCCGAACGAGATCAATGTCGCGTTCTCACGCACCATCGACCCCCAGTCCGCTGTCGGAGGCTGAATGCCCAGGCCGAGGAAGGACAGACCAGCGATCAGCAGGAACACGAAGACGAACTCAAGGCCGAATTCCGCGATCAGGGGAGCGGTCGAGTTCGGCAGGATCTCGCGCCGTATGAGATACCAGTCGCCCTCACCGCGCAGCTTGGCAGCTTCGATATAGTCCATCACGACAATGTTGCCCGCGACGGCCCGCGTGAGGCGGAAAACGCGGGGGCTGTAGATGATCGCGACGACGAGGACGATGACCCAGGACTTCGTGCCGAAGATCGACAGCATAAGCAGCGCGAAGATCAGCGATGGCACAGACATGATGATGTCCGCGACGCGACCCATGAACTGGTCAAACCAGCCACCTTTGACGGCGGCGAGCAGGCCCGCGAGCGCACCGAGGATGAAAGCGCCCAAGGTCGAGATAAGCGCGAGGCCCACCGAGTTGCGCGCGCCATATATGATCCGGCTGAAGACGTCTCGACCGAGCTGATCCGCCCCGAGGAGCATGTTCGCATCCGCTGGCGCAAAGGCTCCGGCGATGACCTCGGCTTGCCCGTATGGCGCGATCCAGGGGGCGAACGTGCCCGCAATCGCATAGGTGAAGATGATGAAAATCCCGAACGACGCGGTGAGCGGCGCGGTGCGAAGCTCCTTGGCGAGGTTCGGTCTCACGATGAGGATCAGGAACTCCTTGAACGCGAAGGAGAGCGCCGCCGCCGTCGCGAGGAGCGCGGCGAAGATCGCTATGGCACGCAAGGCCGGCGCTCCGCCGACGATTCCCACGATGATCGAGACCAGAAACAGTGCGAACACCATTCGAAACCACTTGGTCTGATTGAATAGCGACAGCACAACCGAGGCGAGAAGCAAGAAGACGTAGTAGCCGATTACGAAGAACATCATTGTACCGCCTCCTTATTTGGGGTGCCGCAAGCGCGGGTTGGTCAGGATCGCGCCAACGTCCGCCGCGAGGTTCAGAAGGATGAAGGTCGCCGCGAAGATCAGGCTCGCGGCCTGCACCACAGGGAAGTTGCGCTTCGCCACCGCATCGACCAAAGCCTGGCCGATCCCGGGATAGACGAAGACGACCTCGACGAGCACCACCCCGGTGATGAGATAGGCGAGGTTGAGCGCGACCACGTTGATGATCGGGGCCCAGGCATTGGGAAGTGCATGTCGCACGATCACCCGCCAGGGCGATACGCCTTTAAGCCGAGCCATCTCGATATAAGGCGAGGCGAGCAGGTTGATGATCGCCGCCCGCGTCATCCGCATCATGTGTGCCGTGACGACCAACACCAGCGTGAGCGCCGGAAGGAACGTCCGGTTCAGGAGTTCGCCAAGGCTCATGCCGTCCGACAGACTCGCGATCGCCGGGAAGAAGGGGTTCTTCACAGCGAGAAACAGGATCAGGATGTAGCCAAGGAAGAATTCCGGGCTGGAGATCGAGGTGAGCGTCAGCACGTTGGCCACACGGTCGAACACCGTGTTGCGCAGCAGCGCGACGATCACACCGAGCGTAATGGCCAGCGGAACGGCGAGCACCGCGGCGTAGGCGGCGAGGAACAGAGTGTTGACGAAACGTCCGCCGATCACGTCCATCACCGGCTCGCCCGAGAGGGCAGAGACGCCAAAGTCACCCACGACTGCCCCGGAGAGCCAGTCGAGATATCGGACATACCACGGCCGGTTCAGGCCAAGTTGCTCCCGCAGCGCGGCGACGGTCTCTTCCGTCGCGCCCTGACCGAGGATCTGCTCGGCGGTATCGCCAGGGAGAAGCTCCACGGCGAAAAAAATCAGAATTGAGACGACCAGGAGGGTTATCAGACCCAGGCCCAGCCGTTTGAGTACAAGATTGAGCAGGCCGCCCATGTGTCACTCCCCCGGTTGCATCACGCGGACTTTTGCGCCGCTTGTTTTGTTTTCGTGCGGCCTGGGATGTCGGTCTTCGGAAAAACGAGACCGGCGGGACAGAACCACGCGCCAAAAAAAGTGGGTCCGGCACCTTCGGAGGTGCCGGACCCTTTTTCTTCCGATTACTCGGTAAACCACCAGCGGCTCGCCGCGCGGGCGCCATCGCCCTCCCAACTCGCAGCGAGGCTGTCCGGCGTGCCCACGTTGGAGCGCGCCGCGTATACGAAGTTGTTGAAGAACGGGATGACGGTGCCACCATCGTCGCGCGCCAGCATCGCCATTTCGCGATACATCTCGGCACGGAGGCTGTCGTCCAGTTCGGCCTTCGCTTGCAGCAGGAGTTCGTTGAAACGCTCGTTCTGCCACCGGCTCTCGTTCCAGGCCGCGTCGCTCTTGTAGGCCAAGGTATACATCACGTCAGGCGTCGGACGCGCGCCCCACGAGACGAGGCACCAAGGCTTCTTCAGCCACACGTCCGAGTAATAACCATCGTTCGGTTCACGCGTGACGTTGATGGTGATGCCCGCCGCCTTGGCATGTTCAGCATAGAGCACGGCCATATCGACCGCCCCGGCGGTGACACTGTCGGCGGTAGATATGTTGACCTCGAGGTTTTCCATCCCGGCCTTCTTGAGCAGCGATTTTGCTTGATCCGGGTCATAATCGCGCTGCGGGATATCCTCGGGCCAATACGGCTGAGCTGGCGAATGGTGGAAATCATTGGCCTTGGTCGCGGCGCCGAACATGATCTTCTCGATGATCTCGTCGCGGTTCATCGACAGCTTGAGCGCGTTACGCACGTCGACATTGTCGAACGGCGCCGTGTCGCAAAGCATCGGCAGCGTGATCGCACCCGCGGACGGGACGTTGAAGAGCTGCAGGTTCGGATCGCGCTGCATGAGCGCCATCGTCTTGAGGTCGATCTGGCTGACCGAGTCCACGTCTCCGGTGACCAGAGCGGTCTGACGCGCGTTCGGGTCATTGAGCGTGATGATATCGACCTTGTCGAACCATGCGCCCTCGCCGTGCCAGTTTTCGTTGCGCACGAGGCTGAACTGAACGCCGAACTCGCCGGACTCGATTACATACGGACCGGAGCCGTCGCCGGACTGCCAGTCGATCGTGCCGTCGTCGTTGGCCGGGCAGATTGCGAGGTGGTAATCGGTCATCAGCCACGGGAAGTCCGCGTTGCCGCCCAACAGCGTGACCACCACGGTATTGTCGCCATCAGCCGTGATCTCGACCACGTCGGTCAGGAGCGCTTTGGCTGCCGATGTCGTGTCGTCACCCCGGTGATGGTTGAGCGATGCGATCACGTCGTTGGCCGTCACCTTGTTGCCCGACATGCCGAAAGTAGCGTTCGGGTTGAGCGAGAAGGTCCACTCGGAGGCTTCGTCGTTGGCTTCCCAGCTGTCGGCCAGATCCGGGCCAAGCGAGCCGTCGCCGTTGATCATCGTCAGGTAGGAACGATGGGTGTGGGCAAGGAAAATCATCGTCCGGGTGACATAACTGCCCGGATCGTGAGTGTCGCCGGTGTTACCATCGTGGATGCCCCAGCGGAACGTGCCGCCACGGGTTGGAGCGGCCCTGGCGGACGTGCCCCAGAGGCTGGTGGCGCCAGCAACCGTCAGGCCGGCGGCAGCCGAATAGCTCATGAAGTCGCGGCGCGAGATGCGGCCTTCCTTGGCCCCCGCGGCGATCCGGTTGATAAGATCTTTGTCTTTCTTGGTCATAGTCTCTCCCTGTCTGTTCGCACACCAACGTGATGCGCTATTTGAAACCGCCTCTCGCAGACTGACGAGGAAGGAGGCCAAAAATTAACGACGTGTTCCAAGAGAACATGAAATCTCGCTCGCATCTACCCAGTTTCAATGGTTTCTTAATCACGAGTTGTGCGCTGCAGGCCGGTATTGCGCCGACTCGGTTTGCTGCCTGCAAAGTATCGCGTCCGGAAAATGGCATGCCCGGCAGTCCGTTCAGGCACGGCTACAGCCGACTCCGACCTGGCAGGAAAGGCCTTCGCCGGTCGCATACTTCAAAGGTCGCATTTTCTCACGGCTTGATGCAGAACGCTACTGACCCGACGCGAAACAGCCGCTTGGAGACGACCATGACGACACTGGATTGGCACGCCGAACGCGGTGATCTCCACGATCTCTCACTTCTCGACCGGACTCCGGAAAGCGAAGGCATCGACCTCTCGGCGGTGCGGCTCTACCGCCGCGACCGTGTGCGGACGCAGATGGAGCTTCTGGGCATCGATGCGCTGATCCTGTCCGATCCAGTCAACATCCGCTATGCGACCGGCACGCGGAATATGCAGGTTTTCACCTCCCGCAACACGCCCTCGCGATATCTCCTGCTGACCGCGCACCGCTCAATCCTCTTCGAGTTCACCGGCGCACAGCACCTCGGTGAAGGCTATGAGACGGTGGATGAAGTGCGCCCGGCAGCCACTGCCAGCTTCGTTGCCGCCGGCCCCGACATCGCGAAACGCGAAGCCGACTGGGCCAACGAAATGGCCGACACGCTCGCCGAGGTTCTGGGCGGCCCAGGAGCGACCATAGGACTCGAGCGGCTGAACGCCGGTGTTGCGATCGCGTTGTCTAACGCCGGACTCCGGGTCGTCGACGCCCAGCATCCCATCGAAATGGCGCGCGCCATCAAATCGGAGGAAGAGCTTAAATGCGTGCGCAGCTCACTGCGTGCGACAGAGCGGGGCGTCGCCGAGCTTCGCGTCGCGATCCGACCGGGTTTGACGGAAGCCGAACTCTGGTCGGTCCTGCATCGCGCCATCATCGCGCAGAATGGCGACTACATCGAAACCCGGCTCCTGAATGCCGGTCCGCGCACGAACCCATGGTTTCAGGAAACCGGACCGAATGTGATTGGCGAAAACGACCTGATCGCCCTCGATACCGATGTGGTCGGTTGTCACGGCTACTACTCGGACTTCTCGCGCACCTTCCACGCAGGCCCCAACGCCCCGACCGCCGCACAACGCGAACTCTACAACACGGCTTATGAACAGGTTCAGCACAACATTTCGATCCTGCGTCCCGGTTTGTCCTTCCGAGACTATGCGGACGCAGCATGGGACATCCCGGAGAAGTACTATGCGCACCGCTATTACTTGTCGGCTCACGGCTGCGGTATGACCGGGGAGTACCCCTATCTCTACCATCACGGGGACTTCCCGGATGCCGGATACGATGGCGAGATCCTTCCCGGCATGACGCTTTGCGTCGAAAGCTTCATTGGTGCCGCAGACGGGGGCGAAGGCGTAAAGCTCGAAGAGCAAGTGCTTATCACCGAAACCGGCGTCGAAACCCTCTCGCGCTTTCCGTTCGAAGAGGCGTTACTGCACTAAGAATTGAATGCGCGGGCCGATCGTTCGCCTTACTTCCGGCAAATCCCTGGTCGCAAGGCCAAGCACCCCCGCGTCTTTCACCGCTCCAGAATGAATCTGGAAGGGCCCAGCGTTATTCTCATCGCACTTCTGACCGTTGCGTCAGGATAATTGAACAATGAAAACAGAAAGTTGTGGTGCCCCCACACGGACTCGAACCGCGGACCTACTGATTACAAATCAGTTGCTCTACCAGCTGAGCTATAGGGGCACTCGGCGCGATTTAGACCGGGCAGCGGCTTCGATCAAGCCCATGCGCGCCTGTCAGTCGATTTCCTTTGGTTTTTTTGCCCAGTGGCCCGTCAAATCTTCGCGCTGCGCGGCGCCGGAGTGTTTACAACCTCCGGAGCCTATGCTCTGTTTGCGACATGTGCATGAGTTGGTGTCGCATTCGGGACAGATGAAAAAACCTGAACTGACGACCACACAGGGAGACAATCATGAAAACCAAGACACTCAGCGTGCTCGGCGCGCTTGGCCTTTCCGTAAGCTTCGCTGGAGCGGCGATGGCGCAGGAATGCGGCGACGTTTCGATCGCCGAAATGGACTGGGCTTCGGCCGAACTGATGGCCAATGTCGATGCCATCATCCTCGAGGAAGGTTATGGCTGTGACGTTTCGCTCATCCCGGGCGCGACGACAACGACCTTCGCCTCGATGAGCGAGAAGGCAGAGCCGGACGTGGCGCCGGAACTCTGGATCAATGCGGTGCGGGACCCGCTCACCGCAGCCAAGGAAGAAGGCTCGCTCGTGGCCCTCAACGACGGCCCGATCACGGGTCTGGGAGAAGGCTGGTGGGTGACCCCTGCATTTGCCGAGGAATACCCGGAACTCGATACAGTCGAGAAGCTGCTCGAGCGTCCGGACCTGTTCCCCTATGCCGAAGACAAATCCAAAGGCGCCTTCATCGGCTGTCCGGCCGGCTGGGGCTGCCAACTCGTGAACGCCAACCTCTTCCGCGCTTTCGACATGGAAGAAAAAGGCTGGGTTCTTGTCGATCCCGGCTCGGCTGCCGGCCTGGACGGTTCGATGGCGAAAGCCGCCGACCGTGGCGAGAACTGGTTCGGCTACTACTGGTCGCCCACCTCGATGATCGGCAAGTACGACATGGTCATGCTGCCGTTCGAAGTCGAGTTCGCAGGACGTGAGAACTGGGACGGCTGCATCGCGCTGGCCGAACAGGACTGCCAGGATCCGCAGCCGACCGCCTGGACCGTGTCCGAGGTCGAGACGGTCGTGACCGACGACTTCATGGAGAAGGGCGGCGTCGCGGCGGATTACTTTGAATCGCGGGTCTTCCCCGGCGACATCATGAACCAGATGCTCGTATTCATGAACGAGAACCAGGCGACCGGCGAAGATGCCGCGTTCGAATTCCTCATCTCGCATGAGGACATCTGGACGTCCTGGGTGTCCGAAGACGTGGCAACCAAGGTCAAGGACGCACTTTGATCGCCGCCTGACGGTACAGAGGGCCCGCGTCGGACGCGGGCCCTTTTTCAATCCAACGATAACAACCGCCAAGGGACACAGGGATGGAATTTCTGACTGAATTCCCGTCATTGGGACGGGCCGACCTTTCAGCCATGCGCCGCTGGATCGACGGCAACTTCCGTGAATTCACGCGCGCCACCGGGGAAGCGCTGGAGGCATTCTTCAACCCTCTCCTGCAGTTCCTCGTCTGGTTCGAGGACCTGCTTCAGGCCACGCCGTGGCCAATCATCCTGCTGGTCATCGGCGGGCTGGCATGGCTGGGCGCACGGGACTGGAAGATCACGATCGGTTCGGTCTTTGCCTTCGTCCTCATCGGCTTTTTCGGGATGTGGGAGGATACGATGTCCACCCTCGCGATCATCTCGGTCGCCACGATCCTCTGTATCGCCATCGGCATCCCGATCGGTATCCTGATGTCGCGTTCGGACCGGATGCAGTCGATCATCACCCCGATCCTCGACGTAATGCAGACGATCCCGTCATTCGTCTACCTCATCCCCGTCGTCATGCTCCTGGGTATCGGCAAGGTGCCTGGCCTGATCGCCGTGTGCATCTATGCGATCCCGCCGATCGTGCGCCTGACGAACCTTGGCATCCGCCTCGTCGACAGCGACGTGATGGAGGCGGCCGATGCATTCGGCGCCTCTCCGCGTCAGAAACTGTTCGGCGTGCAAGTCCCTCTGGCGCTGCCCAACATCTTTGCGGGCGTGAATCAGACCATCATGATGGCCCTTTCGATGGTCGTTATCGCTTCGATGATCGGCGTTCAGGGCCTTGGTGTCCCAGTGCTGCGTGCGATCTCAAACCAGTACCTCGCGCTCGGCGTGATGAACGGCCTGGCTATCGTGGCACTGGCGATCATCTTCGACCGGGTCTCGCAGACCTACGGAAAACGGCTTCAGGCCTATCGCACGGGACACGGTAATGACTGAAGAAAACATCAAGGTTCAGATCAAGAACCTCTACAAGATCTTCGGCAACAAGCCCCAGAAAGTCCTGCCGCTGGTCAAGGATGGCATGGGTAAGCCAGAGCTTCTGGACAAGCACAATCATGTGCTTGGCATTCAGGACGTCTCCCTCGACATCCCGGAAAAGCGCATTCAGGTCATCATGGGCTTGTCGGGCTCGGGCAAATCCACCCTGATCCGCCATGTGAACCGGCTGATTGAACCGACCGCAGGGGAAATCCTCGTGGACGGCGAGGACGTGATGAAGATGTCCGAAGAACAGCTTCGCGACATCCGGCGCTTCAAAATGTCGATGGTGTTTCAGAAGTTCGGTCTCCTCCCCCACCGTCTCGTCGAGGAGAATGTCCAGTATGGCCTGACCATCCAAGGCGTCGACGAAAGCGAGGCCAAGAAACGCGCGCAGCACTGGATCGACCGCGTCGGACTGACCGGCTACGAACGGCACTACCCCGGCCAGCTTTCGGGCGGGATGCAACAGCGTGTCGGCCTGG